>Ga0111539_10002755_pt1 | contig 23313 bp, 16 predicted proteins | sample RhiMethybrSRZTD1_FD_79667 | JGI IMG/M metagenome (GOLD analysis project Ga0111539, IMG submission 79667) | Populus rhizosphere microbial communities from Tennessee, USA - Rhizosphere MetaG P. TD hybrid SRZTD1 (version 2) (version 2) | ecosystem: Host-associated > Plants > Roots > Rhizosphere >...
CTCCTCGAGCGCGATCGATACTTTGACGCCGTTCGGCGTCGGCAGCGAGTAGAGCTGCAGCCGGTCGGGGTGTTTCGCGGGCCAGCGCCTGGTGATGGGAAAAGCTGAAAGCTCGGGCATCCAAGCCTCCGATGATTGCGGGATTTCCATCAAGATGGGGATGCACCGCGGCCGCGCAACTGCGGCGGGTTGACGGCCGTCCGCGCGAGTGAGGTGCGCCTTGCCGCTCGGCCTTGGGCGTATGCTACCAGCCCGGATCGGTCGGGCGCAGGCCAAGCAGAACCTTGCCGGCGGCCCCCATATGTGCAGGCAGGCCGGCCGCATGCTGCACGGCGACGTGGATGTTGCGGAAGTGGCGCTCGAGCGGATTGCGCTCGTAGACGGCGTTGGTGCCGGCGGCGTGGAAGATCAGGTCGACACAGCGCATCGCCTCGTGCATGCCATGGGTGATGGCGAGACGCGCCTGCACAATGACCGCGTCGAGGTCGGCCTGGCCCTGCCCCGCGCGTGCCCATAGATCGCCGATTGCAGCCTGCACGTAGGCCCGGGCGGCGCTCAGGATTGCCTCCGCCTCCGCCACCTTTGCCTGCACGAGGGGGCGGTCGCGCAGCAGAGCCGTCGACATGGTGGACGACCTGGCGGAGGCCAGCTCGATGAAGTCGTCGAGCGCGCTGCGGGCGATGCCCATCGCATTGGCGGCGGTCGCCGACCAGATGCAGGATATATGGAGCCGCGGATCATAGAGCCGGCCTTTCTCCTTCGGCGGGCTTCCGAGCAGGGCCGAACGGTCCTCGGGAACGAAGACATCCGTGACGGTGAAGTCGTTGCTGCCCGTACCGCGCAAGCCCACGACGTGCCAGGTATCGAGAATGGTGGCACTCTCTCTGGGCACCCAGAATATGCGCGCGACGGGGGCGCCGGCTGTGGTGCGCACGGGCTTGTCGCCGTCCCAGAGCATGCACGGTGCCATCAGCCAGCGCGCGTGATTGACGCCGCTTGCGAAATCCCAGCGGCCCTCGATGCGGTAGCCGCCGTCGACGGGGCGCGCGCGCCCCTGCGGCCGGATTGAGCCGGCAAGCCGCACATCGGCCGGGCGCCCCGCCATTGCCCGGCCGACGTCAGGCTCGAGCCAGCCCGCGAAGCTCGACACCCCGCCGGCAATCATGACGCACCAGCCGATCGAGCCGTCCGCCCGCGATATTTCCTCGACGATGTGGAAGGCGGCGAGGGGCGACAACTCGAGCCCGCCCATCGAGCGTGGAAAGAGCATCTGCAGCAGGCCTGCCTCGCCCAGTGCGTCGGCCATGGCGGGTGGAACATGCCGCCGCAGCTCGCATTCCTCGCGTGCGGCGCGAACCTGAGGGAGCAAGCGCGCAGCCGCGGCGATCACATCGGCTTCGGCCGGCGTCGATGCGGTCGGCGGAGGGCGAGACGGGTTCATGCTTGCAGCCGCACCATGAGCTGGAAGGCTCACCGACGATTGCATGCCCCGATGCTCCATTCAACCGATGCCTCGCGGCGGACAGATGCGCGCTGCCTTGACCCTCCATTCAATCCATGCTGCATTTTCCGCCAATCAACGAGATAAGCGGCGCAACGTGCTGCGCTGCAATGGGACCGGAAACGCGCCTGCCCAACGGAGGACTCCGCCATGCGACTCCGCCTTGCTTGCACACTCTCCCTCCTGCTGCTGATGATAATGCCGGCCAGCGCTCAGGACCCTGTCGCCGAGCGCGCCGTGGCCGCGGCCAGGGACTACGTCAAGGCCAAGGCTCTCAAGGAGCCCAAGCTCACCATTCTGCTCAGCTCGCTCTACAACAACTCCTTCCCCGATTTCGCGAAGAAGTGGGAGGATCTGACGGGCGTGAAGATCGAGATCGTGCCCCTCGGCTACACCGACATTCCCGCCAAGATCATGCAGGAAGCGGTGTCGAAGACGGGCGTCTACGACATGTTCAACGACTTCCCCTACACGATGCCGGATGCCGCCGGGGCCAAGGTGATCATCCCGCTCGACGACTACGCCAAGAAGTACCAGCCGGATTTCTCCGGCGTAGCGGACGGCCTGAAGTACCAGCAGTACTATGACGGCAAGCTCTACACGATGGTCAACGACGGCGACCATCTGCTGATGGTGCTGCGCAAGGACCTGGTGGAGAACGCGCAGGCGAGGGCTGAATACAAGGCCAAGCACGGCAAGGACCTGGGCTGCCCCGACACGGTTGCTGAGTGGATGCAGCAGGCGGCCTTCTTCCAGACCAAGGAGGGTGAGACGCGTTGGGGCGTCAAGTTCGACAAAGGGCTTTCCGGCGGGCTCGGCTATCGCTCCGTGAACTTCTCCTATCGGCACTTCCCGCTCTATATGAAGGGCCTTCTGTTCGACAAGGACATGAAGCCCCGCATCAACACGCCGGACGGCATCCAGGCGATCAAGGACTTCGCCGCCGGCGTCGAGTACATGCCCAAGGACATCCAGGGCTGGGGCACGCCGCAGATCTATCCCTACTGGGGCAGTGGCCAGGCCTACTCGGCGGTGTCGTTCCCCTCCATCTACGGCTTCGGCGAGAGCAACCCCAACAGCGTGGTCAAAGGCAAGCAGCTCGCCTGCGTGATCCCGGGCCATATGGTGGATGGCAAGCTCGTGCGCCGCTCGCCGCAGGCGGCGGGCACTGGCTACATGGTGAGTGCCTACGCCAAGAACCCCGAGCTCGCCTATCTCTTCATCCAGTGGTTCACCAGCCCTAGCATCGGCGACGACGCCGTCGCCCATCCCAAGGGCTTCTGGGACCCGTTCCGCCACTCTAACCTGGCGCACAAGGGCATTCTCGATCGCTTCGGCGCGGACATGGTCAAGACGACCATCGAGAACACCAAGTATGCCGCCTCGCTGCTGCTGATCGAGGGCAACTACGAGTACTTCAAGATCCTCGACAACAATCTGGCCGACGTGATGAACAAGAACATCACCGCCGAGGAGGCGGCCAAGCGCATCGAGACCGGCTGGAACAAGATCACCAACGAGATCGGCCGCGAGCAGCAGGTCCAGGTCTGGCGCAAGGGCGTCGAGAGCGGGATCTATCTCGACAAGTTCTGATCGGCCTACGCATTGGACCGCACGATCTTGGCAGAAGCGAAATCATCAGCACCCAAACGATCATCCCGGGCCTTGTGCCCGGGATGACGCATGTGCGCGCCATGCAGTCAACGGCGGGTGGTCCCTAGGACGTTTGGCGATGGCCGAGGTCACGAGCAATGCAATTCGCGCGGCTGCCTCGCCCCGGCGAGGGGCCGGACGCCGCTTCGCACGCTGGCTCGCCTCCGAGCGGGTGTTCCCGCTGATTCCATTCGTGGTGGTGGAAGCACTTTTCGTCCTGACGATTCTGATCCCGTTCGCGCTCACGATCTGGATCAGCCTGCTCAGGTGGCGCGCCAATCGTCCCTTCGAGACGGCAACGTTTGCCGGCCTCGACAACTACCAGGGTGTGCTTGCGAGCGACCAGTTCTGGCTGGCGCTCGCCCGCACCTTCTATTTCTCCGGCGTTGCCGTGGCGCTCGAGCTTGCCATAGGCTTCCTGCTGGCGATGCTCGTGTCGCGATGCACTAGGTCGCGGAAGCTGTACACGACCATATTCCTGGTGCCGATGATGATCGTGCCGATCGTCGTCGGCTACAACTTCTCCATGATCTACATCGACAGCGGCCCGCTCAATCAGCTCCTTGCGCCGCTGCTCGGGATGTTCGGCATAGACCCTCGCATCCGCTGGCTTTCACATCCTGTCGCCGCCCAGTGGGCCATCATCCTCGCCGACGTGTGGCAATGGACGTCGCTGACGTTCCTGATCTTCCTGTCGGGCTTTGCCGCGCTCCCGCGGCAGCTCATCAATGCGGCCCGCGTCATGGGCGCTTCGGCGTGGCAGACGTTCTGGCGCGTCGAGTTGCCGCTGCTCAAGCCCGCGATCGTCATCGCCGTCATCATCCGCTCGATGGAGGCGTTGAAGTTGTTCGATCCGGTGGTGCTGCTGACCTTCGGCGGCCCCGGCACCTCGACGCAGACCGTTGCCTATTTCCTGTGGGAGCAGGTGTGGGTGTTCAACAAGTTCAGCTACGGCGCCGCCGCATCGATCATTCTGCTCTTCATCTTCTCGTTCCTCATCTTCTTCGGCATCTACATGCTGATCAGCCAACGGCGTGCGGTCGAGGGGGGCGCGCAATGACCACGGCGGCAGACGTCGCTGGCGAAGCGGCGCGATCGCGCAGGCGAAGGCGCGAGCGCCTGGGCAAGATCGGCCGGCACGCGATCCTTCTCGCCTGGACGGCCTTCATCGCCTTTCCGATCTTCTGGATGGTGTCGACGTCGTTCAAGGATGCCGGCGAGTGGGTGGCCTGGCCCCCGCACTGGCTGCCGCACGAGCCGACGCTCCATAACTACGCGCAGATTTTCGCTTTCGGTGCGCTCGACCCGACGCTGAGCCGCCAGGCGACTGAGCAGGCCTTCACCATCTGGAAGGGGCTCGGCGACGCGCTGCTCGTGTGCACGGCGGCTTCGCTGCTCGGCCTGCTGCTCGGCACGTTCCTCGCCTACGCGATCTCGCGCTTCAATGTCGGCGGCAAGTATTTCCGCCACACGATCCTCATGATCCGCATGATCCCACCGATCGTGGTCGCGATCTCGATCCTCATTTACTACGCGATCATCATCCCCTATGCGACGTCGGCGCTGTTCGGCGTGCGCATCAGCTTGTTCGACACGTATGTGGGGCTCATCCTCATCTACACCGTCACGACGCTGCCGTTCGTCATCTGGATGATGCTGACCTTCATCGACGAGGTGCCCTACACGCTGGAGCACGCGGCGCGCCTCATGGGCGCCGGTCGTCTCCAGGTGTTGCGACGTGTCGTTCTGCCGCTCGTCGCCTCGGGCATGGTGGTGACGTTCCTGTTCGTCTTCATCCTCAACTGGGCGGAGTTCCTGCTGGCGCTCACGCTGACGCACCCGGAGGTGACGACGCTCACCGTCCTGCTCAACAAGTTCCAGAGCGCGGCGGAGGGACGCCTCTACGGGCCGCAAGCCGCCATCGGCACGGTGGTGACCGTTCCCGTCGTCATCATGGGCCTTCTCATCCAGAAGCACCTCGTGAAGGGGTTCAGCTTCGGCACGATTCGCAAGTAGGCAGCGCACCGCAGCCGGCGTGACCCAAGGGAGCATCTAGGACGCACCGTGGCAGGGATCGCACTCCAGAACCTGGTGAAGTCGTTCGGCAGCTACGTCGCTGTCAGCGGGGTTTCGCTCGACGTCCGCGACGGCGAGTTCCTGATCATGGTTGGGCCATCCGGCTGCGGCAAGACGACGACGCTCAACATGATCTCGGGGCTGGAGACGCCGACGAGCGGCAGCATCGTCATCGGCGGCACGGTGGTCAACGACGTGGAGCCGGGCGAGCGCGGCCTCGGCATGGTGTTCCAGGATCTGGCACTCTTTCCGCACATGACGGTGTTCGAGAACATCGCTTTCGGCCTGCGCGTGCGCAAGGTGTCGTCCGCCGAGATCAAGGCGCGCGTGACGGCGGCGGCGGAGGCAATGCACATCCAACCGCTGCTTGCCAAGATGCCGCGGCAGTGCTCGGGCGGGGAAAGCCAGCGCGTCGCGCTCGCCCGCACCATCGTGACCAACCCCGCCGTATTTCTGATGGACGAGCCGCTGTCGAGCCTCGATGCCAAGCTCAGGGTCGACATGCGCACGGAGCTGAAGCGCCTGCACGGCAGGCTCAAGGCGACCTTCATCTACGTCACGCACGATCAGGCCGAGGCCATGACGATGGCGGACCGCATCGTCGTCATGAGCAAGGGCAAGATCGAGCAGCTCGGCACGCCGCTGGAGATCTACAATCGGCCGGCCACGCGCTTCGTCGCTGGCTTCTTCGGCACGCCTACCATGAACTTCCTGGACGGCGCGGTAGATGGCGGCGCCACCGGCCCCCTCTTCCGCGGCGGCGGCATCGAGCAGCCGCTGCCCGCCTCGCTGCCTGCCGACCTGCGCGGCCGCAGCATAACGCTCGGCGTGCGCTCGGAGCATGTCATGGTCAACGGCATCAACGGCGCGGCCTCGTCGCCGGGAACGGCACGACTGCTGGAGCCGCTAGGCGACGTGACGCTCGTGCATTTCGATGCCGGTGAGGGCAGGTCGCTGGTCGCCAAGGTGCCGCCCGTCACGGGCCTCGCGTCCGGCGCGGCCCTCAGTTTTGAATTCGCGGCGGAGCACTGCCACCTGTTCGACCCAGGGACAGGCCAGCGGCTGAACTAGCTAGCCTTGTCATACCGGAATTTCGCGTCAGCGAAATATCCGGTACCCAGGGGCCGCGGGCATCGCCGCAGTTTGGGGTCACATATGGGTTCCGGATATTCTCGCTTCGCGAAATTCCGGAAAGACAGCAAGCAGTGCATATTGGCTGCTCACAGCGATCGCTTGGTCGGAACGTCGATGGGCAGGAACTCCACGCCCGACCGCTGCACGGGCTGTGGGTAGAGCTTCATAAGCTCGAGGACCGCCGTTGGCATCCCGACCTTCACCGGCAATCCCAGCTGGGTGGCTTCCTGGGCAGTGAGCGCATAGTCGTGTGTCCAATGCCCGCCGGCGAGCTTCTCGGCGAGCTTCTCTGCAGTTGCCTGGTCGAGCCGCGGCGTCAGCAGCTCGACGGCGCCCCGCTTCACCTGGGCCAGAGCCTTCTCGCTGACATCAGCCAGCACGAGGGTCAGATCGAAGACGTGCTCGACGGGCTTGGAATCGCGCGCCCGCACGATGCTCGCCGCCGGCAGCCCGGCGATCTGCGGATCAATCGGCCCCAGCATCGAGAACTCGCCCAGAACGACTTCGTCGGCAGCGAGCGCGATGAGTGTCCCGCCGGACATGGCGTAGACGGGCACGTAGACCGTGACCTGGGCGGGATGGGCCTCCACGGCTCGGGCGATCTGCATGGCCGCGAGAACCAGGCCGCCCGGCGTATGCAGCACGATGTCGATCGGCCGCTCGGGCGGGGTCTCCTTGATGGCGGCGATGATGGTCTGCGCGTCCTCGAGATCGATGTGGCGAGAGACGTTGAAGCCGAACAGGCTTCGTTTCTCCTGCCGGTGGATCATCGTGATGACGCGCGAGCCGTTGGCCTTCTCGATTGCCCGGATCGCCTGCATGCGCCGGACAGAAAACCATCGGCCCATCAGCAAGGGCTGCAAGGCCATCACGGCGATGAGTATCCAGAGCAACGTCGAGAAGTCGAACGACACGTGTTCCTCCATGCGCGGCGTCGGGCGATCCTCGGCTGCCGCGGTGTCCTGTCAAGGGGCCCCAGGCCCGGGTTTGACCAGGCTCAGCCGGCGAGCATCCAGGTGTTCGAAGCTCACGTCTGTACACGTGTCCGTTATTGTCACGGCTGGAACAGGGTTTGGCGGCGTCGGTCGCGATACTGGCGCCATGAACGCCAACGAATGGAGACGACCCATGCAGAAGACAGCTCTCGCCCTTGCATTCGCCGCCGTCCTTGCGGTTGCCGCCAACCCTGCCCTCGCGCACTGCGGCGGCTCGCACGGAAAGTCGTACCGCTCGGCGAAAGCGGTGAAGAAACCGGCCGAGGCCAAGGCGGCGCAGCCTGGCAACGCCACCCCGGCCGCTACGACCACCGGCCTCGATACGAGCACGGGCCTCACCGGTGCCGCCGGCTCTGCGTCGAACGTCTGACGGACCCACAAGCTGCTCGCGCCCACGCGGCCGGCACCGAGAGGATGCGCCGTGACCGCGAGCAAATCCGCCCGCGGCCACTACCCGGGGTGACCGCGACCGAGCACGGCTTGAAGCGGTCCAGTACCGTGGCGTTGCGTTGCGGGAAAGTCCACTCAGAGATCCACGCCCAGGCCCAGCCTGACGGTATGGAACGCGGCATTCATGTCGATATGCGCGTTGGTGCCGCAGGTGTAGGCGTAGCATCCGGTACTCGTAAGTGGGACGTCCTTGGAGATGTGCCCGAAATCTACAAAGCGGTATTCGAGCCTCGCCTTCAGCCCCATCCCTATGTCTAGCTCGACGCCCCCGCCCACGGTGTACCCCAGCCGCAGGTCATTCCAGCTTGCAGCACCGGTCACAGAAGCCGGCCCGTAGTACGAGTTGAACTGAGCATTGTAGCTGAATGAGCCGCTCACCATCCCGAAGGCCGCGCCTCCGGTCACATAGGCAAGGAGCGATGGGGTGAGAAGTGCGCCCAGCCGACCGCGCACAGAGCCGTCCCAGCTCTGCGTCATGCTGCCGGTGAACGTCTCATGGACATAGAGGGGAGTGATCCCCGATTGAACGTAGGATGTGACGGCGCGCTTCCAGGCGATATCCCCCTCGACGCCGACGACCAGTCCGCCGAACTGCACGCGATATCCTGTAAATCCTCCGGCCGTGATGCTGGAAGGATGTCCACTGAATATGAACGGCGTTTCGGCACAGGTCACCCAGGGAGGTGTGGGGCAGAGAAATGCTCCCGGCTCGGCAAAATTCTGTGCGAGAGAGCTGTTGCCGCCGTTTGCCCCGGTTTGCAGCCCGGTCCAGTTGCTACTGGGCGCTGCCGGTGCGGTCGAGGGCTGAGCCTTGCGCGGCTTGGCCTTCCCGTCGGCCAGAACGCCTTGCGTGAAAAACGCGCTGATCAAAGCGCTCACGACGACGACGATGGCTCGGTGCATTATTCACTCCCGTACCCAACTTGTTGGCAACAAACACTATTTTCCTCTGGCTAAGAAGCAAGTCGTGCAGGTCGATTGATGTGTCCGATGTTGCGGGATTGCACCATCGACTCGCACGCCTACACTTTTTGTCACTAACGGCCAGCCGCACCATCGCCGCGCGTACCCCGCGGCTCCCGCTCCGCCTAGCCCATCCCCTGGTAGCCCTTTGAACGCGGGCAACCCCATCGCGATACCCTGTTACGGGGCGCCAAGCGAGAAGGTCCCGTTGGTTTTGAACAGGTTCGCGGCATCGACCCGCCGCCGTTAACCTGTCCAGGCGGCGGTGCACTGGCCGAGGGCGTGGGACGAAGCGCGTCCGCTTCTTTAGGTCGACGCGCTGGTGTAACGTCGCGATCCGGCCATGCCGGCGGTCTGCCGAAGAGTGATCGAGCAAGCGCCGATGTCCATCGGTCGGGAGGTCTGGCCGATGGGTCCAACCTGGGTTGGCATCGTGGCGACGATCGCGCGCAGCGGTTCTTCTGTTGGTGGGAGCATGTGGGGACGATGGCTGTACGCACCATCATCGGTTTGTCCGTCGTGCTGGGGTGCCTCGCTTGGCTTGCAGGCGGCCCGGCCCAGGCACAGAGCGATCAAGAGCGGGCACAGCTGATTGTGTCCTCGCTGCCGTCGCGGCAGTCGTCCGCCTACAAATCGCTCAAGGCTCTGGCCGGCAACCCGTCGGTCCAGCTTCTTGCGCTGACGAAGAGTGAGGTCTGGTCGGTTCCCAAGGAGAAGGTCGACGCCGTGACGAAGGCTGCGGCCCAGCACGGCATCGGCGTGAGGCTGCTTGGCGAGCGAAGCCTCGCGGACGGTCGCAAGCCGCGCCGAACACGCGGCGCTATCCCCGAAGCGTCTCGAGAACCTACCGACGATTGGAACGAGATATTTCGTCTTGCGCCCGCCGACATCAGAATGAACGACAAGCAGAAGCAGATCATGGAGATCGCGAAGGCCTCTCGCGCGACCACAGGGGTTGGGGTGGTGGAGGCTTCGCTTCCTGCTGTCGTGGAATACGCCCTGACCAAAGGGGAGGACGCAAGTGCGCCGTCCCGAGACTCCGCGAGGATAGTCGTCGCGCTTGGCCAGGGCACGATGCTGGCGATCAATCGAACCCGCGTCGAGGTAAGCCCTCGCATGTGCGTCTGGCACGGCACTGTCGAGGGGACGGAAGCGCCTGCGACGATCATGTGGTGGCCGGACGGCAAGATGGCCGGGGCCCTGCAACACCAAGGGCGTCTCTATTCGATCCGCCACTTGGGCGGCCAGATGCATGCCGTGGTCGAAATGAGCGACGAGAAGATGCCGCAGGAGCACGCGCCGATGCCTGCCGGCCTGCGGAAGAACGATGCCAGCCTTCGCGACGACCCTTTGGTGCGTCAGGGCGATGGCAGCACGCTGCGCCCGTCCAAGGATGCACCGCCGGACAGGCGCTCACAGACACGGGCAAAGGATCAGCGGGTCGCTCTGGCCGCATCGAAGGCAAAGGGCGCGAAAGCAGAGCCCGACGGCAAAGCTGGCGCACGCCCCGGAGACATCGTCATAGACGTCATCGTCGCCTACACCAAGAAGGCTGCCGGCAACTACGCGGACATGCGGCGCGATCTGGTGGACCTCAGCATCGAGGAAGCCAATCAGTCTTTTCGCCAAAGCGGCCTGGGCCACGTAAAGCTGCGCCTCGTGCACGCCTACCAGACCACCTACATTGAGGAGGGCGCGGCACATTTTGATCATGTCTGGCGTTTGGCCGACAAGGGCGACGGCTACCTCGAGGAAATCCATCCGCTGAGGGAAAAGCACCGAGCCGACGTGGCAGTGCTGATCGTGGATGATCCGCAGGGCTGCGGGCTGGCGACGCGCGTCTATGCGGATGCGGACGAGGCCTTCGCCGTGGTTCACCACGAATGTGCCGCGACTAGCCATACCGTGGCGCACGAGATCGGCCACCTGATCGGTGCCCGCCACGACCTCAATCTCGACAAGAGCATGACCCCGTTCCCGTACGGCCATGGCTACGTCAACGGCACCAAGTGGCGCGACATCATGAGCTACAAGGAGAGCTGCAACGGCTGTCCGCGGCTGCCGGTGTGGTCGAGTCCCAAGGTGATGGTGCGCGGTGAGCCGGCGGGGACTCCCGATCTGGACAACGCCCGCGTCATCGCGGAGCAAGCTGCCCGCGTAGCTGCGTTTCGGTGATCGCGGACAGGTTCAACTGAGAGGCGCAAGCGGCGATCACGTTGTGAAATATCTCTGCCCATCTGAAGGAGCCGGGCTGGCATGCTCGCTCAAGCGTGGGAGCGGCTGATGCGCCCATCCCTGTCGCCGTTTGTGATAGCGGTCGTGATCGCAGGGCCCGCCCTGGCGCAGATATCGCAGGAGTGGAGCAGGTGCCTCAACGAGACCGGCACGCATTCGTTCGATGCCACTATCGCCGCCTGCACGTCAGTAATTTCCTCCGGCAAGGAGAGTGCAAGCCTTGCAATCGCTCACTTCAACCGTGCCAACGCCTACGACGGCAAGGGTGACACGGACCGGGCCATTGCCGATTACAGCAAGGCCATCGACCTCAATCCCACGGAGCCCGACTACTACAACAACCGAGGTGTAGCGCATCGGGCAAAAGGTGATCTCGATCGCGCAATCGGCGACTATGGCAAGGCCATCGAGCTGAACTCCAAGCACGCCCAGGCCTACCACAACCGCGGCAACGCCTATCGGTTCAGGGGCGCCTACGACTTGGCTGTCAACGACTATGCACGGGCAATCGAGATCAATCCCAAAGTTGCGGACTTCTATTTCAATAGGGGGTTGGCTTACCGCGCCAAAGGCGACAACGACCGTGCAATCGACGACTATGGCAAGGCGATCGAGATTGATCCAATGCACGCGCGGGCCTACGCGAACCGCGGCTATGCCAATCGAAGCAAGGGTCAATATCAACGAGCGATTGGGGACCTGACCAAGGCGATCGAAATCAATCCGACCGATGCGGACACCTTCAACAACCGCGGCTATGCGTATCGGCGAACGGGATTGCTCGACCAGGCCATCGCCGACTTCACCAAGGCTATCGAACTCAATCCCAGGCTCGTCAACGCCTACAGCAACCGCGGGGCTGCCCACGAGGACCAGAAGGCATACGACCGGGCCATCTCGGATTACAGCAAGGCGATCGAGATCGATCCAAGCGATGCCAATTATTACAATGGCCGTGCCTGGGCCTATTTCAAGGCGGGCACCCCTCGACAGGGCCTCCCGGACGCAGAAAAATCCCTGGAGTTGCGCCCCGAGGATGCAAACACGCTGGATACGCGTGGCCATATCCTCGAGGCTCTGGGGCTCCGCGAGGCAGCCATAGCAGACTTTCGCCGGGCGCTGGCGAAAGACCCTAGCATCAAGGACAGCAAAGCTGCCCTGCAGAGGCTTGGGGCCAGCCCGTCATGATACGGCCCTCGCCACTTGGCTAGGTGCGTACGTGATGCGTGCAATTGTCCGAAACCTGCGGGTGACCTGCGTCCTTCTCCTGCTTGGACTTTGCGCTGCTGTGGCGCAGCCGGCCGATCAAATGGCCGCGCACAAGCGCTACAAGGAGGCGGTTGGCGCCGGCAACTTCCGCGAAGCGCTCAAAGAGGCCCTGCAGCTCGAGCAGTTGGCCAAGCCTTTTGCCAACGCTCAGCAAGGTCACTACGCAAGCGTGCTGGTTCTTCTGGGCGAAGCGCACCTGGCGCTGGGCCACTATCCGGAGGCGGAGGTCAATTTCAAGAGCGCCCTGGCCATACGCGAACGTGCGCCCGGCCCGGCATCCACCGACATTGCCTGGACCATGTGCCTGTTGGGAGAGACGTACCGGCGGGTCGGCCGCAACCTTGAGGCGGAGCCTTTGCTCTCGCGCGCACTGGAGATATGGCAGCGCGCGCCGGGTGACCATCGCGTCACCATTGGCTGGACGCTCAACGGGCTCGGCACGATCGCGTACGACGCAGGACGGTATGCCGAGGCGGAAGCTCTGTACCAGAGCGCCATCGCCATCAGCCAGGACAACGCCAACAAGGCAACCTACCTCAACAATCTAGCCACCACATACTTGAAGCAGGACCGAGACGCGGAGGCCGAACAAAGCTTGATGGCTGCTCTCGGCATCCAGGAGAAGAGCCGCCGGCTGAACCATCCGGCCATTGCCCAGACGCTCAACAACCTTGCTGTGACCCATCGCAAGCTCGGACGTGCGGCCGAGGCGGAATCCTATTCGAAGCGCGCGCTGGACATGGTCGAGAAGGCTTATGGAAATGCCCATCCAACCGTCGCCTCGACGCAGATTGCCCTCGCCAATACCTACGCCCAGCTGGCGAGCCGTTTCGCCGACGCCGAGCAGCTGTATCAAAAGGCGCTCACGACCCGCAGAAACGTGCTCGGCGAAGACCACTTGGAGGTCGCCGGCGTGCTCAGGGACCTCGCCGGATTGAAGCTGGCGACCGGAGACATTCCGGCTGCTCTCGAATTTTCGCGTCGCGCCACCGGCATTGTAGCGGGGAAGCTTGCCAAGGGCACTCTCAGCGCTTCGGAGGCCAATGCATCATTGGTGCGTCGCTATTTCGATCAGAGACTCGAGACCTTGGCCGGTGCGGCCAGCGCAAAATTGATCGGGCCAGAAGCTACGGTGGAAAGCTTTGCGCTGACCCAGTGGGCAAACCAATCGACGGCTGCGGCAGCGGTCATCCAGATGGCGGCTCGATTTGGCGCTGGCACCGATGCGCTCGCTGTTGCGGTGCGGGAGCAGCAGGACGCTTCCTGGAAGCTCAGGTCCCTCGAGAAAAGCCTGATGGCCGAGCTGGTGAACTCGCCAGGTCGGCCCGATCAGAAAAGAATTGGCAGTTTGCGACAAGACATATCCGAGCTCGAAGCGCGGCTCGAAAAACTGAATGCGCGACTGGGAACGGACTTCCCTCGCTATCAGGAACTTGTTCGTCCGAGGGAGCTCGATCTTGCGACGTCGCAGGTCCTGCTAAGTGCCGACGAGGCTTTGCTCGTGTACCACGTCACAAGCGATGCAACCTATGCGTTTGCCCTGACACGCGCGGGATACGCGTGGGAGAAAATTCGCCTCGGCGAAACGGCGCTCGCCCAGAAGACTTCCGACTTTCGGCGCGGTCTGGATGTTCATGTCGTCGACGCAGTGGAACGATCGCTTGCGAGGCGGCCTGACGCGAAGAGGGAGACGTTCTTCGATGTTGGCAGGGCGCACGAACTCTATAAGACGCTCATCGCCCCGTTCGACAAGCTGCTGCGAGACAAGAACCACTTGCTCGTGGTTCCCTCTGGAGCCCTGACCGCGCTGCCTTTCCACCTGCTGGTCGCGGAGGAGCCCGGATTTTCTGTTCCAGCCATCGAGTCGGCCAAGGATTTTGCCATCTATCGCAAGGTGGCTTGGCTCATAAAGCGCCACGCGATCACCGTGTTGCCGTCCGTTGCGAGCCTGAACGCGCTAAGGCACGTATCGGGAGCGACCAAGGCGTCCAACGCCATGATCGGCTTTGGCGACCCGGTATTCGACGGGTTGGGCAAACCTCCCGATGCCCCACACGCGAAGTCGAAAGGCGTCGGGATTGACCGGGTGAAGCTCAGCCAGAAGCTGCCGAGACTGGGGGAGACCGCGGGCGAGCTGAAGGCGGTTGCCGAGCGCTTGGGGCCGTCAACGAGCACCATCCACCTCCGCGCATCCGCCAGTGAGACGACGGTCAAGCGCGCACCACTTGCAGACTACCGAATTGTCTACTTCGCGACGCACGGCCTGTTTGCCGGGGAGGTGAGCGGTCTTGACGAGCCTGCGTTGGTGCTAACGCTGCCTCAGGTCTCCAACGAACTCGACGATGGCTTGCTGACGGCCAGCGAGGTTGCGCAACTCAAGCTCGATGCCGACTGGGTGGTCCTCTCCGCGTGCAATACGGTTGCGGGTGACAAGCAGGGGGCAGAGGCGTTGTCGGGACTGGCACGTGCCTTCTTCTATGCTGGCGCGCGTGCATTGCTGGTCTCGCATTGGGCAGTAGATTCGGACGCCGCCACCAAGATCACCACGACAACCTTCGACTTCATCGCGAAGAAGCCCCAGGCTGGGCGCGCCGAAGCTCTGCGCCTTGCTATGCTTGATTTCATCCGGGACGAGTCCGATCCAGCCAACGCGTATCCGGCGATCTGGGCGCCCTTCCAGATCGTCGGGGAAGGCGCTACTCGCCTCCATTGAAAGCGAAGCGGGGGGTTGGGGGGAGCGCGCCAATGCCAGCAGGCGCAAGAGGGAAGCGGAGGAGCTGCGAGGCGTCGATGCGCTTCGGCATCCTCCTTCTGGGCTTCGCATTCGCCGGAGTCTTCTCGCGCGGCGCGATGGCGGACCACGTTGCAGATGGCGTGCCGCTTCCGGATGACGTGAGTATTTCCCAGCCCGCGCGGGACGCGCCCCTCAATCATCAGCGGTTCGTAGGGGCCTGGATCGGGGCATGGGAGGATGCAATTCGGCACGTCCTGATCGTGGAGGATGTCCGCCCGAGCGGGGAGGCGAAGGTCGTCTACGCGGTAGGCGACAATCCGTGGGCCAGCATTCCCGGCGTCTGGCACCGCCAGACTGCGTCGCTGTCGGGAGACGTCCTGAAAGTATCGAGAAAATTCGATGCGACCTATAGGCTCACCGCCGAAGGTACCCTGATCGGAACCTGGCAGCGGGGAAGCAGCCGCGCTCTCGCAAGGCTATCGAAAATTGATCTGGACGCCTTGATGCGTGCGGATGTGCAATTGCCATGGAGCTCGACCAGCGTCGAGTTCCTGATGCTTGATACCGAGCTCATCGAGGACGGCAAGCCTGTGCGGTTGGAGGCCGTCCTCTACAAGCCCAGAAGCACGGGACCGTTTCCGCTGCTGGTCTTCAATCACGGCGCCACGCTCAACGGGCGGGAGGTCAAGCGTGTCCGCGAGACTTCGAGCAACTTCCTGCTCGCCAGCGCATTCGTTGACCGGGGTTGGATGGTGGCATTTCCGCAGCGACGGGGTCGCGGCCGATCCGATGGCTTGTACGACGAGGGTTTTGCAATCGATCGAAAGCAGGGCTATTCGTGCGATGCCGTCAGATCGCAGAAAGGCGCCGAGCGGGCGCTCAGCGATGTCGAAGCCGCCATCGAGGCGCTTCGTCGGAGGGCGGACGTGCGCACCGGGCACATACTCGTAGGCGGGCAGTCACGCGGTGGGCTGCTCTCCGTACTCTATGCTGCACGGCATTCTGAGCAAGTTCTCGGCGTCATCAACTTCGTCGGCGGCTGGCTCGCCGAAGCTTGCAATACGGCAGCGACCGTCAACAAGGGACTGTTCAGCCAGGGAGCCGGCTACAAGCGGCCGACTCTGTGGTTGTACGGCAGAGATGATGCGACCTTCACAACCGCGCACAGCCGCGCCAATTTCGAAGCCTTCGTGAGCGCCGGGGGGAAGGGAAGCTTCTATGACCTACCGGTCCCGAACTCGACCAGGGGCCACCTGCTCATCGCGTGGCCGGAGCGCTGGCTGCCATTTGTCGATCGCTATCTCAAGGAGCTCGAGGTGCCCACGCCACCATAGTCAAAGCTTGGCGCCCATCATCGCCCGAGACAAGAAAGCGCTTCTTGGGACTTCGACCGAGCGGGTTCCCATCCCGTGATGCGCACCGGCCTTCAGTCCCTCCGAGCGAGCGCCCGAGCCCTACTGCCCGACACGAGGTGCGAGCGGCGCTACCCGAGGCACAGGCGTCATCGGCGGGGCAATGACGCCCGGACGCGGATAGTCCCGGTCTCTGTACTCCCGACGGGCTCCCGATCGAGAACGGACGCCCGGGCGGCGCGCAGTCAGCTCCGAGACGACCGTCGCTTCGGCGAGAAACCGCAAGGATTGAGCAGGCTGGCTTGTCAATGCGTTGGCCGAAGAAATTCCACCAGCGAGGAGGGCGATCAGGAATAATGAGGTTCGCATGGCGCTTCACGAGCGTGACATGATCCCGGTCAGTTTGCCAGCACGCCCTCCTGCTGCCAATCGGGACGACTACCGAGGGCGCAAACGCATCATCAAGGAGCAGCGTCTACCCACGCCAGAGCCGGAATAGCACTTCCGGCATCCGCGGACAGGGCTCGACAACGCGCCATCGTGCTACCGGCGAAGGTGTCGCGCAGCCAACTGGCGTCGGTTCAGGGGCCGCGATGCCAAAGTGGCGGGGCGCGGGGCGAAGCGACGCTACGAAGCGACGTCGTTGTCGGCCTTCTGGATCGACGTCACCGCACCTTCGAGGATATCGAGCTGGGCGAGAAGCGCCTTGATGTTCGCGGGGAGCTCGTTGCGCGGAATGCCGGCGGTTGCCCAGCGGAGGGACGAGCCGACACGCGGAAGAAAGTAGATATTGTGAAGACGCACGCCGTATTTGCCCATAGGCGGACCTTGTTCGCTTTCGCTCGTGCACAACGATCTCGCGCCTTCGCCCATGAGAGAAGGGCGGAGCGCTGCAGCGGCGAGTTTCGCACGTCGAGTGCACCTGATCGCGCACCTCAGATGGCAAATTGCGCGCTCCACTGCATCCCCAAGAGGGGGGAGACCTGGCGTTACGGCGACGCCTCCGCGGGCGGGGCGCGAGCGATCTGTCTCGAAGCGGCGCCGACGCGCATGCGTACGACCATGTTCGCCGACGGGCGCCTTCTCCTTCTTGCCGGCAGCCCGGTCTGTTTCGAGAAAGAGGTCCGATTTGTCGCATGCTCGCAGCGACCTGGAGCTATGCCGATCCCCTCAGTAAGATTGGGTGGTGCGCAAGCGACACACGGCGACGGCGAGCGCCTCGCGATCTCCACGAAACTTGACTCTGCGAGTTAGGAATAATTAACTTCTTCACGTGCCCTGGTAGCCAGGCAATTCCCCCAGCCATCCGACGCACAATGGGACATACGCACCCGCGTGTGTGAATGGGGGATGGTAATGACCGCTGCACGCGTACCTGGTTCGTTGCGTCGTCCGGTTGCCAAGGTCGAGGTTGCAGGCAAGCGGAGAATGGAAGGCTCGACCGCGCGCTTGATCACCGCGGCGTGCCTCGCGGCCGGCAGTCCGGCCACCTTGGCCCTGGCGCAGGGCGCTGCACCGACGACCCCCCTTCCGCCGATGAGCGTGGAGTCCAAGCAACCCAAGAAGAAGGCGGCAACGGCTCCGGCGAAGAAATCGAGCGGAGCGCCCGTCGCTCCGGCTCCGGCACCCGCGCCAATTCCGCCGGAACAGAAAAGCGCCAATCCGTATGCCAATCCGGATGCTCCCTACAAGGTCGAGCGATCCGCCTCGGGCAAGATCACGCAGCCGCTGGTCAACACGCCGCAGACGATCACCACGATCCCGAAGGAGGTGATCGAGGACAAGGCGGCGACCTCGATCCGTGACCTGGCCCGGCAGACCCCGGGCGTGACGCTGGGATTCGCCGAAGGCGGCAATGCGTTCGGCGACGCGATCTACATCCGTGGCTTCAATGCGCGCAACCAGTTCTATGTCGACGGGTTGCGCGATTTGGGTAACGGCTCCCGTGAGGTCTTCGCGGTCGAGCAGATCGAGATCTACAAGGGCCCGGGCAGCGTCATATCCGGCAACGCCAACCCCGGCGGCGCCGTCAATATCATTACCAAGGCGCCGAACGAGAAAAACAACTTCGCCAATGTGTCGACGATGTTCGGCACTGACGCCACGATCCGCACGATCGCCGACGTCAACCACGTGGTTTCGCCGGGCATCGCGGTGCGCGGCAGCGTCATGTACCACGAGAGCGAGGTCGCCGGACGCGACATCACCGAGGACCAGCGCTGGGGCGGGTTCTTCGCCGCGACGTTCAGGCCGCACGAAGGCTTCAAGCTGACCCTCGACTACTACCGCCTGCGCTCGGACGGCATCCCGGACTGGGGCGTGCCGATCAACCGCAACACCCTGGTGCCCTGGACCGAGAACGGCTTGCCGCGAGACACGTTCTTCGGCAACGCGATGAGGGACTTCATCAAGCAGGATGCGGAAGCCTACACCGCGAAGGCGGAGATCAAGCTTCATCCCGACGCCAAGCTGACAAGCATAACGCGCTTCAGCACGACCGACGTCGGCTATGTCGCGTCGCTGCCGCAGGCCACGTTCGGCCCCACTGTCAACGTCGGCAATCCGCAGCGCCTGCAGGACACCGAATCGCTCGCGCACCAGACCGAGCTGACGGTCAAATTCGACACCGCCGGCCTTCGCCACACCGTGGTAGCCGGCGTCGAGGCGTCCAAGGTCGACCTGGAACGGTACGGCTACACCTTGTTGACGACCCCGCCGGGGGGCGTGCCGCTCTTCTTCCCGGATCCCTATCGCGGCCTGCTCAATCCCGCCCTCAATACGGTGGGGCCGCCGACCCTGACGTACAACGCCACGATCGAGAACAGGGCGGCCTATTTGCTCGACACGATCAAGCTGTCCGAGCAGTGGTTCATCAATGGCGGTATCCGCTTCGATCACTTTGAGCGTGACCAGACGTCCCCAAACCCGGTGAACAATGCCAGCCGGTCGGATGATCTGTTCAACTGGCATGCGGGCATCGTCTACAAGCCCATTCCGATCGCAAGCGTGTATGCCGCGGTCGCGACGTCGTCCAACCCCGTCGGCGCGGAGCTGGATTCGACGGGAGTCCAGTATGGCGGTCTCACGATCGGCACGTCGGTGCTGTCCCCGGAAAAGGCCATCGGTTACGAGATCGGCACCAAGTGGGAGCTCTTCAACAAGCGCGTGCTGGCAACCGCTGCGTTGTTCCAGACGGACAAGTGGAACGCGCGCGAGAACACGTCGGCCTGCGACAACATCACGCTCGTATGCGTCGCTGCGGACACCGGTGCCTATCGTGTGCGCGGTATCGAGCTTGGCGCGCAGGGCAACATAACCAAATACTGGATGATCTACGGCGGCTACGTCTGGATGGATACGGAGGTGACGAAGTCGGCAGTGGCCGCAAACGTGGGGCGGCGCATCGCCAACATCCCCCAGCAGCAATTCAACCTGCTGACCAAGTACAAGGTCACCGATGCGCTCGCCGTCGGCGGTCAGGCGATCTACTCCTCGGAGGTCTACGCCGGACATCTTGCCGCTGCCAACAACGGCTATCACACAGTGCCGTACTGGCGCTTCGATGTCCTGGCCGAATACAAGTTCACCCAGAACTTCTCTGCGACAGCGAATGTCCTGAACATCTTCAATGAAACCTACTATGACGCGCTCTACCAGAGTGATGGAGCGAATGCGTTCGTCGCCCCTGGTCGCGTGGGCTACCTGACGCTCAACTGGAAGTACTAGCCTCGCGTTCGGTCGGACGTCCCTGGTCGACTGTGCGGGCCTGCGAGCGCTGCCGTGCTCGGGGCCCGCGGCTTTTTGGAGGATACATCGTGCTGATATGCATCCCAGAGGTGCTCACGAAGGAGCAGGTCGCTCACTGCCGCAAGGTCATGGACGAGGCGCTGTGGGTCGACGGCCGCGGCACGGCTGGGCCACAATCGGGATCCGTCAAGCACAATGACCAGCTTCCCGAGGGGTCGCCTGCGGCCCAGCAGCTCGGCGACATGGTGCTTGAAGCGCTGTCACGCTCCCCGCTCTTCATCTGCGCGGCGATTCCGCTGAAGATCTTTCCGCCGCTGTTCAACCGATACGCCTTCGGGCAGCATTTCGGTACGCATGTGGACGGCGCGATCCGGGCCATTCCCGGCACACCCGTACGCGTCCGCACCGACCTGTCCATGACGCTGTTCCTGGCCGAGCCCGAAGAATACGATGGCGGCGAGCTGACGGTGGAGGACAGATACGGCACGCACGAGGTGAAGTTGCCGGCCGGGGACATGGTGCTCTACCCGGCAACGTCCTTGCATCATGTCAAGCCGGTGACCCGAGGCGTCCGCATCGCCTCCTTCTTCTGGCTCCAGAGCATGGTGCGCGAGGACAGTGCGCGCTCGCTCCTGTTCGACCTGGACCAGACGATCCAGGAACTGTCGGCCGAGCGTGGCGTGGAGGACGCGGCGTGCGTCCGGTTGACCGGCATATACCACAACCTCATTCGCTTCTGGGCCGACGCCTGAGCGGGGGCTAGCTAGGGCTGCCGGCCCGTGGGATGGGTACAAGGCTACGCCGAAATGCGACCGTTGCGGCACTGGCGTTTGGGCGCAAGGCGCGCTAGGTGCATGGTCTGATCCCGACGGATCACTGACGAGAAACCGCGTAGCGCGTCGATGATGTTGACGGGCAACCACCTCGAATCTCGCCGCAGGCGCGCCGTGCGCTGGACGGCTGCGGCTGTCTTCATTATCGGCGTCCATATCGGCTTCGCGGCTATCGCCCTGATGCACAGGGCGGACGACGACAGCGACGATATTGCCGCGGGGCCGATTGTGGTCGAGCTGGCGCAGATCCCCGTGGTCGCCCGGCAGGATTCTCCGGATGTGGCCCACGGTCCGCTTATGGTGGAGACTCCACCCGGCGCGGAATCCGCCAAGGCTACCCAGGTCGAGGTGGAGAAGGAGATACCTCCGGTCGAGCAATCGCCGGCGCCCGATCCCGACGTGGCCCTGCCGATCTCCAAGCCGGTGGTCGAGACCAAACCGGAAGAGGAGCAGCCCCAGGACAAGGTAGCGCGGGAGGAGAGTGCCAATCCGGCGGAGCCGATGCCGCAGACCACGGCGCCGCCGCGCGTGGACGCCCAGGAGACGCAGGCATCTCCCGCGCCGGCCCTCGGCCGCACCGTCACCATCGTGCGCAATCCCGCCTGGGAGAAGGCGCTCAGCTCGCACCTCAACCGCCACAAGCGCTATCCCGATGGCGCGCGCGCCCGCAATGTCCAGGGTTCGGTAACCGTCATCTTCTCGATCGACCGCGACGGCAACGTGCTCGAAGCGCAGATCGCGAAAAGCTCCGGATCATCCCACCTCGACGAGGAGGCACTGGCAGTCCTGCGGCGCGCCAGCCCGGTCCCTGCACCGCCCCCTGCCGTGGGATTGAGCCTCAAGCTGCCGATCCACTTCCACATCAAATAGCCGTTGCGCGGCGCCGTTTCCAGAGGCGGCCCAACGTCGTCCGCCGCTTGCAGTTCCTCCCGACGTCTGCAACGAGGTCTGCCGGCAGCGGACCTAGCCTCCTCCGCCCGGGACCTGTGCAATCGCACCGGCCAGGATCCGTCGCTGGCTTCTCAGTCTCGCCGCATCGATCAGCATTTGTCCTGCCCAGCGATAAACGTTTCGCACGCGCACAACATCGCGCATGAGGCGCATGCGCTCGCGTTGCTCGCTCGCCGGCATCATCAGCGCCTGCTCAAGCGCCCTGCCCATTGCGTGCGTGTCATAGGGATTGACCATCAACGCCTCGGGAAGCTCGCGCGAGGCTCCGGCGAAGGTCGAGAGTATCAGCACGCCACGTTCGTCGTCGCGAGAAGCGACGAACTCCTTGGCGACAAGATTCATGCCGTCGTGCAGGCTGGACACAATGCAAGCATCCGCCGCCCGGAAAAGTTCGAAGACCTCGTCCGGTTCGTGGTGGCGGATTGCGAGAATAATCGGCTTGTACGCGCCGCTGCCATGCCGGGCATTGATATCGTTCGCCAGCCGCTCCGCCTCTTTCTGCAAGGTCGCGTAGCTCGCAAGCTTGCTGCGCGTTGGTGCCGCCGCCTGGATGAAGACGAGCCGCCCGCTCCAGGACGGCTGACGCTCGAGCAGCTCGTCGATTGCCATCATGCGGTCCAGGATGCCCTTGGTGTAGTCAAAGCGCTCAATGCCGACGACCAGACGAAACTCCGGCGCCAAGCCGAACCGGCTGCGGACCGCCTCCCGGCAGCGCGCCACCGGCGCCTGAGATGCCAGCGCGGCGGGCGGCCACTCGATTGAGATGGGATAGGGCCGGATCATCGTCTCCAGCCCCCCGACCGTCACCGAGGCGTGTTCGCGATCGATGCGGCTTTCGACGAAACGATCGGTCGCCTCGAGGAAATTGTTGCAATGGAACTGCGTGTGAAATCCCAGGATCGTGCTGCCGAGCAGTCCGTGCATGAGCTCTTTCCGCCACGGGCAGATGCCGAAGGTCTCGGCGTTGGGCCAGGGAATGTGCCAGAAGGTCAGGATGGTCGCGTTCGGCAGGCGTTGGCGCACCATGCTCGGCACGAGTGCGAAGTGATAGTCGTGGACGAGCACGACCGGATCTTCGCAAGTGGCTTCCTCCACAACGGCATCAGCGAAGCGCTGGTTGATTGCCGCATACTGCCTCCAGTCCTCCAGGCGGAAGGTGGGCCGCACGAAAGCGATATGACAGAGGGGCCACAACCCCTCATTGGCAAATCCGTAGTAGTAGCCTTCCTGCTCCTCATCGGTCAGCCAGATGCGGCGCAGCGTGTAGGCGGGATCGCCGGGCGGCACCCGGACGTGATCCCGCGCATCCACCATCTCGCGGTCTGCAGTTCCGCTCCCGTGCGCAATCCACTTGCCGCCGCAGGCCCGCATCACCGGCTCGAGGGCGGCCACGAGGCCGCTTGCCGGAATTTGCAGCGCA
>Ga0111539_10002757_pt1 | contig 23310 bp, 19 predicted proteins | sample RhiMethybrSRZTD1_FD_79667 | JGI IMG/M metagenome (GOLD analysis project Ga0111539, IMG submission 79667) | Populus rhizosphere microbial communities from Tennessee, USA - Rhizosphere MetaG P. TD hybrid SRZTD1 (version 2) (version 2) | ecosystem: Host-associated > Plants > Roots > Rhizosphere >...
CGAGCCCGCGCTGCTCGCGAGCTGGGCCGCGAGCATCCCGCCCGTGCGGCCGATCGAGGCGGACGTGAGGCTGCTCGAAACGCTCGCGCGCGAGCTCGGCGCGGCCGTCGCGCGGCGCAGCTAGAACGCGGCGTCGATCCACACGGCGCTGGCTGGCGCGCCGAGCGTGACGCCGTCGCTGCCGAAGTGCACGCCTTGGAGCGCGACGACCAGTCCCGGGAGCGACGGCGGCAGCTGGGGCGTCGTGAAGGACAGCAGGCGCAGGCCGCTGGCGTCGGTGATCGTCGCCACGACGGCGGTCGTCGCCGGGAGTCCCACGACGAGCGCGCCCTGGTGGAACGCGTCCAGGACGAAGGCCGGCTGCAGCGAGGCGAGCACGAAGACCAGGTCGCCCTGCAGGCCACCGAGCGTGATCGAGGCCGGCTGCCCCTCGCGCAGCGGGGCGGGCAGCGAGAGCGAGCGTGCCGCGGCGGGATGGCTCACGAGCATCGAGGCCGGCAGGTCGATCGCGGGCACGGGCGTGCCCAGGCCGTTCACGTCTCCGGCCGTCACGACCACGTCGCGCAGGCGGGCCTCGTCGACTTCCGCTCCGAAACCGCCCGCCAGCCCCGAGCCCGGCTGGGCGACGATCACGGTCGAGTCGCCCTCGTCGCCGCCCCGGAGCGAGCCGCCCGAGACGACGATCCGGCCTTCGACGAGCATCACGCCGTTGCCGCCGTTGGGGGCGCCGAAGGGCGTGATGATGTCGCCGTCGCCGCCGCGTCCCCCGAGCACCGTGCAGTCGAACAGCGCCGCGGAGGCCTTCTGCAGCTGCACGCCCGACCCGCCGGGCCAGGTGTACTGGCCCGTCGCCGGTCCGGCGTCGCCGCCCTGCACGCTGCAGCGCGCCAGCACGACCGACTTGGAGTTGGCGGCGAACAGCCCGGCCCCGTTCGGAAGGAACGACGCGATCGAACGCGCCGAGGCGCCGCGCAGCACGCAGTCCTCGACCACGACGACGCCCTCGCACCACTCCACGGCCAGGCCGGACCGATCGAAGTTCGCCTCATCGGGCGCCAGCTCGAATCCACGCAGGTGGACGCTGCCGTTCGACGGCAGGCTCGTGACCTCGACGCCCGGCAGGACGATGGGAGAGCCGCCTCCGTCCGCGACGAGGGTCAAGCTCCTGAAGCCCAGCCCGTACGCCTGCGGATGGAACGAGACGTAGTCGCCGGGCTTGACGAGCAGGATGTCGCCGTCGCTCGCGCCCTGGATCGCGGCGTCGAGGAGCTGGTCGCCGGGCCCGCCGTGGGGATCGACGACGACGACGCCGGCGCGCGCCGGCACGGCGAGGTGGAGCACCAGCGCGACGGCCAGGAGGCCGAGCGAGCGCCAGGAGCGGTGCGGGCGGAACGCGGGGATCGGGTGGCTGTGCATCGGGGGGACCTCCGTCTGGGCTCGAAGCCTAGGCTAGAATCGCCGAAATGGACTCCATCGTCGAACCGCTGCTCTCGGCGGGGCCGAGCGAGCTGAAGGCCGCCTGCGCGACGGCTCTGTCCGGGGCCCGCGCCGCGCTGCAGCGCTTCAAAGCGTTGCCGCCCCAAACGCCTTTCGAGTTGGTCGTGGACGCGTGGGACGCGATCGGCCGGCCGATCAACGGCCTTGCGGGCGTCGCCGCGCTCTACTTCCAGGTCCATCCCGACGAGGCCGTGCGCGAGCAGGCCGCTGCCTGCGAGCAGGAGCTGGCGCGCTTCGGCACCGAGCTCTCGCTCGACCGGCAGGCCTGGGAGCGTCTCGTCGCGCTCGACCTCGGCGCGGCGGCCGACCCGGTCGCCCGGCGCGTCGTCGAGCACGCCCTGCGCGACTTCCGGAGGTCCGGCGTCGACAAGGATGCCGCCACGCGCGAGCGCGTGCGGGCGCTGCGCGAGGAGCTGGTCGAGATCGGGCAGGAGTTCTCGCGCAACATCGCCGGCGACCGCCGGACGCTGTGCATCCCCGAGGGGCGAGCGGGCCTGGAGGGGCTGCCCGAGGACTGGATCGCCGCTCACCCGCCGGAGCCGGACGGCTCGGTCACCGTCTCCAGCGATCCGACCGACTACCAGCCCTTCATGAAGTACGCCCGCCACCGCGGGCACCGCGAGGCGCTCTACCGCGTCTACATGCAGCGCGGCACGCCGGGCAATCTGGCCGTGCTCGAGCGCATGATCGCCCGCCGGCACGAGCTGGCCACGCTGCTCGGGTACCGCACCTGGGCCGACTACGCGACCGAGGACAAGATGATCAAGACCGCCGAGCGCGCGGCCGAGTTCATCGGGCGCGTGACCGACCTGACGGCGCAGCGCATGGAGCGCGAGGTCGCGGAGCTGCGCGAGCAGGGGCGGACGGAGCGGCCCGGTCCCGGCGCCGACGAGCTGCGCGACTGGGACCGCAACTACGACACCGAGCAGCTCCGCCGGCGTCGCTTCGAGTTCGACGGACGCCAGGCGCGCCCCTACTTCGCCTACGAGCGCGTGCGCGACGGCGTGTTCGACGTGGCCAGCCGGCTCTACGGCCTGACCATCACGCGGCATCCGCAGACGGCCTGGCACCCCGACGTCGAGACCTACGACCTGAGCGAGGCGGGCCAGCCGGTGGCGCGCTTCTACCTCGACATGCACCCGCGCGCCGACAAGTTCAAGCACGCGGCCATGTTCGACCTCGTCTCGGGCGTGGACGGCCAGCGCCTGCCCGAGGCCGCGCTCGTGTGCAACCTCCCGCGGCCGGCGGGCGACGACCCGGGCCTGCTCGAGCCCTCCGAGGTGACCACCTTCTTCCACGAGTTCGGCCACCTGCTGCACCACCTCCTCGCGGGACGCCAACGCTGGCTGGCCGTGTCGGGCATCTCGACCGAGTGGGACTTCGTCGAGGTGCCCAGCCAGCTCTTCGAGGAGTGGGGGCGCGACGCGACCGTGCTGCAGCGCTTCGCGCGGCACCACGAGAGCGGCGAGCCGATCCCGCTGCCGCTCGTCGAGCGCATGCGCGCGGCCGAGGAGTTCGGCAAGGGCCTGGCCACGCGCGTGCAGATGTTCTACGCCGCGCTCGCGCTGGAGTACTTCCGCAGCGACCCGGCGGGGCTCGACACGACCGAGGTCGTGCGCCGGCTGAAGGCCCGCTACATCCCGTACCCGTACGAGGAGGGCTCGGCCCCCCAGGCCAGCTTCGGGCACCTCGAGGGCTACAGCGCGCTGTACTACACCTACATGTGGTCGCTCGTGCTCGCCAAGGACCTGCTCGGCGCCTTCGGCGGCGACCTGCTCGACAGCCGCACGGCGGGTCGCTACCGGCGCTGCGTGCTCGAGCCCGGCGGCAGCCAGGACGCCGAGGCGCTCGTCGCCTCCTTCCTCGGGCGGCCCTTCGCCTTCGACGCCTTCGAGAAGTGGCTGGCGGCCTGAGCTCCGTGCACGTCCTGTTCGTCACGGCCAGCTACCTGCCCGAGTCGGTGGGCGGGGTCGAGCTGCACGTCGCGGGGCTGGCCCGCGCGCTGCAGTCCCAGGGGCACCGGGCGACCGTCTTCGCGCGCACCGGGCGCGCCGGCCTGCCGCACCTGCAGACCGTGACCGAGAGCGTGGCCGGCGTCGAGGTCGTGCGCCTGGCCAACACCTTCGAGGACGCCACGCGCTTCGAGCGCATGATCAGCCACCCGGGCATCGACGAGGCCTTCGAGCGCACGCTCGTGCGGCTGCGGCCCGACGTCGTGCACGTCCACCACCTGACCTGCCTGAGCACGACGCTCGTCGAGCGCTGCCGACGCCACGGCGTGCCGGTGATGATGACGCTGCACGACTTCTGGATGGGCTGCCCGCGCGGCCAGCGCGTCACGGCGGGCCTCGACCTGTGCCCGACGATCCGGCTGAGCAAGTGCCTGCCCTGCCTGCGCGAGCTGTGGCCGCACCTGCTCGGGCGCGGCCGCGCGCCCGACCTGCCGGCCGAGGAGCGCGACGCCTCCGACCTCGCGCTGCTCGAGCAGTACCACGCGAGCATCCTTTCGACGCTGGGCTCGCTCGACCGGCTGTGCACGCCCTCGCGCTTCATGCGCGACATGTACCTCGACTACGGCGTGCCGGCCGACAAGCTCGTCGTCGTCGAGAACGGCCTGCCGTTGCAGGGGCCGGGCGCGCTGCGCCGCGTCGCGCGGCGGCCGGCCGAGCGCGCGACGGGCCCGCTGCGCATCGGCTACATCGGCTCCGTGCTGCCGAGCAAGGGCGTGCACCTGCTCCTCGAGGCCGTGCGGCGCCTGGGCGACCCGGCCGGCATGCGCCTCGACATCTGGGGCGAGGTGCTGCCCTTCCACAACGACCGCAGCTACGGCGCGCGGCTCGAGGCGCTGCGGCGCGGCTGGGAGTCGGCGATCACGCTGCACGGCCGCTACGAGAACGCCGACCTGCCGGCGATCCTGGCCGGCACCGACGTGCTCGTCGTGCCCTCGATCTGGTACGAGGCCTTCGGCCTCACGATCCGCGAGGCCTTCCTGGCCGGCGTTCCGGTGGTGACCGCGAACCATGGCGCGCTCGCCGAGGCCGTCGAGGACGGCGTCACGGGCCTGCTCTTCGAGGCCGGCGACGCGAGCTCGCTGGCCGACGCGCTGCGACGGCTGGCCGACGACCCCGGGCTGCGCGCGCGGCTGGCGGCCCACCCCGGGCCCGTGCGCGACGAGCAGGATGCTGCCCGGCAGCTGCTCGGACTCTATGATCAGCTCGTGCGAGGGCGGCAGCCAGGTCCGGGAGAGCGCTCGTGAAGGTCGCCTTCGTCGTCCACCAGTACCCGCCGCGCTTCCATACCGGCACCGAGATCTACGCGCACCGCCTGGCGCTGCTGCTCCGCGCGCAGGGCCACGACGTGCGCGTGTTCGCGCACGAGCCCGACATCACCGGGCAGACCTCGCTGCGCGTGCACGACGACCCGGTCGAAGGCGTGCCGGTCACGCGCCTGACGATGTTCGAGGGCCTGGCGCCCAACCACGCGCTGCACGACTACTACGACGTCTTCATGGGCAAGCTCTTCGGCCAGTGGCTCGACCGCGTGCGGCCCGACGTCGTGCACGTCTTCCACCTCATGGGCCTGGGGCTCTCGCTCGTCGAGGAGGCCGCCGCGCGCGGCATCCCCTGCTACGTGCAGATGATGGACTTCTGGTTCCTGTGCCCGACGGTGCAGCTGCTGCGCCGCGACGGCTCGCTCTGCAGCGGGCCCGACACGCCGGTCTGCGTCGACTGCCTGAGCGCCGACAACTACGGCTACCAGGCGCTGCGCCTGTTCAGCAAGCGCGACGGCTTCGTCGAGACGGCGCGGCCCGACGCGACGCTGACCGACCTGAACCACCCCGACATCACGCTGCGCCGCACGGCGCTGCACGGCCGTCCGGAGTTCATCCGCCGCGTGCTCGACCGGGCCACCGCGCTCGTCGCGCCGAGCCGCTTCCTCAAGGGCATGTTCCTGCGCCACGGCTACCGGGACGAGCACATGCTGCTCGTGCCCTACGGCGTCGACGCGCCCGAGGGGCGGATCGCGCCGCTGCCGGTGAACGGCGAGGGCACGGTGACCTTCGGCTTCTTCGGCAGCGTGAACCCGCAGAAGGGGCTCGAGATCCTCATCTCGGCCTTCCGCCAGTACCACGCGGAGGGCTTCCGCCTCGTCGTGCGCGGCAACATGCAGCACTTCCCCAAGTACGCCAAGCGCGTGCGGGGCTTCGCCGAGCTCGACCCGCGCATCACCTTCCTCGGGCCCTACGGCCCGGGCGAGCTGGCCGCCGCGCTCTCGTCGATCGACGTGCTCGTCGTGCCCTCGGTCTGGTACGAGAACACGCCCTTCGTCGTGCTCGAGGCCTTCCGCGCCGGGCGGCCGGTGATCGCCTCCGACCTCGGCGGCCTCTCCGAGATCGTGCACGACGGCGTCAACGGCCGCACCTTCCGCGCCGGCGACCCGGGCGCGCTCATGAACGTGCTCCGCGAGTTCCACGACCCCGCGCTCCTCGCGCGGCTCGTGTCCGGCATCGGCCCGGTGCGCTCGCTGCAGGAGAACGCCGCCGACTTCGTGAGGCTCTACGAAGCGGCCCTCGAGCCGGCCGCCGCCGGAGGCGCGCGATGAGCGGCGTCGACGAGCGCGACAACGGCCACCCGCCGCAGCGCCCGCGCGACCCCGAGGAGATCGCGCGCCACGAGGCCCACCTCGTCGGGCAGATCTACCACCTCATCGACGCCAACCAGCGCCTCGAGGAGCAGATCGACCGGCTTTCCAAGGTCTCGGCCATCGCCGGGCTGTTCCGCGACCGCCGCATCACCTCCGACACCTTCGAGCTCCCCGAGCCGCGGCTCATCGAGCGCGGCACCGAGCGCATCGTCGACCCCGACTGGCTGGCCGACGTGCGCGGCAAGCTCGTCGTGGCCGAGCAGGCGATGGCCTTCCTCGACGAGCAGACGCGCGAGCTCGACCTGCTGCGCCGCGAGAAGGACGCCATCGTCGACGGCGCCGCGCGCCTGGAGCAGAACATCGACGAGCTGTGGAAGTCGCTCAACGAGAAGACGACCCACATCCAGCGGCTCGAGGGGCAGCTCCGCCGGCACTGGGACAGCGCGCCGTACCGCCTCTACATGGCGCTGCGCCGGCTCGTGCGGAAGGAGCGCAAGCCCGAGTGATCGGCGTGGTGGTGCCGACCCGCAACGGCGGGGCGCGGTTCGCGCGGTGCCTCGACGGCCTGCTGCGGCAGCGGCCCGCGGCGGATGCCCTGGTCGTGATCGACTCGGGCAGCAGCGACGGCACGGTGCAGGCCGCGCGGCGCGCCGGCGCGCGCGTGCTCGCCATCGCGCCCGAGGACTTCGACCACGGCGAGACGCGCAACCGCGCGGCCGCCGAGCTGCCGGACGCCGACGTGCTCGTGTTCCTCGTGCAGGATGCCGTGCCGCTGGGCGAGGGCTGCCTGGCGGCGCTCGCCGCGGCCGCCACGCGGCCCGGCGTCGCCGCGGCCACCGCGCGGCAGATGCCGCCGCCCGAGGCCGGGCCGCTCACGGCCTCGACGGTCGAGGGCTCGCCGATGGGGGCGTCCGCGCCGCGGCTCGTCGGCCCGTTCCGCCGCGAGGAGCTCGCCGCGCTCCCGCCCGAGCGGCTGCGCGGCCTGCTCCTGCTCGACGACGTGGCCTGCGCCGTGCGCGGCGCGCTCTTCCGCGCGGCCGGCGGCTTCCCGCGCACGGGCCACGGCGAGGACGCGCTGCTCGCCTACGACCTGCTCGCCGCGGGCTGGGCGCTGGCGCACGAGCCCGCGGCCCTCGTCGAGCACGGCCACGCCTACGACTCGCGCAGCGTCGCCGACCGCTACCGGCTCGACGCCGCCTTCTTCCGCGAGCGCTTCGGCTGCCGCGTGCGCGGCGGTCCGCTCGCGACGCTCAAGGGCTTCCTGGCCGAGCGTCGCCGCGACGGCCGCTGGGCGCAGGCCCACGCCATCGACGACCGGCGTGCCTTCCGGCGCGCGTCGCGTCACCTGCGCTGGGCGCAGGTGCGGGCCCAGCGCGACGGCAGCCGCGGGCCGCTCGGCAGCGCGCCCGAGCCGCGGCCCCTGCCCGGTCCGCAGGAGCTGCGCGCGTGAGGTCGGTCTCGATCGTGATCCCGGCCAAGAACGGCCGTCCGACCATCGGCCCCTGCCTCGACGCGGTCCTGGCGCAGGAGTACGACGGAGCGGTCGACGTGCTCGTCATCGACTCGGGCAGCACCGACGGCACGCTCGACGACGTCGCGGCGCGGCCCGCCGTGAAGCTGCACCGCATCCACCCCTCGGCCTTCGACCACGGCGACACGCGCAATCTCGGCGCCGGCATGACGCGCGGCGAGGCGATCGTGTTCCTGGTGCAGGACGCCGAGCCGGTGGGGCGGCAGTGGCTGGCGCACCTCGTGAGCAACCTCGACGACGAGCGCGTGGCCGGCGCCTTCAGCCGCATCCTGCCGCGGCCGCAGGCCGGGCCGCTGGTCAAGGTCGGCTGCGAGGGCGACCTGTGCTACCGCGACCGGCGCATCGAGGAGCGCTTCGACTCGCCGGCGGCGGCGGCCGGCATGGACCCGCACACGCTCCGCGTGCGCTGCAACTTCAACGACGTGTGCTCGGTCGTGCGCCGCTCGGTGTGGGAGCGCCTGCCCTTCCAGCGCGGCATGTTCGGCGAGGACATCAAGTTCGCGCGCGCGGCGCTGCAGGCGGGCTGGACGGTCGTCTTCGACCCGCGGAGCCAGGTGCTCCACAGCCACGAGTACGACGCCACGACGGTCTACAAGCGCACCTACGTCGACGCCGAGCTGAACATGAAGCTGCTGCAGCGCCCCTGCATCGACAGCTTCAGGGACGCGCTGATCATGACCGGCCGCTCGTGGAAGGCCGACCGCGCAGCGCTGCGGTCGGCAGCCCTGCCGGCCGTCCAGCGCCTGAAGTGGGGCGCCTTCTCGCCGCTCTACCACTTCATGGAGTTCTACGGCTTCTGGCGCGGCGGGCGCGACGCGCGGCGCGCGGGCGGGCGCCACCCGGTCGGCGTGCCCGTGCCCCGGCGCCCGCTCAAGATCCTGTTCGTCGTGCACGGCTTCCCGCCCGACAGCTGGGCCGGTGTCGAGGTGCTCACGCTCACGCTCGCCCGCGCCCTGCGCGAGCGCGGCCACGACGTCAGCCTCTTCGTGCGCTCGCCCGGCAAGCCCGACGAGCCCGACCGCTCGCTCCACGAGTCGGAGTTCGACGGCTTCAAGGTCTGGCGCTACGTGAACCGGCTGCGCTTCTCGGGCGTCGACGAGACCTACCGCTTCGGCCCGGCCGAGGCCGCCTTCGATCGCGTGCTCGCGCAGGTCAAGCCGGACGTCGTGCACGTGCAGCACATGATCCACCTCTCGACGGGCATCATCGACCGCTGCCGCGCCGCGGGCGTGGCCTGCGTCGTCACGCTCAGCGACTTCTGGGCGCGCTGCTCGCGCGTGCAGCTCATCCGGCCCAACCACAAGAACTGCAGGATCCCGCCGCCGGGCCTGGGCTGCGCGGCCTGCGTGAAGGAGAAGCCGCAGCTCATCGACGCGCTCGCGACCGTCGACCGCCTGCTGGGGCCGCTGACGGCGCGCTGGGCGGCCCGAGTCCCGCAGAGCATCCCGGCCTTCCCTCCCGGCTGGAAGAAGACCCAGGAAGACGCGGCGAGCCTCGTGCGGCGCGAGCACTGGATGCGCGCGGTCCTGCTGCGCGCGGACCGCATCGTCGTGCCCTCGGCCACGCTGAAGACCTCCCTGCAGGGGCTCGGGCTGCCGGCCGAGGCCATCGCCTACTGCGAGTACGGCCTCGACACGCGCTGGTGCCCGCACGGCCCGCCGCCGCGCGTGCCGCGCGGCCCCGGCGAGCCGCTGCGCGTCGGCTTCCTGGGCAGCCTGGTCTGGTACAAGGGCCTCGACGTCGCCGCGCGCGCCATCTCCGCGCTGCCGCCGGGCGCCGCGCACCTCCACGTGCACGGCGACCACGTCGGCGGGGCCGACCCGGTGGCCGCCGCCGAGTGCCGGGCCGTCGCCGCGCAGGCCCGCGACCTCGCGGGCGACCGCATCACCTTCCACGGGCGGTATGATCACGACCGCCTGGCCGAGATCCACGCGCGCCTGGACGTCCTCGTGGTGCCCTCGGTGTGGCAGGAGGCCTATGGCCTCACGGTGCGCGAGGCCTTCCTCTCGCGCACTCCCGTGATCGGAAGCGACATCGCCGGCATCGCCGAGGGCATCCGCAACGAGGTGAACGGACTGCTCTTCGAGACCGGCAACTCCGACGCGCTCGCCGCCCGGCTGCGGCGGCTCATCGACGACCCGACGCTGGGGGCCCGCCTGGCCGCGGCCGCGCCGGCGGTCAAGACCGACGCGCAGGAGGCCGAGGAGATGGAGTGGCGCTATCGCCAGGTGCTCTCCGAGCGCGGGAAGACGATCGCATGAGCCTGCCGTCGGTCTCGATCGTGGTCGTCAACCTGAACGGCCGGCACCACTTCGAGCAGCTCTTCCGCTCGCTGCGCGCGGTCGACTACCCCGCCGAGCTGCTCGAGATCGTGGTCGTCGACAACGGCTCGGTCGACGGCTCGGTGCAGTGGCTCGACCGCAACGCGCCCGACGCGCGCACGATCCAGTGCCGCCAGAACCACGGCTTCGCGGGCGGCATCAACGTCGGGGTCGAGGCCAGCCAGGGCGAGGTGCTCGTGTTCCTGAACACGGACATGCGCGTCGAGCCCAACTGGCTGCGCGAGCTCGTCGCGCCCATCGCCAGCCGCGAGGCCGACTGCACGAGCAGCCTGACGCTCTCGTGGAACGGCAAGGAGGTCAACTTCGGCGGCTCGGCCATGAACTTCCACGGCATCGGCTGGCAGGTCGGCATGAACGACCCCGAGATCGACCGCTACCGCAAGCCCTGCGACACGCTCTTCGCGTGCGGCGGCAGCATGGCCATCCGGCGCGAGGTCTACGAGGGCGCCGGCCGCTTCGACGAGGACTTCTTCGCCTACTACGAGGACGTCGACCTCGGCTTCCGGCTGTGGGTGCTGGGCTACCGCGTCATGTACGTGCCGAGCAGCCTGGCCTACCACCACCACATGGCCACGAGCCGGCGCATCGACGTGCACAAGATCCGCCTGCTCCAGATGCGCAACCCGCTGTGGCTCATCTACAAGAACTACGAGGAGTCGGTGCTCCAGCGCGTGCTGCCCGCGGCGCTGCTCGTGCACCAGAAGCGCATGGCCTACGTGCTGCACCTCGACGACCACGGCTACCGCATCGACGCCCGCGACGCGCGCGGCAAGGGCCGCATGCACGAGCTGGCGCTCAAGATGCGCGCGAGCAAGCGCTCGGTCGGCATCCCACCGCCGGCCAAGGCCGACATGCTCGCGATCAACGACTTCTCGATGCTCATGGACGCGATGGCCGTCAAGCGCAAGTCGATCCAGAGCCGGCGGCAGCGCCCCGACCGCGGCATCGTGCCGCTCTTCCGCATCCCCTTCTGGGCCGTGGAGGACAGCCCCGAGTTCGCGCATATGATCCGCGCGCTGATGGAGAGCTTCCGCCTCGACGAGATCTTCGGCACACGCGAGGTCGTCATCGACCCGCGCCTCGCCCGCGACCGCTGATCCGGGCGAGCGTGCACGCGCCGGGGGGTGGCCCGATTGTCATTCCACCGCGGCGCGGCGGATGGCAACCTCGCCCGGCATGAGCTCGGGAGACCTCGCCGGCGGGCCCGCCGTGCCCGTGCTCGGGGCGGACGCGGCCTCCGAGGCGAGCGTGCGCCGCTGGCTGGCGCTGCTCGTGGCGGCCTACGTGCTCACGGCGCTGGCCGCCATCGGCACCGCGCCGCTCGCCAACCGCGCCGAGCACCGCTGCCTCGAGGTCGTGCGCAACATGGTCGCGAGCGGCGACTGGCTCGTGCCGCGCTACGAGGGCGCGGTGCGGCTGAACAAGCCGCCGCTGGCCTACTGGGCGGGCGCGGTCGTGTCGTCCGCCCTCGGCGAGGCCAGCCTGCTCGCGGTGCGGCTGCCCTCGCTGGTGGCGGGGATCGGCCTGCTCCTCGTCACCTTCGCGTGGGGCCGGCGGGTGGGCGGCGCGCGGCTGGGCCTGGCGGCGACGGCCTGCCTCGTCGCGATGGAGCTCGTGATCGCCTACGGCCGGCGCGGCGTGGCCGAGATGGAGCTGGCCTTCGCCGCCAACCTCGCGCTGTACCTCTTCGACCGGCTGCTCGACGAGCCGCGGACCGCCCTGCGCGCGGCCTTCGGGCTCGCGCTCGGGCTGGCGCTGCTGGCCAAGGCGACGGCCGGGCTCATGCTCGTCGCCGTGCCGGTCGTCGTGACGCTCACGCTGCGGCGGCGCTGGCGCTCGGCGCTCGCGCTGCGCAACCTCGTGTGGGTCGCGGCCGCCTTCGCCCTGGGGGCCGCGTGGTACGCGGCGATCCTGGCCTTCGTCCCGGACGGCTGGCGGCTGCTCGAGGCCGACCTGCTCCTGCCCTTCGGCGTGGAGGACGCCGCGCCGCAGGTGGGCGCCGCCCACTTCAACCCGCCGTGGTTCCACCTCCACTCGCTGCTGACCGGCGCCACGCCCGCGCTGCTGCTGCTGCCCTGGGCGATCGCGCGCGCGGCGCGCACCCGGCTGTGGCAGCGGCTGCCGCGGCAGCGCTTCGCCTTCGTCGTCTTCGCCTCGCTCTTCGTGGCCTTCTCGCTGCTCCCGCAGAAGCAGAAGCACTACATGCTGCCGCTGCTGCCGGCGCTCGCGATCCTGCTCGCCGACGGCGTGCTCGCGAGCGCGCGGCTCGACGCGGCCTCCTTCGCGCGCACGGTGCGCCGGCTGGGGTTCGCCGCCGCGGCCGTCGTGCTGCTCGCGTTCGGGCTGGCCGTGGCGCGCGAGAGCGGGCGGGCAGCGGACGCCGCGCCGGCGCTGCTCCTCGTGCCGATCGGCCTGCTGCTCGCGGTGACGCTCGCTGCGGCCGCGCGCAGCGGCCGGCCCGCGAACGTGGGGGGCGCGGGCGTGGCGGCGTGGCTGGTGGCCATGGTCCTCTACGGCGTCGTGTTCGAGCCGCGCCTGCCGCCGCCCGACGTCGGCGCACCTGCGACCTCGACGGCGCCCGCGACCGACCCGGGACGCTGATCCCGCCGGCCGGTCGCGCGCCTTGAACGGGGCGATTGCGGCCCTGATAATCGCCCGGCCCGCGACCTCGGGCCGGAATGAAACTCTCCGTCGTCGTACCGATCTACAACGAGCGAGACACGGTGCGCACGATCGTCGCGCGCGTGCTGGCCACGCCCCACGACAAGGAGGTCATCCTCGTCGACGACGGCTCGACCGACGGCACGCGCCAGGTGCTGGCCGAGATCGAGGCCGAGAAGATCGCCAACGTGCGGGTGATCTACCACGAGGTCAACCAGGGCAAGGGCGGCGCGCTCCGCACGGGCTTCGCGGCGGTCACCGGCGACATCGTGCTCATCCAGGACGCCGATCTCGAGTACACGCCCGACGACTACCCGGCGCTGCTCAAGCCGATCCTCGACGGCAAGGCCGACGTGGTCTTCGGCAGCCGCTTCCTCGGCGGCGGCGCGCACCGCTGCCACCTCTTCTGGCACTACGTGGTCAACAAGGGGCTGACGACCTTCAGCAACATGCTGACCAACCTCAACCTGACCGACATGGAGACCTGCTACAAGGTCTTCCGGCGCGAGGTCGCCGACCGCGTCAACATCGAGAGCCGGCGCTTCGGCGTCGAGCCCGAGATCACGGCGAAGGTCGCGCGCATGAGCTTCAACGGCGCCAAGTGCCGGGTCTACGAGGTGCCCGTCAGCTACTTCGGGCGCGACTTCGCCGAGGGCAAGAAGATCGGCGTGAAGGACGGCTTCGAGGCGGTCTGGTGCATCCTCAAGTACAACCTGCTCTGACGGACGCGGTGGACCGCGCCGGCTGACGTGGGCGCGCCCGAGCTCTCGATCGTGCTGCCCTGCTACAACGAGGAGGGCTCGCTGCCCCCGCTGCTCGAGGAGATCGAGGCGGCCATGGCGCGCGTCGGGCGGCCCTTCGAGGTGCTCGCCGTGGACGACAAGAGCACCGACCGCACGCTCGAGGTCCTGCTCGGTCTCCAGCGCCGGCACGCCGGGCTGCGCGTGCTGCGCCACGAGCTGAACTGCGGCGAGAGCGCCGCCTTCGCCACCGGCTTCGGGCGCGCGCGCGGCGAGATCGTGATCACCATGGACAGCGACCAGCAGAACGACCCGGCCGACATCCCCGCGCTGCTCGCGGCGCTGGAGGGCGTGGACCTGGTCTGCGGCGTGCGCCGCAAGCGCCGCGACACCTGGGTCAAGCGCGCCTCGTCGAAGATCGCCAACCGCTTCCGCGACGCGGTCACGGGCGTGCCCGTCACCGACGCCGGCTGCACCTTCCGCGCCATCCGCCGCGCCGTGCTCGCCGAGCTGCCGGTCTTCAACGGCATGCACCGCTTCCTGCCGACGATGCTGCAGCTCCAGGGCTTCGCGGTGCGCGAGATCCCGGTCAACCACCGGCCGCGCAGCGCGGGCCGCAGCAACTACGGCATCGGCAACCGCGCCTGGCGCGGCCTCGTCGACTGCTTCGCCATGCGCTGGTTCCGGCGGCGCGTCGTGCCGGGACGCCGCGCGCTGCCGGAGGCCGCCCCTCCGGGTGGCCGCCCGTGACTCCCGATGCGCATCCGGGCCTGACCGCCGTGGCGCCGGCCGACGCGCCGCCCGACGTCCCGCCCGACGACGGGCTCGCCGAGAGCCGTCGTGCCGGGTTGCTGCGGCCGATCCTCCTGATCGTCGTCGCCGTCGGCGGCCTGCTCCTCTTCTACCTCTCGCCGCTCCACGCGATGTTCGTGCCCTCGGGCATCGACCAGCTGCGCGACCGCCTCGCGGACTTCGGCGCCTGGTCGCCCGCGGCCTTCGTGCTCTTCGCCGCGCTGTGCGTGGGCTTCGGCGCGCCGCGCCTGGCCTTCGCCGCGGCCGGCGGGCTGCTCTTCGGCTGGTGGGTCGGCGCGCTGCTCGCGCAGGCGGGCACGATCGTCGGCTGCGCGATCACCTTCGCCTGGTCGCGGCGCCTGGGGCGCGACTTCGCGCGCCGCGTGACCGGGCCGCGCCTCGCGCGCCTCCTCGGGCGCGTCGAGCGGCACCCCGTGGCCACGAACGTCATGCTGCGCATCTGCCCGATCGGCAACAGCCTGGCGCTCAACCTGCTCTTCGGCCTGAGCCCGATCGGCGCGCGCGACTTCCTGGTCGGCACCTTCATCGGCACGCTGCCCGAGACCGTGATCTACGCGCTGTTCGGCAGCAGCGCGCACACGGCCTCGGCCAAGATGGTGCTCACGGCGGGCTTCCTGCTGCTCGTGCTGGCGGTCGTGTCGACGTGGCTGCTGCGCCGCTCGACCGGCCGCGACGGCTGAGCGCCGCCAGGGCCAGGCCCAGCCACGCGGCGAGCGCGACGGCGCCAACCACGGCCCCGGCCGTCCACGCCGCCGAGCGGTAGGTGAAGCGCACGACGTGCTCGCCCGCGGGCACCGCCACCGCGCGGAAGGCGAGGTTCGCCGGGGCCAGCACGGCGGGACGGCCGTCGACCTCGGCGCTCCAGCCCGGCATCCACGAGTCGGCGAGCACGAGCACGCCGTCGCTCGCGGCCGAGACCGCGACCTCGACGCGCTCGGGCTCGTCGCGCACCAGCCTCGCGGCGCCCGGCGCCTCGCCGAGCGCGACCGTCGCGCCCGGCTCCCAGGCGCCGAGGGCGCCCTCGACGACCGCCTGCGTGCGCGCCTCCGGGCCGGCCTGCGCGAGCCGTGCCGCGGCCGCCTCCTCGTCGCCGACGACCACGAGCGTCGAGGCCAGCCAGGCGCGCGGCCGCGCGTCGTCGTTGCGGTACAGCCAGCCAGCGCCCACGCGGCCCAGGCTCGTGAGGCCCGCGCGCTCGAGCGGCACCGTGCTCAGCACGCGGCTCACGGCGAAGAGGTCGAGCAGCGGCGAGTCGAGCGCGGCGGGGTCGCTGAGCGCCGCGGTGCCGACGCCGAAGGAGGTGCCCGGCTGCAGCAGCGCGTGCAGGCGCTCGACGCGCCGCGGCGGGAAGGTGATGTAGCCGGAGACGTCGCGCACTCCGGAGGGCAGGCCCGTGTTCGGCGGCAGCGGGTAGGCCAGCACGTCGTGCGGGTCGCCCGCCGTGAAGCGCTCGAGCCGGCCGCCCTCCGGGTCGGCCAGCGCCGCCAGCCCCGGGAGCGCGCGGAAGTGTCCGTCGGCCGGCATCGCGGTGACCGCGCGCGAGGTGCCCTGCAGCAGGTCGGCCGAAGCCGCGACGAGCAGCAGCGCGAGGCCCACCGCGCGCCAGCGCCGCAGCAGCAGCACGCCGCCCGCGCCGGCCGCCGCAAGGATCGCGGCGCGCGCGAGGGCGTGCTGGAGCAGGGCCAGGTCGAGCCCGAGGTCGTCGGCGTGCGCGCGGACCTCCTCGAGCGGGACGCCGGTGGCGGCCGCCAGCCGCGGACCGATCCACTCGAGCCAGGTCGTCGCGTCGAAGCTCGCGGCGACGAGCGCGGCGAGCACCGCCGCGGCCGCCAGCAGGCAGGCCGCGACCACGAACCAGCGCGGCGGGGCCTGGCGCACGAGCCGCGAGAGCCCGATGCCGGCCAGCACCGCGCCGCCGAGCTCGAAGAGCAGCAGGAAGCGGCGTGGGTCGGCGGCCGACAGCCCGGGCAGGTGGAGCACGAGCGGCAGCAGCGGCGTGCGCACCGCGAGCAGCGCTCCCCCGAGGAAGAGCGCCGCGAAGAGCCCGCGCCCGCGAGTCGCGGTGCCCAGGCCGAGCAACGCGAGCAGCAGCGGCACGAGCCCGATGCTGCTGGCCGTCTCGACCGCGTTGGCCCGCGGCTCCTGCAGCGCGCGCTGCAGCGCGCCGGCCTGGCGCAGGTGCGGCAGCGTGTGGCGCGCGAGGTCGTCGGGGTGGCCGAAGAGGTCGGGCACGACGGCTGCGAGCAGGCCGACGGGACGCATGCCGAGCGAGGCTGCGACCTCGGGCGCCACCGACCCGCGGCCCGACTCGGGGCCGCGCGCGAGCTCGAGCGCGGGCAGGAGCTGCGGCAGTCCCAGCGCGATGCCGAGCGCCAGTCCGGCCGCCACGCGCAGCCCGCGGCCGCCCGCCGCGCGCCGACGCTCGCCGCCGGCCAGCAGGCCGGGCAGCAGCTCCCAGGCGGCGAGGGCGAGGCCCGAATAGAGCAGCAGCAGGCTCGATTGCGGGAAGCCCGCGAGCAGCGAGCAGCCCAGCGCGGCCGAGAGCAGGAGCAGCGCGCCGGTGCGCGCGCCGTCGCACAGGCGCAGCACGGCGAGCAGCCCGACCGGCAGGTACACGGACGCGCCGTGGATCTGGTACCAGTTCAGCCGTCCGGCGAGGAAGCCGCAGCAGGCGAAGGACAGCCCGCTCAGCGCCGCGGCCCAGCGCTCGCAGCCCAGCGCGCGGGCCAGCGCGTAGGCGCCGCCCGCCGCGATCAGCGACTGCAGCAGCGCGATCCAGCCCCAGGCGCGCGTGGGCGAGAGCCACCAGGCCAGCAGGTTCGGCGGGTGCAGCACGCCGTGCACGGCCTGCGCGAGGAGCGGCACGCCGCACAGCGAGTCGGGGTTCCACAGCGGCGCCTCGCCGCGCGCGAGGCGCGCGAAGGCGGCCTGCAGCTGCGGCTGGAACATGAGCGTCTTGTCCGCCGCGAGCGGCCGCGCGCGCGCGTCGAGCGCGGCCAGCCGCGCGGCGTCGACGTCCGCGCGCCAGGGCTCGAGCTGGTCGGTGTGCACCGCGAGCAAGGCCTGGCCGCCGCCGAGCACCGGCCAGAGCACGGCCGCCAGCGCGAGCGCGAGCAGCACCGCGGGCACGGCCCGGCTCGGCTCCTTCTCTGGCATCGGTGCAGTGTGCGACGCGCCGGGAGCCCGTTCAAAGGCCGCGGCTCAATCCGGATCGCGCCGTCGGTCGATAGGGGGCGCTCGTTCCGGGAGGTTCGCCGATGCACGCCTCGGGCCGGCTGTGGGTGCTGCGGCTGGCCGCGGCCGCGATGCTGCTGCTGGTCGTGGCGCGCGCGGCCCTGTTCACGACCTACCGCGTCGCCGGCGCCTCGATGCGCGAGGCGCTGCAGGACGGCGACCGCATCGTCGTCGCCAGCCATCCCTGGCTCGTGCAGCCCGTGCTCGCGGGCGACACCGTGATCCTGCGCGTCGACGACGAGGTGCTCGTCAAGCGCGTCATGGCCTGCCCGGGCGACTGCATCGCGATGGATCGCGGCCACGTCCTGCGCAACGGCGCGCCGGTCGTCGAGGCGATCCCCGCGCCGCTCGAGGGCAGCGACAGCTTCCCCGAGTACCACCTGCGCGGCGACGAGTACTTCGTGCTCGGCGACAACCGCCGCGTCTCGATCGACAGCCGCGACTTCGGCCCGGTGCACGGCTGGCAGGTCATGGGCAAGGTCTTCCTGCGGATGCATGGCAGCGAGGTCTCGACCGTGGCGGCCCTCGAGCGCGGCCGCCGCTGAGGGCGCGCTTGCCGTCGCGGGGCGCGTCCGGATGATGCGCCCATGGCGCTGCTCGCCCTGCTCTCCACGGCGCGACGGGTGCTGTTCGCGCCGTCGCTGCCGCTGCTGACGCTCGTCGCGGCCGGCAGCAGCTTTCTGGCCGTGCTGCTCGCCAGCCAGGCGCTGGGCGGCGACCAGGGCTTCGTCGACGAGGTGCGCGGCGCCTGCCTGCCGTTCGCCGGCGCGCTCGTGCTCTCGCTGGCCGAGCCGCTCGACGTCGGGCGCGAGGTGCGCGAGGGCTGGCTGCGGCTGCGCGTGGCGCGCGGGGGCGGCTTCGCGCTGCTCTCGCGCTGGGCGGGCCTGCTGCTCGGCACGCTGCCGACGGTGCTCGTGTGCGCCCTCGCGGCCGGCGGCTGGGGCCGGCAGCCGCTCGGCGCGCTGCTCGAGCTGGCCGTGCTCTGCGCGGGCGGCCTGCTGCTCGGCGCGTGGCTCGACCGCGCGCTGCTCGTGCCGGCGCTGTGGTGCCTGCTCGTGGGCGGTCACCTGTGGCCCTGGCTCGCGGAGAGCGGCGCGAGCTGGGTGTTGCCGCGGCTCGGCGGCGAGGTCGGGCCGCTCGAGACGCTGTCCGCGGCCGTCTGGTGCGCGGGCAGCCTGCTCCTCGCGCGCGCGCGGCTCGTGCGGCTGGCCGGCTCGGGGTCCTAGAGCACGACCGCGAGGTCGGCCGCCGCGACGAGCAGCAGCAGCGCGGCCGACCACGGCGCGCGGCTGCGCAGGTGGAGGAGCAGCGCCGTCATGCCGGCGAAGGCCGCCAGCGCCGAGCGATCGAGCACCGCGCGCAGGTGCGCGGCCTCGAGCGCCACTCTCGCGGGGTCGAAGGCGGCGCGCGCCGGCGCGTCGAGGCGCGCCAGCAGCGGCCGCAGCGCCTCGGCGTCGGTCGCGAAGCCCGCGTGCAGCGAGGCGGCGATCGCGGCCGCCGCGAGCAGCACGGCGAGCGCCCCGGCGAGAAGCTGCGGCCGCGCGTCGGCGCCGGTCTCGCGCGGGCCGATGCGGCCCAGGCCGAAGGCTGCCGCCGGCGCCAGGGCGAGCACGAGCGGCGTCGGGTGACGCAGCGCCAGCGCCGCGGCCAGCCCGGCGAGCACGAGCAACAGCGGCAGCCAGCGACGGCCCGAGGCGCCCAGCGGGGGCAGGCTGGCGAGCGCCAGCCAGAGCGGGATCCAGCCCACGCAGGGCGAGGGCCGGCCGGCGCCGCCCGGCGCGGCGTCCAGGGCCTGCCAGGCCAGCGCGTGCCCGGCGGGTGGGGCCGGCGCCGCGAAGGGCCAGGGCCCGCCGGCCGCGCCGCGCGCGAAGAGCCCGGGCGCGACGAGCTCGAGCGCCGCCCAGCGCGAGGCCGGCACGTCGTGGGCGCGCGCGAGCAGCGCGGCCAGGTGCGCCACGAGCACGAGCAGCAGCAGGACGAGCGCGGCCCGGCGCGTGCCGACATCGTTCATGTGCGCGCGCCGGTCCGCGGGCGGCGGGCCACCGCGACGAGCGAGTGCCCGGCGGGCGCATCCACGCGCCGCAGCACGAAGCGCTCGGCCGCGAAGACGCCGGCCAGCGCCGCGTGGAGCGGCCGCGGCAGCGGCCACGAGAGGTTCGTGGTCGCGTCGTTCTTCCGCGCGAGCAGCCGCTCCTTGAGCTTGATCAGCAGCACCGCTGGCACGATCGCGGGGAGCAGCGTCACGTTCACGTAGGTCGCCTTGCGCAGCTCGAAGCCGGCCTCGAGCAGGCGCGCTCGCAGGGCCCTGCGCGTGTAGCGGCGGAAGTGGCGCGCGACGCGGTCGTTGTTGCTGTAGAGCCAGGGGTAGGCCGGCACCGAGAGCGCGAGGTGCCCGCCCGGCCGCAGGCAGCGCCGGGCCTCGACGAGGGCGGCGCGGTCGTCCGGCGTGTGCTCGAGCACGTCCCACAGGCAGAGGAGATCCTGGCTCGCGTCGGGCAGGGGCAGCGCGGCGCTGCTCGCCACCGCGGTGCGGGAAAAGCCGCGCTGCCGGCACCAGGCGATGGCCTGCGCGTCGGGCTCGAGGCCGAGCACGCTCCCGAAGCGCTGCAGCGGGCCGAGGAAGCCGCCCACGCCGCAGCCGACGTCGACGACGGCGAGCCCGCCGGGCGCGCGCCCGAGGTCGCGCTCGAGCACGCCGGCCAGCAGCTCGGGATACAGGCGCCGCCGCCCGATGAACCACCAATGGCGGTCCTCGAGCGCGGCGAACTGCTGGAAGGCGGACGGCTCCATCAGCGCGCCCGGGCGACGACGACCATCTCGTCGCGCAGGTTCACGTAGAGGGCGCGCGAGCCGACCAGCCGGAGCGGCGAGGCCAGCGTCGAGAGCCAGGGGTGGATGCGGCCCACGCGCTCGACGAGGAAGTCCATCGAGACGTACTTGCCGCCCAGGTGCGGGGTGTTCTCGACGATCGCGAAGCCGGCCTCGGTGAGCAGCCGCTCGAGCGTGCGCGGGTCGAAGTGGTAGAGGTGCTCGGCGTGCTTGTAGTGCTGCCACCTGCGGCCCAGCAGGCGCGCGAAGGACGAGGCCACGTTCTGGGTCTCGATGACGAGGATGCCGTCGGGCGCGAGCAGGTGCCGCGCCGCGCGCAGGTGGGCGGGCGGGTCCTCGAGGTGCTCGAGCACGTCCCACAGCGTGATCACGTCGAAGGCGTGCCCGGGCAGCTCGAGCGAGAGCAGGTCGCCGCGGCGGACGTCGTGCAGGTGCAGCTTCGTCGCGGCGTACTCCACCATCGGCGCCGAGAGCTCGACCCCGGTGGGGCGCCAGCCCTCCTCGGCCGCGACGGAGAGGAAGAAGCCGGCCGCGCAGCCCACGTCGAGCAGCGCGCCCGGCTGCGGCTTGTAGCGGCGGATGACCGCCATGCGCCGCCGGTAGGTGCGCCGGTAGAGCGGCTCCTCGGCGAGGTAGGCCGAGTAGCCGAACTCCATCGCGCGGTCCGAGGCCCAGTACTCCTCCTGGTACATCTGGTGCAGACGCTCGGTGGGCAGGCGCGGGTTCACGTAGGTCAGCCCGCAGCGGCGGCACTGCACGACCCGGAAGGGCTCGTCGCGGAAGCACAGGCGCTCGTCCATGACCCCGCAGAACAGGCAGGGCATCTCGCGCAGGCCGCCCGTCACCCGAAGTACTCGTCCCCCGCGGCCACCTCGGCGTGGTCGATGCCGCGCTTCTCGATCGTGCGCCGAGCCACGGCGTGCCCCATGGCGATGGAGTGGTCCATGTTGCCGTAGCGGAACAGTCCCTGGCGGCCGGTCGAGACCATGTTCTCGAAGCCCTTGAGCCAGGTCATGAGCGTGTTCACGTAGCCGCGGTAGGTCAGGTCGTAGATCGGGTAGGCGTAGTCGACCCGCCGCACCCAGCCGCCGGGCAGCACCTCGCCCGGGTGCAGCAGGCCGAGCGTGGTCAGGTTGTCGGCCGCCAGGCGGATCAGGTCCTCGTCCTTCATGGTCCAGTGCTTGTCGCCGTTCGTGCTCGTGATCTCGGCGCAGACGAGCGTGCGGCCGTCGGGCGCCGTGTCGCGGCTGAAGTTCGTGAACTCGCTGATGCGGTGCACCGCGATGTGCTGCTCGGGGATGTAGATCCAGTGGTCGGGCGTGAGCTGCGGGCGGTCGAGCTTGAGGTAGACGAAGACGATGCCCTTGTGCTTCAGGCCGGCCACGGCCTCGCGGACGGGCGCCGGCACTCGCTCGCCGAGCATGGGCACGAGCATGGTGAGCGGGATCGTGCTCACGAAGAGATCGGACGAGACCTCGTGCTCGCGGCCGCCCTGGCGGTAGACCGCCGCGGTCACGCGGCCGCCCTCGGAGCGCAGGCGCACGACCTCGGCGTCGGTGATCACCGTGCCGCCGCCCTGCACGATGAGCCGGCGGTAGCCGCGCGCCAGCTCGCCGATGCCGCCCGTCTTGGGGTAGAGGAAGCGGCTCACGTAGGTGCGCGGCACGTTGCGCGGCTTGAACAGCGTCTTCTTGACCGTGTCCCACAGCGAGAGCAGCGAGATGCGCTGGCTGGCCCAGTCGGCGCTGATCTGCGTGCAGGGGATGCCCCAGGCCTTGCGCGTGTAGGTGCCGAAGAACAGGTCGTAGAGCGTGCGCCCGAAGCGCTTGATGACCCAGTTCTCGAAGTTGTCGTCCGGGATCGGCCGCACCATGTTGCGCAGCCGCACGGCGAGGTAGTCGAAGAAGGACTTGGCCAGCAGCCAGGGCGGCAGGCTGCGCACGACGTTGCCGGCCTTGAGCGGGTAGTCGAAGAACTTGCGCCGCATGTAGATGCGCGACAGGCGCTCGCGGTAGTCCCAGTTGCCATCGAGCACGAACTTGAAGTGGTCGTTCAGCTCCTCGAGGCTGCTGTACAGGCGGTGGGGGCCGTGGTCGTAGGTGAAGCCCTCCTGCTTGAAGGAGGAGGCCAGCCCGCCGACGTGGTCCTCGCGCTCGACCACCGTGACCGCCCAGCCCTGCTCGACGAAGCGCTGCGCCGCCGACAGGCCGGCCAGGCCGCCGCCGAGGATGGTGACGCTCCGTGGGCTGTCGTTCATGGGGCGCTCGCGCCGGACCGGGGGGAGGGGGATTCTAGCCGCGTCGCGAGGAGGATGAGTCTAGCGGGGCGGCCGGTTCCGCGCCTGCTTCGGCGCGGGCCCCAGCCGCCGCCGCAGGGCCAGCAGCTCGGAGAAGGACCGGATCACGTCGCGCAGCACGCGCACGCGGGTGTCGTCGACGTGCCTCCAGGTCACCGGCACCTCGCGGATCACGAGGCCGCGCCGCGCGGCGCGCGCGAGGAACTCGACGTCGAAGACCCAGCGGTCCGTCTGCATCTCCGCGAACACGGCGCGCCCGGGTTCGCCGCGGAAGAGCTTGAAGCCGCAGGTATAGTCGCTGATCGACATGCCGGTCAGCGCATTCGACAGCCGCGAGAAGCCCAGGCCCAGCCAGGTGCGCAGCGGCGGCTGCCAGCGCTCGATGTGCGCCTCGCCGCTCTTGCGGTTGCCGACGACGACGTCCGCGCCGGCCTTCAGCACGTCGAGGAATTCGCGCAGCGTCTCCGGCGGCGTGGACATGTCCGCGTCGCAGAAGAGCACCTCGTCGCCGCGCGTCGCGAGCACGCCCGTGCGCACCGCCGCGCCCTTGCCGCGGTTGACGGCGTGCGAGCAGCCCTTGACGTGCCGGTCGGCGGCCGCGAGGCCGGCGATCTCGGGACCCGTGCCGTCGCTGCTGCCGTCGTCGACGAGCACGATCTCCCAGGCGTCGCCCGCGAGATCGGTGAGCAGCGGCCGCAGAGCGTCGACGTGCTCCCGCAGGCA
>Ga0111539_10002758_pt1 | contig 23308 bp, 18 predicted proteins | sample RhiMethybrSRZTD1_FD_79667 | JGI IMG/M metagenome (GOLD analysis project Ga0111539, IMG submission 79667) | Populus rhizosphere microbial communities from Tennessee, USA - Rhizosphere MetaG P. TD hybrid SRZTD1 (version 2) (version 2) | ecosystem: Host-associated > Plants > Roots > Rhizosphere >...
ACCGACTTCAAGGTGCGCGCGATCGAAGTCCTCAAAGCGCGGCACCAGTACTACTACCGCGGTGTGCATCACTTCTCGATCGCCGGGCGCGGCGTCCAGCGCGACATCTATCTCGGCGCGCGCAACGAACGCGGACCCGGCATGCACGTCTACCCGTCCGTCGCGGCGCAGCTGTCGATGGCGCGCGACCAGGCGCAGTTTGCGGTGCCGCTGCGCGGCACGACCGCGATCGACCTCGGCCATCCCGACCTGAACGGCGCGTTCCTGCACGAGACGGGGCCGGCCGCCCGCTCCTCGACCGTGCTGCTCGCCGAACCGGGCACGCGTGCGACGTTCCTGGCGCTGCGTTTCCTCGCGGCCGGGCTGCGCCGCGGCGAACGCGTGCTGTTCGTGTCCACGCGCGAGGACCGCGACGCGATCCGCCGCATCTGCCAGCGCGAGCCCGCGCTGGCCCCGTGCCTCGGCCCCGACGGCAAGTTCGCGCCCGACTTCCGCGTCGTCTACCTGCATCCGGAGTTCATCGCGCCCGGCAAGTTCACGTGGGACCTCGTGCGCTTGTGCCAGGGCGGCCACGCCGACGGCGAGCCCCGGCTCGTGGAACGCATGTCGTTCGACAACATCTTCCGGCTGCAGGATCGCTTCCCGCTGATCAAGGAACAGCGCTTCCTGATCGCGGCGATGCTCGACATGCTGCGCTACCAGGGTGTCACGCCGCTGCTCGTCGACATGGTGCCGCCCGGCGCGAGCCGCGGCCGCGTCGACTTCGACCCTTCGAACTACCTGACCGGCTTCGACAACGTCGTGCACCTCTTCTTCGAACAGGAGGAGCAGGGTGCGCGGCCGTTCGTGCGCGTGTTGAAGTCGGTCGGCAACGACTACCGGCCGGAGCCGCTGCCGATCGAGTGGCGCAAGGTCTGAGCCTCACGGAGCCCGACGCGCCGCGCGCACGTGCAACCAGGATTCTGTCCTGTCGGCTCAAGTCTGACGGCCAAATGCCGATGGGAAGGGGACCTCGGCCCGCCGCTCGACCGGCGAGCCACCCAGAACCGAAGGTCCCCCGATGCGATTCCTGGCTGCGAGCGTACTTCCAGTTGCGGCTGCGATGGCGCAGGATCGCTCCGCGACCGACGCTGCCGCAGTGTGGGAGTCCGGTGGCATCGATGTTCCTCCTGCCTCTTCGGGAAGCAACTTCGTGCATGCGGACCAGAGTCGCTTCGCACCATGGCTCGTGCTGGCCTTCCGTCTCGGCGACGACCGCGTCGGGCTCGGCCCCACGGACCCGACCGATTCGTGGCGCAGCCTGCACGGCAACACACTCGGCGTCAGCAGCCTCTGGTGCGAGAGCGATCACGATGGCGATCCGGGCGGCGCGAGCGCAGCACGCGTGGTCGGTGGCAACTACATGGGATTCCACCGCCCCCGAAACAGCATCGGCACGGGCGACGAGCCGTTCACGTTCGGCTTCGGCACCACCGACACAGGGGCAGGCTCGCTCGATTGCGGACTGCAGCCATCGTATGTCCTCGCTGTCGGGCTCGACGGTCATGACCGGCAGGCGGGAAACGTCGCGGTCCATGCCGAGGCTCATCTCGGCATCTACGCGGAGCTCGGCATCGAACCGTCGGTCTCGCTCGCGCGCATCGGCGGCGCCGACGTGACGCTCGCCGTTCCGCTGACGATGGGCTTCTGTCTCAAGAACTACTACGTGGACGCCGACGGCAGGGGCGATCTGTTCGGGTATCTCGACCTCGGCGCGGTCGCCACGTCGCCGCTGCCGTTCCTGCCGTCGCGCGCGGGGTCCTGGCACGTCGACGTCGGCCTGCACTGGCTCCTGTTCGGCGACAGCAACGAACAACGCGAGGCTGGCGAGAGCACCGACTTGATCGTGTCGTTCGGGCTCGGCACGACTTTCTGAAGCTCGACGGCCACGGGCGCCCACGCGCATCGACGACCACAGCCTCGCCAGGCGACTACCTGGCGCGAGGGTTCGACCTAGCGGCCACCTGCGTCCTGCAGCGCCTGCAAGGCCGACATCGCATCGGCCGACTTCGCGACGGGGACGAACAGGTGGTCGTGGTGCGCGCCGGCGATCACGTTGCAGGCGATGCCTTCTGCCGCGAGCGCTCCGGCGACCGCGGCCGTGAGCCCGACCGCGTGCAGATCGGAAGCGACGGTCACCGTGATCCACGCGGCGCGGAACAGGATCGGAAGCCCACGCGCGCGCGCATCGGCCTCGCGCAGCACGAGCGACCTTCCTTCGTCTTCGCGCATCGTGGCAACGACGTCGAGACCGTCGAGGTCGGTCTCGACCGGCACCGAGACGAATGCGAAGACTCCCTCGTGCAGCACGGGGTTCATCGTGCGCAACAGCGTCGCGAGATCGCTGCTTGGCGCGCTCACGCCAGCACCTCGTCGATGCTCAAGGTCACCAAGGGGCTCACGGTCACCAAAGGACTACTGCCTGGCCTTGTGTCCCTTCACGATCTGCTCGACCACCTGCGGCTCGGCCAGCGTCGTGATGTCGCCGAGGTCGCTGTAGTCGCCTTCGGCGATCTTGCGCAGGATGCGGCGCATGATCTTCCCGCTGCGCGTCTTCGGCAGCCCGGTGACGACCTGGATGTGGTCCGGCGTCGCGATCGGACCGATCGCTTTGCGCACCTGTTGCTTCAGCACGGCCTCGACGTCGGCGGGATCCACGCCGTCCGCGGGTTTGGCCGGCAGCACGAACGCGAAGATGCCCGTGCCCTTGAGCTCGTGCGGGAACCCCACCACCGCGGCTTCGGCGCAGAACTCGTGCGCGACGAGCGCACTCTCGACCTCGGCCGTGCCGAGTCGATGTCCCGCGACGTTGATCACGTCGTCGACGCGCCCCGTGATCCAGTAGTAGCCGTCCTCGTCGCGTGTGCAGCCGTCGCCGGTCAGATAGAGCCCGCGATACTTCGAGAAGTAGGTCTGCCGGTAGCGGCAGTGGTCGTTCAGGATCGTGCGCGACTGCCCGGGCCAGCTGCCCCCCAGGCAGAGATTGCCCGTGACGCCGTTGCCGCGCAGCTCGTTGCCCTGGTCGTCGACGAGCACGGGCCGCACGCCGGGCAACGGCAGCGTCGCGGAACCGGGCTTGCACGGCGTCGCGCCGGGCAGCGGCGAGATCATGATGCCGCCCGTCTCGGTCTGCCACCACGTGTCGATGACCGCGCAACGCTTGTCGCCGACGACGTCGTGATACCACTGCCAGACCTCGGGGTTGATCGGTTCGCCGACCGAGCCGATCACGCGCAGGCTGTCGCGCTTGTACTTCACCACGGGCTCGTCGCCAAAACGCAGCAACGCGCGCAGCGCCGTCGGCGCCGTGTAGAAGATCGTCACCTTCAGGTCGTCGACGATCTGCCAGTAGCGGCTCGCATCGGGATAGACCGGCGTCGACTCGAACATCACGGACACAGCACCGTTGCAGAGCGGCCCGTAGACGATGTAGCTGTGGCCCGTGACCCACCCGACGTCGGCCGCGCAGAAGAAGACGTCGCCGGGGTGCCAGTCGAACACGAGCTCGTGCGTGTAGGCGACGTAGAGCAGATAACCGCCGGTCGTATGGACCTGGCCCTTCGGCTTGCCCGTGGAGCCGGACGTGTAGAGCACGAACAACGGGTCTTCGCTGTCCATCCACTCCACGGGGCTATGCGCGCGCTGCTTCTGCATCTCCTCGTGCAGCCAGAGATCGCGGCCCTTCTGCATCGGCACCGCCGCTTCCGTGCGCTTCACGACGAAAACCGCCCGGATCGGCAGCCCGTCCGTGGCCTCGTCGACGGTCTTCTTGAGCGGAATCACCTTGCCGCCGCGCAGGCCTTCGTTGGCCGTCAGCACGACGCGGCAGTCGGCGTCGACGATGCGGTCGCGCAGCGACTCCGCCGAGAAGCCCGCGAACACCACCGAGTGCACCGCGCCGATGCGCGCGCAGGCGAGCATCGCGAAGACGGCCTCGGGGATCATCGGCAGGTAGATGCAGACGCGATCGCCCTTCTGCACGCCGTGGCGCCGCAGCACGTTGCTGAGTCGGCCGACGTGCTCGTAGAGCTCGCGATACGTGATGTGCCGGTAGGTAGAGGGCTCGTCGCCGACCCAGATCAGCGCCGTCTGATCGGGCCGTTCGACGAGATGGCGGTCGATGCAGTTGTAGCTCGCGTTGAGTTTGCCGCCGAGGAACCAGCCGACCTCCGCCTTCTCGAAGTCCTGCTCGAAGGTGCGCTCGAATGGCTGGAACCAGTGCAACCGTTTCGCCTCCCTGCTCCAGAAGCTCGCAGGGTCCTCGATCGATGCCTCGTAGAGGCGGCGATACTGCGCGAGCGAACACACTTGCGCGCGGCTCTGGATCTCCGGCTTGCACTCGACGATTCGGTCCGCCATGGCTCTTGTCTCGCGGTCACAACGCCCGGGCCCACTGTAGCAGCGTGCGCACCGCCGTGCCGGCGGCACCCCCTCGGTAGTAGTCCTTCGGGATTCCACCGTAGGCGGCGCCCGCGATGTCGAGGTGCGCCCACGGCGTCTCGCCGGCGAAGTACGAAAGGAACGCGCCGCCCGCCGTCGAGCCGTTGCCGTGTTGGGTGCCGTTGATGTTCGCGAGGTCCGCGAACTTGCTCTTCATCTGCTCCTTGTGGCAGTCCCAGAGCGGCAGTTGCCAGAGCGGCTCGTCAGCCGCCTTGCCGGCCGCGATCAGCGCGTCGATGAGCTTCTGGTCGTTGCCCATGATGCCGGCCATCTCGTGCCCCAGCGCAGCAACGACGGCGCCGGTCAGCGTCGCGAGGTCGACGATCAGCTTCGGCTTGTAGAACTTCTTCGCGTAGCAGATCGCGTCCGCGAGCACGAGGCGACCTTCGGCATCGGTGTTCAGGACTTCGATCGTGCGCCCGTCCATCGCGGTGACGACGTCGCCGGGCTTCTGCGCGTTGGCGCCCGGCATGTTCTCGGTCGCGGCGATCAGGCCGATCAGGTTGCACTTCGGCTTGTGGTCGCTGAGCGCGCCGTGTTTCACCGCGTGGAAGAAGCCCAGCACGGCGCCCGCGCCGCACATGTCGTAGCGCATCTCGTCCATCTTGGCGGCCGGCTTGATGCTGATGCCGCCCGTGTCGAACGTGAGACCCTTGCCGACGACGCACGCGTTGCCCTTGCTCCCGGGCACGCGATACTCGAGCACGAGGAACTTCGGCGGCTCGTCGCTGCCGCGAGCGACGCCGAGCATCGCGCCCATGCCGAGTCGCTGCATCGCCTGCCGATCGAGCACCTTCACGTGCAGGCGGCCGCCCGCGAGTCCCTTCGCGGCCTTCGCGAGCGACGTCGGCGTACAGAGATTCGACGGCATGTTCTCGAGGTCGCGCGCGAACACCGTGGCTCGCGCGGCGACGTCCCCCTGCTCGAGACCGCGTTCGAACGCGGCCAGGTCGCGCTTCTCCATGGCGACGCCGGCGACCTGACAGACCACGGCCTTCTGCGTCTTGGGCTTCTGCTGCCGCGGCGGTTCGTAGCGGTAGGCGCCGAGCACGAGACCTTCGGCGATCGCCTGCCCCGCCGCGAAGGCATCGACACTGCCGAGCGCCTGCCTCGACACGCAGAGGCCGAACGTCTCGACGCCGACGTCCGCCGCCGCCGCTTGCGCTATGGCCGCGACGCGCCGCAGCTTCTCCGTGTCGACCTTGTCGGCGGCACCGAGGCCCACGAAACCGAGGCGCTTGCAGCCGGCCTTCTCGCGCGCGCCGATACCCGGGTAGAACAAGTTCGTGCTGCGCCACACCGTCTTGAGGTCCCCGGTGGCCTTGGCCGCAGCGACTGCCTGTTTCAGCTGCGGGCCGGCATCCGGCGTCGCGCCGTCGACAGCAAGGGCAAGGACGAGCTCGCCGCGGCTGCATGCCGCAGGCGTCACGGGGCGGATCTTCATCGCGGCACGTTGTAGCGCCGCACCACTCAGGCGCCACCGGGCCGCGGCAGATCTCCGACCCATCGCACCGAGTCCCCGTCGCGCAACTGCTCGAGCTTCCAGATCGGTACTTCGTTCTTGAGCCGATCCATCAGGAACCGGCACGCATCGAACGCAGGGCCGCGGTGCGGCGAAGCCACGACGACGACCACGGACGCGGCGCCGATCGGTACCGTGCCGAGCCGGTGGGCCACGCGGGCCCGCGTGATCGGGAAGCGCCGGATCGCCTCCTCGAACAGACCGCACATGACCTTCTGCGCCATCTCCGGGTATGCCTCGTAGCGCAGCGAGAGCACGGCGACGCCTTCGTTCTGGTTCCGCGTCGTGCCCGCGAACGTCACGACCGCGCCGTCGGCATCGGTGCGGCACTCGGCCTCGAGCACTCGCGGATCGATCTCTTCCGACACGAGGTCGAAGCGATACAGATCGTGCGCGCCCGAACCACCGCTGATCGGCGGGATGAAGGCCACTTCGTCGCCGTCGTGCAGCACGGTGTCGCCGCGCGCGTAGTCCCGGTTCACGGCGAACGCCACCGGCACGCGCAGCAGGGGCGGAGCCTGCTGGCCGAGACGCTGGCGCACGAGCTCGACGGAGGTCCCCGTGGGCACCTGCAGTTCCATCGTCTCGGTGCCAAGAGCCTCACGCACGGCGGCGAAGCAACGCACGGTGATGCGCATCAGCTGATCGGGCATCGCCACATTCTGTTGCCCCGGTGGCCCTGCTGGCTATCAGCAGGCTAGAATCCCGAGCCAGGTTCGCGGTTGCCCTCGCCGACGACCGGTCGGTCTCCCCTCATGCGATACACCCACGTTCTCTTCGCGGCCGCAGGGATTGCGGCCTCTGCTCCCAGCCAGAACTGTCCTGCCCTTCCGACCTGGACCGCCCTCAGTCCGACCATCAGTCCTACGACAGCCAACCTCTCCGTGCGGCGCTCGGGAGCCATGTGCTTCGACGGCAACGGCAACCGGATCATCATGTATGGCGGCGTCAGCCCGACGCCGAGCGTGATCCTCAGCGAGACCTGGGCCTTCAACGGCACCGCGTGGACGCTGCTGTCCCCGCTCGGCGGAGCTCCGAATCGCTGGGGCCACCAGATGGTGCGCAGCACGGTGTTGAACCGCCTCGTGACGTTCGGCGGTCGTTCCCCGACGATCAGCGGCTTCGCGAACGACAGTTATCAGTGGAACGGCTCGGTCTGGCAGGTCATCCCGGCATCGAACGCTCCGCCACCGCGCTACCTGTACGGGATGGCCTACGACTCCGGGCGCGACAAGATCGTGATGTTCGGCGGTCGTGGCTCGCTCGCGACGCTCGGCGACACCTGGGAGCTGACGAACAACGGGGCAACCTGGAGCTGGCAGCAGATCCTGACTCCCACGTCGCCACCGCCGCGCGAAGAGATGGTGATGGCCTACATGCCTGACCAGCGCCGCACGGTGATGTTCGGCGGCTACGACCGCGACACGGACACCGTCTACGGCGACACCTGGGACTACGACGGTACCACGTGGCACGCCGTGACGCCGCTCGCGTCCCCGACGCCGCGCTACCGCACGGCCAGCGCGTACGACACGGCACGCCGGCGCATCACGGTCTACGGCGGATTCGACGGCGACTCGGTGCTGACCGAGACCTACGAATACACGGGCGACAACTGGCAACAGATCGCGGTCACAGGCGGCAGCGCCAGTGCCACCGAGATGTACGCGGCCTACGACAGCCAGCGCCGCAGGTTCGTCACGTTCGGTGGTGTCGGCGCCTCGTTCAGCAACCAGACCCACGAGTACAACGGGAGTTGCCCCGCCTTCTTCAGCCAGTTCGGCAACGCATGCCCGACGTCGTCCGGCCTCGCCGAGGTATCCCCTGACCCTGATGGACTGGGTGTGTTGCCGCCGAGTCCGCCTCGGCTCGGACAACCATACGGGATCACCTTCTCGAACCTTCCGCTGCAAGTGACCTACCCTGGGTTGCCGCCAATGGGGCCCTTCGTCTTCGTCGTCATCGGTCTGTCGAACACGAGCTACAACGGCATCCCGCTGCCCTTGGTGCTCCCCGTCCTCGTGCCGGGCTGCAACCTGCTGTGCTCCGCCGAGAACTACGCTGTGTTGCAAGGCACGTCCGGCCTCGTCACCTACGTGCCTTTTCCAGGTCCGGGTGGCATCCCGAACCAACCGAGCCTGGTCAACGTGCCGCTCTACACGCAGGCGCTCATTCTCGATCCGGGCGCACCCAATCTGGAAGGCGGCGCGAGTCGCGGCGGCGTCGGCGTCATCGGCAACTAGACGTGCCCGCAGCGCTCAGCCGCCATGCAGCCGGCGGCCTGCTTCGGCGACGTCGCCCTTGCTGCCGAGGTAGAGCGGCGTGCGCTCGTGCAACTTCTTCGGCGTGATGTCGAGGATGCGCTGCTTGCCGTCGGTCGCCGCACCACCGGCCTTCTCGCAGACGAACGCGAGCGGTCCGTTCTCGTAGAGCAGGCGCAGCTTGCCCTCGGGCTTCTTGACCTCGCCGGGATACATGTAGATGCCGCCCTTGAGCAGCGTGCGGTGGAAGTCCCCCACCAGTGCGCCCGCGTAGCGCGCGGCGCGCTTGCCGACCTGCGTTTCCTGCCGGCGGAACGCGCGCACCATGGCCTGCGTGTTCTGATCCCACTTCAGCTCGTTCGCCTCGTTGACCGAGTAGGAGCCTTCGCCCTCGGGGATCTTCAGGTCGGGGTGCGTGAGGAAGAACGTGCCGATCGAGCGGTCGAGCGTGAAGCCGTTCACGGGACCACCGGCCGTGTAGACGAGCATCGTGCAGGGCCCGTAGAGCACGTAGCCCGCGGCGATCAGATCGCGTGCTGGCTGCAGGAAATCGCCGAGCGTCGGTTTGCCCGCGACGGACAGCCGGCGGTAGATGCCGAAGATCGTGCCCATCTGGCCCGCGACGTCGACGTTGCCCGAGCCGTCGAGCGGATCGACCGTGATCACGTACTTGCCGCTCTCGCCCCCCGGCAGCAGGTGGATGTCGTCCATTTCCTCGCTCGCGATGCCGGACACCATCGGGATGTTCTCGAACACCTGGATGATGACGTCGTTGCTGATCACGTCGAGCGCGCGCACGTTCTCGTCCTGCACGTTCGTCGTACCCGTGTAGCCGAGCTTGCCGATGAAGCCGGCGCGCATGATCTCGCTGGCCAGCATGCGCGCGGCGAGACTGAAGCGGTTGAGCACGGTCGACAGGCCACCGCTCGCTTTGGCGTCGGCCTGGTCGCGGAAGAACTGTTCGCTGAGGGTGAGGCGATTGGTCATCGGGAGCAGCGTCGGGAGTGAGCCGCATTCAAGCGAAGTGCTCTGTCACTCACAACGGCATCACCAAGACAGGTTGGTCCGAGCCCGCTTCGAACAGACGCCCGGTGCCCAGGAGGTCCTTGCCAAGGCGCACGACGACGGCCGTCTCGACTTCGACGCAGAGCAGCGGCGAACGACTGCCGTCGGGTCTTTCCACCTGCAGCGTCGCTCCGGCCGCGGCCGGCCAGAGCACGAGGCGGGCCCCGTCGGCGCAAGCACCGATCTCGCGGGCCAGCGTCGGTCGCATGGGCCTCTCGCCGCGGCCGCGCCGCCAGTAGAGCCGCATGCTGTCGCCGCCGGGGCGGCCGTTGCCGACGAACGGGACGTCGAAGCGCGCGACCTCGACGAGGTCGCGCCGGGGATCGAATTCGGGGCCGAACAACCTGCCACACGCGTGGGGCAGGCTCGGATCCACGGCGAACTGCACGGCATTGTCGACCAGAAAGCGCACGCGCTGCTCGTCGAGCCACGCATCGAGAGCCGAGGTCTGCAGCGCCGCGAACGCACGCGCATCGACGACGCCGTCGAGGTTTAGGATCGCGTGCCGTCGCTGCGGTGCGGCCAGCACATCGGCGTGGAAGGTGACGAGCCCCGAGTTGAAGCAGCCCACGCGTTCGCCCGGCGGCAACACGAGCTCGAGGTGCCGCCCCGCCATCAGCATCTCCATCTGGCCCGCGAGCGGCTCGGGCGCGACGCGTTGCCAGTCGACGAGCTGCGCGATCGCGAACACGGCCACCATCCACCGCAGGCGGCCCACGTGCAGCAGCGCCGCCGCGGCGCCCGCCGCGAGCGGCGCCGTGTAGTAGTCGCGCGGATACCAGCGCACGGCCCAGTGCAGTCCGATGATCGCGAGCAAGCCGAGGCCGAACCAGAGCAGCGCCATCGGCACGCGGCGGCGACGCGGCGCGGGCAGCAGTGCGAGCCACACGGCTGCACACGCGGGCGTGAGCAGGTCCGCGGCGCCGAGTGCTTTGGCGAGTCCCACGAGCGCGAGCGGCAGCAGACGCACCTTCGCGGGCCACCACGGGCGCACGACGGCGAACACGAGCAGACCCCAACCCATCGCGGAGGCGAGCGCGAACGGGCCGCCGAGGAAGACCGGCCGCAGGAACCACCAGCATCGCGCGAGCCAGCCCGCGCCGCCGGGATCGCTGGCCGCCGCGTTGTGATGCCATAGCCAGGCCATCGGCAACGCCGAGTCCTGCATCAGGCCGCCGCCGAGCGCCAGGTTCGCGCCGCAGGAGATCGCGAGGCAGAGTGCCGGCACCGCCGCGGCCCGCCAGGGGTGCCCGGCACACCGGACGAGCGCCAAACCGGCCACGATGCCCAGCAGATCCGTGCGCGCGAGCACCGCGAGCACCGACCACACCGCGAACGTTCGCGCCGAACCGCGGCGGCAGAGCCACAAACCCACGGCCGCGAGACACGCGAGAGCCGTCTCCTGGCCGTTCTGGCATTCGCGCACGAGCAACGGATTGCCGAGCCAGCACAGTCCGGTGCAAAGACCGGCGAACCGATCGCGCGCGCCGAGCCAGAGCCACAGCGCCGCGAGACAGTGCAGCGCGAAACCGAGCCATGCGGCGACCAGCGGCAGCGTCGCAGCGCCGAACAACCACGCGACGGGCACGAGACAGAGGCTCCACAGCAGCTGCACGCCGCTCGTGAAGACACCGTCGCTGACCATCGGACCGCGACCCGCGGCGACGTTGGCCGCCCAGGTGAACTCGTAGAACGCGTCGTCGCGCAGCCGACTCGCCGCATCGGGCGCCAGCGCCAGTCCATGCCAGAGACCGACAACGGCGGCCGCGGCGCACGCGGCGAGGGCCAGGCGGGTACAGCGCCTCGACGAGCGCAGCTGCATCATCGCCCTCGCAGGAACTCGCCGACGCGGTTGCCGACGGGCCCGTCTTTGGCGAGCGACAGATCGTTGTGTCCGGCCCCGGGCACGACGAGCAGCTCGGCCGGACCCGCGCACAGCGAACGCAGCTTCTCGCCGAACTCGCAGGGCACGATCGTGTCGGCATCGCCGTGCACGATGAGCACGGGGCAACGCACGCGCGGCGCCAGGACGGCGTTGTCGAAGCGGTGGCGCATCAGCGCCGCGACGGGCAGCCACCAGAACTGGCGCTGCGCGACCTCGACGAGCGACGTCGGCGGCGCGCGCAACAGGCACCGCGCGGCGGTCCCGTTCGTTGCCACGTGCATCGCGCAGCACGTTCCGAGGGAGCTGCCGCCGACCAGGAACGGCACCTGCAGCTCGCGCGCGAGTGCTTGCGCGTGCGCCGCGACCGCGTCCGCCATCGCGAGGATCGACTCGACGCCGGGCTTCCCGGCACTCGTGCCGTAGCCCGGATACTCACCCGACACGACGGCGACGCCGTGTTCGGCCAGCTGGGCGACATGCCGCGAGGCGCTGCACAGGTCTTCGCCGTTGCCGACGAAGAACGCGAGCACCGCGCGCGGCCTTTCGGGCACGCGCTGCACGGCGCGGAACACGGAACCACCGTGCCGCGTCAGCGTGAACAGCTCGACACCCGCCGTGTCGACGTCGCGCTCGCCGCGACCCGCGCCCGGGAAGGTCATGCGATCCTGCTGCCACCACACGAGCGCCACGATCAGTGCGTAGCCGACCAGCGCGTAGAGCAGCAGTTGGATCACGCGACGACGCACGCCTACACGAGCTCGGCGATCTGCACCGCGTTGAGCGAAGCACCCTTGCGCAGCTGGTCGCCCACGACCCAGAACGTGAGCCCCGGCGTGAGCACGCGCCCGACGCGCAGCCGCCCCACCGCCACGGGATCCCGCCCCGTCATCGTCTGGGGCATCGGATACCGCTTCGCAGCCGGATCGTCGACGAGCTCGACTCCAGGAGCTCGCGCGAGCAGCTCGCGCGCGGCCGCGACCGACAACTCCTGCTCGAGCTGGACCGCGACCGATTCGCTGTGGCAGCGCTCGACCGGCACGCGCACGCACGTCGCGTCGACGCAAAGCGCCGGCAGCCCCATGATCTTGCGCGTCTCGAACTGCATCTTGTCCTCTTCCTTCGTGTAGCCGTCGGCCATGAAGACGTCGACCTGCGGGAACAGGTTGAACGCGAGCGACTGCAGCAAGACGCGCGGTGGCATGACTTCGCCGCGCAGCAGAGCAGCCGTGCTCTCGCGCAGCTCGAGCATCGCCTGCTGTCCCGCGCCCGAGGCCGCCTGGTAGGTCGACACCACGACGGCCCGCAACCCCACGGCGCAGTGCAGCGGCCACAGCGCCAGCACGAGAATGATCGTCGAGCAGTTCGGATTGCTGATGATGCCGCGGTGTCCGCGCGCCGCGGCCGCGTTCACCTCGGGCACGACGAGCGGCACGTTCGGATCCATGCGGAACGCCGAGCTGTTGTCGACGACGACGGCTCCGCTCGCGACAGCGGGCGGCGCGTAGTCGCGCGAGGTCTGGGCACCGGCCGAGAACAGCGCGACCTCGACGCCGCGGAACGAATCGCGCGCGAGCGCCTCGACCGGCAACGACTCGCCGCGGAACTGCAGGCGCTGGCCCACGGAACGCGGCGACGCAAACAGACGCAGCTGCCGGATCGGGTAGTTGCGCGCGGCCAACACGGCCAGCAGGTCTTGGCCGACCGCGCCGGTCGCGCCGACGATCGCAACGGTGCGAGGATTCACGCGGGACCTCCAGGAGAACGGTTCCACTCGCCCGACTTGCCGCCCGACTTGTGCAACAGGCGCACGTTCTCGATCGAAGCACCGCGGCAGCGCGCCTTGACCATGTCGTAGACGGTCAACGCGGCCACCGAGGCTGCCACGAGCGCCTCCATCTCCACGCCGGTCGCCGCGACCGTCATGGCCTCGGCCTCGATCCGCACGGCGTCGGTGCCGACCGGCGTGAACCCGACGGTCACGCTGCTAAGCGGCAGGTTGTGGCACAGCGGGATGAGCCGCGCGGTGTCCTTGGCGGCCTGGATGCCCGCGATGCGGGCGACCGCGAGCCCTTCCCCCTTCGGCAACGTGCCGGCCATCAGGACCTCGAGCACCTGCGCATCGAGGCGAACGGTCGCCTCGGCCACCGCCCGCCGGGCCGTCGGCGGCTTGCGCGAGACGTCGACCATGCTGGCGCGGCCCTGCGCATCGAGATGCGACAAAGGGCCTGCGACGGGGACCGGGTCGGGAATTCTGGGCTCGGCCACCCCACGAGAGTAGCGCCGCCGGCCCGCACGTCCGTCCGAGCCTAGGGAAAACTATTTCCGCAACCAGCCGGTGACAACGTATAGGTGCTGTCGGTGGCGCTGCGACCCTCGGTCTTCCGGGCAGGTCGGTCCTTCCGCGGACATCAACTCGGTGCGGTTTCGATGCACCCGAGATCCCGGACTGGTCGATCTGATTCCGGGGACCAGCCCCGTCGCAGGAGCCCCGATCACTCCGAAACCGTATGCAAGAATCCCATTCGCCGCACCTGTTCGTCCGAGCCCGACTGCTGCCGTGGTTGTTCGCTGCCCAGATGAGGGTGGCACTGATGAGTGTGGCACTGATGACTGGGCCCCTGCTGACTGGGCCCCTGCTGACTGGGCCCCTGATGACTGGGGCCCTGATGACTGGGGCCCTGGGCGCCCAGCAGCACCCGACCCCCACCCCGGCAACCGACGACCAAGTCCTCGCCATCTTGCAGCAGGCAGAAGCGGCTCCGGTCGCACAGATCTACGAGCTCGGCAGCCAGCTGGGCGAGCTCGCACCCGATGCCAACACGGATGCATTCCGCGACGCCGTGGTTCGCGTCGCGAAGAAGAGCGGCACGGACAAGGCGCGACTGTGCGCCGCCCTCGCGATCAAGTCGATCCGGCAGGACGACGTCTACGGCCCGGACGTGCTCGGGCTGCTGAAGCCGGTCGCGACCGCCAAGACGACCCCTGACGACGTGCGCGCTGGCGTCATGACGGTGTTCGGCGAGGAGCGTCTCTTCAACAGCCGCATCACTCCCGACGTGCTCAAGATCGTCGAAGCGAACTGCAAGGACGAGCTCACAGCACCGCTCGTGCGCATCGAAGCGGCCCTGGCACTCTGGAACATCGGCAACAGCGAGAACCGCGCCACGGCAAAGCAGGTGCTCGAGCAGTTCCTGCAGTCGAGCGACCACGAGCTCAAGGTGCGCGGCGCCCTGGCGCTCGCCGAGTTCAACATCGAGGGCGGCCCGGCCTGGAACGTGCTGCGCGAGATCCGCGACCAGCCGACCGACGCGGGCCGCAGGGCGCGTCTGTTCCTGCAGCGCGGCGACGATCGCCGCGAGTTCGCCGACATGCTCAAGCGCGTGATCGAGCGCAACGAGGGTGGCGACGCAGAGCCCGCCGACGCCAACTCCTACGCCGTCCTCAGCGAGCTGCGCCGCCGCATCAAGACGCAATACATCAACGGCAGCGAGGTCACCGACGAGGAGATGATCCAGCACGCGGCCAAGGGCATGCTCGAGGGCCTCGACCCGCACAGCACGTATTTCACCGGTGACGAGTACAAGCGCTTCTTCTTCGATCTGCACCGCGAGTACGGCGGCATCGGCGCGTTCGTCAACTTCGACCAGGACAACGACTTCTCGATCGTGCGCCCGATCTACTCGGGGCCTGCCTACAAGGCCAGCATGCGCAGCGGCGACAAGATCCTCGAGGTCGACGGCTGGGAGACCGCGAACCACACCACCGACGAGATCATCAGCCGCCTCAAGGGCCGCCCCGGGACTCCGGTCGTGCTCAAGTTCTTCCGGCCGGGCTTCCAGGAGGCGCAGGACATCACGATCATGCGACAGCAGATCTCGGTGCCGGCCGTCAACTGGGCGATGGTGCCGGGCGACATCGGCTACGTCGAGCTGATCAACTTCAGCGCGAACCTGTCGGCGGAGCTGCATACCGCGTTGGCCGACCTGCAGCGCAAGGGTGCGCTCGGCATCGTGCTCGACGTGCGCAACAACACGGGCGGCCTGCTGGTCCAGGCCGGCGACGTGGTCGAGCAATTCCTCGAAGGCAAGAAGCTCGTCGTCTACACCCAGGGCCCCTCCGAGCCGCGGCGCGACTACTACACGTCGGGGAACTCGCGCGACGTCTGCACCCTGCCGCTCTGCGTGCTGACCAACAACCTGTCGGCCTCGGCCAGCGAGATCACTGCCGGCGCGCTGCAGGAGTGGCAGCGCGCGACCATCGTCGGCCAGAGAACGTTCGGCAAGGGCACCGTGCAGAACCTCTTCTCGCTCTCGACGGAGCCCGAGGAGAAGTTCGAGGACCTCAACAACGACCGCGTCTGGCAGGAGGGTGAGCCCTACACCGACCGGAACAAGAACGGCAAGTACGACTTCGGCGCGCACATGAAGCTCACCGTGGCGAAGTACTACTTCAAGAGCGAGCGCAGCCCGCACCGCGAGTTCGACAAGAACGGGCGCATCGTCAATCCCAACTGGGGCGTGACTCCGGACCGCGTCGTCGATCTGCTCGAGAGCAAGCCCGAGGACGCCTGGAAGAACTCGGCCGTCTACGCGCTGCTCAAGAAGGGCGTGTTCCGCGAGTACGTGAAGAAGCAACTGCCAGCGAACGAGGCGCTGTTCCGCCAGATCGCGGAAGGCGACGACGGGGACCCGACGAAGTACCCGGAGTTCGCGGAGTTCTACAAGGGTCTCAACACGAAGCTCAGCGAGGACGACGTGCGGCGCTGGCTGCGCTACGAAGTGCGCGACCAGGTCAGCGACCTGCGTGGTGCCGTGTATCCGGGCCAGCGCGCGCTCGGCGATCCGCAGGAGGACGCACAACTGCAGGAGGCCGTGCGCGTGCTGCTGAAGCAGACGGGCAAGGACATCCGCGACATCGCCGCCTACAAGAACGTCCTCAAGATCAAGTTCGACGACGCGCAGCGCACGTCAGCGAACAAGTAGTGGAGCAACGCGGGGCTACAGCCCGAGTGTGAGGCGAGCGCCGCGGCTCATCGCGAGGCCCTGGAACGGGGGCAGCGGCGCGCCTTGCGCGTCGTCGATGATCCACTGACAGAACAACTGCGAGCCGGCGAGCGACGGCGCGTTCGGAATCGGCAGTGATTCGATGCGTACGCCGAGCGGCGACGTCACGCTGAGCCACACCGGCAGACCCATCGACGGATCGATGAGCAACACACACGAGCCGGCGATCGGCAGCTGGGCCGAAGCACCCGAGAAACACAGTGCCCCGAGAGACTGCGGCGCCGCGGATTCGACGCCGATGCGGAAGTTCACGTTGCCGAGCTGCGGCACGCCGTTGCTGCGCATGAGCGGGACCCCCGCAGTTCCGCTGCAGCCCGCCCCGTAGACCGAGAACGCAGCCGTGGTCCCGCTGCCCAGATACCACGGCACCGTCAACGCGTCGTTCGTGAAGAACTGCTGCAGCAGGTTCGCGACCTTCGCGCGACCCGAGGTGCTCGGGTGCGTGCCGTCCGGCTGCACGTCGGCGCAGAGCCAGACCAGACCATCGCTGCGCGGCGTCGTGCCGTCGGTCCACAAGTAGGGACCCCAACCGAGCCACGGGGCCAGCACGGGCCCCTGTTGCGGATCGCAGTTGAGCTGCGGGTCGCCGTTCATCTGCTGCTCGATGAGCCACTTCACCGCGAAGCCGGACTCGTAGGCGTAGGGTTCGGGGTTGAGGCTCACGGTCGCGTAGCCGGCGTAGGTGCGGCTGCTGCAGAAGCAGAGCTGCACGTTCGGGTATCGCGCTCGCACGTTGCGCGCGATCTGGGCCAGCAGGCCCTGCAGCTGCGTCGAAGCGCCCGGGAACCCGCCCGTGACGCCGGCGATCGCTTCCTTGAGCCACACCACCTGCACCTGCTGCGCAGTCACGCCCGCGCTGGCGAGGCGTTGATCGACCACGGTCCAGAAGTTCGCATTCGGGTTCGCGACGATGACCGCGTCCTGGCCACCCTGCGCGCCGTCGACGACCGTCACCGCTGGATTCTTGTTCGGGTCGCCGTTCGCGGTCACGACCCAGGTCGAGTACTCCTGTGTCGTGTTCGACATGCCGATCGACAGCAGCACGATGCGGCCCGAGACAGCAGGAAGACCCGCCGCATCGCGCGGCACGACGAGCGAACGCGCGGTGATGCCGAGTGCTTGATGCGCGGGCGGCGGCGCGTTCTGGCCGTTCGGATAGAGGCCGCCCATGTGGCCCTGGTAGGTGCCGGTGCCGAGGTCGATCAGCGGCACTTGCCCGATCGACGTGTTGGTGCAGTTCTGTGCTTCCAGCAGGCTCACGGCGGTGACGAGCACGGCCGACAACGAGGTGGTGTGCATGGGCTTGGCTTCCTGGGGCAGGCGAGATCATAACGCGGAGAGGACCCGCGTCTGGGTCAGGCGTAGCGGGGATAGGAGGCGTCGTACATCTGGGCCCGCACCGCGGCTTCGAGGTCGTCCGCGTGCGGTGCCGTCGCGAGACCTTCCTCATGGGCGATGGTCGCCACGGCCACGGCGATGTGCGCCGACACGTGGCGCAGCTCGGACAGCCGCGGGAACAGCGACCCCTGGTCGAGCGACGACTGGTCGACGAGGCCCGCGAGCGTGCGCGCGGCCGCGTAGAACATCGTGTCCGTGATGCGGCGCGCGCCCGCGACGATCGCGCCGAGTCCGAGACCCGGGAAGATGTAGGCGTTGTTGCCCTGGCCCGGCACGAACCTGCGGCCGCCGAGCTCGACCGGTGCAAAGGGGCTGCCGCTCGTGAACACCGCGGTGCCGTTCGACCAGCGATAGGCTTGCTCTGCAGTGCACTCCGCCTTTCTCGTCGGATTGCTCAGCGGAAAGACGATCGGGCGCGCGTTGATGCGCGTCATCGCGCGGACGACCGGCTCGGTGAACGCGCCGGGCTGCGCGGACACGCCGACGATGCCCGTCGGACGCAGCGCTTCGACCGCGGCCAGCAGGTCGCTGGCCGGCGCATGCTCGTGCGCATACCGTCGCTTGTGGGCCGCGAGATCCGCACGGCTGCGCACCACGAGGCCGCGCGAGTCGACGAACCAACACCGCGAGCGCGCCTCGCTGGCCGACAAGCCCTCGCGTTCGAGAGCCAGGACGATCAGGTCCGCGATGCCGATCGCGGCCGAACCGGCGCCGAGGAACAACAGGCGCTGAGTCACGAGAGGCTGGTTCGTGATCCGCGTTGCCGAGAGCAAGCCGGCGAGCGTCACGGCGGCCGTGCCCTGGATGTCGTCGTTGAAACAGCACACGCGGTCGCGGTAGCGCGCGAGCAGCGCGATCGCGTTCTCGGTCGCGAAGTCCTCGAACTGCAGCAGCGCACCGGGGAACACGTCCTGCACGGCCATCACGAACTCGTCGAGCAGCTCGTCGTAGGCGGGACCGCGCACGCGCTCGCGTGGAAGCCCCAGGTAGAGCGGGTCGTCGCGGACTTCGGCGCGGTTCGTGCCGACGTCGATCATCACGGGCAGGCCCAGTGCTGGGTCGACGCCGGCGCACGCCGTGTAGAGAGCCAGCTTGCCGATCGGGATGCCCATGCCGTTGGCGCCGAGGTCGCCGAGGCCGAGGATGCGCTCGCCGTCGGTCACGACGAGGATGCCGACCTTGCGCTCGGGCCAGGCGCGCAGGATCGACGCGACGCGACCGCGATCGGCGACGGAGACGTAGAGACCTCGCGAGCGCCGGAAGATGTGCCCGAACCTCGTGCACGCCTCGCCGACAGTCGGCGTGTAGATGACGGGCATCATCTCCTCGAGGTGGTCGGCCACGATCCGGTAGAACAGGTGCTCGTTCCGGTCCTGCAGGCTCGCGAGGTAGATGTACTGCTCGATCGGACTGGTCTTCTGGCGGAAGTTCTCGAGCACGCGCACGACCTGTTCCTGCTGCGTCAACACGCGCGGCGGCAGCAGCCCGCGCAGCCCCAGCGCATCGCGTTCGGCCTCGGTGAATCCGGTGCCCTTGTTGAGCCGCGGGTCGTGCAGGTAGTCGAGGGGACGCAGGGTCATCGCGGCACGGTACTGCAACGGCCGTACTGCGCGGAAGTCAGGGGACGGCTGTTGCCGGCTCCGTGCCGGGCAGCGCGCCTGGGCAGCGCATCGTGCGTTCGGAGGCTACTGGGAACGTCGCCGCGATCGGGCGGCCGGGGTCTTGCTGCGCGAGCCGAGGAACCAGGGCCACGGGTGGCTAGACTGGCAACCGTCGGGAGACACCGAGCTGCGACGACTCGCTTGTCCCCCATGCCCGGCCGCTGGCCAAGCCCCGGCCAGCCAACACCATGCGCACCCCCATCCTGATCACCACGGTCGTTCTGGCTGCCGGAGCCATCGCCCGATCGCCCGCGGCCCAAACGCCCGCAGCCCCGCCACCGACGTTCAACGAACACATCGCCCCGCTCGTGTGGAAGTCCTGCGCCGGCTGCCACCGTCCCGGTGAGGTCGCGCCGTTCTCGCTGCTGACCTACGCCGACGTCAAGAAGCGCGGCCGCAACGTGCTGACCGTCGTCGAGGACCGCTACATGCCCCCGTGGCACCCGGCGCCCGGCTACGGGTCGTTCCGCGACAACCCGCGTCTGTCCGACGAGCAGATCGACACCGTGCGCGCGTGGGTCAAAGCCGGCATGCCCGAGGGTCCCGCCGAGAAGCTCGGCAAGCCGCCGACGTTCACGACGGGCTGGCAGCTCGGCGAGCCCGACCTCGTCGTGAAGACGCTCGCGGCGTTCGAAGTGCCCGCGGGCGGGCGCGACATCTACCGCAACTTCGCGATCCCGATCGGCCTGCCCGAGGACAAGTGGATCACTGCCATCGAAGTGCGCCCGTCGGCGCGCTCGGTGCTGCATCACGTGCTGATCTTCCTCGACGAAAAACGCGAGGCGCAGGAGCTCGACGGCAAGGACGGCCGCGCCGGCTTCTCGGGCATGCGGCTGCAGCGATCGCCGATGATCGGCAGCTGGGCCGTGGGCGGCTTGCCGAGCCACCTGCCGGAAGGCCTCGCGATCCAGCTGCCGAAGGGCAGCGACCTCGTGCTACAGAGCCACCTGCATCCTTCGGGCAAGAAGGAGCAGGAAGCGACCGTGCTCGGCCTGCACTTCGCGAAGGAGCGGCCCACGCGCACGCTCCTCACGATCCAGCTGCCGCCGTTCTTCGGCATCACCGCGGGGCTCGACATTCCGCCCGGCGAGGCCGATTTCAGGCTGCGCGACACGTTCACGCTGCCCTGCGACGTCGACGCCGTGAGCATCGGCGGCCACGCGCACATGCTGTGCAAGTCGCTGCAGATGTTCGCCGAGCTGCCCGACGGCAAGTCGACGCCGCTGCTCAAGATCGACCACTGGGACTTCGACTGGCAGAACCGCTACACGTTCTCCTCGCTCGTGCGTTTGCCGAAGGACGCGCTGCTGCGCTCCGAGCTCGTCTACGACAACAGCAAGAACAACGAGAACAACCCGAACAAGCCGCCGCGACGCGTGCGTTGGGGCCGCGAGACGACGGACGAGATGGGCAGCATCACGCTGCTCGTCGTGCCCGCCGACGAGAAGGACGTCGACGTGCTGCGCGCGGCCCTAGCGAAGAAGAACACCGACAGGATTCCCGGTCTCGCGCCGGAGCAGATCGATGCCCAGTTCCAGAAGCTCGACAAGAACAAGGACGGCAAGTTGACGAAGGACGAAGTGCCGCGGCTGAACATGTTCTTCGATCGCCTCGACAAGGACCACGACGGGGCATTGTCGAAGGAGGAGGCCCGCGCGATCGGCGAGTTGCTCGGCGGCGGCTTCGGCCAACCGGGCGGTGGCCAATCGGGCGGTGGTTCCGGCGGCGGCAGCGGGAACGGCGGCAAGTGAAGCGCAGCGGCCTCGCCTGCACGGCGTGGCTCGCGTTCGTCGCCGCGAGCTGTGCCGGCGCGCGCGTGCAGCTGCAGGATCTCGACGGTGTCTGCCACGAACCGCTCGCCGTCGACAATGGCGCGGTGCACGTACTGCTGTTCACGAGCCACGAGTGTCCGATCGCGAACTCCTATGCGCCGACGCTGCGCGAGCTGGCCTCGAGCTGGAGTGGAACCGCAGTGCGTCTGTTCCTGATCCACGTCGACCCGGACCTGACGGTCGAGGCGGCGCGCGCGCACGCGCGCGCCTACGAGCTGCCCGGCGTGATCCTGTTGGACCCATACCACCGGCTCGCGCGCGCCGTCGGCGCCACGAAGACGCCCGAAGCCGTCGTACTCTCGCCATCGGCGATGGTCTACCGCGGCCGCATCGACGACCAGTGGAGCGCGCTCGGCGCGCGTGCCCAGGCCGCGACCAGCCACGACCTGCGCGATGCCGTCGCGCAAGCGCTCGCGGGGCGGCCAGTCGCCGTGCCGTCAACCCCAGTGGTCGGTTGCCTGCTGCCGGAAGCGCGCCGGTGAACGGATCGCCCTGGGTTGACCGGGGCTGCGGGCCGGCTCAGTCAGGGCGGCCCCGGAGCGCCGATCGCGGTCCGGTGGCACGGCTCACGGCATTCGATACCTTGGTGCCGATGTCCGTCCTCAACCCCACACCGAGTGACCTGCTCGTCGATGCCGCCGGGCGCCCCTACTTCCTCTGGGACGTGGATATGACCCTCGTGCAGTTCGAGGCGTTGCTGCGCACGAGCGACCGCCTGACGAAGGCCTACCTGGTTGGCAAGCTGATGCGGCAAGCGAAGGCGGACGACGTGTTCACGTTCGTCAGCGAGGCCGAGATCCGTGAACTCTGGGACGACGTGGTGCCCTACCTTGGCCGATCGCGTTCGCTCTGGGAATGGCTGTTCACGGCCTGGGAGAAGCGATAGCGATGTCGGGTCGGCTCAGCGACCTCCAGGCGCGGGTCCTCGCCGCACTGGCACCCGTGCACCCGCGTTGGACACTGACCGGTGGCGCCGCTCTCGCAGGCTTCCATCTCCAACACCGGACCACCCGAGATCTCGACTTGTTCTGGCACGGACTCCGCGCTTTCGGTTCCGAACCGGATGACTGCATCCATCGCCTGGAGCGAGCGGGATTCTCGGTGAGAACCATCCAGCGAACGGCGGGGTTCGTGCGCCTGCGCGCCGAACTCCATTCTGATGCTGTCGTCGTCGATCTCATTGCCGAACCGACGCCCAACATCGAGCCACCCCAGCAAGTCTCGACAGCAGGGGCGATCATCCAGGTCGACAGCCAGCACGAGATCCTCGTCAACAAGCTTTGCACCCTGCTGCATCGCGCGGAGATTCGGGACCTCGTGGATCTACGCGCGCTGCTCGAGCGCGGCGGAGACCTCGGCCGCGCACTGCGCGACGCGAGCAAGAAGGATGGCGGCTTCTCGCCGATCATGCTCGGCCATTTGTTGCATGGCTTCCCACTCGAGCGCCAGGCGAAGATCGCAGGCCTCGACGCCGCGACCACTGCGGCCTTGGAGCAGTTCCGCGTCGACCTGACGGCGCGCATCGCGAAGCTGACCCGGCCATAGGGACGGATCACCGGATCCACGCCGGGCCGTGTCGCAGCGCTCCCGCTGGCCTCGAGGGGTTCTCCATTGTTGGCGCAACACCTCTGCTGCAAACTGCGGCCCTCGTGCAGCAACGTCCTCTCGGCACCACTGGTCTGCAGGTCTCGACGCTCGGGCTCGGCGCGGCCAGTCTCGGCGGCGTCTACGGCGATGTCGACGAACGCGAAGCGATCCGCACCGTGCACCGCGCGTTCGAGCTCGGCATCACGCTGTTCGACGCCTCGCCATACTACGGCAGCACGCGCGGCGAGACGGTGCTCGGCAAGGCGCTGAAGTCGCTGCCGCGCGAGCAGTACTTCCTGTCGACGAAGGCGGGTCGCTACGGACTCGACGACTTCGACTTCTCGCCGGCCCGCCTGCGAGAAAGCCTCGACGAGAGCTTGCGGCGGCTCGGCACGGACCATGTCGACCTCTTCCTGCTGCACGATGTCGAGTTCAGCGATCTCGATCGCACGCTGCTCGTGGCATTGCCCGTGCTCGCGGAGATGAAGGCGAAGGGCAAGGTGCGCTGCATCGGCTACAGCGGACTGCCGCTCGCGATCTTCCGCCGCGGCCTCG
>Ga0111539_10002760_pt1 | contig 23300 bp, 20 predicted proteins | sample RhiMethybrSRZTD1_FD_79667 | JGI IMG/M metagenome (GOLD analysis project Ga0111539, IMG submission 79667) | Populus rhizosphere microbial communities from Tennessee, USA - Rhizosphere MetaG P. TD hybrid SRZTD1 (version 2) (version 2) | ecosystem: Host-associated > Plants > Roots > Rhizosphere >...
AAGGCGAAGCGCGCGACCGTCTCGCCCTCCCACGCCGACGGCGGGATGAACGCGACCTGGTCGGCGAGCAGCGCGTCGGCCCACCGGGTGTAGTCGACCGGACCCCAGCCCGCGCGGCGGAACAGCACGATGGCGAGGTCGGGCTCGCGGATCAGTTCGAGGTACGGCCGGGTCCGGATCTCGGCTGCGGTGTCGCGGGCCAGGCCGATCGCGGCCTCGATCGCGTCGGTGTAGGCCCGCACGCCGTGCACCGCGAGCGAGAACCACAGCGGCAGGCCCCGCGCCCGCCGGGTCAGGTGGTACGCGTAGTCGGTGGGGTTCCACTCCGCCGGCCGGTCGTGGATCACGTCCAGGTAGGACGCGTCCTGGGTGTGTACCGCCCGGGCCAGGTCCGGCTCGCGGTAGATCAGCGCCGCGCAGTCGAACGGGGCGAACAGCCACTTGTGCGGGTCGACGACGAACGAGTCGGCGTGCTCGATCCCGTCGTAGCGGTGCCGGACGCTCGGGGCGAACAGCCCGGCGCCGCCGTACGCACCGTCGACGTGGAACCACAGCCCGTGCTCGCGGGCCACCTCGGCGACACCGGCCAGGTCGTCGACGATCCCCGCGTTCGTGGTGCCCGAGGTGGCCACGACCGCGGCGAGCGAAGCCGGGTCGCCGTCGGCGTCGACGGCCGCGCGCAGCGCCGCGCCGGTGAGCCGGTGGTCGTCGGTCCGCACGGTCAGCGCGTCCATCTCCAGCAACCGCAGCGTGTTGACGATCGACGAGTGGGCGTCGGTGCTGACGGCCACCCGGAAACGGCGCGAACCGCGGCGCGTCTTGGCGGTCTCCCGGGCGACGGCCAGGGCGGACAGGTTGGCGGCCGAGCCGCCGGACACGAAACACCCACCGGCCGACGCCGGAAGCCCGGCCCGGTCGGCGATCAGCCGCAGCACCTCGTTCTCGGCGTGGATCGCCCCGGCGGCCTCCAGCCACGAGATGCCCTGGATCGACGCGCACGAGACGAGCATGTCGAACAGCAGCGCGGCCTTGGTCGGCGCCGCGGGAATGAAGCCGAGGAAGCGCGGGCTGTCCGCCGAGATCACGGCCGGCGCCAGGGCCGAGGTGTAGACGCCGAGCACCTGATCCGGGTTGTGGCCGGCGTCGGTCAGCAGGCCGCGGGTCGCGGCGGCGAGGTCGTCCGGCGACCGGGGCAGCCCGTCGAGGGGGACCGGGTTGAGCCGCAGCCGGTTCTCCGCGTACGCGAGCACCGACCGGATCATCTGTTCGGTGGTGGGGTCCACGTCGTGCATGCCCGGGAATGTAGGCGCCCGGCGGTGTTCGCAACAGGGCCGCCCGCCGGGCCGGTGTGGCAAGGTATGCGCCATGGCGCGCTACGGCGGGATGTTCGGACCGGACGTCACCTTCCTCGGCGTCGAGCGCTGCGACCTGGCCGACCCGGCCAGCTACACCGGCGCCGACGTGGTGATCATCGGAGCGCCGTACGACGCCGGCGCCTCCTACCGCGGCGGCGCCCGCTTCGGTCCGCAGGCCATCCGCACCGCCGACTACCTGCCGCACGATTCGTCGCGGCCGCACCTGACGCTGCGGGTGGACCCGTTGCGCGACCTGCGGGTCGTCGACGCGGGCGACGTCGAGATGCCCGGCGTCGAGGGCCGGCAGGCGCTCGACCGGCTCGAGGCCGCGGTGGAGGCGGCCGCCGGCGCCGGCGCGGTCCCGGTGGTTCTCGGCGGCGACCACACGATCACCTGGCCCGACGTCACCGGCGTCGCCCGCGCGGTCGGCTGGGGCCGGGTGTCGGTCATCCACTTCGACGCGCACGCCGACACGGGTGAGCTCCAGTTCGGCTCGCTCATCGGGCACGGGCTGCCGATGCGCCGGCTCATCGAGTCCGGCGCCTGCCGCGGCGACCGGTTCCTCCAGCTCGGCCTGCGCGGGTACTGGCCGGAGCCGGACGTCCTCGACTGGATGGCCGAGCAGCGGATGCGCTCCTACGAGATGCACGAGATCGTCCAACGTGGACTGACCGAGTGCCTGGACGAGGCGTTCGCCATCGCCACCGACGACTGCGACGGCGTGTTCGTGTCCGTCGACATCGACGTCACCGACCCGGGGTCCGCCCCGGGCACCGGGACCCCGGAGCCGGGCGGGTTCACCCCGCGCCAGCTGCTCGACGCCGTCCGCCGGATCGCCGTCGAGCTGCCGGTGGTGGGCGTCGACGTCGTGGAGGTGTCGCCGCCGTACGACAGCGCCGACGTGACGGCGTTCCTGGCCAACCGCGTGGTGCTGGAGATGCTGTCCGGGATCGCGTACCGGCGGGGCGGCGGTACCTGGGACGCGATCCCGCCGACCCTCCTCGACGGCCGCGGGGCCTGACGTGACCGCCCGGCATCCACTCGACCCGCTGACCGCCGAGGAGTTCCGGCGGGTGTCGGCGACGCTGCGCCGCGACCGCGGGGTCGACGAGCGCTGGCGGTATGCGTCGATCGAGCTCGCCGAGCCGGGCAAGGACGCCGACGGCCCGGGCGCACGGCTGGCACGCGCGGTCTGCTGGAACCGCACCGACAACGAGGCGTACCGGGCGACGGTGGAACTGTCCACTGTGGATAGCGTGGTCGGCTGGGAGCACCTGGCCGGGCAGCACCCGAACATGACGGTCGACGAGTGGCACGAGTGCGACGAGACGCTGCGCACCGATCCGCGACTCGTCGCGGCGTTGGCCCGGCGCGGGATCACCGACATGTCGCTGGTGCTCGTCGACGTCTGGGCGTACGGGTCGGCCCTCGTGCCGCAGCAGTACCGCGGCCGTCGCGTCGGCTGGGGCGACGTCTGGTACCGGGAGACGCCCGCGGGTAACCCGTACGCACACCCGGTGGCGGGAATGCACCCGATCGTCGACCTGAACAGTATGGAACTGCTGGAGATCGACGACGTCGAGACGCCTGTCGAGCCGGCCGACGTGATGGGCGAGTACCTACCGGCGCTCACCGGCATCCCGCCGCGCGAGGTCAAGCCGCTTTCCATCAGCCAGCCCGAGGGCGTCTCGTTCACCCTCGACGGTCACCTGCTGTCGTGGCAGAACTGGCAGCTGCGGCTCGGTTTCAACTACCGCGAGGGGCTGGTGCTGCACACCGTCGCGTTCACCGACGGCGGGCGGCTGCGGTCGGTGGCGCACCGGCTGTCCTTCGCCGAGATGGTCGTTCCCTACCGCGATCCCACCCCCGACCACTACCGCCGCACCGCGTTCGACATCGGCGAGTGGGGGCTGGGGTTCATGACGACCTCGCTCGAACTCGGCTGCGACTGCCTGGGCGAGATCACCTACCTCGACGCCGTCGTGCACGACTCGCACGGCGAGCCGGTGACGATCCGCAACGCGATCTGCATCCACGAGGAGGACGACGCCGTCCTGTGGAAGCACGTCGACAGCGTCGCCGGTGCGCAGGTGCGCCGTGCGCGCCGGCTCGTGGTGTCGTTCCACGTGACCGTGGCCAACTACGAGTACCTCGTCTACTGGCGCTTCTACCAGGACGGCAACATCGAGTGCGAGGTGCGGGCCACCGGGATCATGGTGACCACACCGTTCCCGGAGGGCCATCCGCCGCCGTACGGTGCGGTCGTCGATACGCGCACGTACGCCCCGTACCACCAGCACTTCATCGTCGCCCGGTTGGACCTCGACATCGACGGCCGGGCGAACACCGTCTACGCGTCGGAGTCGCAGCCGGCGCCGGTCGGCCCCGACGACCCGTACGGCCTCGGCCTCGTCGTGCGCAACACGCCGTTGCGCACCGAGGCGGAGGGCCGCCAGGACTTCAACTGGGCGACGCAGCGGGCCTGGAAGGTCGTCAACGACAACGTGACGAACGCGTCGGGCACCCCGGTCGGCTACAAGCTGGTCCCGTCGGCCAGCATCCCGCCGCTGTTCGACCCGGCATCGCCGGTGCTGCGCCGCGCCGAGGCGATCAAGCACACGGTCTGGGTCACCCCGTACCACCCCGACGAGCGCTGGCCGTGCGGGGAGTTCCCCAACCTCGGCGACCGCGACACCGGCCTTCCACTGTGGACGGAGCGGAACCGGTCGATCGAGAACACCGACGTCGTGCTCTGGTACGTCTTCGGGATCCACCACATCACCCGGCCCGAGGACTGGCCGATCATGCCCGTCGACACCGTCTCGTTCTGGCTCAAGCCCGTCGGCTTCTTCGACCGCAACCCGGCGCTCGACGTTCCCCCGTGATCGAGCTCTTCCCGGCGGGAACGACGATCGACGCCGACGGCACGCTCGTTGTCGGCGGGTGCCGGCTCGACGACGTGGCCCGCGAGCACGGCACGCCGGTCATGGTCGTCGCCGAGGATGCGGTCCGGCAGCGGGCCCGCGCCTACCGGGAGGGGTTGGCCGAGCGGTGGCCCCGCTCGCAGGTGGCCTTCGCGTCGAAGGCGTTCGCCTGCACGGCGGTGCAGCGGCTCATGGTGTCGGAGGGCCTGTGGCTCGACGTGGCCGGCGGCGGCGAGATCGTCACGGCGCTCGCCGCCGGCGCCGACCCGGCGACGCTCGTGCTGCACGGCAACGCCAAGACCACCGAGGAGATCGAGCTCGCGGTTCGGTGCGGGATCGGCACCGTCGTCGTCGACAACCTCGACGACGTCGACCGGCTGGTCGCCGCCGTGCCGGCGGGCCGGGTGCAAAGCTGCCTGGTGCGGGTGATCCCGGGGATCCAGGCGTCGACGCACGCCGCGCACGCCACCGGGCACGACGGGTCGAAGTTCGGCCTGTCCGCCCCGGCCGCGCGGGAGGCGATCGCCCGGATCCGGGCCAGCGACCGGCTGCGGCTGGACGGCCTGCACACCCACGTCGGGTCGCAGCTCATGGATGCTTCGGAGCTGGCGGCCGCCGTCGCGCCGCTCGCCGTCTTCGGCGAGTACCCCGTGTACGACCTCGGCGGCGGCCTCGGCGCCCGGTACACCTCCACCGACCACCCACCGAGCGTCGCCAGCTATCTCGACGCGCTGATCGGTGCCGCCCGCACGCACCTGCCGCCGGACGCCCGCATCCTCATCGAGCCCGGCCGCAGCCTGGTCGCCGAGAGCGCGGTGACCGTCTACACGGTCACCACCGTGAAGCACGGCACCCCGACGTTCGTCGCGGTCGACGGCGGGATGGGCGACAACCTGGAGGTGGCGCTCGTCGGGCAGCGCTTCGAGGCGACGATCGCCAAACGGGTCGGCGGCGGCGAACCGGTCACCGTCGTGGGGCGGCACTGCGAGTCCGGGGACGTTCTGTCCGCCGACGTGCCGCTGCGCGACCCGGCCGTCGGCGACCTGCTCGTGGTCCCGGTAACCGGCGCGTACTGCTTCACGATGTCGAACAACTACAACGGCGCCCGCCGGATCCCCGTGGTGTTCGCCGACGGTGGCGAGGCGCGGCTGGTGGTCCGCCGGGAGACCTGGACCGACCTGCTGGCCCGGGACGTCGATCCGTGACGGCGCCCGGCACGCTGGCGTGGCCCGGCGGGCGGAACGTGCGTGATCTCGGCGGCCGGCCGCTGGCCGACGGGCGGACGACCCTGAGCGGACGGGTGTTCCGCTCGGCCGCTCCGGAGTACCTCACCGACGACGGCTGGCTGGCGGCGAAGGCGGCCGGTGTGCGGACAGTGGTGGACCTGCGCAACGCCCCCGCCGAGACCGGGCGCACGCCGGACCACCCGGCCGTCCGGCCGGAGTCGCTTCACGGGATCGGGTTCGTCGCGGCACCGACCGAGGATCCCGACGACCCCGAGTTCCTGCGCGTCTGTGGGCCGTGGTTGGACCACCCGCGGTCGTGGGCCGACAACGCGCGGCTCGCCCCGACCCGGATCGCGGCCGTCATGCGCGCCATCGCCGCGGCCGGGCCGGGTGTGCTCGTCCACTGCGCCGGCGGCCGGGACCGGACCGGCATGATCTGCGCCATGCTGCTCGGCCTCGCGGGCGCCACCGAGGACGCCATCGTCGGCGACTACACCGACGGGTGGCGCGGCGCCGGTGCCTACGCGGGCCACGGCTGGGTGTACGACAACGGTGCGCAGACCTGGCGCCTGCACCACCAGCCGGCGACCCCGCCGGCGGAGATCGAGCAGCGGGTGACGGACCGGCTGCCCGCCCTGCGCGAGTGGATCCGCACCTTCGACGTCCGAACCTATCTGTCCTCGACGGCGGTCACGCGCGACGAGATCGACGCCCTGACGGCCCTGCTGCGTCCCGTCACATCGTGAGGCGGCCGGCGGCGCGCAGCACGGCCAGCGCGTCGGCGGTGACCCACGGGTTGGACCGCCGGGTGCTGGTGCCGCCCCAGTCCACCCAGTCGTGGCCCAACGCGACGTCGGCCGACGCGCGGTAGTAGCGGGCGTGGGCCGGCCAGCCGTCGGGGAGCCGCATCGACTCGAGCAGGTCCAGCGCGTCGGCACAGCGCGGGTCGCCGAGCAGATCGAGGTCCGCGATCGCCTTGAGCCCGGCGAGGACGTCGTAGTGCCAGTACAGCGGGTAGTGCAGCTTGGCGAACTCGGTGCGGATGAGCGCTCCGGTGCTGCGCCGGTAGGCGAGGCGGCGTTCGAGAAACACCTCGGCCGCCGCCCGCGCCGCCGTCCTCGCGCGGTCGGTGCCGTGCGCCCACAGGCCGCGCATCGGCAGCAGGGTCTCGAAGAACGACGACGTGTCGGCCGCCGGATCGCGGTCGCAGTTCCAGCCGCCGTCGGGCCACTGCCAGTGCAGCAGCAGATCGGCGAGCCCGTCGCAGCGGGCGTCGGCGAGGCCGAGCGTCACCAGCGACCACAACGCGTTGCCCTGTTGCGAGGCGTGCGCGCGGTGCCTGCCGCGCATCACCGGCACGCCGTCGACGCGGTACACACCGGCCTTCGTGGCGACCTCGACGTCGCGGTGGTACGGCTCGGCCAGCCACGTGTCGAGCACCTGTTCACGAAGCGGGTGCAGCGCCTCGTCGCCGGGCGGGTAGCCGAGGTCGGCGAGCGTCGCGAGCACCCAGTGCGCGCCCTGCCACTTGGCGTACGTGGGGAGCCGCCGGCCGGCGTCGAACGGTGACAGCAACCGCCGGCCGACGGCGCAGCCGCGGACCTCTTCCCGCAGCGCGGCCATCGACGGGGAGCCGGCCGGCTCGCACAGCACGCGCGCACGGACCTTCCAGCGGATCGCGGGCTCGGCCGACGCGACCAGGCCCTCCACAATGGACTGGTACACCCCGCGATTCAACCAGCTATCCGAAGGTGAACGCGTAGGCCTCCGCGCCGGGCTCGCCGAAGGTGATCTCCAGGGTGCGGGAACCGATCCCGCCGCGCTGGCGGACCAGCTGATACAGGCGGCCGTCCGTGAGGACACCGGTGCCGTCCCCGTCGACGTCCACGCCGTGCGACCGGCCCGGCGGCTCCCCGTCGAGGCGCACCCGGAACGGGATCGACGTCGACTCGGCGGTGGACAGCACCAGATGCGCGTCCCTGGCGTGGAAGCGGAACGCGATGCTCCCGCCGGCCTCCCGCAGCCGGACCTCCTCGTCGCCGATCGCCCAGTTGCCGGCGAGCGACCAGTGGTTCGTGCGCAGCGGCTTGTCGTCGCGGGTGAGCCGCTCGCCGCGCGCGTAGCCCAGGTATGTCTCCGGCGTGCGCAGGTGGTCCCAGTCGGCCGCGGCCTCCACGCCGGTGCCGGTGACCGTGACCGGGTCGCGGTCGACGCCCAGCAACCGCTGGATGGTGCGCTCGGACTCCTCGTAGCGTCCCTCGCCGAAGTGCTCGTCGCGGACGATGCCGTCGGCGTCGACGAAGTACAGCGCCGGCCAGTAGTGGTTGTCGAACGCCTGCCAGACGGCGTAGTCGTCGTCGACGGCGACGGGGTAGTCGATGTCGCGGTCGGCCGTCGCGCGCTCGATCCGGTCGATCTCGTGCTCGAACGTGAACTCCGGCGTGTGGACACCGACGACGACAAGCCCGTCGGCGCGGTAGGCCCGCGACCAGGCGCGCACGTACGGCTCCTGACGCAGCCAGTTGATGCAGGTCAGCGTCCAGAAGTTGACGAGGACGGGGTGGCCGCGCAGGTCGGCGGGGCCGAGTGGCTCGGAGTTGAGCCACCCGGTCGCGCCGTCGAGCGCGGGCATGCGCCGTCGCGGGAACGCGCTCACCTAACGAAGTGTGGCAGCTGAGTACGGCGCCAGGAATCCGCTCAGGGCCGCCAGCATCTCCTCGGGTGCCTCCTCCGCGACGAAGTGGCCGACGCCCGGGATGACGATGCCGCGCACGTCGTCGGCGACGGCGTTCAACGCCTCGCCGACATGTGCGCCGAAGCTCGCCTCGCCGCCGATCGCCAGCACCGGCATGGCCAGCCGCCGGGTCTTGCGCTGCTGGTCCTGCGCGATGGTCGTGTCGAGTGCCCGGTACCAGCCGAAGCTGCCGCTCAGCGAGTCCGGGTTGGACAGCATACGGATGTAGTGGTCGATGACCTCATCGGGGAGCTTCTTCGCGGCCGCGTCGAACTCCCAGCGGAAGAACAGATCCTCCCGGCCGGCGACGAGTTGTTCGTTAAGTCTGTCGATCCGGTTGAAGCCCAGATGCCACAACCGGTCGTTGAGCGGCCCGGGCAGGAACAGCGGCGGTGCGGTGACCGTGCCCGGCGAGCCAGGGATCTCAGCCAGGGCGACCCGCTCGACCCGCTCCGGGTGGTCGGCGGCCAGCGCGTAGCTGATCGCGAAACCGGTGTCGTGGCCGACTACGGCGAAGCGGCGGTGGCCCAGCGCGTCCATGGCGGCGACCAGGTCGCGGGCCTGGGTACCGGTGTCGTACCCGTTCCTCGGTTTGTCGGACAGCCCCATGCCGCGCTGGTCGACCGCGACCACGGTGAAGTCGCGTGCCAACGCCGGCATCAGCAGCCGCCAGGCGTACCAGGACTCCGGCCAGCCATGCACCAGCAGCAACGGCGGCCCGTCACCACCGACGACGGCGTGCAGACGCACGTCGCCGGCGTCGATGTACCGGCTGGTGAACGTGTCGGTGAAGCCGGCGGGGAGGTTCGGCGCACCCGCCGCGGAACCGGGGCCCTCGGGAACGGGGAACGAGTTCATGGTGATCTCCTTGCGAGACCGTCGGGATGGGATGCCGGCCCGTCCACCATCCCGCCGGCCGTCCCCGGCTCGTACCCGGCAAACCCCCGGGGATTTCAGATCTGCAGGGCCCGGGCGACGGCGCCGGGGAGGGTGCCGCGAAGCTGCCGACGCGACCGAATGCCGACTTTGGTGAACACGTTGCCGAGATGCCACTCGACCGTGCGCGGGCTGATGAACAACCGCGTGCTGATCTCCGGATTGGACAGGCCCTCCCGGGCCAGCCGGGCGATCTGCGCTTCCTGAGCGGTCAGCTCGACGGCCGTGTCCACCGTGCGCCTGCGTACGGTCTCGCCGGTGGCGACCAGTTCCCTACGGGTGCGTTCGGCGAACGCGTCGGCGCCCATGGCGGTCAGCATGTCGTGGGCGGTCCGCAGGTGCTCACGCGCCTCGCCGCGTCGCCTCGCGCGCCGCAGCCACTCCCCGTAGAGGAGGTGCACCCGGGCCAGCTGGGCCTTGCGGTGGGTACGGCCGAGCCGGTCGATCGACTCGCGGTAGCAGCCGTCGGCGGCGTCGCCGTCGCTGGCCAGCGCGCGGATGCACGCCTCGGTGCCCAGCGCCCACTCGGTCGGCGTCGCCCGGGCGCGTTCCGACATCCGGTCCAGCGCCGCGGCGACCAGGGCCGCGTCGTCGGTCCGGGACGCGGCCTCCGCCAGCTCGGCGACGATGAAGGTGTCGTAGCCGATCTCGTCGCGCCGAAACGCGCGCAGGGCAGCGTCGCGGGCGGCGTCGTGGCGACCGAGCCCGTTGTGCAGCACCGCGCTCGCGTGGTCCGCGAGTGAGCGGAGCCGGCCGATGCCCGAGGCGGTGGCCTGCCGCCTGGTCGCCTCGATCAGCCCGATGGCGGCCGGCTCGTCGCCACGCCACGCGGCGACGTCCAGGTCGCAGTAGGCGATCGGCGGGGTGCCCATCGCGTCCGAGATCAGGCGCTCCTCGTCGAGCAGCCTGGCGGCCGCGGCGAGGTCGCCGCTCTCGACCCGGCTCCAGGCATGGAAATTGAGCGCGAACCGCAGCTGGGCGAGCGCACCCGTGGCGCGGGCGACCTCGACCTGACGGGCGGCGAGCGCGTGCCATGCGTCGTCGTCCCAGAGCTCCCCGGCGACAATGCCACCGGCGCGGTACCCGGCCAGCCACAGGAAGGCGCCGAGATCGACACCGGCGCCGGGTTCCAGCGCCAGGATCAGCCGCAGCGCGCGGGCGAGCGCGGGAACCGCCGCCGCGTGGCCGTCGGTCAGCCGGATTGCGAACGCGTCGAGCAGTACATCGCCGGCACCCACCGGTCCCGGGGCCGCAGGTGCGGCCCGGGCGGCGACCGCGACCTCGCCCAGCATGCCCGGTCGCTCCGATTCGCCGATCCAGAGCGCGGCGCCGAGCGCCTGCATGTGCGTCTCGCGGGCGAGGCGGGCGTCGAGCGGCTCGAGCCGCCGCGCAGCGTCGAGCAGCAGCGTGGTGGCGTCGCCCCCGCGCCGCTGCTCGAACATGATCTGCCCGCGCAGGTGCTGTGCCTCCGCGGTACGCAGCGGATCCGGCGGTCCGGCGTCGGCGGCGGCAAGCAGGTCGAGGGCCGCGACGAGGCTGCCGGCGTCGCGGTGGGCGCGGGCCGCGTCGAGCTGACGCTTCGAGCGCCGGGCCGGATCGGGCGTCAGCGTCGCGGCGCGGTGCAGGAACGCGGCGGCCGCGGCCAGGCCACCACGGGCCTGCGCCCGCCCCGCGGACCGGGCCAACGTCGCGGCCACGTCCTCGTCCAGGCCCGGTGTCGCCTGCGCCAGGTGCCACGCGTGCTGGTCCGGGTCGGCGGCCGCATCGGTGGCGTCGGCCAGCGCACGGTGGGCCTCCTGGCGCTCACCGAGCGACGCGGAGCGGTAGGCGGCGGAACGCACCAGCGGATGGCGGAACCGAACCCAGGTGGCGAACTCGATCAGGCCGGCCTCGACCGCCGGGGCGGCGGCGTCCGCCGGCACACCGAGCAGGCGGCCCGCGAGCCAGACCCGGGCCGGGTCGCCGACCGGGTCGGCGGCCGCGACCTGCAACATCCGCCGGGTAGCGGCCGGCAGGTCGGAGATCTGCCGGCGGAACTGCTCCTCGATGCGACCCGCGAGCGGATGCGCGGACCCGCCGGCTGGATCGTCGTGCGGCAGTTCCCGCAGTGCCAGCGGGTTCCCGCGCGCTTCGCCGAGCACCCGTTCGCGGACCCGATCGTCCAGCGGCCGTCGCACCACCGAAGCGAGCAGCTCGCGGGCCTCGGCGTCCGGTAGACCCTCGACCAGGAGATCTGGCAGCGTACGCAGGTCGGCAGCGGGCTCCCGGGCGGCGATCACGAGCAGGACGGCCTCGGCCAGCAGCCGGCGCGCGGCGAAGGCGAGGGCCCGCCCGGACGCCTGGTCCAGCCAGTGCCCGTCGTCGATCAGGCACACCAGCGGACCGTCGCCGGCGGCCTCCGACAGCAGGCTGAGCACGGCCAGGCCGACGAGGAAGTGGTCCGGCGCCGGCCCGGACCGCCGGCCGAGCGCGATCGCGAGCGCGTCGCGCTGCGGCTCCGGCAGGTGGGGCAGGTGGGTGAGCAGCGGGGTGCACAGCTGGTGGAGCGCGGCGAACGCGAGTTCCATCTCCGACTCGACGCCGGCTATCCGCACCAACCGCAGGCCGGCCGCCGTGCGCGCCGCGTAGTCGAGCAGTGCGGTCTTGCCGATCCCGGCCTCGCCGCGGACGACCAGCACCCCGCCCCGCCCGGCCCGGACCGCGTCGAGCAGTCCATCGAGCACCCGGCATTCGTGCTGCCGGTCGAGCAGCATCGACCCACCGCGCAGCGGATCGAAGGTCGCCAAGACCCTGTTGTATCACTCCGCGGGGGGAATCGGGGCCGTCGGCCGCGGGCCTTTGCTCATGTCGAGCACGCACACGGTGTTCCCGAACGGGTCGACCAGGACGGCGCACCTGCCGATGGTGATGTCGAACGGCTCCTCCCGAACCGTGCAGCCGGCCCGCTCGGCGGCGGCGACCGCGCCGGCGACGTCGTCGACCAGGTAGTGGACGCTGCGGGCGGCGGGCAGGTTCATCGTGTGCAGAACGATCTCGGCGTCGGTCTCCGCCATGCCCAGCCCGATCGACGCCTCGTCGCGCCACAGCTCGCGCAGGCCGAATACGCGGGTGTAGAACTCCGCCGCCGGCGCCAGGTCGGGAACCCGCACCAGCACGCAATCGATCTTCCGGAGCATCCACCAATGATCCGCCCGAGCGTGTGGCCCGGACGACCCGTTCTGCAGATTCGTTACGGCGGGAGCAGGTCGAGGGCGGTCAGGCCGAGGTGCAGGGTCAGCCTGGTGCGACCGTCGTCGAGGTCCAGCCCGGTCAGCTCCCGGATGCGGCCGAGCCGGTAGTAGAGCGTGGTCCGGTGGATGTGCAGGTCCGCCGACGCCGCCGGTCCGTTGCAGCCGTGGTCGAGGTAGACCCGCAGCGTCCGGACGAGTTGCCGCTCCGGATCCACCGACAGCAGCCGGTGCAGTTCCGCCGGCAGCGCCGACGCGTCGAGATCCGGGACGCGCAGCAGCAGACCGTACGGGCCGAGTTCCGCCCACGTGGCGACCGGCCGGTCCAGCACCGTGGCCGCGGCCCGCCCCGCGAGCGCGGCCTGCCCGGCCGACCGGTGCGCGTGTTCCAGCCCGGCCACGCCGTCGCCGATCCCGGCGGAGCAGGTGAACCGGCCGGCGGACAGGTCGTGGACCCGGTGCAGCACCCGCTCGACGTAGGTGCGCACCACGCCGTCGGCGAGTGGGGCGGCGCTGCCCACCAGGGCGATGGCGACACGGTCGGTCACCGCGTGCAGCAGTCCACCGGATCCGGCGGGCGGCCGGACACCGCCCAGCGCGCTGCGCAGGGCCGTGTCGATGTGCGCGGCCACGGTGGCGTCCGCGGCGCCCTGCGCGCTCAACTCGACGGCCCGCACCGACGCGAATCCGGCGATTCCCGCCAGTTCCGCGAGCGCCCGCCGGCGCAGCAGCGGTTCCCGTCCGACGAGGTCGACGATCAGCCCGTGTTCGACCGGCGGGTCTTCGACGGCCTGGGCCGCCAGCAGCGGGGCGAGGTCCCGGGCGACCCCGGTGATCGTGGCCAGTTCGCCCGTGGTCAGCGATCCGTCGGCGTCCATCACGATCAGCAGGCCGACCAGGTCGCTCCGCCACCGGATCGGCACGCAGACCCGCGCCTTCATCTGCAGGGCCTCGTTGGGCGGGATCACGCCGGCCGTGGTCCACGTCGACACGCCCTGGGCCAGCACGTGCCCGATGACCTTGCTGTCGGCCTCGCGCTGCAGGACGGCGCGGATCCGCACGGCGTCCTCGTCGCCGTAGTGGGCGCTGGCGTACTGGAGGTGCACGGCCGCGTCGTTGATGACCACCGATCGGTGCAGGTGCTCGGCGAGCGTGTCGACAGCCGCCTGGATCCTGTCCCGCGCCACGCCGTCGAATTCTACAAACGGAGCAAGATCACCGGTATCGCCTCGTCACGGGTCGGTGTCGCGACGGGGCCGCGGTGCGGCATGTTGGCGTTGGATTCGGGCTCGGGAGGCTGTATGCACCAGGAACTGGCCGGCCGGGTGGTGATCGTGTTCGGCGCCGGATCGAGCGGGGCGGGCCTCAGCAACGGGGAGGCCGCCGCGCTGGCCTACGCGGGCGCCGGTGCGGCCGTGGCCGCCGTCGACCGCAGCGCCGAGGAGGCGCGCCGGGTCACGGACGGCATCCGGGCCGCCGGCGGCACCGGCATCGCGGTGACCGCCGACGTCACCAGCGAAGCCGACGTGGCAGCCGCCGTCGTCACCGTCGTGCGCGACCTCGGACCGCCGCACGTGCTACACAACAACGTCGGCGCGGCGACGCTGGGCTCGGTGCTCGACGCGGACCTCGACGCCTGGACCGCCGCCGTCACCACGAACCTGACCAGCGCCTACCTGACCTGCCGGCACACCCTGCCGCACATGCTCGCGGCCGGCCGGGGCGCGATCGTCAACGTGTCGTCGGTGGCCAGCATCCGCGACACCGGCTACGTGTATCCCGCCTACAGCGCCGCCAAGGCGGGGGTCAACCAACTCACCGTCTCGCTCGCGCTGACCTACGCCGGCCGCGGCATCCGCGCCAACGCGATCCTGCCCGGCCTGATCGACACGCCGCTGGTGAGCGCGGAGATCGCCGCCGATCCCGACGCCTGCGCCGCCCGCCATGCGCGCAGTCCGACCGGGCGGATGGGGTCGCCGCACGACGTCGCGAACGCCGCGGTCTTCCTCGCCTCCGACCGTGCCGCGTACATCAACGGCGTCTGCCTTCCCGTCGACGGCGGGCTCGCTGCCCGCGTCGCATGAAATCGCCTTTCGACAGACAGAGCAAGGGAGTCCACCGATGAGCACCTTCACCACCACCGACGGCTGCACCATCGACTACCGGGTCGACGGGCCCGCCGACGCCGCCGACACGCTGGTCCTGCTGCACGGCTGGTCGCAGTCGCGGGCCATGTTCGACAGGGCACTGCCCGCGCTGTCGACGACGTACCAGGTGATCACCTACGACCAGCGCGGGCACGGCGAGTCGGGCAAGCCGGACCGCGGCGCCCGGATCGCCCGCCTCGCCGCCGACCTGCACGAACTGCTCGACCACCTGGGCGTGGCGACGGCGCACATGGCCGGGCACTCGATGGGCGCCTCGGTGCTGTGGAGCTACATCGACACGCACGGCACATCGCGGCTCGACTCGCTGATCGTCGTCGACCAGCCCAGCGCCTGCGTCGTCCTGCCGTGGTTGACCGCCGAGGAGGCCGGCGACGCGGGCGCCATCCTCGACTTCGCCGGGGCGGAAGGGTTCGTGCGGGCGATCGCCGAGGACAACCGCGAGGTCAGGCACTCGTTCCTCGTCTCCATGCTGACCAAGGACATCGCCGCCGACGACCTGGCCTGGATGGCGGAGCAGAACCTGAAGCTGCCGTCCGGCTGGGGCGCGCGGCTCCTGCTCGACCACATCATGCAGGACTGGCGCGACGTCCTGCCGGGCATCGACGTGCCGAGCCTCGTGCTCGCCGGCGAGGTGAGCCATGTGGCGCCGGCGTCGCAGGCGTGGACCGCCGCGCACATCCCCGGCGCCCGGCTGCGCACCTTCACCAAGGCCGAGGGCGGCGCGCACTTCCCGTTCTACGAGGAGCCGACGGCGTTCTGCCAGGTCGTCACCGAGTTCCTGGCCGAGAGCCGGGCCGGCGTCCGCTGATCCGCCTATTCATCGACGCCGAGCGCGCGCTTGTGGTACTCGGTGCGCGTCGCCGGGTCGGTCGCGGCGATCTGGTCGGGCACCATGGCCCGGACCATCGCCTCGCGGGCCCGGGTGGGCAGCGCGTCGCGCAGCCGCACCAGCGCGCCGACGCGCCCGGGCACGTAGACCTCGGGGCGCGGCCGGCGGATCGTGCGCACCACCGCGGCCGCGACGTCGTCGGGCCGCAGCCGGCGCACCCGCCCGTGCGTCGTGCCGGCGGCCAGTTCGGTCTCGACGACTGTCGGCATGATCAGCGAGACGTGGACGCCCGTCCGGTGGAGTTCGGCGCGCAGCGCCGTGCAGTACCCGAGGACGGCGTGCTTCGTCGCGCTGTAGGTCGCCTCCCCGGCCGGGGCGATCCGGCTGGCCACCGAGGCGACGGTGATCAAGTGGCCGCGGCCCCGCCCGACCATGCCCGGCACCGCGAGTTGGGCGCCCCGGATCACGCCGTGCAGGTTGACCTCCAACTGCCGGCGGATGGCTGCTTCCGGCTCGGCGGCGAACGGGCCGACCCACATGACCCCGGCGTTGCCGACGAGCACGTCGAGCGGGCCGAACCGGTCCTGCGCGGCGGACAGGAACGCCCGGTAGCTGGCGGTGTCGGTCACGTCGAGCGGCAGGCCGGCCGCCGCGCCGGGGCCGTCGGCCGCCGCCGAGGTTGCCACCGCCCCGGCCGCGTCGGCCGCCAGGTCGCCGGCGCTGACCCGGGCGCCGGCCGCTACCAGCGCCGCCACCGTGGCGGCACCGATCCCGCCGGCGGCGCCGGTGACGGCGACGTGTAAGCCGTCGATCCCCACCGCTGTGCGTCCGAGCGCCACGACTCTCCTTCAGTCCGGAACCAGCACGACCTTGCCGACGTTGCTCCGGCCGCTGAGCCGCCGGTGCGCCTCGGCCGCGCGGCTGAACGGGTACACCCCGTCGATGCGCGGCTTCACGGTGCCGGAGCGCCACAGCGCCAGCACCGCGTCGAGCTCCTCGCGGAGCAGGTCGCGTCGGTCCCACAGGTGGCCCAGGTTGACCCCGCTGACCGTGTGGTTGCGGTCCATCAGCCCCAGCGGCGTCAGCAGCGGAACACCCGAGACGTGCCGGGCCAGCCGCGCGAGGCTGCGCCGCTCACCGGCCGAGAGGTTGGCGAAGCCGTACGCGATGAGGTGCCCGACCGGTCGCAGCAGCCGCAGGCCGCGCTTCCAGTCGCGGCCACCGAGCGGGTCGAGGACGATGTCGACGCCCTCGCCGCCGGTCAGCTCGCGGACCCGGGCGACGTAGTCCTCGCTCCGGTAGTCGACGGGGTGCGTGCAGCCCTCCGCGCGCAGCACGTCGTGCTTGGCAGCCGACGCAGTCCCGAACGTCGCCACGGTTGGCACCGTGCGGCACAGCTGCAGCACGGCGATGCCGACCCCGCCGGCCGCCATGTGCACCAGCACCCGCTGGCCGGCGCGTAGATGGGCGACGCGGAACAGCATGTGGAACGCCGTGAGGTAGTTGACCGGGATGGCGGCGGCCTCCTCGAAGCCGAGGTCGTCGGGCAGCTCGAGGACCTGTTCGACCGGCGCGCACACCAGCTCGGCGTGCCCGCCGAAGCGGACGAGCGCCAGCACCCGCCGCCCGACGGCCGGCCCGTCGACGTCCGGACCGAGCGCGTCGACCACCCCGGCCACCTCGTACCCGACGATGCAGGGCGGCTTCGGCGCATCCGGGTAGAGCCCCTGCCGCGCCATCACCTCGGCGAAGTTGAGACCGGCGGCGTGCACCCGGATCCGTACCTGACCCCGGCCGGGCGACGGGTCGGGGGCGTCCCGGACGGCGAGCACCTCCGGGCCGCCGGCCTTCGTGATCCACAGGGCCCGCATCCACCGGAGCATAGCGATCCGTGGATCACCGCAGAACCTGGCGCACCGCCTCGAGCACGATGCGCCGGGTGCCGGGCCGTCTCACCGCCGTCTCACCACCGTCTCACCACCGTCTCACCGCCGTCTCACCGTGGGCAGGAGCCGACGTGGGTCGGACCGCTCCGGACGAGCAGGCTGTTCGCGAGCACCTCCGCCGCGACACCACGGCCGATGGCGAAGCCCGCCTGGTTGCTGAACTCGAAGTGCTGCCCGCCGTACACGCGCGACCGGCCCGCCTCGGCGGCCGCCGCCGAGAAGCTCGGGTAGCTGCGCGCCGCTCCGCCCGGCGCGGAATCGGTGGCGTGGGTGAACGGGATCGCGTCGTTGCAGAAGAAGCCGGCCAGCACGGCGGCGGCCGCACCGCTGTAGGAGCTGTGCCCGGACACGTACTCCGGCGTTCCACCGACCGAGCCGGCGCGGGCCGTCCAGGTCGGATCGGGCTGGGTCAACGGGTTGCCGTCGGTGTCCGCCTCGCGGATCGCGGTGGTGGGCCGCCAGTGCCGGTACGTGTACTTGGTCGCTACGGTCGCGACGGTGGCGTCGGCGAGCGTCATCGTCAGCAGCGCGGTCATCCGGGCCTGCTCGCCCAGCGGAAGCCGCCGCGCACCGGCCACGCCGAGGCCGATCCGCAGCCACTCACCGGGTGGCTGGCTCGACCCGGCGGGCAGCGACCAGAACTGGAACGTCGCGAGCAGCGTCGGCTCCGGAAGGGCCGCGTTGCCGAGCAGCGCGACCTCCGCGAACGCGGCGGCGTAGACGAGGCTGTCCAGCGCCGGCGGCGGTCCGGGCACGTACCGGGCCGGGTCGGCGACCGCGAACGGCCGCACGGCGCGGTACTGCGTGCCCGCCCACTGCGCCCGGAAGACCCCGGGACCGGTGCCGGCTGGCTGGCTCTCCACCGGCGTCGAGCCGTCGTCGGCCCGGGCGGCGACGACGAGTTCGCCGACGTGGTCACCCCACCGGGCGCCGCTGGCCACCGCCGCGGCCCGGCCGTGGCCGGCGCGCAGGCGGGCCAGGTCGGCCTCCAGCCGGGCGTCGTAGTCGGCCGTGCGGTCGGCGTCCAACCGCACCAGGACGGCGTGTGCGGCGGCAACGGCGGCGGCCTGCTGGTCGCCGTCGCGCGGACCCGGTCCGGGAATCAGCGCCGGCGCGCGGGCCGGCTTGGCGCGGACGCTGGCGATGCCGTTGACCGCGTCGTACACCGCGACGTTGAGGATCGCGTACAGCCGGGCCGCGTCGGCGTCGCTGGCCCGCGTCACCCGCACGGTGTTGAGAGCGAACTCGTTCCATACCCGCACACCGTCGACGTCGGGCGTCGACGAATCCGCCCGCACCGGTGCTCCGACGCCCGCACCGACCAGACCCAGCACGACAACGAACATCAATTTGCGCACGCAAGCAGCCTGCCCGACCCGGCACCGGCCCCGATTCGATGAGTCCGGGATCGGACTGGCGGATTCAGAACGCGGTGTAGCCGCCGTCGATGACGAGGACCGAGCCGGTCATGAACGCCGACGCGGGGCTGGCCAGGTACACCACGCTGGGCGCGATCTCCTCCGGCGTGGCGTACCGGCGCATCGGCACGTCGTCGATCCAGTGCTGGCGGAACTCGGGCCGGTCGACGGGCGCCATCTCGGTCTTCACGTAGCCGGGCGCGAGCGCGTTGACGCGGATGCCCAGCGGCGCCCACTCCGCGGCCAGCGACCGGGTCAGGTGGTGCACCGCCGCCTTCGACGCGTTGTACGCCGGCTGCCACTGCGGCCGGTTGACGATCATCCCGGACATCGATCCGATGTTGACGATCGTGCCGCCGCCGTTGTCGGCCATGTGCCGGCCGAACGCCTGGCAGCAGTTCCACACGCCGGTCAGGTTCGTGGTGACGACCTCGGACCAGTCCTCGTCGGTCACCTCGAGCGCGGGCGCGTGCACGCAGGCGCCGGCGTTGTTGACGAGGATGTCCACGCCGCCGAGCACCGAGACGATCTCCGGCACGACCCGTTCCACGTCTGCGCGGGAGCGGACGTCGGCGTGGAACCCGTGCACGCCCTCGGGCAGCTCGCGGATGGCGTCGGCGGTCTTCGCGTCGTCGCGGGCGACGATGCCGACCCGCGCGCCCGCCTGCGCGAGCGCCCGGGTGAACGCGAGTCCCAGACCACGGTTGCCACCGGTCACCACGGCGACCCGGTCGGTCAGCTGGAAGGCGTCGAGCACGGTCATGGGTCACATCATGGGTGTTCGCCGCGATCACCGCACCGTGCGAAACTGGCCCCGATGCCGCTGGAGAACGAGGACCGGCCCTCGGATTCGCCGTACGTCCACCGGGTGTGGCGCAGCCGCGCGACGGGCGTGGCGGGGATGACCTCGATCGCGACGTCGACCTGGGAACTCGTGTTCTGGGAGCACCGCGGCCGCACGCACGCCGCCGTCCGGGGCCCGGAAACCATCGCCTCCAGCGCCGTCGTGCCCGACCTGTCGCGGTCGTTCGGCATCACGTTCGCGCACGGCACGTCGATGCCGCACCTGCCGCCGGCCCGCCTCGTCGACTCCGCCCTGGCGAGCCCGCACGCCACGGCGACCACGTTCGTGCTGGCCGGCGACGAATGGCCCGTCCCCGGCTACGACAGCGCCGAGCAGTTCGTCGGCCGGCTCGTGCGCGCCGGCCTGCTCGTGCGCGACCCGCTCGTCGACGACGTGATAGCCGGCGGCGAGGACCTGCCGGGCGTCGGCGCCCGGTCCGTACAGCGCCGGGTCGCGGCCGCGACCGGGCTCACCCAGGGCGGCATCCGCCAGATCGAACGCGCCCGCCGGGCCGCGATCCTGCTCGGCGAGGGCATGGAGCCGCGCGACGTGGTCAACCGGCTCGACTACTACGACCAGCCGCACCTCGCCCGCTCGCTGCAGCGGTTCATCGGGCGCACCGCGACCGAACTGCGCCGCCCCGACACCGCCGGGCAGCCCCTGTCGCTCCTGTACAAGACCCAGGCCCCCGACGGTTCCTAGCCTCGGTCCAGACGCGGCACACCGCCGCTGGCCTGGAGGGACATTCACATGACCGACAACATGAGCGCCGCCGTGTCCGCCGACGGCACCGTGATCGCGTTCAGCGCCTGGGGCGAGGGCGAGCCGTTGATCATCATTGACGGCGCGACCGCCTATCCCGCGATCAACCCGACGAACGAGGAGGTCGGCCGGCTGCTCAGCGACCGGTTCCGCACCTACGCCTACGACCGGCGCGGCCGCGGCCAGAGCACCGACACCGCGCCGTACGCGATCGAGCGCGAAGTCGAGGACCTGGCCGCGCTCATCGACGTCGCGGGCGGGCCGGTCACCGTCTTCGGCTGGTCGTCCGGCGCCGTGCTCGCGCTCGACGCGGCGGCCGCCGGCCTGCCGATCGCGCGGCTCGCGCTGTTCGAGCCGCCGTTCGTCGTCGACGACTCCCGCCCGCCGCTGCCGGCGGACTACGTGGCGCGCCTCGACGCCGCCGTCGCCGCCGGCCGTCCGGGCGACGCCGCCGCGCTGTTCCTGACCGCCGCCGCCGGCCTGCCCGCCGAGGCCGTCGACGGCATCCGGCAGAGCGGGTTCTGGCCGGTCATGGAGGCGGTCGCACCGACGATCGCCTACGACGGCCGAATCATGGGAACGACGATGTCGGGCGGGCCGCTGCCGCGCGACAGGTGGGCCGCCGTCAAGGTGCCGACGCTCGTCATGCACGGCACCGGGACGTTCCCGTTCATCGTCACCGCGGCTCGGGCGCTGGCCGACCTGCTGCCGACCGCGACGCTGCGGCCGGTGCCGGGGGAGCAGCACACCGCCCCCGCCGACGTGCTCGCCGGCGCGCTGCGCGAGTTCGCCGACGCGGCGTGAGAGGGGTAGAGCCGGCCGGGGCCGCGGCCGGCTCTACCGGACCGGGTTACGCGGGCGTCGCACCCAGGCGAGCCGCCGCCGCGTACGCGTCGATCAGGCCGGTGCCCTTGTCCACCGACGTCGTGTAAGCGCCCACGGTCTCGTACGCCGCGCCGTCGGTGAACCTGTGCGCCGTCGCCTTGATGGCGTCCTCGACCTGGGCGGGGGTCGCACCGGGCGCCACCTGCAGCAGTTGCGCGACGATGCCGACCACGTGCGGGGTGGCCATCGACGTTCCGCTGATCGTGTTGAACGTCGCGATGTCCAGTGGACCAGGGCCGTTGCGCGGATCCAGGCCGGTTGAGCAGATCGGCAGGTACGGCCGGCACGACGAGGTGATGTCCGAGCCCGGGGCGGAGACGTCCGGGTAGGTCTGCGGTTGGCCGGCCGCGCCGCGGCTGGAGAAATCCGAGACGGTCCCGTCGCGGGTGCCGGTGCCCTGGTCGTCGTACGAGGCCACCATCACCACGCCGGGCGTCGGGTCCTGGCCGGGCGGGTTGGTGGCGTTGTTGTCCGGGCCGTCGTTGCCGGCGGCCCACACCGTGAGGACGCCGTCGGCCGCGAGGGCGCGCTGGAACTTCACGGCGGCCGAGTTCGGGTCGAACGGGCCACCACCGCTCGGGCCGTACGAGTTGTTGCTCACCCGGATCGGCGGGCAGCCGGTGCACGGGTTCGCGTGGTGCTCCAGCACCCAGTTCAGCGCGCTGTCGGCGCCGAAGATGCTCAGGCCGGCACCGACCGACAGGCTGATCAGCGTCGCGCCGGGTGCGGCGCCGTGCATGTGGGTGCCGTCGGACAGAGTGACGTCGCGGCCGGCGACGATGCCGGCGACGTGGGTTCCGTGCCCGCCGAAGGAGAGCGTGTCGGTGTCGTTGACGGCGGTGAGGTCGGCGAAGCAGGAGTCGTTGGGCAGCGGCAGCGGTATGCCGAGGTCGGTGAGCGGGCCGCAGATGTTCTTGAGGTTCTTGCGCACCGCGCTGGATCCGTCAGGGTTGCGGAAGAACGGGTGGGTGCCGTCGACGCCGGTGTCGATGATCGCGGCCGACACGCCGCGCCCGTCGACCTGCCGGCCCTGCGCGTCGCGCAGTCCGGTGCGCGCCTGCTCGCCGCGGGTCGCCTGGTTCGACGTCGACAGGTCGACCTTGATCGGCTGGTCACCCTCCACATAGGTCACTCCGGTGCGGGTCCGCACGCTCGCGACCTGCGCCGCCGAGCCGCGCGCGACCGCGACGCCGATGCGGTTCCACGTCGTGACCAGCGTGAGCCCGGCGTCGGCGACCGCCCGCCGGGCCGCCGCGATGTCGGTGCCGTGTACGAAGACGGCGAGAGCGTCGGCACCGTTGGCGAGTTGGCTCGCCAGCGTCGGCGACACCGGCGCCGTCCGGACGGTTGCGGCGTTGGCGGGGGCGGCCAGGGCCGCGGTGAGCAGGAGCAGGCTCAGGGATGAGGGAACGACTCGACGCATCGACGACCTCCTTCGTCATCAGGTACATCGACGCGCCGGCCCGAGTCGTAACACCGAGTCGTAACACCGAGTCGTGACACCGGGGTCGCCCGCCGCGATGACAGACTGACGCGTATGGCGTTGTTCACCCTGGAGCAGTCTCGGATGGAGCTGGCCCGGCTGCGGCCGGTGCTCGACGAGATCGTCCTCGTCCGGGCCGACGCGGTCGAACTGGCCGCCGCGATCGCGCCCGGTGGCGAGCCGTCGCCGCTCGGCGGGCTGCCGGAGTGGAAGGCGGCCGAGGCCAGGCTGAACGAGCTGATGACCGAGGTGCAGCAGACCGGGGCCGAGCTCAAGGGCATGGCACCGCTGCTCGTCGACTTCCCGGCCGACATCAACGGGATGCCGGTGCTGTTGTGCTGGCTGGAAGGCGAAGACGAGCTGTCCTGGTACCACCGCCCCGAGTACGGCTTCGCCGGCAGACGCCGCCTCCCGTAGTGGTGGTGGCCGACCGACGGCCTCCACCCCGAGGATCAACCACGCCAGCCCGGGCAAGGCTGTTCGCCGCGGGCGTAGCCACGGCCGGTCCGGGCTGATCTACGGTCGGCGGATGGGTACCGAGCTGCGGGACGTCGTCGGGCGGC
>Ga0111539_10002765_pt1 | contig 23278 bp, 15 predicted proteins | sample RhiMethybrSRZTD1_FD_79667 | JGI IMG/M metagenome (GOLD analysis project Ga0111539, IMG submission 79667) | Populus rhizosphere microbial communities from Tennessee, USA - Rhizosphere MetaG P. TD hybrid SRZTD1 (version 2) (version 2) | ecosystem: Host-associated > Plants > Roots > Rhizosphere >...
ACCGACCCCCAACGCTGGCAACGTGTGAAAGAAATATTCGAGGGCGCACTCGGACGTCACGGCGCTGAACGTGAATCGTTTCTCGAACAATGTTGCGAAGGCGATGCCGATGTGCGCGAAGAAGTCGAATCGTTGCTGCGTTCATATGAAGTCGCGGGCAGCTTCATGGAAGAGCCGGCTGTAGCACAGGCCGCTGACGATCTCGCAGCCGAACAAAAACTCACTCCCGGCCAACGAGTGAACCACTATCAAATCGTGAATCTGATCGGTGAAGGTGGGATGGGTGAAGTCTATCTCGCCACCGACACGACTCTCGGCCGTCGTGTGGCGCTGAAGGTGCTACCCGCATTCGTCAGCAAGGATCCCGAACGGCTGCGCCGCTTCACGCAGGAAGCACGCGCCGCATCAAGACTTAGCCATCCGAATGTCTGCGTGGTCCATGAGGTCGGTGAAACCGACGACGGCCGTCCATTCATCGCGATGGAGTACGTCGAAGGCATGACGCTGCGGCAACGCATCAGAAGCCACGCAATGAAACTCGGCGACGTCCTCGACATCGCGATCCAGGTTGCCGATGCACTCACAGCCGCGCACGAATCCGGCATCGTTCATCGCGATATCAAACCGGAGAACATCGTCATCCGTCCCGAAGGGTACGTAAAGATTCTCGACTTCGGACTCGCAAAACTGACTGCAAAATTGACTGAAGGTCACAAGAGTGCGACTACTACGACGATGCCGACGCTCTTGTTCCACTCTTCGCCGGGCGTTGTCATCGGCACGGCTGCTTACATGTCGCCGGAGCAAGCGCGCGGTGTTGCCGTTGATGAACGCACGGACATCTGGGGTCTTGGCGTCGTGCTTTATGAAATGGCATCGGGCCACGCACCATTCACGGGCGAAACTGCGACCGACGTCGTCGTTGCGATCGTTGAGCGAGAACAGTCACCGATTTCCGAACACGTCGAAGGCACACCGCCTGAGTTGGAACGCATCGTCAAAAAGGCTCTACGCAAAGATCGAAACGAGCGCTATCAGATCGTCAAAGAGATGGCCATCGATCTTCGCAGCCTCCGCAAGGAACTCGAAAAGAGTGCGATGCTGGACCGTTCGATCAGTCCCGGACTGGGATCGTTGGCGAGTAGCGAGTACGCGCGTGCTTCAAGCGGACGCGATCGGAAGGTCCAGACTGATGAGGTAAGGCAACTACCTACCGTTATTCACGAGCATGTTTTCCCAGCCAGGCGGACTTGGATCATTTGGTTAGCCGGCGCACTGCTTTTAGTGGGAGTTATCTTTGGTGCTTACAACCTGCGCGCGCGGCGGAGTGAACCAAAGCTGCGCGTGCCATTTGAACGCGTTGAAGTCACAAAGCTGACGACCAATGGCAATGCTTTGATGGGAGCGCTATCGCCTGATGGTAAGTACGTCGCCTACGTAACGGGCCAGAATGGAAAAGAAAGCTTGTGGCTGCGACAGGTCGAGATTAACAGCAACTCACTGCGCATCGGGGAGCGCGCGGGGAGATATCTCGGACTCGCATTCTCACCTGACGGCAATTACGTCTATTTCGGTTACGCTGACTCCGGAAGCGACGATACCAGCCAGGTATTCAGGCTGCCGGTACTCGGAAGCGACGCGAACGCGATGCGAATCGAATTGCAGGAAGGACTCCCCACTCTATCGCACGATCGCAAACGAATGGCCTTTATTCGTTTTGATCGTACGGCTCAAAGCGATTTACTAATTGTCGCTAATGCGGATAGTAGCGCCGAGAGGGTTGTCGGAACTCGCAAATGGCCGCAGCGCTTTGGCTGGGATCCTCTGTCGCGCCCTGAATGGACAGCAGATGATCGAGTATTGATCTTACCAATCGTCAGCTCGGATCCTTCTTACACTGGCGACACGTCTGCCAATTACTCGGTAACCCTCTTCGAAAAGGATTTGGTCAACGGTGCGGAGCACACCGTTCCGCTTTCGCCGCAGAAATTTGACGAAGTCGGCCGTGTCACAGTCCACCCGAACGGCGATGGCGTTATCATGCTCGCAAAAGCTCATGGTGCGGCGTTCGTGCAGATCTGGCAGTTGTTTCGCGACGGATCGCAACGCACGGTCACCAATGATCTGAGTGACTATCGTGAACTAAGTCTACGCGCAGACGGCAGTGCGCTTATCACCGTTCAAACACAAACACTCTCCCGACTCTGGCTGCTGCGCAAGAATGACGCAAAACCGGCGCCCATCGGTTCCGGCACGAGCCGCTACTATGACCTTGCGATTGCGCCCGATAACAGGATTCTTTATGCGTCGGACGCCAGTGGCATCGCTGACATCTTCGAGACCACGCCAAGCAGAGGTGACGAGAAACCGTTAACATCTGCCGGCGGGAGAAATTATGCGCCGGTGGTCTCACCGGATAATCGTTACCTCGTTTTTCATTCAAATCGCACCGGTGTTTTTCAGATCTGGAAAGGCGATCGCGATGGCAGCAGACCGAAGCAGTTAACATTTGAAACGACGGAAAGCACTTGGCCGGCTCTTTCGCCGGATGGTAAATGGATTATATTCCAGCATGCCGACCCGAACAGTCCGTTCAAGCTGTGGCGCGTATCAATCGATGGTGGCACGCCGGAACGGATTACTGACGGCATCGCCATTAGACCGACAGTTTCGCCAGATGGGAAGTTGATTGCATTTTGGCAAAGAGACGATTTGCAAAATGCTCGCTGGCGTTTAAAGGTGGTCCAATTCGAAGGTGGAGCGACATTCAACATATTTGACGTCGCCCCAACAGTGCACGTTCAATGGGACACACCGCTGCATTGGAGTTCCGATGGCCAGTATGTAACATACATCGACCACGCGGGCGGCATCGACAACATCTGGGGACAACCTATCGCGGGCGGCACCCCCAAGCAGCTAACAAATTTTGAAGACGGCCGGATCTTTTCGTTCGATTGGGCGAAGGACGGCAGCCTCGTGGCCTCACGCGGGGTGATTACGAGTGATGTGGTTTTGATTAAAGACGCTGGGAGATAGTAGAAGCTGGGCGCCTCTTTGGAGTGCGGCGGCCTGGCGCCGCTTTGGTCTCGATCACGCATTATCGATAACAAAGCGGCGCCAGGCCGCCGCACTCCAAAGAGGCGCCCAATTTAGGAGAACAAAATATACGATGGCAGAAACGAAGCGTGTCGGGGTTCTGACCGGTGGTGGTGATGCGCCCGGTTTGAATCCCGCGATTAAGGGTTTGGTTTATCGTGGCTCGGAGCTCGGGCTCGACGTAATCGGTTTATTTGATGGCTGGCGCAGTCTTATAAATCCGGCGCCTGAAGTGTTACCGCTCGATCGTGAAACGGTGCGTCGCTGGGACCGTGATGGCGGCACCAATCTCGGTTCGTCGCGCACCAATCCTTTCAAGCAAGTCAACGAAGAAGGCGAAGCACAGGATCGCTCTAACGAAGTAATTGAAAACATCGAACGTCTGAAACTGGACGCGCTCGTCGCATGTGGCGGTGAAGACACACTCGGCGTTGCTGCGGTGCTGGCGCAAAGAGGAGTGCCGATCGTCGGTGTGCCGAAGACAATCGACAAGGATCTCGCCGGCACAGATTACACACTCGGTTTCGATACCGCGCTCAGGAACGTCACGGAGGTCATTGAAAGATCTCGCACGCCGGCAGGTTCACACGGCTGGGTGCAGGTTGTTGAAGTGATGGGACGACACGCCGGCCATCTCGCGCTTTGGTCCGGCGTGGCCGGCCAGGCGCACATGATCCTGATACCGGAACATCCATTTCGCTACGAGCGAGTTTTCCACTTGTTGAGCGCGCGTTTGGGTGAGTCGCATCTGAGTCGCGGATTATCGCGTAGTCCGCGTTACTCGGTGATCGTCGTTGCCGAAGGCGCGCGGGCGGAGGACGGCGAGATGGTGACCATCGACGATCGTCACGATGCGTTTGGCCACGTGCGACTCGGCGGCATCGCTGAAGTGCTGGCAAAGAGGATTGCCGCCGAGACTCCATACGAAGCACGCGCGGTGGTGTTGGGCCATCCGCAGCGCGGCGGCGCGCCGAGTCCAATTGACCGGGTTATGGGAATGATGTTTGGCGCCAAAGCCGCGGAGGCAGTGGTTGCAAATCAGTTCGGGAAGATGGTGTCGGCACGCGGCATTGCACCGGCATGTGAGATCTCGCTCGTCGATCTTTCAGCCGTCCAGCGCGGATTAAATACCGTAGACGTCGACTCGTATTACGATACTGACCGGTATCACCTGAAAGGCTTAGGAATGTAGATCAGCGTTCATCCGTGGCTTAAAGGGCTCGTCTTGCGTCAGGCGCTTGTGAACGCGCGCGACGAGATCGGGTATCGTCGGATCGTCGCTCGACTTCGGCACAATCTTGGGGTCGGGCGCGATCACGGGTCGAATCATCTTCTGCTGCAGTTGTTCGCGGGCGTCCATCATCCACCCAAAGCCACGGAAGATGTAAGTCAATAAGGTTCGATCCGGCTCCTCAATGCCGAGCGCTTCCTGAACACACCACGCACCAAAATCCGTGTTCGCCGTTAGTCGCAACGGCGGACTGTCTTCCTTTCCCGGCTTGAGCACACCATTCACAAATGCCGTCAAATAAATCAGGCGCGCAATCGAAAGTCTTTCAAACTGCCGCTCCGAGATACTCAACTGACCCGCATCGATCGCATTGAAAACCGGATCGATGTAGATCGCAGGGCGCGGATCCTGTTGCACCTGGTTCCCTCGGCCTGCCGCCGCAATTTCAGGATGACCAAACGTCGGCAAACCTCCGGTCAACATCTTCTCGCGAATTCGCGCACCGCGGTCCTCAGGAGTCAACGGTTCGAGCTCCTGAACAAAGTCTGACATGTCGTGAATCGCGCCGAAGTGTCGCGCGCCATCCAGCGCCATCTGCGATGCGATAAAGAAATCGGCAACTGAGAACGTGTGCAGCGTCGCCATGTATCGCGCCACCATGCTCGAACCGGCGGAACCGTGATGAATCTGAATGGTGCCCATACGCTCCAGAATCACCCGCTCGTGCTCGTTCGCGTGATGACCAAGAATCAGACTGTACGAAACCTGAAATGCGTTTCTCTTTTCCTTTGATTCCTCGTCGACGAATTTGCGTGTGGATGCAACAAGCTGCTGTTCCGAAACGTGCGGATTGATCGTCAGGAGATGATTCATGTAGGCCGAGACGCCACCCACGGCGACGTTCGACATGTGGAAAGTAATCATCTCGATGAGCAGCGACTCCGGATCGCGCTCGTCATGTATGCCTCGATCCTGGTGTTCCTCACGTCCGAGTTTCGCCTTGCCGAGAATTCCAAAGTGGTGCATCGCCACTTCCGGACCGAGCCCCGGGAACTTCCTGACAAACGCCGCTACATCTTCGATCAAAGAACCGGACAAACTCTGAAAATACTTTTGATTAATAAAGTCGGCGAGACCTTTCGTATCTCCCGGGGCTCCGAATAGTCCCGTAAAAATGACTTCAAATGGACCAACCTTGCCACCCACGATGTCTGATTCGGGGACTGTGCCGCGGATTGTGAATGATCTGATATCGAGAGTTATCTGGGTTCCGTTACAATCAACCGGTGTATGATGTAGCACTGGATTGGCGATGATAGCGGTAGAGGCGGGCATGGTGGCGAAATAGCCCAGCGTGGTGGCTATCTGTTTTTCACCCAGCTCTTCCGCCCTGGCGGTGGCCTGTTTTACGGGATTATATTCAGGCGCCGCGGGCATCACCGCGAATGTCTTGTCAGTCGAAGCTTCTTCCATGAGCAAACGATCCTTCAGTTTTGGTCTAAGAATAGCGATTATTGCTCGTGGCAACAACTGTCCACAGATTAGACAGAATGATTGTGGACTAATCGCGCTAGTCAAAGTATATTTACGCCGCTCCAATTTACGGCTGCAATTCTTTCTCACTTAGTTAATCACCGAATAAGCGCCAAATAAGCGAAAGACTCTTGATATGCCGACCGCCTCACTAATAGCTACTTTACTCAATCCTCCTTCAGCGGACGGAGCAGAGTTGACTGCGCTCGACGATCGGGTGGAATGGTTGGAGGTACGCGCGGATGTTCTCGGCGACATCGATCCCGATTGGTTGCGGAGCCATTTCAAAGGGCGTTTGCTGTATGCCTTGCGAACGAACCACGACTCGCTGAATCGATTGCAACGATTGAAGACAGCCGCTCGCTTTTACGATCGCGTGGAACTGGAACAGACGGATCTTTCCGAAGAACTATTGAACGTCGTACCAGCCGACAAGCGTCTGCTGTCGTGGTACGGCAGTGTCGACAATTTGTTAGAGCTGACTGAGCGATTCGAACAACTCGCAGATGTTCCCGCCAGTCTTTACAAGATAGTTACGAATGCGACGACGATCGGGGAAGAATTTCTACCGCTCTCTTTGCTGAAGTCGCTGAAACGCGACGATACCATCGCGTACTCGAGTGGACCACTCGGATTCTGGAATCGACTGGTCGCCGTGCATCTTGGAGCCCCCGCAATCTTTGGACTCGTGTCGGGAGGTTCCGTCGCGATGATGGAACCGACAATTGGCAAACTGATCGCCGATTACGGGCTTCCGGAAGTCGATCCGGCGAAAGAGTTGTTTGCCATCATCGGCAATCCGATCTTTCATTCGCTGTCGCCGCGTTTGCACAATGCTTCTTATCGCGCCATGAACCATCCCGCGCTGTTTGTGCCTTTGCGAGTGGAGTCGTTTGCGGAGTTCTGGCGCGAGTTTGTGGTTTCGCGAAGACTCGACGAGTTTGGGATACCGATCAACGGGATGACTGTAGCTTCGCCGCATAAAGAAGCTGCCTTACTAATGGCGAAGCAGATCAGTGAAAGGTCGCGACAGGCTGAATCAGCTAACATTCTCGTCAGAAACAATGGCTGGTGGATCGCCGATACTACGGATCCTGACGTGATCTACACGGCCAGTCGCGATCGCAGTGTCGAAGTAAAAGAGAAGCAGGCGGCAGTTATCGGCTGTGGTGGCGCCGGTCGCGCGATTGCAGCGGCGCTGGTTGAATCGGGCGCGGGTGTAACGCTGATAAATCGAGGCGCAGAGCGCGGTGAGCATGCCGCGGCGTTGCTGGGATTGCCTTACATTCCCTTGCGCGATTTTAGTGCTGAAGGTTATGACATTGTTGTAAATGCCACGCCCGTGGGACGCGACACGGATGAAGTTCCATTCGAGCTTGAGACGATGAATGACGACGCCGTTGTGATCGATTTGGTTTACGGTGCGCGTCCGACGCCGCTCGTTGGCACTACACGCGCGCGGCAACAGGTGACGATCGACGGTCGCGACGTTTTGGTGGCGCAGGTCCGTCACCAATTCCGCCTGATGACAGGCAAAGAGATGTCAATTTCCTTAGCCCGTGAAATCGTACTGTAGGGGCGGCACTCTGTGGCCGCCCCTTCGTGGAAGCGAAGCGGCTAATCGAACGAGTCGCCGCCTCTCGCGGGTCATAGATTAATTTGGAAATCTTGATGTCCGGCAAGGGGCGGCCACGGAGGGCCGCCCCTACAGTACGTCCCGTGGCACTAAATGATTACTACCGAATCAAACACAGAGCAGCAGGAGTTGATTAACCGCGTAAGCGAGTTGGCGAAAAAGAACTTCGCGGCGCGGGCGGCTGAGTACGACCGCACCGCGAGTTTTCCGACCGAAGACTTCGAAGATCTGTTCGAAGCCGGCCTGCTCGCCCCCGTCATCCCGAAGGAGCACGGTGGTTACGGCCTCGGCCCATACACGGGCGACGTCTTCACGCTCTGGATGATGACCAGGGAAATCGCACGCGCCGATCTCTCCCTCGCACGCTGCTGGGAAGGACACGTTAACTCTCTCGTCCTGCTCGACGGCATGGCCACCGAAGAGCAAAAGACTCGCTGGTTCAAAGGCGTCGTCGAACGCGGTGAAAAGTGGGTTGCGTGGAGCGGCGAACCGCAGGCTCGCAAACCCGACGAGCCTATTCGCTTCGGCACCACGGTTGAAAAAGTCGACGGCGGTTACATCGTCGACGGAAACAAAGCCTTTGCGACGAGTGCGGGCGGCGCACAGTGGGCCATTCTTCTCGTGAACACCGCGGGACCGGGCGGAGTTCGTCACGCAGACGCCGCGAATCTCGATTCAGTGTTGATGATGGCGTGCAATCTTTCTGATCCGAGTGTTGAGATCGACACGTCGTGGTGGGATCCAATCGGGATGCGCGCGACTGCCAGCCACCTCGTGCACTTTCGCCGCACCTTCATTCCGGACGACGACCTGATCGGCTATCCGGGACAGTATTTGAAAGAAGGCTGGCAAACCTGTTTCATTCCTCATTACGCCGCTACGTTCCTCGGCGCCGCCGACGCTGCATACGACTACGCGCTCAACTACACACGCGCGCAAAACAAGATTCACGATCCATACGTGCAACATCACATTGGTCAGATGTCCGTGAACGTCGAAACCGGCCACTTGTGGTTAAGACACGTGGCTCGTTTGTGGGAAACGGGCAACTATCTCGAAGCGCAGCTCGGAGGCAGTCGGGCGCGGCACGTCATGGAACATCTCGCGGAAGACACAGTAAAACATGCTATCAGGGCGTGTGGCGCGCGTTGTCTGATCCGTCCGAGCTCCCTCGAGCGCGTCTATCGAGATCTGTCTTTCTATGTTCGGCATGACAACGACGATCAGATTCTTGCAACGATTGGTAAGTCGATACTTGGGCTAACTCACGATCCTTCTTTCTACAAACCATAGGTGCAATATGTTCACGGGGAAACGCAGGTATAACCTTGAAATCTGGGCACTCGGCTTTGGCTTCTATTTCTTCTACACGCCTTACAGTGGTCTGACAAAAGCACTTTCAAGCGGCCTCTTCACAAGCACTCATGGACCAGTTAAAGGAGCGGTGTTGTTGCCCGTCTCTGCGATTGCGACCGTTGCGGGCATGCTTGGCTTCATCACGGCGATGCGCTGGTGGAAATACGCCGGGCGCCGTGAATTCTTCGGGTTTAAAGTTCCGTTCCCGCGTCGCCTGACGTTTCTCTCCGGAGTGTGCATGGCGACAATCATGGGGACCACCACGCTCGCGTTTACTTTTGGCGGTCTCTCAATCGTGCTGGTGCTGGTCCTGTTGCGTGGGGGGACACTGATCATCGCACCGATCGTCGATTATATCGTTGGACGTCGCGTGCGTTGGTTTTCATGGACCGCAATGCTTATCAGTCTGGCCGCAGTGCTGGTCGTGCTGCGCGATTCCTCGAACTACACGCTCACGATCGCCGCGATTATCGATGTAACGGCTTATCTCACGGCATATTTCTTCAAGTTGCAGTTTATGAGTCGCCTGGCGAAGTCGGATGAACGAACGGCAACGCTGCGTTACTTCGTCGAGGAGCAAATGGTTGCTTCGCCGCTGCTCGTCGTTGTTCTTGTGGTTTTGGCAGTAATCGGCGCCGGCGACGTGATGATGGGATTTCGCACCGGGCTGACAACGTTCGTGACGACACCGGGCGCCGTGTTTGCCGCCCTCGTGGGTCTGTTTTATGCCGCACTTTGCGTCTGCACAACTTTAATCTTTCTGGATCGACGCGAAAACACGTTCTGCATGCCGATGCACTGCGGCTCGAGCATGCTCTCGGGATTTACTGCCACCGCGTTGCTGGCTTACTTCTACAATCAGAGTTCACCAACTCTCGCGCAGAACGTCAGTGCCGGCTTCATCATCGTCGCGCTCGCGTTTCTGTCACCACTCCATCACTTCAATCGCATTCTCGCGAAGCTTAAAGGCCTCTTCGGCCTTGCACCTCCATTGCCGCAGCCGCAGCGACTGTTTCTGTTTGTCTGCAGTGGTAACACCTGTCGCTCACCGATGGCCGCAGCAATTGCGAATGCTGAGATCGCCACCCGATTGGGTATTCCATTCAAGGCACTCGAAACCGTGAACGTCCGCGCGTTAAGTGCAGGTGTAGCGGCGAGGGTTGGTGCACCAATCACAGCGGAAGCAGCGAAGGTTTTGGAATCGTTGAGCGTGCCGGTCCAACCACATGCGGCGCGAAATCTAACACCCGAGCTTGCAGCCGAAGCTGAGATGATTTTCTGCATGACCAGCGCCGTTCGTAAAGCCGTGATCGAGATGTTGCCGTCCGTTGAAGGCAAAACCTGCTGCCTGAGCAATGACGCCGACGTCCCCGATCCGATCGGCAAAGGAATGGCTGCCTACATTGATTGCGCGCGCCAGATCCAGCGTCTGGTCCAACTGCGATTTGATGGGTTGAGATTAGTTTTGGGACAGGATTTACAGGATGTTTCAGGATGGACAAGATGAATCCTGTAAATCCTGAGATATCTTGTTAATCCTGTCCAATGAAGCTGATCGTATCTCACCTGGAGGCGGTGCGAACCTACGTCACGCGTGAGTTGTACTACATCCAGCACGATCTGATCACAAACCATGGCTGGAGACATATCGAGGCAAACGCTCTCTGGCACGGTGGCGGTTCGCTGGAGCACAAGGTACGTATCGCGCTCGGTGAATTACCGGAGCTCATCATCTTTTGGGAAGCCTACGAGCTCGCTTACAAACATTGTCGCGAGATGCAGGGTCTGAAGTGCCGCAAGTTTTTCTTCGCCGACGATCTACATTGGTGGAACCGGCGCATGCGGGAAATGAAAGTGATTGTTTTCGGCGTGTCGGATGCAATTCTTAGCCCGTATGTCTATCGTTGGCCCACCTTATTTCCCGAGCTTTCGCGGAAGCGAACCGTGTGGGTGCCGCATTCGGCTTCAACCGATTTCATGTTGCCGTTCAACCCCGACGCCGAGAACGCAATCTTTTTGAGTGGCGCGATCAATGAAGCATATCCACTGCGCCAGCGGATGTTGGAGTTGCACCGCGAAGGCTCATACGCGATCAGGTATCATCGGCATCCCGGCTATTATTCCGGTTACGATTACGAGCGAGACGAAAGAATTGGCCGCGGCTACGCCGAGAAGATTCGCCAGTGCCGGGTTGGTTTTGCTGATAGTGTTTTCCCGTATTCGTATCTGGTTGCTAAGTTTTTCGAGATTCCCGCGACGGGTGCCTTGCTACTGGCCGATGACACGGTTAGCGAACCTCTCAAGCGGCTCGGTTTTGTCGCCGGTCGCCATTACATGCCGGTGTCGCAAAAGAATCTGAAGTCACAAATCGAGTACGTGCTTTCGGAAAGTAACCACGACGAATTAGACCAGATAAGAAGAAATGGCTACGCACTTGTTCACGAGCAACATCAGACGCGCGATCGAGCGCGATTCATAAACGCAGTCTGTGCCGTTTAACCCATGCGAGTACTACTTTCCTCAGATCATGAATATCCTTCCAGCAATGGCCACGGAAGTGGGTTGCACCCGAAAGCCTTCCCTTCCGGCTCCGGATATATCCTTCACGATTTGCTGGCCAAGGGTCTCGCGGAACTCGGACATGAAGTCTCTTACCTTGTACGGCGCTTACGTGAGGATTTTTCCGCGGATTCAGTTCCGAGTGGGATCAAAATAGTCTTCGAGCCGGATTTTGAAGCCGACGTTCTGCACACGATCTCAGGGCGTGATGCGGCCCTCGTCGAGGAGTGGGAAGCACGTGCCAAGCCGTGGGTCGCGACCTGTCACATGGACGAACAGACGCGCGGGCGCGAGCGTGCACTGTCAACTCGAAACTGGATCTTTGTCTCAGAAACCTTAGCCCGATTACACGGGCGTGATCGATACGTGTGGAACGGCATCGATCCGAAGGAGTACATCTACAGCGAAACGAAGCACGATTATTTCCTGTTTATGTCAACGATGGATTGGGGTACGAAAAAGGGATTGGACATCGTCCTCTCGATGGCAAAGCTTCTCGGATTCAAGCTCGTCGTTGCCGGAACGGGTGAGAGTTACGAACGAATCGAACAGGTGCAGGAGATGTGTCGCAGCGTTGGCGCGCGATACGTCGGTGATGTCCGTGGCAAGGAGAAGGCGGAGTTGCTTGCGGGCGCGAAGGGTTTTCTGTTCCCGACGAAGCTTGACGAAGCATTTGGTTTGGGAATGGTGGAAGCGCTCATGTCAGGCACACCCGTGATCTGCAGTGACCGTGGTGCATGTCCCGAGATCATCACTCCGGAAGTCGGTTTTGTTTGTCATACAGACGACGATTACGTCACCGCCATCGATAAGATCACGGATCTCGATCCGCGCGTCTGTAGAGAGAAAGCCATGCGCGACTATCACTATCACACCATGGCCCGCAATTACGCCCGCCAGTATGAAATCGAGAGCGCAAGCATCACTCGCACGGCTAGGGCGTAACTGTAGGGGCGGCCCTCCGTGGCCGCCCGTGGTTTGAGCTAAAGCGTTCAAGAAGCGACGGCGGCAGTTTGGCGAATACCTATCAAAACCACGGGCGACCACGGAGGGTCGCCCCTACAATCGAACCAACATGAACGACGTGATCCAGGGACTCTGGGTTGGCAACGAGCTTTCCGTAATGGAGCAGTTGTCGATCGCGTCGTTTTTGCGAAACGGTCATCAATATCATCTTTACGTCTATGAAGACGTGAAGAACATTCCCTCGGGAACCATCGTCAAGGACGGTAACGAGATCCTGCCGGCATCAAGAATCTTTCAGTACAAGCAGCAGGCGAGTTATGCGGGGTTTTCGAATTTCTTCCGGTACAAGCTGGTGCTTGAACGCGGTGGCTGGTGGGCCGACACCGATACGATTTGTCTGAAGCCTTTCGATTTTGAGGCGGAGTACGTCTTCTCTAGTGAGTTCGCAATGGGCGAGGAGTTCGTCAACAGTGGCATTTTCAAGGCGCCGGCCGGAAGTGACGTGATGACTTACGCGTGGCGCGTTTGCGAAGCGAAAGATCCCGAGCGGATTGTTTGGGGTGAGACTGGACCACGATTGATGGCGGCAGCAGTCCGAGAATTTTCATTGGAAGGGTACAAACAGGCTGCGGAGGTGTTTTGTCCGATTGGTTACGCTGATTGGCACAATGTGCTGGAGCCCGAAGCCAATCTACAGTTCAGCGATCGAACGTACGCGATTCATCTTTGGAACGAACGGTGGCGCGCCGCCGGACAGGATAAAAATGCGACGTACCCTGATGACTGTCTCTACGAAACGTTGAAGAAAAGATACCTCTAGCAACTCCTTGGAGTGCGGCGGCCTGGCGCCGCTTTGTTATCGATCAGGCCTCGATCGAGACCAAAGCGGCGCCAGGCCGCCGCACTCCAAGGAGTTGCCAGAAAAAGAACGCCCAGATGTCGGTGTAACGCGCGATGGTCCGGCTCGCCAACGGGCTTCCTCGATGTCCTGCCTGCTTCTCTTCACGCATGAGAATCGGATTCGTCGACACATTTGCCGCCAGCCATGCGGCGTGCATTTTGTAACCGTGCCACGGAGCGACGCGGTCGTCGTTGTCGGGAACCACAGTGAGGATCGCAGGCGCTTCGATCTTTTGTGGCAGCGTGTGATACGGGCTGTATTGCATCAGGAAGTCGAGGTCACGCGTATCTTCGGGAGAACCGTAATCGGCGACCCAGTGCTGCCCGCCATGTGCAGTATGAAATCGAGCAAGATCAGTCACCGGCGCACCGGCGACCACTGCCTTCCACAGATCCGGTCGCTGCACCGCAACAGCATTCACTGACAATCCACCATTGCTCCAGCCGAAGCAACCGAGTCTTGAGGCCTGCGTGTACCCCTCAGCAATCAGCCACTCTCCGGCCGCGATAAAGTCGTCAAAGACATTCTGTTTATTCTCACGCATTCCGGCGCGATGCCACGACTTCCCAAACTCTCCTCCTCCTCTAGCATTGACCACTGCATAGATTCCGCCACGTTCAAGAAATGGAATTACGTGCGCCGCATACGCCGGTAAAAGGCTAACACCAAAGCCGCCATACCCATGGATCACGACAGCATTCTTGCCGTCGCGTTCGATCCCTTTCCTGTGCACGAGGAACATCGGTATTCGCGTCTTGTCGCGCGATTCAAACCAGACCTGTTCGAGCTCAAACGCATTCGGATCAAATGGCACTTCGTGTTGTTGTTCAAAGAGTCTGTACTCGAGCGTTTCGAGATCCACGCGATACACAGCCTTTGGCATCAGGAAAGACGAAAACGAAAACAATAGTTCTTCCGGGCCTCCGCTCAGTGAATCGATACTGCCGATGCCGGGCAGTTCGATTTCCTTCACAAAAGTTCCTACCAGGTCATACACACGCAGACGTGACGAAACGTTCTCGATCGTTTCGACAAAGAGATAGTTTCCCGCTATGACCCACGTTCTGAGGGGATATGATTCCGCAGCGATCACGGTAGTGGCAGTGAACTTGCCAGTAAGAACCTCGCCGAGCCGAATGGCGATGACTTTGCCCAACGGCGCCGCATGATCTGTCTGGAGGTAGAGCGTGTCTCGATGGAATGCGGCGGCGCTGATAAACGCGTTGCTCTCTTGAACGACAGGAACAAACCCGTGTTGTGTATGCGCCAGGTCGAGAAGATACATCGCCGAACACGGGGCAGCGCCCGATAGATCCTGGACCAGCACGATCAGATAGCGGCCGTCGTGCGAGATCTGTGGATATGGCGTCTGCTCTCGTTTAAGAGACTCGCCAAACACCAGGCGATCGTCGCGCCAATCATCACCAAGCTGATGGAAGTAAATTTTGTGGTTGAACCGCGTCTCGCCCGGCGGCACGTCGTGGTGGCAACGCGAATAAAAAAAGCCGCTGTTATCAGGTAACCACGCCACACGGTTTTTGGTGTGCCACGTGTGGGCCACCGGATTCACTTCACCAGGAATAATGTCCGGCAGCACTTTACCGGTGTCGACTTCCTGCACGTGAAGCGACATGTGCGAGCTTCCGGACGAAGATAGACGGTATGCGATCAGCGTGCCGTCCGGTGATGGGTGCGTATCCATCAACGTGATCGCGCCGTCGGCACTCAGCTCATTTGGATCAAGCAACAATTGCGGAGCACTGTGCGATGTATCCTGGTAATAAAGCGAAGACAATTCCTGATTTCCGAAACGTTGGCGAAAGAAGTATCGATCACCAGCTTTCGTGAAATTGGCTTTTGCATGCGTGCGCAGCAATTCCTCCAATCGGCGGCGAATTTCTTCCCGCACCGGCAAGGACGAGAGTTGAGCCACCGCGTAGTCATGCTGCGCCTGTACCCAGGTTCGCAATGCCGGCGCCTCGTCTTCCATCCAGCGATACGGGTCGACTGCTTGCACAATTATTTGCGTGTCATCTGCAGGAAATTTACAATCACACTCAGTTCTATCCACAGACTACACAGATTCTATAAATCAATCTCATGCCACGAAACAAGTTGCGCGTCGATCATCAGGTCCCTATCACCTCGCTGCAGAGTTTTGCGAGTTCGTATTCGGACATTCCGATTGATAGAAACGACCCGCGCGGAAGCGAGCCGCTAGTGCCCCTCGAGTCGGTCGGGGTTGCGTACGAGAGCTACTACGCAAAGACAGACGGCAACAATCCTCCGTTTGGCAGAGCCATCGAAGGCGCCAGGACGGACATGTGGTTGCGAAAGTCGGTGGCTGAAAAACTCGCCCGCGTTAACGAGCTTCTCAGACCGTTCGATGCGGAAGTGTTTGTGCTCGACGGTCATCGCACAGTTGCGTGCCAGCAAGGCCTTTGGGACTTCTTTTACAACAAAGGGAAACAGCAGCTCCCAAATGGCAGCGAGGAAGAACATCGCGCCTGGGCGAGGCAGTACATCGTCGATCCTGCCGCCTTCAATGAAGCTGATTCCCGCACCTGGCCGGCACATACGAATGGTGCGGCGATAGATCTCACGCTCCGCGATTCAGTAACGAAGGAACTGCTCGATATGGGAGCAACGTTCGAAGTTGACAGCGACAACGAAGTCGGCGTTGGCGATTATTTCGAACGGCAACTCGCAGCCGGCCACATTGGCGAAGACGACGTCAGGCTACAGAACCGCCGCCTGTTAAATTGGGCCATGACGCGCGAAGGATTGCTCAACGAAACGGCAAAAGTATTCTGGCACTACGACTGGGGCAATCAGATTTACGTGAGAGCCAGTCGAGCGCTTCTCGAAGATCCTCCGCAGGCTGCCTGGTACGGTTACATTCAGCCCCATGAATGACTCGCAAACCACATCTTTATACCGCATCGACGAGCTGCCGTTCGATCCGAAGTCAGAGATTTTTCTTCATTATCCCGCCTTCAAACTCGGCGTCACCGCCAGCGTCCGACATTACGCGCACTTACTACTTCCGGTGTTAAAGAAGCGAATCGAAACAGAATCGGGTTGGGTAATGACGTCACCGGCGCTCGCATCGCAAACACCTGCGGCCGCCAACTTGTTGTGCTGGGAGTTGTTTGATTTGTACAAGCGCGACGGCAATTCCAAAAAGCTCCGCGTAATCGATATTCGATACGATAACGAAGCGACCGCCTCGATTGACTACGCGAAACTCGACCTTGCCGAACGCGTGACAGCACGCCGGCGACTCAGTAGCCGGCTGCTTCCTGACCCCGGCTTTCAAGAACGACCGGTGGTTTTCATCAACGACATCTGCGTCACCGGCACACAGCAACGCGCACTCCAAAAATACTTCGATATGGTCGGAGCGGCGCGTGTCTGGTGGCTGTATTTGATCTTCGTCGATCCGGAAATCGGCAACGCCCAACCGGAACTGGAATGGCAGATCAATTTCGCGCCATTCGAAGAGCTGTTACGACTGGTGTCGCGCGAAGAGATTCAATTCACCGGCAAATGCGTGCTGAAGCTTATGCAATTGAGCATCGCGGAATTTGACGAAGTGCTGCGGGCACTCAATCGTGAGCGAAGAAAACGTTTGCTGGAGCTAGCACTACGGAATGGATTTGAAAATATGGAGAACTTCCGGGAGCACGTCAGACATTTACGAGGATGAACGCAGATTAAATCCGCGTTCATCCGCGTAACTCGTCTTAGTTGTGCTTCATGGTGGTGATGTTGGTTTTCACCTCCACCAACTGCATCATTCCGCGATCTTCGTGATCCAGGAAGTGGCAATGCAGCACGTACCTGCCGGTGAAATCCACGAACTTGGTCAATATCTTCACGTAGCCTCCCGGTGGAATCGCGAAATTATCCCACCAGATCCAGGGAGCCGGCAGCTTAACCGGATCTTTACCGTTGAATTTCATTTCCACAACCTGGAACGGATTGATGTGGATGTGGAAAGGATGGGGGAGACCAGTGGCATTGTCGTTATACAGAGTCCACTCTTCCGTCCCCCCGAGTAGCATAGTTTGATCGACCTTGCCATTGAACTGCTTTCCGTCGATCGTGTGTCGCATCGGAATCGGATAAGCGGGCGATGGCGATGGGTACGGAGTTGGGTTGCTGGCAAAGTGGAGATCTCGACGGACATGAACGTCCGAAAACTTGAGGTCGGCCAGAAATTTCGGCTGCTCCGGAAACTCGTCCACCGTCGGGAATGGCATCGGAGTGGCAATGGGCTTAACGTTCGGGTCTTGTCTGACGTCGACAATCAAAAACGTGACGCCCGCGAATTTCACTGGGTACTGGCCGGTTTTGGTCGGCGCCAGTACGAGTAGATCGACGCGATTTCCCGGAGCCAAACTGCCGAAAGGAGCAACCGCCCTCGCGGGGACTGGGAACGACGCATTGGTAACGTTCGGATTGTAGTTTTTCCGGTGGAACTGCACGCCATCCTGAGCGGTTTGCACCCACTTGAGATCGGTTGGCGAGCTAAGCGACATGGACTGGTTATAACAGGCATTAATCACGCGCCACAGTTGCATTTCGTTCGGGTTCATCTGCAGCAGTGGGGTCCATTGCCCATTCACCATAACCAGATCGGAAGCCTGCTTCACGTTTGCAGCGCGAAGCTCGGGCATTACTGTCGCGTACGTCTGGCATACCAACACCTGTTCTTTGGTGAAGAACTTTTTCAGCTTACCGTCATAACCTTCAGGACTCTGGTCCTCAATGATTAGGGCGCCTGCCAGGCCATTAGCCAGATTCAAGGCCGTCGACCCATGCTTGTGAGAGTGATACCAGTGCGTTCCCGGCGCCTGGCCCATGACGGGATTGGTTGGAGTAGCTTCATTGTATTGCGGGATCTTGAAACAGTTTGGGAAACCGCCCATGTAATACTGTGGCAGCTCATAGCCCATCATTGCCATCTCGTTTTGCGGCCACAACTGTTCGTCGTGTGGCAACACAGGTGGCCCACCCGCTGGTGGCGACTGACCGTGCCACGGCGTGGTGTTGTCGTAGTTGACCAAGAGCTTCTTTTGCGTGTCCTGCCACGACTGGGGCCAGTCTTTCCACTCGAGGACTTGTTTGCCCTGTTCGCAACCCGAAAATACTTCGGCGAAATCAGCCTTTACCGTGTCCTCGTTTACCACCGGTTTGCCGTAGGAGTCTCGCGGTGAAGGATGAATATTCAGCAGCACGTTATCGGCAACGCCACTCGGACTGACATGGGTGCCGTGAAAGTGCAAATTCATCGAACCGGAAGCGTGGTAACAGTTTGGTGGGATTTCAAAACTGGGCTTACCTGGGTAAGTGTTCCCGATACTCTCAGTAGTTGCTTGATCGCAAGCTGCGTCTAACTTTTCGGCAACGTCAAAGTTCTCGGGGAATTTCTTGGGGTCAACGTGGTTCAGCAGTGTGATTTGAACTCTGTCACCCAGGCTCGCTCGCAGCGTTGGTCCGGGACTCGGAACTTTTGGATTCGGCGGCCAAAGAGTCGCCTTGGTGTTCGGATCGACCGCAGCCATGTAGCGCATCTGTCCTTTGCTGGCTGCACAATTTGGTCCAGTGTAGGTCTTTTCCTCATTGAGGATTTTCAGGATGACATTCAAGACTTTATCCTGGCTCGCGATCTGTGTAATGTTTTGAAGCGGCTGGGGGTTGGGACACGCCATCGCTGGAAACGCCATTCCAGCCCAACCGTTGGTGGCAAAGCGCGGCAGCATCGAAAATAGCGCGAGGCCACCCGCAACGGCCATAGTTTTCGTTAGGAAATCTCGTCGAGTAAATCCCGACTGGCCTGTAATGTCGTACGACTCGTTGCGATCTTCTTCTTCGCCTGCTTGATCCGTGAAGACTATCTCATCTGACATAGGGCACCCTCCTCAACTTTAGGGTTGTTTAGAATTTAATAGGGCCTTCCCCCAGCGCCAGCTAGGAGGTTTTCGTGGTGCTACCGAACACGCCTTTCTTCGTTTTCTTACCAAAGCCGCCTTTCTTTGTTTTCTTACCGAAGGCGCCTTTCTTCTTTCGAGACTTAACAATGATTGTCCCGGTTTCGCCTGGATGAAGGTTACAGACGTACGGAATCGTTTTTGGCACACCAAAGGAAACCTGAGCTGATGGCGAGTTGGGCGCAATCTGAAATTGCATAAACCCGTCCTTAGGACCAGCTTTAGGCGCCGGCCAATGGGGTTGTGTCGGGTCCGCATTGAACCAGAAGACGCTGTCGTTTACGACCACGGTCTGCGAACTCGGATTAAATGTCGCAGGCTGGCCCGCCTTGATTTCGATCCGAAATATGGACATCGAAGATCCTCCTGTAAGTCTGCGTAAGGTGTTGCGTTGCGGTTAGGAAGCAAGGAGTTTTAGAGCGGCGGCAGTCTATCATAGACCTCGATAGCTGCAAACATTTTTGTGACATCATAGATCAAAAAAAGACAAAAACTTATTCACGTTGAATCGATAACAATGATATCGTCACGTCGCTCGATAGATTGTTGGGTGATCAATGGGCCGTTATGGTAGATGAACGAACACAGGGGACATAACAACTCAACCTTTCGCATGGAACCCTCACAGACAATCAACAACGTCAGGTTGCTGGTACTCGATATTGACGGGACAATTGGCGACAGATCGAATCGCATCCGGGATTCTGTTGCGCGTGCAATCCAGTCAGCACAAAACCGCGGGATTGCGATAGCTATTGCTACCGGTCGCTCTTATGTGTGTTCCCTGCACGCTTACGATTTTATCGGTTCAGACTTACCGTTAATCTGCTACGAAGGTGCATTCATCCGAGAACCGAATACCGGAGTCGTTCACCGTCACTGGCCCTTACAAGCTCGGGTCGCAGCACAACTGCTGGAACATATCGAAATATTGAGCCTGAGCAATCGCCTGTCCGTTCTCTTTCACATTCAGGACAATCTGTATGTCTCGAATCTTAATTACGCATCAATGAAGTATGTCGAAGTCTCAGGCGCGGAACCGATTGTTGTGAGCGATATGCGGCAACTTCTACATCAGCCAATCACAAAAGTCGTGGTGGTAAGCGATGATGCCCATGACATTGCCCGACTCTCGAGACAGTTGAAGAATTCTCACAGCCGCATTCAAGTCAGACACGACAAATCAATTACGTTGCTTGAGGCGTTCAATCCAGCCGTAAACAAACGCTTGGCCGTTAGTTATCTCGCTGAACAAATCATGTCGCTGCGACCCGAAAATGTGATGGCCGTTGGCGACGACTTTAACGATGTCGGAATGCTGCGCTATGCAGGAATCGGTGTCGCCATGGAGCAGGCACCCCTTGCAGTCAGAACGTTTGCCGATTGGGTTACCACAACCATGGAAAAAGACGGCGTGGCAAGAGCAATCGAAAGATGGATCCTTCGGTAACTCTAATCCGCCGCATTCTCATATCGCATGTGAACCATCCAACATTCCTCGACGATCTTGGCGTATTCCTCGAGCCGGACGCTTCTGCACTTTGAAACCTGACGTGGGTGTAACCCATAGTGTAATTCCACACTCGGCAGGTTGTGGATTTTCAAACCGGCTCTAACTGCTGTCAACCAAAGGCCGAGATCCTGTGCAATGCGATACGTGGGATAGCCGCCCAGATTCATTACCGCCTGCGATCGAAACATCACAGTGGGATGGTTGAGAAAAAAGATCTGCGAGTTTGTTCGTTGGTATTCGACGATCTCGTTCGTGACCTGTGGCGGATGTCTGGTTGGTGAATATACCCGCCCGGTTTCAAACTCGATCCCCTGGGATTGAGTTCCGAGGATCGCCACGTCCGGATGACTCTGCATGTAGGCAAATTGACGCTCTAACCGCGTCGGCATCATCTTGTCGTCGGCGTCCATCCGAGCAATCAGTTTTCCGCGACATCGTTTCAATCCGACATTAAGAGCGGCCGCGATGCCTTTGTTTTTGTCGAGACGTATGAGGACGACTCTCGGATCGTCAGCGATGCGATCGATTTCTGCGATCGTTTCCGGTTCGCGCGATCCATCATCCACCAGGACCAGCTCCCATTCGCGGAACGTTTGCGCTCTGATTGATTCCCAACACGCGGACAAGTAAGCGACCGGCGTATCGAACACCGGCATCAATATCGAAACTTCGGACGACAATGACGCTGCGAAGCCCGCACTATGAGCAGCGGTATGTTTGCGAACTTCATGATTGTTAACAACCCATTGGTGGCCTTTCTCCCCGACCTCTGAACGGACGTCCGGATCATCCAACTCACGAAGTCGGGCAAGAAGTTCGCTATTCTCGTTCGCGTACAGCGGCATGTTGCCACAGTTGTACCTGAGACCACCCAGGTCACGAGCGATTACCGGCAAGGCGGTTGCCATAGCCTCCAGCGCTGAATAGGAACCGGTTTCACTCTGCGAAGTGTCGGTGGGAATTAGCACGGCATCCAGATCACGCAGCGCTGATGGCATCTCGCTGGGATTCACGTCGCCCGAAAACTCCACCCAGGGCAGATTGGCAAGCCTGCGCTTCACAAATCGCTGATATCCGGTGTCGAGTCCGTGCCCGATGAAGCGAATACGCCATGGACCTGCTTCCCATGCCAGGAGCGCTTCGACGAAAGAGCGCGGGACCTTATCCTCGTGCAGACGACCCACAATACCGCAGACAAGACCATTATGCTTTCGATTGCCTGGGTGAAACTCAGCAGTATCGATCTGCAGCGCCAACACGTTAAGCGGTAACTCCCGCCAGCCGGAATGAATTTCGTCTGAGTCAAAATTCGAAAAGACCATTGCGGGCGTCGCGTGTTGTGGCGGCGACTCTCGCAGTGAATTCGTGCAATGCAGAATCCAGACCTGAGGGCAACTCGTCGTGATTCCGTTCCTCTCACTCGTTTCGTAATGCACGAGCAAATCAGGCTCGAGAGTTTCAATCAGATTCAGTACTTGCGAACGCTCTAATTTGGAATGGACCGTTGCCCCCGCGAACTTGAACGGCCCACGCTCGCCGACCGTTATAATGTGCGTATCCCAGCGATGGGCTTCATCCGAACACCACAAGTCGAGCATGCGTTGAGCGCCACCAACGGTCAGGTCCCAGGGCATGAGATGTATCAATCGTGGGCGGCCGTCTCGTGGCCAAAGTTCTGTGAGAGGCTCTCGCAACGCTGCCATCTGTCGCTCAATACTCCTTTTGTCTGTTTTGCCTGCTGTGCAAAGTCTTATCTCCATCAATCCGACCACGAAGCCTGTTTCCCCACCGCTCCTCTGCCGGCTGTTCCGGGAAAAGGCTGCGCACCCACCCGCTACTGCGAGGTTGTTCTGACCCTATCGAAGTCGCACTAGCTGCAACCGAACGTATCGCTTCAACCCACTTTTCGATGAGGGGGCTCAGGGAGTTTTCATGCCTGCACCAAACGGGCCAAAAGTCCGGATACATCTCGATCAGTTCTGACCACAGAGCGTAAAGCTGCGCACGCTCGCCGCTTGTGAGCGAAACTGGTAATGCATTCGGGAGTCCGCGCAAAACGTGGTGACCGCCAACCGGTTGATAAACAGTAGTGACACCCTGGCTGATCGACTCTGCGGCAGCTAACCCGAAGCCCTCCGTGATACTCGGCAGAACCGTACATACTGCGTGGCGCATTGCAACAAGCAACTCATCCTGGGTAAGCCAGGGCAGCCAGTAAATATTTGGAGACTCAATTACCGGCGTAGACTGCCGAGCAGGATGTCGCACCGCGACACACGCGATGTTGTAAGCTCGTAACCGCTCGGCAATCGCAGCGAAAAAGCCAAACCCCTTGTCCACCGTAGGCCGTCCCGGGAAAAGGACGTATGGAGACGGCACGTTCTCAAGCGTCTCCAAGTTTCGAATCTGCGAGCCGGCCGGAACTTCTGCAAGGCATCCGAGGGATTCAACCGTGAGCACTCGATCTTCAGCTAAAGCAGTCGTGAGT
>Ga0111539_10002766_pt1 | contig 23272 bp, 16 predicted proteins | sample RhiMethybrSRZTD1_FD_79667 | JGI IMG/M metagenome (GOLD analysis project Ga0111539, IMG submission 79667) | Populus rhizosphere microbial communities from Tennessee, USA - Rhizosphere MetaG P. TD hybrid SRZTD1 (version 2) (version 2) | ecosystem: Host-associated > Plants > Roots > Rhizosphere >...
CGTGCAAAAACGAGACCAACAACTGTGTCTGGTGCCCCAACTGTGGCCGCATCCATCATCGAGCAAACCGGCTAAACGCATTGCTCAACATTAGCTTGGCCGTTGCGGTATTTGCCCTGGGTTCCGTCGGTGCCTGGTACTGGCTGAGCAGGTGAACCCCTTCCTTGCCTGGCACGTAGAAGCAACCACGTCTAGCTTCGATTGGATTGGGGAGTCCCACACGCATGGCAAGGAATTTCGACAGCAATGAATCTTGGAAATTCTACAGGGACTACAAACGTGAATGGCGCTGGGAGAAAACCGCCTCCGATGGAAGCGTAGCAGGCGCTTCGTCAGAAGGATTCAAGACGAAGGCCGACTGCGAAGCCGACGCTCGCAGAATGGGCTGGCGTGGATAGACGTTGCCGACGACGTTCAGAGTTCTCAGAAAAAAGCCGTTACCGGGTTCAACCCTGTAACGGCTTTTCTGTTGTGGACTGTTTCCAGCCCGACTCAGCCTGAAGCGAGAACATCAGAAAGGGCGATAGTCCATGGCCCTAAGGTGTGCATGCGATTCGCCAAAACTCATCCGCGAACCTCGGAAAGAGCAGAGAGTCGAGACCCCAACTGCAGATATTACTTGGCAGAAAGAATGAAATTGCTTACTAATCACCAGCGGCAGAAACCGACTTTTGACGGGTCTGCCCACCGCACTGGGGTGCCCAGTGTTGAAGAAAGTGACGCTTGATCCCTCCTCGGAGGGGCAAGGGCCGTCAGGCCCTGGGGTGGGTGTGTCCTACAGAGGACGTCGGATGGGATTTTCGTACACGTTGCGAAGCAAGGCCGATCAGGAACGACTCTATGAGCTGGGGCTATCTCGAAGACGCTAGCGGGGCCAAAGGCTTTGCCGAGCGCGTTTGCATACCCAAAGACGAATCCGAGCTCTTGGCTGAGCTCGGCGCGGCGCGCGGCCAACAGGCGCCCGTCACCATCGCCGGTGGGGGCAGCGGACTGACGGCTGGACGAGTCCCGTTCGGTGGATGGCTGATCTCGATGGAGAAGTTTCGACGGCTGGACCTTGCCCCGGGCAAAGCCACGGTTGGTGCGGGAATTACGTTGCATGAACTTCACGCCGCCGCCAAAATGAGCGGACAGTTCTATCCTCCCGATCCCACCGAAACGATGGCATTTGTTGGGGGAACCATCGCCTGCAATTCAAGCGGATCACGCAGCTTCATGTATGGAGCGACGAGGCGCTGGATCGAGCGGCTCCGCGTCGTACTCCCGGCCGGTGAGATTTTGGATGTCCGCCGTGGCAACGCCATCGACTTCGATGTCCCCGAAATCCCGCAGCCTGCGGCGCGAAAGCATTCCTGCGGCTATCCGCTGCGTCCCAGCATGGATTGGATCGATCTGTTCACCGGGGCCGAAGGTACTCTCGGAATTGTCCTCGAGGCGGAGCTGCGGTTGTTGCCAACACCCCGAGAGCTGCTCAATGGCGTCGTTTTCTTTCCTTCGGATGAGAGCGCGTTGGATGCCCTCGATGCCTGGCGCAACGTAACAGGGCTGAGGATGCTCGAATACGTCGACGACCCGGCGTTGCGCATGATCGTGCAGCGCTATCCGGACGTCCCCGACACGGCAAGAGCCGCTTTGATCATCGAGCAGATTCTGGAGGAAGACCGGGACGTTGATGCGTGGGCCAATCGGTTGTCAGAAGCGGACGCCTTCGAAGACAAGAGCTGGTTTGGAACCTCGGAGGCAGACCGCGAGAGGTTTCGCAAGTTTCGCCACGCGTTGCCGGAGACGGCGTTGGACATTTCAGTCAGAAACGGCTTCACCTCACTCGGTACGGATTTCTCCGTCCCGATCGACAAGAACCGCGAGATGCTGGCGTTTTACCGGAGGCACATGGGCTGCATCATGCCGCGCCATTACTGCATTTTTGGCCACGTGGGCGACGCCCATCCACACGTGAACATGCTGCCGACAACTCAAGCTGAGTTTGACGCAGGATCCGAAGCATTAACCGTTTTCGCCCGGCAGAGCGTTCTGCTCGGCGGCTCAGTCGCAGCAGAGCATGGCCTTGGGAAACGCAAAGCCAAGTTCCTAGCGATTCAGTATTCACCCGAGCACATCGAAGCGATGAAAGCCGTGAAGCGCCGCTTCGACCCTGAGTGGCGTTTTGGGCGTGGGACGCTTTTCGAGCTTCCGTCGCCGGACTCGTGAGCAGACTCTGCTTTACTAGCCCGGAATCGCATGCCCACTGTCACTGAGTCTCAGAAAGAAAATGTATCCATTGACGTTGCTCGCCTGCGCCGAAAGGTGGCGTGGCGGATTCTGCCTCTGGTCTTCCTGCTCTACATCGTGGCTTACCTGGATCGCGCGAATGTCGGCTTTGCAAAGCTGCGCATGGCGAGCGACCTGCACTTCTCCGACGCTGTCTATGGTCTGGGCATCGGCATGTTTTTTGTCGGCTATCTCCTGCTGGAGATTCCCGGCGCATTGCTGGTAGAGCGATGGAGCGCGCGGAAATGGTTTGCTCGGATTCTGATCACCTGGGGTTTCATCTCCGCGCTGACTGCTTTCGTCACAACACCGATGCAGTTCAACGTGGCGCGGTTTTTTCTGGGCGTGGCCGAGGCCGGTTTCTTTCCGGGCATCATCGTCTACTTCACCCACTGGTTCACGTCTCAGGACCGGACGCGAGCCCTCTCCGGGCTGGTGATGGCGGTGCCATTCAGCCTCGCAATGGGAGCACCGGTGTCGGCCCTGCTGCTGGATGTCGACTGGCTGGGATTCGCAGGATGGCAGTGGCTGTTCATCCTGGAAGGGGTGCCAGCCGTGATCCTGGGGTTCGTGACCCTGCGCTATATGACGGATCGACCGCGCCAGGCGAATTGGTTGTCGCAGGCCGAGCGAGAGTACCTCGAGGGTGTATTAGAGGCTGAGGCCCACGCGAAAGAGGGAACAAATAAGATCCGCGTCTGGCAAGCGCTGCGCCTGCGCAATGTCTGGTTGCTGGCGCTGAGTATTTTCGCGGCAAACAACGGTGGCTATGCGCTGGCCTTCTGGGTACCGTCGATGGTGAAAACGCTCTCCGGCGGCACCGATCGCGCAACCTTGCTCTATAGCGGATTGTTCTACGCCTGCGGATTGGCTGGCGTCTTCATCTCGGGGCAGTCCGCCGACCGAACGGGCGACCGGAAGTGGCATTGCGCGGGCGGCATGGCAGCCACTGCTGTGTTTCTTGCCGGCAGTGCGATCACTGGGCAGCCGTTCGCGGTGGTGATGACGTGGCTTTGCCTCACGGGATTTGCCGCGTATTTCTGGCCGTCGCCCTTCTGGGCGCTGCCCACGCTCACGCTGACCGCCTCGGCGGCGGCTGTTTCGATTGGCTTCATCAATATGTGCGCCAACCTGGCAGGCTGGCTCGGCAACTACCAGATGGGTTGGCTCCGATCGAACGGCTACAGCGAACGCGAATGTCTGGTTTTTCTGGCGAGCTGCTATTTGGCCGGGGCTGTCTTTACCAGTCTCGTGAAAATCCAGCGAACCAGTCCCAGTCAAACGTGAGAGTTCATGTCTACGTCTACTTCCCTATTCGATCTCAATGGTAAAGTCGCCCTCGTCACGGGTGCTGCTCAAGGCCTTGGTCGTGCCATGGCTCTTGCATTGGCAGAGGCCGGAGCCGATTTGATGCTCGTGGACCGGAATGCGGACGGTACAACAAGGACCGCAGCCCTCATCGAAGACTATCGCCGACGGGCCGTCGTGGCATCCTGCGACGTGTCGGACCCGGAACAGATACGCAGCTTGTTTCGGCGGCTGGATACCGAATTTGGCCGCATCGACTTCCTCGGCAATGTGGCAGGTGACGGCGTACTGGGAATCCCGGAAGAGATCTCGCTGGCGGATGTCGAAGAGTCGTGGAAGAACCTGGTGCTGGGGCGCTTCTGCATGTGTCAGGAAGCAGGCCGGCGCATGCTGGCGGCAGGAGGAGGGAGCATTGTTAATATCGGATCGTTGGCCAGCACAACAGCGCTGGGGCGCGGCCACATCGGCTACAGCATGGCGATGGGCGCGGTAGCACAGATGACTCGCGAGCTGAGCACCGAATGGAGTGGCCGAGGAGTGCGGGTGAACGCCATCCTTCCAGCGCAAGTGCTCAATCCCTCTCTGGAAACGCGCATCGCCGCAGACCCCGGCCTAAAGACTCGATACCTCAGCGGCATTCCCACGGGCCGCCTCGGCCATCCAGACGACATCAAAGGCCTCGCCGTCTTTCTTGCCTCTGACAGCGCAAGCTGGATCACGGGTGCCCTGATCCCGATGGATGGCGGCAATCTGGCTATGAACAGCGCGGGCTCCGTCGGTCCAACCTCTGCAAAGGGAGGGCAGTAATGCCCACAACCAAACAAGAGATGATTTCTTGGTATCGCGCCATGCAGCTCATCCGACAGTGTGAGGAGCAGTTGGCGCGATGCCATCAACGAGGGCTGGTCCACGGGGCTTGCCACACATACGTTGGGCAGGAAGCCATCGCCGTGGGCGTGTGTGCGCATCTGCACGCAAACGACGTGGTTTTCAGTACGCATCGCGGACACGGCCACGCGCTGGCCAAGGGCTTGCCACCCGTGGAACTCATCGCCGAGCTCTTCGGTCGCGACAGGGGTTGCTCGCGGGGACGCGGAGGCAGCATGCATCTCTTCGCTCCGGAAGTCGGGCTCATGGGAACGACTGGAATCGTGGGACCGTGCATCCTCCAAGCGGCCGGGGCAGGCTACAGCTTCAAGTTGCTCAAGACCGGGCAGGTTGCGGTGGCCTTCTTCGGCGACGGAGCCGTAAACAACGGCGCCTTTCACGAGGGACTCAATATGGCGGCCATCTGGAAACTGCCGGTGCTCTTCGTATGCGAAAACAACCAGTTTGCCACCGAAGTTCCGTTCCGATATGCAGCCGGAAATGCTTCGGTTGCCCTACGCGGCGTTTCCTACGGCTTGCCTGGTGTGGATGTGGATGGGAACGACGTTTCGGCGGTCTACCGTGCGGCGGAGGAAGCCGTCGGGCGCGCAAGATCCGGTGGCGGCCCTACTCTCATCGAGTGCAAAACGTACCGTACACGTCCCCATGCAGAGGGCATGGGTGACTACACCTATCGAACACGGGAAGAAGTGGCCGTTTGGCGGGAGCGCTGCCCAATCAAGCACCTGCGTTCCCTGTTGATCGCAGATCGAGTTGCAGCCGCCGAGGAACTCGATGCCATCGATGCGGAGGTTCAAGCGCGGGTGGCCGCCGCATCCCAGGCGGCTGAAGAGGCTCCTCTGCCGGATGGCAGCACCGCGACCCGGTATGTCTACAGCGAAAGAGCCACGCTGTTGCAGATTCCTGAGCCAGCCCCAGGAGACCGGCAGATTGGATTTGCTGCAGCCACCTTGGAGGTGTTAGATGCTGAGATGGCTCGCCAGCCGGGCATCTTCGTCATGGGCGAAGGCATCGGCGCGCGAGGTGGCAATTTCGCCACGACCACGGGTCTTTTCGCCAAGTATGGGGCAGAGCGCCTCTCCGACACGCCGATTTGCGAGCGTGGCTTCGTGGGACTCGGCTGCGGCGCCGCTATGACCGGTACCCGGCCGGTCATCGATTTCATGTTTATCGATTTCATCAACGATGCTTTTGGCGAGATTATCAATCAAATCGCCAAGATTCAGTACATGAGCAGTGGGCGGCTGAGCATGCCTATCTTGCTTCGTGGATGCGTGGGCATCGGACATTCGGCGGCAACGCATCACTCGGGCAGCTATCATTCCATCTTCACTCACATCCCCGGATTGCGCGTGGTCATGCCTTCGACACCGTATGACGCCAAGGGACTTATGACCCGGGCGTTGCGCTGCCAGGATCCCGTACTGTTTCTGGAACACCGCGAACTGATGGCTGTGAAGGGACCCGTGCCCCTTGAGTCTTACGAGATTGGGTTCGGTAAGGCCCGCATCGCCCGCGCAGGCACTGATGTGACAGTCGTTGCCTTGGCACTGATGGTCCAGCGTTCCCTGGCTGCCGCGGAGCTCCTGCTCAAAGAGGGCATCAGCGTCGAAGTAATCGACCCGCGAACCGTCTCGCCGTTGGATACCGACGCCATCCTTGCTTCGGTGGCGAAGACCGGCCGTCTGCTCATCATCGATGAGGTGTGCGCACCTTGCAGCCTCGGAGCCGAAATCGCGGCACAGGTTGCCGACGCCGGTTTCAACGACCTCGATGCGCCGATCCGTCGGCTGAATGGGGCGTTCGCCCCCGTGCCCTATAGCCCTCCGCTGGAAAAGGCCCTCGTCCCCGATGTCGACGCCATCACCCGATCCATCAGGGATCTGATTGCTGAGTGATCTCACCATGCCAATAAGAATCACCGTTCCACGTCTGGGCTGGTCGATGGAGGAGGGCACTTTCTCGGAATGGCTGAAACGCAACGGCGATTCGGTTGCAGCAGGCGACTTACTCTTTGTACTGGAGAACGACAAAGCCTCGCAGGAAGTTGAATCCCTCGACTCGGGTCTGCTCCACATCCCGGAAGACGCACCGAAACCGGGAGATAAGGTGACCGTGGGTCAACTGTTGGGCTACCTCTTGGCTGAGGGCGACGGTGTTCCGGTGGCAGAGTTGCCGATACCGGTCACGCTGACACTGCCTGGCACGCCCTCGGCTCCGCCGGGTGTTGCCCCGATGAGCGTTTCAAGCGCTCATCGCGGCGCGGACGTGCCCATCAGCAGTCCGCGAGCCCGACGCGTGGCGGCTGAACTGGGTGTGGATTGGATGGTGGTCCCGGGCACCGGGCGGGACGGGCGCATTCGCGAGGCTGACATTCGCAACGCAGCCGCGACGCAGAAGCCCAAGGGCCTCTCGTCTACGCGCAGGACGATTGCCGAGCGCACTCTTGCCAGTCAACAGAAGACCGTTGCGGTGACTCTCCATACGACAGCTGATGCGACGGCGCTGGTTCAGTTACGTCACCAGCTCAAGAGCGAAGAGTTCAGGTCGCACAGCGGCTCAGCATCTGATGCAACCAACCGTCCCCCCTTGGACAAGGGGGGACTTCAGGAGGGTTTGGTCGACCCTGGACCGCACGTCGCTCCAACCTACAACGACATCCTTGTAAAGCTTGTTACCGCCGCCTTGCAGAAGCATCCGGCATTGAATTCCCGATGGGAAGGAGAGATTCTTCGCACCTGCTCTGGGATCCACATCGGCATCGCCGTAGATACGGAAACAGGCTTGCTCGTGCCCGTTATTCGTGACGTGCCCACGCTAACGTTAAACGAAGTCGCCTTGGGATCCCGTAATCTGATCCAACGGGCCCACTCGAAACGGCTAAAGGCGGACGAACTCCAGGGGGGCACCTTCACGGTAACCAGCCTCGGTGCTTTCGGAATCGATGCCTTCACACCAATCATCAACTATCCCGAATGCGCGATCCTCGGCGTGGGGCGCATTCTGCACCAGCCCGTAGCCGTGGACGAAACCATTGCTCTGCGCGACATCATCACGCTGAGCCTGACCTTCGACCACCGCGCACTCGATGGCGCTCCAGCAGCGCGCTTTCTGCAAACCCTCTCGAAGCTCGTAGAGTCGCCGTTAACCGCCCTCGGCCTTGGCTAAGCTTGTATTGAGGCGCTAGCGAACCGGTGAAGCGCCCATGATGCCAGGCCCGACCTCACGAGTTTCGCGACAGAAGCTAGTTTAGTTCTCGGAAGGTTTCTCCACCTTGTCGACGATAATCATCTCAACCGGATCTCCTGTAGACTCGAGTTTCAACCCGAATTGCTCCTGAACCCCTGTGAAGAGGGGAGGACGACCTGAAAGGTTCGGAGTGGGAGTATCCTCAGGCACCAGGCTGGGCTCGCCCGGCTCAGGTGTCCACTCCAGTTTGCCATCGAAAGTGCCGGTTAGACCTGTCTGGTCTTGCACAGGGCCGCCGACCAGTTTCGACAGGACAGTCGCCAGTATCTGCATCGTCAATCTTCGGAGGCTCAACTGGCCCTTCCCTAGCCCAATGCCTTGGAGATTGTGTTCCCCCTCTTTGAATTCCTGTAATTTCGAACCATTCTTCCCAATTAGAAGGGCATATGCTCCGTGGCGTTTAGAGATCCTCAGGACTCTGCAGCATCGGTCTCTGGTGCGTCTCGATCCCTGATTCTCGATGAAACTCCGAGATTCCCGCCTGAGAGCCCTCAGAGCCATTGATTTATCCAGCCGCTGCCTCTAAACTCCTTCGTTAAGATCTAGAACATCCAACCGGAGGGCAGCCTGTTGGCTTTTCTGTCTCCCGGTGCCACACTTGGATCCCCCTTGCGATTCAGAACCATGTTGCAGTTCCTGATCGTCTATTTCTCGATGGCGTTGTTACAGGCTACTGCCGCTCAGGCACCGGCTGATTTGTTCGAAATGCGCATCCGGCCCGTGCTTGCGGCGAACTGTTACGCCTGCCATGGGGAACCCCGGATGGGAGGGCTGCGTCTTGACTCGCGCGCCGAACTGATCAAGGGAGGCTCATCGGGCCCCGCCATTGTTGTGGGGAAGTCTGAGGAGAGCCTCTTGATACGTGCCGTGCGCCGCACGCATGAGCGATTCAAGATGCCTCCGCCTCCGCAGCAGGCTCTCAAGCCGGAGGAAATCTCCGCTTTGGCGGCCTGGATTGACGGAGGGGCAGTCTGGCCTGAAGGAGTCGCCGCCAAAGGTGAGCGCTCCTTCTGGTCCCTTCAACCGGTGCGCAAGCCGGAACCACCTGCGATTCGTGACTCCGCTTGGGTCTCGACGCCGATTGACCGGTTCGTGCTCTCCAAGTTGGAAACCACTGGCCTCAGCCCGAATGGGCGCGCTGATCGTCGCACGATGATCCGGCGCGCTACACTCGACCTGATCGGACTGCCGCCGACACCGGAAGAAGTGGAGGCTTTCGTCAATGACAACTCCGCACGGCCGTTTGAAAAAGTGATCGATCGGTTGCTTTCCTCTCCCCACTACGGAGAACGTTGGGGACGGCATTGGCTGGATTTGGCGCGTTACGCTGATGGACAGGTCGGCGTCACCGTGGACACACCCTTTCGCAACGCCTTCCGCTATCGCGACTGGGTGGTGGAGGCGTTTAACAAAGACATGCCGTACAACCAGTTCGTGAAAGCGCAGATTGCGGCGGATCAACTGCCTGAAAGCGCAGCGTTATTGCCGGGACTCGGCTTCCAGGCGATTGGGGAGGACAATCATGAGCGCGTAGATGTGTCGACACGTGTTTTCCTCGGGCTGACAGTTGGGTGTGCACAGTGCCACGACCATAAGTACGATCCAATCCCGACCAAAGACTACTATTCTCTCCTTGGCGTCTTCACAAGCAGCAAGACGGACGAATACCCGCTTGCAGCCCCGGCCGAAGTGGAAACTTATAAGAAGCAAAAGCTTGAGATCGACGAGAAGCAGGGCGCACTGACCGATTGGCTGAACAAGCAGATATCAGACCTTGTCGATATTCTGGCGGCTCAGACGACGCGCTACATCGTATCGGCCTGGACCGTGATGACCGGTGAGCGTGGCGATGTGTTTGAGGCTGCGAACCAGGACTCACTGGATTCGCTGACGCTTGGGCGCTGGATCAAGTATCTCAGGAATCCTGAGAAAGACTATGTGTTCGCCAAGCCGTGGTTCGATCTGGTTGCGTCGCGCGGGGGCGTGGACAAACTGGAACGCAGCGAAGTCAAAAAGATTGGCGACGAGATTCAGGCGTTGCTTCTCTCGATCCTCGCCGAGAAGAAAGCGATTGATGACCGGAACTACGTCAAGCTCGGCGGCGCAAAGGGAGTCAAGGACGAGGCTACCCGGCAATATGCCAATCTCGAGTTCCTGGAACCGAAGAAATACTACTTCTGGCGCGACATGGCTTCGGAACCGTATCGTCGTGATGCCTTTGACTCTGAAGGCGGCCTCTACTATTACGGCCCGAAGGAAATCGATCGGTTTCTTCCCGGCGCTTGGAAGCAACACCTCGAGAGCCTGAGAAACGAACTCGATGCGCTGAAGAAGGCGCTGCCTGAGCAGTATCCGTTTCTTCACGTTCTCCACGACGGGGATAAACCGGCAAACGAGAAGATCGCGATTAGAGGGGACGCTCAGAATCTAGGCGAGGAAGCACCGCGCCGCTTTCTGCAAGCGCTCTGCGAGGGCGATCCGCCGCCGTTTACCAAGGGCAGTGGGCGGCTCGAACTTGCTGAGTCCATCACAAGCTCTTCAAATCCTCTGACGGCGCGGGTGATCGTGAATCGTGTCTGGCAGTGGCACTTTGGCGAAGGAATTGTCCGCAGCAGCAGCAACTTTGGCCAGTTGGGTGACCGTCCGACGCATCCCGAGTTGCTGGACTACCTCGCAGCTCGATTCATGGAGCAGGGATGGTCGTTGAAGCATCTCCATCGCGACATCATGCTCTCTTCGGTCTACCAATTAAGTAGCGCCCCTTCCGCTTCTAACAGCGAGAAAGATCCCGACAATCGTCTTCTCTGGCGCGCCAACCTGACGCCACGGCTCGATGCGGAATCGCTTCGTGATGCGATGTTGGCGGTTTCGGGCTTGCTCGACTGTACGCTCGGGGGCTCGCCGAAACCCCTCACGGATGACTTCAAGCGCCGCGCGTTGTATGGAACCGTGAGCCGGACACAGCCCGAAGCCACACTTGCTCTGTTTGACTTTCCGAATCCCAACAACTCGAGCGAGCGCCGTGCCGTAACGATTGGACCCATGCAGCGCCTGTACTTCTTGAATAACTCCTTCGTCGCCTCTCAAGCCAAAGCGCTGGCGGAGCGCGTGCAGAACGTGGGTGATGACCCTAAGCGAATCACTGAAACTTACAAGCTGCTGTTCAGCCGGGAACCAACCGCGGAAGAATTGAAACTCGGGCTGGAGTTCCTGGCCAAAGGTCCCTGGCCCCACTATGTGCAGGTTCTATTGAGCTCGTCGGAGTTTAGTTCCGTGAGGTAACGATCATGAATCGACGCCGGGCATTGCAACATCTCGGATGTGGATTTGGTCTTCTCGGTTTGGCGAAAACGCTTGAAGGGGGGACCCCCAACCCGCTCACCATCAAGGCGCCGCATTTCGCACCAAAGGCCAAGCACGTCATTTTTCTCTATCTGAATGGCGGTGTGTCCCAAGTGGACACGTTTGATCCAAAACCGGAACTGACAAAACACCACGGCGAGCCCATGCCTGGTCCCAAGATCAAGACAGACCGCGCGTCCGGCAACCTGATGCGATCACCTTTCGGCTTTCGAAAGTGCGGGCAAAGCGGGATCGAGATCAGCGATATTTTTCCAAAGCTTGGGGCTTCCATCGACGATTTCTGCGTCATTCGCTCGATGTATTCTGATAACGGCAATCACGGTCCGTCTATGTTCATGATGAATTGCGGGCACCAGCTCGCCGGGCGTCCTTCGATGGGAGCGTGGGTGACCTATGGATTGGGAACACCAAACCAGAACCTGCCTGGATTCGTCGTCCTCTGCCCTGGCTTGCCCGTGATGGGTCCGCAGCTTTGGTCGTCCGCTTTTCTCCCCAATTCCTACCAGGGCACCTATATCCAGAACGGTGAGCGCGACATCAATAAGCTACTGCAGAACATCCGTAACACTTCTCTATCGAGGCCGGAACAGGAGCGGCAACTGACGCTGCTGGATCGTATCAATCGCCTTTATGTAGAGCAGAGCGGAGGTGATGCCCAGATTGAAGCCGGTATCCAGGCGATGGAAGTCGCGTTTCGTATGCAGACCGAGGCTCCCGAGGCGTTTGACGTTAGCAAGGAGCCGGAAGCCGCGCGCTCCAGCTACGGTGATTCGGACTTCGGACGCGGCTGTCTGATGGCACGGCGCCTGGTGGAACGCGGCGTGCGCATGGTGCAGGTTTATTTCGGGCACTTCCAGCCCTGGGACAGCCACGATGACATTCAGGCACACGCGCGCCTTGCCCGGCAGGCTGACCCTGCAATTGCCTCGCTTATTCGAGATCTGAAGTTGCGTGGATTATTGAGTGAGACGCTCGTCATTGTTGGCAGCGAGTTTGGCCGTACTCCGATGATTCAAAACAGCGGCCTCGAGAAGCTTGGAAACGGCCGCGATCATAATGTCCACGGGTTTTCGACGCTACTGGCGGGCGGCGGCATCAAGGGTGGTATGACCTACGGCGCCACGGACGACTTCGGGTTCAAAGCTGTCGAGAAACGCACACACGTTCATGACTTGCATGCCACCGCTCTCCATCTTCTCGGACTCGACCACAAACGCCTCACCTATCGCTATAGCAGCCGAGACTTCAGACTGACCGATGTTCACGGCGAGGTCATAAAAGAAATACTGGCCTGATCCTTGGTTCTGGCGCTGAAGGCAGCAGCGCAGTGTCGAAGTAATGTTTGAAGGCAGCCTCAGCTGTTTCCGCTCATTTCTTCTGAAGGCCTTCAACCACGACAATCAGTGCGTCGTTCTCGTTAACGCTGAGCGAGTGACGAACGAGAATGACGTGCCCCTTGCGCCGGCTGGCCACGCGAGCCAGGGTACGTCCTGCGGAATCAACAATTCGGCCTAAACTCTGATCCGCAGCGACTTCATCCCAAAGTTCCACCTCGGAAAGAAAGATGCCTTTGCATGGAGCTGGATGATCCAGTTGTAGAAAACCCTCTTTGTCCGAACTGCTTGCGGTTTCCCTGAAGAAACGAGCCGGACGGTCTGGGAAGGTTCCCTCCATCATGCCGACACAGCGCAAAACGTTCCTTACGCCCTCTTTGTATTGCTCGACGTCGCTGCGTCGCAGCCCTCCGGTTCCGGTCGTTTCGGCATAGATCGCTGGGATCTGAAAAGCTTCGGCCTGGGAGAGCGTGCGCCCGGGGAACAGAGGCGTGCCCCAAACCAAGTCCCCTCCAAAAGCCACGGCCATCCTTCTTTGCCAATCCAAGACAACGGAGTTTGCAACCATTCCGTATCCGGACAGAAATATCATTCGAAAGATGGACCCCGCGCTGTGGAGGTCGACGTAGTAGTTCGCGTGTTTCAATAGACATTCACCGAATCGGAACGCGATCTGCTCCGTCACGGTCCCATCGGGCTTGCCTGGAAAAGTGCGGGCCAGGTCTTGATGATCAAACGGGCCGCAACGCTGAGAAATGCTCATGGCTGGCTCGTTAAGAACAGGAACTCCGAGCCAGGTTCCCTGGATATCTGCTGGTGACAGTTCATGAAACAGCTCTTGAACGGTCGCAGGCCCTTCGTACTCGTCTCCATGGGTACCGCCGTTCACGAGCAACACAGCTCCGGCCTGGGTTCCGCGAACGAAGAGAACACGAATACCCCAGACAGTTCTGTCCGGAGCTTCGGCAATCTGAAAGTCCAGAATGCCCTTGCTCCCCGGTTGCAGAGCTGCTGGGTTAAATTCCCGCAGTAGCGGGAAGGACTTTTTTTGAGTTTCTGTGAGAGGTAGCATGGCGGCGTCATCACTCCAAACCAGTTCTCGAAGATCCTGTTGAGTTCGCTCTTCTGGGGAAATTCCAAGAGACCCATTGACAATAGCACGACCCAGGCGTCCGATTGCGAAAACATATTCTTCTGAAATATTCGTAATATCTTATACTGGGCTTCGCTGAGGGTGCAGCCAGCCATGGGAATTTTGGACCAGTTTTCGCTGAAAACGAAAGTCGCGCTCGTCACGGCCGGCGCCGGTCCGCTGTTCGGACGCAGTCTGTCGGCCGGGTTGGCCGAGGCGGGGGCCACGGTAATCACAGCTTCCCGTTCCCTGGAAGCCAATTTGAAATACGCCGATGAATTACGGAGCCACGGGTACGAGGTCCATGGAATGGAGCTCGATGTGACCGACGTCGCTTCGATCGAACGTCTTCACGAGGCAATCATCAAGACATTTGGCCGTCTCGATGTTCTGGTGAACAGCGCACTCGCGCGCGTGGGTGGCAGCTTTGAAACCCAGACGCCCGACGATTGGCTGTACAGCGCCAAGGGTGACATGGTCGGATTGTTTGCCATGTGCCGGGCTTTTGTACCCGATATGGTTCGCCAGGGCAATGGTTCGATCATCAATATCTCGAGTATCTATGGTGTCGTGGCGGGCGATCCAACCCTGTACGAAGGAACAGACATGCTGCACCCGCCGCACTATAACTTTGTGAAGGCCGGCATGATCAATTTCACACGTCACATTGCCAATTACTACGGCAAGCAAGGCGTTCGCGCCAATTGTATTTCTCCGGGAGGATTCTTTGCAGATCAGCCCGACGCCTTTGTCAGGAACTACTGCAAGCGGGTTCCAATCGGGCGCATGCTGAATCACGAAGACATCAAGGGGGCTGTTGTCTTTTTGGCGTCCGACGCTTCCGCCTACATTACGGGTGTGAATTTGATGGTTGATGGAGGCTGGACCTCCCTTTGAGAAGGCCAGCACGCGGACTTCGCATGGCGATAGCAGGCTCCAGCGAGTTCAGCAGGGCTTGGAGCAACGCTATCGTTCATCGTCGGTTTCGGTTTATACTTGGCTTCGCCCGAACTTGCGTACTATGCACTCAAGAAATCGGAACGCGTGTCGTCAACCTTCCTAGCGCGTCAGTGACTCCAAAATGGCAACTATCACCAAAGAACGATCGACCAAAAAACTCTCCGAACAGATCTATGAATTGATGCGAAAGGACATCGTCGAGTGCAACCTCGAACCCGGCGAGCTTCTCGAAGAGACGGTGATTACCGATCGCTACCAGATCGGCCGCACCCCATTTCGTGAGGCCTGCCACTGGCTGGAAGCGGAGGGACTCCTCGAGATCGTTCCGCACCGGGGCTGTTTTGTCGCCTCGTTTTCGAACAAGGATGTCAATGATCTCTTTGAGCTGCGGTTGATCGTGGAACCTCAAATGGCAGAATTGGCATCCGTCCGCAACCAGGCGGGCCAACTGCTACGGTTGGAGAAAAACATTTCCGAGGCTCAACGTCTCACGAAGGCGAAAAAGCCGAATACGAATCCGAACATCAACTGGAACAGTATGGAGTTTCACGTCGAAGTGGCCAAGCTGACCCAGAATCAAGAACTGCAAGGGGTCATTGAAGGCATCCATACAAAACTGATGCGGATTGTCATGTTCACCGCGCGCCGCAGCCCGGAGAACTACCCCTTCAACTCGATCCACCCCGAAATCTACGAAGCCATTCGAACCGGGAAGTCCGCCGACGCTCGCAAAGCGATGATCCGCGACATTGAGGGCGCCCGAAAATGGATCAGTGATTTCGGTCGCTAAAGGCCGCACAACGGCTACCCTCCTCCCTTCCTTAATTCGCCTTTTTTCGCTTGAATTTGCAGCCCATTTCATATTTACTAGGCACATTATTAATATATTCGTACCATATTGTTTCAAGCCAACACTGGGTAACGTCGCACAATGTGGGAATACTTCAGCAGTTTGCCACTAAGAAATCGGAGCAACATCGCTTCTTTGGGTGAGGGCGACACGGCTCTGGTCCCCAGCCTCCGGCTGGGTCCTCAGTCCTTGGGTCTTCGCAATCTCTATTTCAAGCTGGAGAGCCAAAATCCCACGGGTTCCTACAAAGACCGCTTTGCCAGCGTGGCCATTTCCTTGATGCGCGAGGAAAAACGTACCACGATCTTGGCGACCTCTTCGGGCAATACCGGTTCCGCGCTGGCCGCGTACGCAGCCCGTTTTGGAGTGCAGCTTGAGCTGTACGTGCTCGAAAATGCACCGGAGGAAAAGATGCTGCAGTGTCTGGCCTTCGGCGCGAAGGTTTACAAGGTCAGGAAATTTGGCATTTGCCGCGAAACGACCGATCGGGTTTTCCGCCGGCTTCAGGAGCGGTCCCGCCTCGAGGGCGCTTCCCTGCTCATCTCAGCCGTCTGTCTCAGTCCTCGCGAGATGGAGGGCGTGAAGACAATCTCTCTGGAACTCTGCCGTCAATTCGAATCCGTCCCGGACCACGTCTTCATACCCGTAGGTGGCGGAGGTCTCTTCGTCGAGTGCTTTCGAGGATTCGATGAAGCTCTGCAGAAGAAATCCGTGCAACGCATGCCACGTCTGCATGCAGTCCAGCCGGAAGGTTGTGCAACAGTCAGTGGGCCTCTCGCGCGCGGATGCCGTCGTGCCGAACCCGTGACTTGCACGAGCCAGATCTCAGGTCTGCAGGTTGCCAACGTGCTCGATGCACAACAAGTTCTCGACAGAGTTGTCGAGACTCACGGAAGCGGCCAGATGGTTTCTGATGACACTGTGTATTTGTGGCAGCGAAGAATGATCCGCGAAGAAGGCATCTATGCAGAACCCGCGGGTGCAACCGCCCTGGCCGGTCTCGCTGCCGCTGTCGAAAAGGGCCTCGTTCATCCGGACGACCAGGTCGTGTGTCTGGTAACTGGAAATGGATTTAAGGACCTCAAGTCGATTCAATCGAGCGTCGGGGATGCCACAATTCCGTTGATTGAGGTCGATTCCGTCTGAAACGCCACGGCGCGATTCATTCTGTCTTATGCAGGTTTGTTTCTCTTTCCATCTCTATCCATTTGGCAGAGCTCTCCCGCGGGAGAGCTCGTCGGGAGGATTTATGAGCAAGAAGTCTTTAGTGACGCTTTTTCTGCTGGTCGTAGGATTATTCTGGTTGGCCCGTCCGATTCCAGCTCAAACGTCCGCTGGCAATATCACGGGAATCATTACTGACCAATCCATGGCAGTTCTGCCGAACGCCAAGCTGACGGTGACGAACCAGGCAACGGGGCTGAAGCGCGAGACATTCACCAACGGTGTTGGTGAGTACCGCGTTCCCCTGCTGCCTGTGGGTTTCTACACCATCCGTGTGGAGATCGCCGGCTTCAAGGCTCAGATCAGCAAGGACATTAAACTGGAGATTCAGCAAACTGCGCGGGTCGACTTCAAGCTGGAGCTGGGCGATGTGCAGGAAACGGTCTCCGTGGAATCCCAGGCTCCTCTGCTCGATACCGAAACATCCGTAACCGGAACGGTCATCAAGCAAGAGCAGGTGACCAATCTGCCTTTGAACGTTCGGCAGTTCATGCAGATGGTGTTCCTCTCTCCATTTGCCATTCCGGCTTCCCGCGATTTCCGTTCCACCGAAGTCGCCCGTGATACGGCTGTGCCCTCGGGAGGCGGAGCCCGGCCGGAAGATAACAACTATCAAGTCGATGGCTTCGACAACCAGGAATCTGGCCGCCACGGTTTCTCCGTGTCGCCACCTGTGGATTCCATCGCAGAGTTTAAGGTTCAGTCGGGAACTGCGGGCGCCGATTTCGGGCGTGGTTCCGGAACAATGATCAACGTGGTGACCAAGAGCGGCAGCAACCAGTTCCACGGCACGCTCTATGACTTTCTTCGCAACGATATGTTCGATGCCCGGCCCTTCTTCGCGCAGAATGTAGCTGCCTTGAAGCGCAACCAGTTCGGCGGTGCACTGGGCGGGCCGGTCTGGAAGGATCGAGTATTCTTCTTCGGGAATTACGAAGGCCTGCGACAGCGCGCTGCCGGAAATCCCACCATCGGTCGGGTACCGACGGTCGACGAGAGGAACGGGCTTTTCGCAACAGCCGTACGTGATCCGCTGACCGGTCAGGAGTTCCCGAAGGTTGGAGCCAACTGGCAGATTCCACTTGATCGCATGAGCCCCATTTCACGCAAGATTCTTGACCTGTGGCCGACGCCGAACAACAACGATGTGCTGGCTCGTAACTTTCGCTTTGAGCCGGGCAGCGTCCCAGTAGACCGGGACAACGTGAGCGTGCGCGGCGATTGGAATGCCAGCAACAGCGACAACGTTTACGTCCGGTATGTCCTGAATGATGAGAGTGCCACGACTCCGCCGATCTTTGCCAATGGCGCCGGAGGCCGTCTATTCAATCTGAAAGCCTGGACATTGGGAGGACACTACAACCGCGTATTCAGTCCCAGAGCCGTCAACGACTTCGGCTTCGGTTATATGCATTACAACAATACCAACCTGTCAATACTTTCCAATGGAACGAACTATCATCAACAAGTCGGAATCTTGAATGTGCTGGCCTACACGGACCCCATCTTTACCGGCACGCCCAGCATCAGCGTTCCCGGATATCTGGGACCTGGCGAAGCTACTCCCAACTACCGCACGACTGACAACTATGAATTTACCGACAATTTCTCCTTCCAACGGGGCAGTCATGCCTTGAAGTTTGGTGGCGATTTTCGTGTGGTCGACACCAACATGTTTTACACCGGTGGCAACGGCAGCCACACTTTCGGCAACAGATACAGCGGTGACAACTTTGCAGACTTTCTGCTTGGGCTGCCATCAACGTTAAACAAGACGGCGCGAGCCACGCTTTGGGACTCACGGCTGAAGTACTATGCCGCCTACTTTCACGACGATTGGAAAGTGTCGCCGAAGCTGACGGTCAACTTTGGATTGCGGTACGAATATGAAACGCCGTTGCAGACGTCGCGCAACGACACACTTGGCTGGGACCAAACGGCCGGCACCATGCTGGTCTCGGACCAGATCGCAAACCGAAGCTTGATTGAAGATTTCTACAAGAACATCCGTCCGGATATTAAGATTCGCTTTGTTCCGAACAAGGTCGCCTATGACGGTGACACCAATAATTTTGCGCCGCGGTTGGGCCTGGCTTACCAGATTCACTCGAAAACCGTCCTGCGCGCGGGGGGTGGTTTCTTCTATAACGCACCGCAGGCTCCGTCGCTGGCATCGACCAACGACTTTGCTCCAAACACACTTCGCCCCATCTGGACCGGCGATCCAACGCGGCCCGTCATCCGCCTGCCCAATGGTACGGAAATCCCAACCGGCTATAACCCGGAAGGCACTGGCAGTCCCGAGGTCACCGTGGCCTACCCGACTCCACTGACGATCTTCCCATTTGCTCAGCGGGCTTTCCCCTATGGTCTGAATTTCCAGTGGATGATGAGTGTGCAGCATCAACTTTCGCCCAGTTTCGTCGCAGAGGCCCAATATCTCGGATCTCGAACGGAACATCTGCTGGGCTTTCACAACACGAACTACGCACCTCCTGCCCCGGGCGGCGTTCAGAGCCGATTGCCGTTCCCAAGTTTTGCACGGATTCAGGCGGAGCACATGGGGCTGGATGCTTACTATCATGGGCTGGGGTTGAAACTTGAGAAACGTCTCAGCTCTGGCTTGGCCTTCCTGTCCAGCTACACCTGGTCCAAGGCGATCGATACAGGTTCGACTTTGAATCAGTCGCCGCAATACACGGACATCAACAATTTCTGGGGCAGCGCGCGCGGGCTTACGGATTTCGACGCGCGCCATCGCCTGGTGTTCAGCTACTCCTATGATCTCCCCGTCGGCAAAGGACGACGCTTTGGCAACGACATGTCGCCAGCCCTCAATCACGTAATCGGCGGCTGGGGCGTGCGTGGCGTCAGCCAGTTTCAAAGCGGCTTCTACTACTCTCCCTCAATGAATCTTACCCGGGCCAACTACTGTGCAACGGCATGTAGCGCCCGGCCGGATCGCATCGCAGATGGGAATCTCCCCAAGGAGCAACGAACGCTCAACCGCTACTGGGATCTGGCGGCGTTTGTTCTTCCACCAACCACGGTCCCTCGTGCTGGGAACGGCGGCCGCAACATCCTGGAGGGACCTGGCATCAACAATTTCGACATCGGCATTTTCAAGAATTTTCAGATTCGCGAGGGTTTCAAACTCGAGTTCCGCTACGAGATGTTCAACGCGTTCAACCATACTCAATGGCAAGCTCCTTCGGCTAACGTCGAGAATGCCGCGACGTTCGGCCAGATTGTTGACACCCGGAATCCGCGCATTTCGCAGTTTGTCCTGAAGTTGGTGTTCTAACGTGTTTTCATCAGGAGTGCTGCCGCGCGGCTGCACTCCTTGCCCTACGGTTCATGAAGCTCAAAGATCGGGTCGCTCTCATCACCGGTGGAGGAACGGGCATCGGCAAGGGAATAGCCGGTGCTCTTCTGAACGAAGGCGCCAAGCTGATGCTTGCGCAGCGCCGTTTGTCGGTCGTGCAGGCGACCGCCAGCCAGCTCGACCCAGCTGGAATGTGCGTCCAAGCCCGAGCCTGCGATGTCTCCTCTCGACAGCAGGTACAGCAACTTGTAAACGAAACGCTGGAACAGTTCGGACAAATCGATATTCTGGTCAATAACGCTGCTATCACAGGGATGCCTGCGCTCTCGCCCTTCCTCGAGTGCTCCGACGAGACGTGGGATACCATTTTGGACGTCAACCTCAAGGGGACATTCATTTGCTCTCAAGAAGTCGCGCGTCATATGGCAATGCGAGGTAAAGGCGTTATTCTCAACATTTCATCGGTTGGCGCTTTTGCAGCGCAGCAACTGGCTGCGGCCTACTGTGCCAGCAAAGCCGGCATGGAGGGACTGACGAAGGCGATGGCACTGGACCTGGCATCGCAAGGAATTCGAGTGAACGGGATCGCGCCCGGAGACATCGTTGTGGAGAAGAACCAGGCAATCGTCCAGGATCTTGCCGAAGCCGGAGTGGATTCGGCCTACGTGCGCAAGACTCCTCTAGGTCGGCGTGGGCTGCCCGAAGAGATTGGCAAAGCAGCCGCATTCCTGGCCTCTGACGACGCTAGCTTTGTGCACGGCACCACCTTGATTGTGGACGGCGGATTCTTGATCTATTGAGGATTCCGGGTTGTGATACCCGTGGAGGGTATGCGCCAGCGTTCTGGCGTTTTGTTCCCCTCACGAAGTGGGGCTAGAGGGGTCTAAGGCATTCTAGACACCCCCTGCCGCAGACAACGCGGCGTCCCCCTTGCCAAGGGGGACAAAAAGAGAAATATACAAACTCAAGGCTTCGAGTGTTCGAGCTTGCGTCGGGGTCTACCTGGCTCCGCTGGCAACTCGGAATTAGTTGACCTGTGTCGGTCATTTCAAGAACGAGCACTGCAAAGACCGGCCCAATCGGTCCCTACCCCATTTCCAGACCTATGCTCACTTCTGAAGGTTGCCGCAATCGCCAGAATCGGATGCTGAAAGAGATGGTGGAAAATCGCTGGGATCTCTTTGCCAGTGGCGACTACCGTACCGCGTACTATTTCACGGGAGGGCTTTGTCCTGCCGATACGCCCGTGCTCTTTCTTCTCTGGCAGGACGGTCGAACCTCGCTGATTTCGACGGCCAAGACTGCGTTGTGTTGTGACGAACTGGTGCAGGTCGAGACTTACTCAATCCAGCGTTGCATCACGCGGCCGATGCATGATGCCAGCGCCCTCCTGCGCGATGTGCTCTCTCGCTCGTCAGCCTCAATGATGGCTCTTGGCCTGGAGGGTGGATCAGTCCCGGCGATCATGGCCGCATGTTTCACCGAGAGCCATCCACACATCCAGATCGGCGAAGCCACAGAAGCACTCCTGAACTTGCGCAAGCGGAAAGAGCCTGACGAAGTCGCTAGCATTCGAGAGAGTCTGAAGTATTGTGCAGTAGCCTATCGCGCTGCCAGGCAAACCATTGCTCCTGGAAAAACTGAAATTGATGTCTATAACGCGATGGCTTCTGCCATTTATCGAGAGGCAGGCACCACCATTGTCTTTGCCGGGGATTTTGCCTGCGGCAAACGGGGAATCAAGGAAGGTGGCCCGCCTACCCCGCGAGTCATTCAGAGCGACGATCTCTACATCCTCGACATTTTTCCGGCCGTGAGACTCTATGCCGCGGACACATGTCGCACCTTTGCGGTCGGACACCCAACCGACACACAATACCGGACCTGGGAAGTTGTGATGCAAGCAGTCCACATGGCTGAAAGCCTCGTGCGACCCGGAGTTCCAGCCCGAAACGTCTATCAGGAGATCAAGAACTTTCTAGACAGCCATGAGCTGACGGAGAAGAGTTTCTGGCATCACCTGGGTCACGGAATCGGACACCGCGGGCATGAAGCTCCGCGCATTATTCCTGGGAGTGACGACATTTTCGAAGAAGGCGATGTCTTCACCCTTGAGCCGGGCGTCTACACGAAAGCGCTTCAGGGGGGCATCCGACTCGAGGACAACTACGTCCTGCGGGCCAACGGACCGGAGGACTTGTTCGATTTTCCCTGGGAGCTTTAGGAACTATTGAAGGTCGGAGAGTGAAGAAACTCTTCGTGACAATCCTCGCTCAATCTCGGTTCCCCGCTCCCCAACGCGGGAGAGGATGAAGGCTTGAGAAGCCGTCATGGGTGAGGGGGGCCAGCAGTCGGCCGATCGATTGAGTAGAACGCCAAAGCCGCATCTAATTTAGTCTCCAGGAGGAATACTCTGTGAAGACAAGATACCGGGTTTCTGCTTTGCTGCTAACACTGCTTCTGGTCGGGCTCGAAGCACCCGTGAAACCGGCTGCAAAGATTACCCGGCGAATGCCTCGCATTCTCCAGCAGATCGTGGCGCCAGCCACGCCGGACAATCCGCGGCATTCCGAAGGCTCGATGGTCCTTCTTAAGGATGGCCGCATCCTGCTTGGATACACGGAGTACTACGGTGGGCAATCCGAAGATCATTCGCCGGCCAAAATCGTGGGAACCTATACGTCGGACCATGGGCGGACCTGGTCGCCCACATTTATTTTGCTGGAGAACATCGCGCGCGAAAATGTGATGTCGGTGACGTTCCTGCGACTTCGGTCTGGCGAAATTGCGTTCTTCTATCTGCATAAGAATTCCAGCTCGGATCTGAAGGCCTACATGAAGCTCTCGCGCGACGAAGCCAAAACTTGGGGTGCGCCTGTTTGCGTGACTCAGGCGGAAGGCTATCACGTGATGAATAACGATCGTGTCATTCAGCTGAAGTCCGGACGGCTGCTTGCACCAATTGCTTTCTCGCCTGACTTCCGCAAGCTCGATCACTGGATATCATTCTGCTATTACTCGGACGATCTTGGGAAAAGCTGGAAGAAATCGAAATCCGAAATCGACCTCCCCAAACGAGGCGCCATGGAACCTGGATTGGTCGAACTGCGCGACGGATCCGTGATGATGATTATTCGGACACAGATGGGCTCTGTGTATAAGAGCTACTCGAAAGACAGCGGGGTGACGTGGAGCGGTTCCGAATCCCTGGGTCTGGTCGCACCCGTTGCACCTGCCACCATCGCTCGTATGCCCAAGACTGGAGACCTGCTGATTGTCTGGAACAATGCTCCCGACAAGCGCACGCCGCTGACCACAGCCATTTCCAAAGACGAGGGTAAGACTTGGGATCATGTCCAAAACCTCGAGAA
>Ga0111539_10002767_pt1 | contig 23272 bp, 15 predicted proteins | sample RhiMethybrSRZTD1_FD_79667 | JGI IMG/M metagenome (GOLD analysis project Ga0111539, IMG submission 79667) | Populus rhizosphere microbial communities from Tennessee, USA - Rhizosphere MetaG P. TD hybrid SRZTD1 (version 2) (version 2) | ecosystem: Host-associated > Plants > Roots > Rhizosphere >...
CCCCTCGCCGACGAGGACACCGACGCGTTGCCCAACGCCTGGGTGGCCGACGCGGTGGCGGCCGTGGATTACGCGACGGACAAAGGGGCCGTCGTGATGAACACCTCGTGGACCATCGTTCCGCCTTGCCCCGCGACGGGGAACGGGACCTGCGCTCACACTCTGTTCAACGCCATCAAGGCGGCGGGTCAGCAGAAGATTGCCCTGGTCGCGGCGGCGGGCAATGAGGGTGACGACATCGACGCCCTGGCTGAGAACTACCGGCCTTACCCGGCCTCCTACAATCTCGACAGCGTCATCTCCGTGGCAGCGACCGATCATCTCGACGGTCTGGCGTGGTTCTCCAACAAGGGTGCGACGTCGGTGGACCTCGGGGCGCCGGGAGTGAACATCCTCAGCACGACGCCACAGAACCCGTGTCCGAATCCGCCAACGCCATACGGATACACGTCGTTCAACGGGACCTCCATGGCGGCTCCGCACGTGACTGGCGCCGTGGCCCTCATGCACTCCGTCAAGCCGGTCATCACCATCAGCGAGCTCCGAAGCGCTCTGTTCACCTCGGTGGACCCGGCGCCTGCCCTGGAGGAGGTCACGGTCACCGGCGGGCGGCTCAACGTGAACTGCGCGGTGGCGAAGGTGAACACCAGCGCGCCCGATGTCGACGGCGATGGCGACCTCGACGCCTGCGATAACTGCCCGCTCGTCGCGAACCCGGGCCAGGACGACGCCGACGGCGATCGCGTCGGCGACCTCTGCGACAACTGTCCGACGACCTTCAACCCGAACCAGAACTTCGTCGGCGATCCCATCGTGACGGTGCACAGGCCCAATGGGGGCGAGACCCTTCACGTCAATGGCCAGCAGCTGATCACGTGGACGGCGACCGACACTTGTGGAGGCGTCCCTTCGGTCGACATCCTGGTCTCACGAGACGGCGTCAACGGGAATTACGCGTGGGTGAAAAGCAACTCCCTGAACCTCGGCTCGTATGCATGGATCGTGACCGGGCCGGAAACCGCAGGGTTCACCGTGTTCTTCAAGGTCATCGCCCACGACGCGGCCGGCAATAGCGGCCAGGATGTGAGCGATACCGGTGCGAAGATTGCCCCACAGCTTTGCGAGGAGGGGTGCGAATGACTGGCCGCCCGGCCGAGGTGCTGGACCGAATCCCGGTGGCGGCTAGCCCTTCCAGGGGTGCCGGAACACCCCCTCGATGCGTGGGTCGTTCTCGGAGAACTCGGTGCGCTCGACGAGCAGGCGGCGCAGCTCCTTGAGCACTTCCGGGGCCAGCGGCGCCGGCTCGTGCTTGTCGAGGAGCAGCTTCATCCGGTCGCGCGCCAGCTGCACCTCGTCCTTGTTGCGGCGCTTCCAGTCGCCGTGGGTGCCGCGGAAGGAGATGCGCGGCCAGTACCCCTGACCCGACTTGAGGAAGTGCCGGGTGAACGGCTCGCCGAGGTGGTGGTTGGGGGAGTGCCCGACCTTCTGGATCGCCTCGACCATCAGCGTCTCTTTCGTCACCTCCATCCCGTCGCGCACGAACGACAGGATGTTGCAGATCTCCTCGTCGATCACCATCTGCGGGAACGACAGCGTGTTGCCGTCCTCGAGGATGCCGATGCCGACGAGCAGGTCGCAGCCGCTGAGCGCCGCGGTCATCCCGGTCGCCATGTTCTCGTAGCCGGCCTGGATGCCGGGGATCTTCGCGTCCGAGCAGATGCCCCCCGCCATGTACGGCACATCGTAGAACTCGGTCATCTGGGCGAACGGCAGGTTGAGGAGGATCCCTTCGGGTGAGGCGGTCGAGGCGAGGCCGGTCTTCATGTCGAGCGTCTCGGGGCCGGCGGGATAGATCATCGGCAGCCCCGGCTGCACGCACTGGTAGAGGACGAGGCCGCTCAGGAACTCGGTGTTGGTGACGAGCAGCGTGCCGGCCATGGTGATCGGCGCGGTCGCGCCCTGGAGCGGCATCGGCCAGAAGACGATCGGCACCCACTCCTTCGCCAGCTTGATGCACGCCTCGGTCATGGCGTCGTCGTGCTTCAGCGGCGACACCGGGCAGGTGACCATCGAGAAGATGGGGCGGTCGCGCTGGCTGCGGCGGTCGCCGCTCACCGCGTCGATCATCGCCAGCAGGTAGGGGACATCGTCGGGATCCTGCACGCCGCCGACCATCTGGAAGTGCTTCGACGACCAGATGAACGACGCGGCGGTCTCGAACAGGGCCCGCTTGTCGGTCGAGGCGTCGGTCGGGAAGACGGTGGACCACATCACCTTCACCGGGTCGAGCGCGTCGGCGAGCAGTGTCGACAACGTCAGGTCCTGCAGGGTCGAGGTGCGGCGCTCGCCAGTCTTCTCATCGAGCGTGAACGACGCCTGCCCGTCGGTCATGTGGTGCATCTTCTTGCCGTCGATGACGGCGTCGTTCTTTCCGTCGCGGGAGGCGAGGACGAAGTTCCGGGGGGCGCTCTTGATGCAGCGCTCGACGAGGTCGGGCTTGATCCAGGCGATGCCGCGGTCGCGATCGACCTTGCAGCCGTGCGCCTCGAGGACGTCGAGCGCGGTCTTGTTCTCGTACAGGACGCCGGTGTGCTCGAGGATGTGGAGCGACGACTCGTGGATGAGGCGCACTTCCTCGGGCGAGAGCATCGAAACCTTGGGCCGCGCCGCCATGTCGAGGACCTCCTCTTCGCGATGATTTCGCAGCCATGACAACACGGGCGCGGGTTTCCGGTCAATCGCGCAGCGCCATAAAGTGATGCTGTGATGGCATTACGGCATGGAGGCGGCCGGCGGCCATGCTGTTACGGCTTGCCGTGCCGTCCCGCGGCGCGGATCGCGCGCGGGGGCGGCTAGAATGCGCCGGTGATCGATCACCTGTCGCCGCGCGAGATGGAGACCCTTAAAGAGGCGTCCGCTGCGGGAGCGATCTGGCCGCACGTGCTGCGGCGCTTCTTCGTCGATGGCACGCGCCTCGTCCTCGGCTGGGATCAGGCGAAGAGCGAGCCGGAGATGATCGCGGCGCTCGCGGCCGATCGGGAGGAGCCGGCGCCGATCGACCGCGCCGGCCTGCGCGCCGCGCTCGAGCGGGCCGCACGCTTCTGCACCGAGCACGGCCTGCATCTCCTGTCGTTCGAGGGCGAGGGGCCGGGAGAGGAGCCGCTCGGAGAGCGGCGCTGGTTCCTGGCGGTCGGGTGAGGCCGGCGCGACTGGCTGATACGCCACGACCCGGCCGGGTGCCGGGCGCGCATGGAAGAGATTCTGGCAGCCGAGCGATCGGGCGAGGGGGCGAAGCGTGAAGCGTGACGTCGTCGTCATCGGAGCGGGGCACAACGGCCTCGTGTGCGCGGCCCTCCTCGCGGAGGCGGGGCACCGCGTGACGATCGTCGAGGCGCGCGGACTGCCGGGCGGCGCGTGCGTCTCCGAGGAGCTGTGGCCCGGCTACCAGGTCTCGACCACCTCCTACGTCTCGACCCTCCTCCTCCCCCAGGTCGTGCAGCGCTTCGACCTGCCGCGGCACGGCTACAAGGTCGTCAAGCAGGAGCCGGCCTTCTTCGTGCCGTTCCCGGACGGGCGCACCCTCACGCTGTGGGGGGACGACCGCGACCTCGCCGAGATCGCCAAGTTCTCGAAGCGCGACGCGGAGGCGTACCCGCGCTTCCACCACGCCCTGGTGCGGGTCGGCGAATTCCTCAAGCCGCAGATCCTCCGGCCGCCGCCCCCTCTCGCTCCGGGCGGGCCGCGCGACCTGTTCGATCTCCTCCGCCTGGCGCGCGACGCGCGCAAGCTGACGCCGCTCGAGACGCAGTTCATGGTCGCGCTCGCCACGCGCGGCGTCGCCGAGATCGTCGACTCCTGGTTCGAGTCGGAGGAGATCCGGGCGTTCCTCTGTTCGCAGGCGGTGATCGGGGCCTACGGCGGCGTGCACCAGCCGGGAACGGCGTTCCTGCTGCTGCACGACGTGCTGGGCGGGGTGGACGGAGCGGCCGGCGTATGGGGCGTCGTCGTCGGCGGCATGGGCGGGATCACCCGGGCGCTCGCGGCGGCGGCGCAGGAGCGCGGGGCCACGCTGCGGCTCAATGCGCCGGTCGAGAAGATCGATCTGAGCGATCGGGGCGAGGTGGAGGCGGTCCGTCTCGCCGGCGGGGAGACACTGCGCGCCTCGGTCGTCGTCAGCAACGCGGCGCCGCGCGTGACCTACCTGAAACTCCTGCCGAAGGGGGCGCTGCCGGCCGACCTGCACGCGCACATGGAGTCGTTCCAGGATCTCGGCGCGTCGCTCAAGGTCCACCTGGCCCTCTCCGAGCTGCCGGACTTCACCGCCGCGCCGGGGAAGACCGCCGGGCCGCAGCACCGCGGGCTCCTCAACTTCTGCCCCACGGTGGATTTCATCGAGCGGGCGTGGGACGACTGCAAGCGCGGCCGCTTCTCGGAGCGGCCGACGATCGAGGCCTGCCTGCACTCGGTGAACGATCCCTCCTGCGCCCCTCCCGGGAAGCACGTCATGACCTGCTTCGTGCAGTACGGCCCTCGCCATCTCAAGGAGGGGTGCTGGGAGGACCTGAAGGAGACCGTGGCCGACCGGGTGATCGCGGAGCTGGCCCGCTATGCCCCGAACCTGCCGGGGGCGGTCCTGCACCGGCACGTCTACACGCCGGAGGATCTCGAGAAGGTGTTCGGGCTGCCGGGGGGGAACATCTACCACGGTGCGATGACCCCCGACCAGCTCTTCTCCTTCCGGCCGGCGGCCGGGTGGGCCGATTACCGCACCCCCGTCCGGAGACTCTATCTGTGCGGCTCGGGAACGCATCCCGGCGGCGGGGTCTGGGGGGCCGCCGGGTGGAACGCGGGACACCAGGTGCTGCGCGACATCGGTCGCGGCTGAGCGAGGCGGTCAGGCCGCTTTCGCGGTGGTCTGGGACGGCGCCGCGGCGTCGGCGCCCTCGGTCGTGGAGCGGATGCGGCGCTTGAGCGCCACCAGGTGCAGGGCGCAGGCGATCTTCGTCATGATCGGGCGCAGGTCGCCGACCTCCGCGGCGATCGCCGCGTCGGGCCCGCTGTCGCCGTAGAGGATGACGAGCAGACGGTCGTCGAGGTAGCCGGGCAGCAGGACGATCTCGCGTGGCGGCTTCATCCCGAACGTCGCCATCATCTGCTCGATGCGCGGGTGCGCGGGAAGCGCTCCCTGGTAGTGGTCGCGCTCGTGCAGCAGCGCGAACAGCGGCTCGGACGTCAGCGGCAGGAGCGCCGTCGGGGTGGTCTGCGCCAGGCCGTGCGTCCGCCACACGACCGCGGTGTCGCCACGCACCAGGAACAGGATGGCACGTGAGAGCCTTCCCGACAGGTAGCGCACCGCCGCCTCGGCGATTTCCGAGGCCCCCTCGCTCCGGCACAGACGGTCCGAGAGTTGCGTCTCCGTCCCCGGACCGGCCTCCTCGCCGAGCCCGGTGACGCTCAGCGGCGGAGCCGCCGGCGGGCCTTCCGCGTCCGGCGCGGCGTTCGCGGGGGAAGGTCCCAGTGCCGCCAGGTAGGGCGGCGCGGCATAGGCGCTGTCGAGGACGGCCCGCTCCCGCTCGCTCGGACCATTCGACCCCTTCGCCGGCGCAGCCCCCTCGGCGTCGAGTGTCTGGCAGACCGAGATGTAGCGGTGGCGGCGCGGGAGGTCGTAGTAGCGCTCCATCACCTGGAAGATGCGCGCCTCGGGGGCGACCCACGGGTGGATCGTGTGCCCCGTGGCGAAGGAGATCTCGTCGATGGCCTGCAGGTCCTTGGGGTCGATCATGGCGACCGCCAGGTGGCGGTCCCGCTTGTCGAACGGCACCGCGTGGTGCTTCTCCACCAGCCGCTTCGGGACGAGGTCGATGATCGTCTTCGGGATGTCGGTGAAGAGGTTCGGCGGGGCGTAGTCCACGTTGAAGATCTTCGCGAGCGTCTTGCCGAGGGTGTGCTCGTCGACGTGCCCGAACTCGAGGAGCACCGTGCCGAGGTGCCCCCCGAAGATGAGCTGCGCCTTGAGCGCCGCCTCGAGCTGCGCCTGGGTCAGCAGTCCCTGTTGGATGAACCGCTCGCCGAGTTTCATCGATCCGGACGGAATATGGGGACCGGCGCGGGGGGAGTCAATTCCGTGCGGGCGGTGGACATGGGGATCGCTCCCCCGTCAATCGTCTGACGTCTTGTCCCGTGATCCTTCAGCCGGCGGCGCCGACGAGCTGGGCGAACTTCGCGAGGTCGATGTTGCCGCCGGAGACGATCGCCACGATCGGGCCGCGGCCGGCCTTGCCGGTCAGCGCCGCGGCGAGCGGCAGGGCTCCCGCCCCCTCGGCGATGACGCGGGCCTTCTCGGCCATCAGGCGCATCGCCGCCTTCGTCTGATCGAGCGTCACGACGATGGAGCCATCCACCAGCGGCTTCATCCGCTCCCACATGCGCGGGAAGACGCTCTGGCCGCCGGCGCCGTCCACGAAGGAGGCCTTCCACTCGGGGAAGGTCTGCGGCGACCCCGCGGCGAGGGACCGGGACATCGGCGCGGCCGTCTCCGGCTCGGCGCCGAACACCTTGACGTCAGGCTTCATCGCCTTGACCGCGCTCGCCACCCCGGTGATGAGCCCGCCGCCGCCGATGGCCGCGATCACGGCGGCCACGTCGGGGGCGTCCTCGAGGATCTCGAACCCCATGGTGGCGTGCCCGGCGATGAACAGGTGATCGTCGAAGGGGTGTACGAAGGTCCCCTCGGCGCCTGGGTAGGCGCGGTCCTCCAGCGCCTTCCACGCCGTCGTATAGGAGACCAGGATCAGCTTCGCGCCGAGCGCCCGCATGCGATCGAGCTTCGATTGCGGGGCCGTCTCGATGGCGACCACGGTGCACGGCACCCCCGCCCGCCGCGCTGCGTAGGCCACCCCCTGGCCGGCGTTGCCGGCGCTGATCGTCCAGACGCCGCGCCGGCGCTCCGCGTCGGAGAGCGCCGCCACCGCGTTGGCGGCGCCGCGCAGCTTGTAGGCGTTGATCGGCTGCAGGTTCTCGAGCTTCAGCCGGATGTCGGGCTGGTCGGGGCCCAGCTCGAGACGGACGAGCGGGGTGCGGACCACCGTGTCGGCGATGCGCTCGCGCGCCTGGCGGATCTCGGCCAGGGTGATGGGACGGACGGGCTCCGGCGTCGTGGGCATGATGACGGTCCTCTCGTTCCCGGAGAGCATACCGGGCCCCGGCTCCGGACGCACGATCAGTTCTCCGGAATCATGCCCCCGCCGAAGGCCGGTCGCCCGCCGAGCGAGGTCTTGAACCCATACAGCGCCAGCCCGCCGACGATCAGGAGGACGACGAGCGTGTTCCCCGCGTACCAGGCTGAGGTGTCGAAGGTCAGCGGCCCGACAGCGAGCGTCGCAATGACCAGGCCCGAGATCGCGTAGGGCAGGAGGCCGAACCGGAACACCACGAGAAGGCCCACGGCCACGCTGAACACATTCGCCGCGATATCGAGGGCCGGGTTGGTCGACGAGATCACGCCGGAGATGCTCGCGATGAGCAGTGCGGCGGGGACCGCCAGCCACATCGTGCGGAACACGACGCGGCAGAGGAGCAACAGGAGCAGCAGTCCGAGCGGAACCAGCACGAACACCACGGGGAAATTGAAGGGGACTCCCAAGACGTGCGACAGGCCCCGCAGCGTCGAGAGCTCGACGTCGATGGGTGGTGTCCCGGTCTCGTCGGGGCGCAACGGGACGATGCCGAAAACCGCCGGCAGGAAGATGAGGCTCCTCCCCGCCAGGTAATAGGCGACACCGAGGACCGCCCCGAAGAGGCAGTCCCGGCCGACCAGCGGATCGCGCAGCCGGCCGTCGAGGAGCCGCACCCACGACACCAGCACCTGCGGCCAATTGCGCCTCAGGTAAGGTTCGAGGGCGAGATAGGAGATCCAGACGAGTCCGGCCACCAGCAGGCGGACGCCGAGATTGATGGTGAAGTTCGCAAACGCGTTGGACGCTACGTGGTGCGTCTCCAGGAGCCAGGCGATCTCGGCCGACAGGAGCATGAAGGCTGCCAGGCGGAGGGCCCCCTTGCGGTCCCCCCGTCCGAGGCGAAGGTTTCGGCGCGCCACGATCACTCCTCCCGCCATGAGGGCCGTCGCAACGAAGATCCAGACCAGGGAGGCCCACTCCTGGAGCTGGCTTCCGGGCAGGGGGGCGGTGACCGGCTCGGAGAGCCGCGCGCGCATCCAGGGCTCGATGGTGCGGAAAAAGATCGGGCGGCCGAGATACGCAGCCGCTTCGAGCCGCAGCGTCCTCCCCGGCATGCGCGGATCGATCTCCTCCCATGCGGCACGGCGGTCGGCGTACATGCGCGGCACCCAGGAAGGCTCGACCGGCCTGAACGCCGCCGGGTCGTGGCCGGCCAGCGCGAAGAGCCGGGGCCAGTCCGGCTCGGACGGAGACGCCGTCCGCGGATCGCGGTCGGGAGGGACGGCCTGGAATGTCAACAGGTGACCTTCGGGGTCGAGCCGCAGGCGGACCATCCCGGAGTCGATGAGCGGGGGATCATAGAAAGTGCTCGGGGTGGCGCCAGCGTCGCCCCACGGTTTCATCGGACGGGGTGACTGGCGGTACCAGAACGCGATGCCGTAAGGGGGACCGGTCCTCAAGAGATCCCAGCCGGGCCGGGCTGCCTGCTCCGCCGCGAGATGGTCGAGATACTCGATCTCGGGGTCGAAGCCCGACACGCCATCGATCGGAGGCTCGACGTACCCGAGGTCCCGCACGATCTCGCGGGCCCGCTCGCGCAGGATCTCGGGGGACTTCGGCAGCGGCACGAGACGCGCGAGCTGGGATCGCCCGGCCACGAAGACGGCGGCGGGGAGCAGCACGAGGAGCGCGGCGAGCCCGGCCCACGCGAGCGCCGGCCGGAGCGCCCCCGTCGTTCCCGCTTCGGCGACCAGCTCCGGCGAGGGTGTCTCTCCGGCGGCGAGCGCGGCGGCCAGCGGGTCGCCCCCCGGGAGCGCCGCCGCCACCGCCAGGGCCGACGCCGGGCGGCGCGCCGGGTCGCGCTCGAGACAGCGCAGGATGATCCGCTCGACGGCCGGGTCGAACCCCTCGATGAGGGCCGACGGACTGGTCGGCGCCGACTCCATCTTGAGACGCGCCGACTCGGCGGGGCTCGCCGCCTTGAACGCCTGGTGCCCGGTGCACAGCTCGTACAGCACCATGCCGAGCGCGTAGAGATCGCTCTTCACCGTCACCGCGGTGCCGGCGATCTGTTCCGGCGCCATGAAGGCCGGCGTGCCGGCACGCAGGTCGGCTCCCTGGATCTCCACGGCGAGGCGGGCCAGGCCGAAATCGGTGATGCGCGTCCGGCCGCGGCCGTCGATCATCACGTTCGAGGGCTTCAGATCCCGGTGCAGGATCCCCTGCTCGTGCGCCGCCTGGAGGCCGGCGCAGAGCTGGCGGGCGATCTGGATCGCCTTGTCGCGCGGCAGCCGGTCGATGCGCCGCAGCAGGCTCGACAGGTCCTCGCCGTCCACGAATTCCATCGAGAGGAAGTGCTGCCCGTCCGCCTCGCCGACGTCATAGACGCGGCAGACGTTCGGGTGGCTGATCTGCCGCGCCAGCCGGACCTCCTCGAGGAAGCGCGCCAGACGTCCCTCGTCCCGCTCGACCTCCCTGGGGAGAAACTTCAGCGCGACGGTCTGGCCGAGCTTGAGGTCCTCGGCCCGGTACACCTCCCCCATCCCGCCCCTGCCGACGAGCCCGAAGATGCGATACCGGCCGGCCAGCATGGCGCCGGGGAGGAAGCGTCCCTCCGGCGTGCCGCCGGATCGGAAGGGGGAGGGATGCGGCCCGCCCGGCCGCGGTGGTGGATCGTCACGGAGGGTGCGGGTCGGGCCGCCGGCGCCCGGATCGAGAGGCGCGGCGCAGTGCGGGCAGAAACGCCCCCCGTCCGGGGACTCCTCTCGGCACGCGCCGCAGCGGAGCATCGGCGGAGGATGCCTGACCATCGCCGGGAACGCAATCGCCCGGCGCGGGAGAAGGGCTAGCGGCGGATGTCCTTGAGGATCTCGCGCGCCGCGTTCTTCCCCGGCGCCCCCATGACCCCGCCGCCCGGGTGCGCCCCGGAGCCGCACAGGTACAGGCCGCGCACGGGGGTGCGGTAATTCGCCCAGCGCGGGGCGGGGCGCAGGAAGAAGAGCTGATCCGGCGTCATCTCGCCGTGGAAGATGTTCCCCTCGGTCAGCCCGAAGATCTGCTCGAGGTCCCAGGGGGACAGCACCTCGCGGCCGATGACGATCTTCTTGATGTTCGGGATGTACTCCTCGAGCGTGTCGAGGATGTTGTCCCCCACCTTCTCGCGGATCTCCGGCCAGGTCGCCCCTTTAAGATGATACGGGCCCCACTGCACGAACATCGACATGACGTGGTGCCCCTTCGGGCACAGCGAGTCGTCGAGCACCGAGGCGATGTTGCCGTCGATGAGCGGCCGCTTCGACGGCCGGCCGTACTTCATGTCGTCGTAGGCCATCTCGAGGTATTCGAGGCTGGGAGCGATCTCGAACATCGCCGCCTGGTGCGGCGCCTTCGGATCCTGGCCGGGGATGCACTTCCAGTCCGGCAGCTCCGACAGGGCCAGGTTCATCTTGATCGACGACCCCTGGATGCGGAAATTCGTGATGTCCTGGACGAAATCGGCGGGGAGCACCCCCTTGTCGATCATCTTGAGGAAGGTGCGCTTCGGGTCGAGGTTGCTGGCCACCACGCGGGCGCGGTACTCATCGCCGTTCTTGAGCGCCACGCCGCGGCAGACCCCCCCTTCGACGATGAAGCGGGCCACGTCGGCGTCGGTCTTCACCTCGACGCCGAGATCCTTCACCGAGCCGAGGAGCGCGTTGGCGATGCCGCTCATCCCGCCTTTGACGTACCCCCACGCCCCCGGCTGTCCATCGATCGACGATCCGATCGAGTGGTGCAGCATGACGGCGGCGGATCCGGGGCTGTACGGGCCGACACAGGTGCCGATCATCCCGTTGATGGCGAGGGCCGCCTTGACCTCTTCGGATTCGAAGCGACGACCCAGGTAGTCGGCGCACGAGGAGGTCATCAGCTCGAGGAAGTGTTTGATCTTCTTCTCGCCGAGCTTCATCATCCGCCATCCGAACTTCGCGAGGTCGAGCATCTCGCCGGGGCCGCGTGGCGGGAAGGCGGGCGGGGTCATGCGGAGGATGTCGTCGATGAACGGCTGCAGCTCGGCCAGGTCCGCCTCGAAGCGGGCGAGGTTGTCGACGTCCTTGCGGGAGAACTTCGCGATCTCGGGGGCCCGTTTCGCGAGGTCGGCCCACCAGAGCATGTAACGGCCGTCCGGGTAGGTGTAGAACGAGTGCGGCTCGGGGATGAGGGTCTGGAAGCCGTAGTCGGCCATCCGGAAGTCGCGGATGATCTCCGGCATCAGGAGCGAGCAGACGTACGACGTGCGCGTGACCTTGTGCCCCGGGATGAGCTCCTCGGTGACGCAGGCGCCGCCGACGATGGGGCGGCGTTCGAGGACGAGCACCTTGAAGCGGGCCTTCGCCAGGTAGCCCGCGGCGACGAGGCCGTTGTGCCCCCCGCCGACGATGATCGCGTCGTAGCGTGCCGCCGCCATGCCCCCCTCCTCCCGCCGCGCCGCGCGCGGCCCCGTGTCTGGTTCGAACGCCGTCGACTCTGATGCTGTGGCGCCAATCTAGCACAGCGATTGCGGCGCCGGACCGCGCCGCGGCGCGGCGATGCTGTTACGGCTTGAGGAAAGGTGAATCGCCGCAACCCCAAAGCCGTAACGGCATTACGGGGGTTTCAGGGACCGGAACGGCTCGCTCCCGGGAGGCCGGACGGCGCATAATCGGCCTTGTCACGGCAGCAATCCCCGCGGAGGTGGAGCCATGGTCCCCGAGGTCCGGATCCTCAGCGACGAAGAAGTGCGGCGCCTCCACACCCGCGCGCTCGAGATCCTGGAGCGGGTCGGCATCCGCTATGAGAGCCCGCGCGCCCTCGACGTCCTGGCGGAGGCGGGGCAGGAGATCGACCGCGAGGCCGGCGTCGCCCGCCTGAAGCCGGAGTTCGTCGAGGCCTGTATCCGAAGCACCCCGCGCGTCATCACCTTGGCCGGCCGCCTCCCCGAGCACGACATGACCCTCGAAGGGAAGCGCATCCGGATCACGACGAACGGGCAGGCCACCTTCACCCAGGACTTCACGACCAACCTGCGCCGGGCGGCGACCGTGAAGGACCTGCGCGAGTCGACCAAGGTCGCCCACTATCTCGACGTCGTCGACTACGTCTGGCCGATGGTGGTGCCGACCGACGTCCCGGGTGGCAGCCGCGGGCTCCACGAGATGTACCACTCGTTCGCCATGACCTCGAAGCACATCCAGCACGAGATCCAGCTGCCGGAGCACGTGCCCTTCGCCCTCGAGATGCTCGAAGTCCTGTGCGGCGACCGCGCGGCGATCAAGCGCCGGCCTCCCTTCTCGGTCGTCGCCTGCACCGTGTCGCCGCTGCAGCACGAGCCGAAGATGGCCGATCTCTGCATCGACCTGGCGGGCGCCGGCATCCCGATCATCATCTGGCCGATGCCCCTGACCGGCGCCACCGCCCCCGTGACCGTGGCGGGGACCTGCCTCATGAGCATCGTCGAGTTCCTGTCGGGGGTGGCCCTGTTCCAGGCGGCGGCGCCCGGCTGTCCGCTGATCTTCCCGCTCGGCCCCGAGGTCCTCGACATGAAGTCGGGGATGGCGGTCTGCGCCGGCCCGGAGATCCCGCTCTTCAATCTCGTCCTCGGACAGATGGCGAAGTTCTACGACATCCCGGCGATCGCGGTCGGGCTCAACTCCGACGCCAAGGAGCCGGGCATCCAGGCGGCGTACGAGTCGATGCAGACCGGTCTCGCCGCGGCGTTGTCGGGGGCGGATCTGCTCGTCGGCATCGGCATCCTGGACGACAACAACGTCATGTCGCTGCCGCAGATGGTGATCGAGTCGGAGATCGCCCGGATGGTGAAGCGGATCCGCGAAGGGGTGGTGATCAGCGACGAGACCATGATGAGCCACCTGATCGAGAAGGCCGGCCCCGGCTCCCATTTCCTCGGCTTCAAGGAGACGCTGGCCGGGCTCAAGCGCGGCGACGTCTTCTTCCCCCGCCTCTCCTACCGCAACACCTACGACAAGTTCTTCGAGGAAGGCCGCAACGAGGTCGTCTACGCCCGGGCCGAGGTCCAGCGGCTCCTCGCGCAGCCGGACCCGGACCCGCTGTTGCCGGAGACCGACCGGGAACTCCGTCGCATCCTCGCCGCCGCCGACCGGGCCTGCGCCGACAGCGCCGCCTAGCGCGACAGGAGGGTTGCCTCCGGTCTCGCGTCTTTATTGGTCGACGGATGCCGGATCGTCGATTAGATTGGACGACGGCATGCCCTGGCGCAATGTCCGTCTCCCCGCCTCACTGGCCTTCCTGCGAACACGCCCGGGCGATCGCCGTTTCATCGTCCTGGTGCCGCTGACGGGACTGCTCACCGGCCTCGCGGCGGTGGCGCTGATCCGGCTGCTCGGGCAGGTGCAGAAGGGGTTCTGGGGGGACGGCCGGCACCTGCTGGAGCCTGCGCTGGCCCTGCCGTGGTGGCACCGCCTGATGGCGCCGATGATCGGCGGGGTGCTCATCGGGCTCCTGATGCTCTGGGCGAAGCGGCCGATCGTCGGGACCGGCACCACCGGCATCATCGAGGCGGTCGCCAAGAAGAGCGGCGTCCTGCCGGGAGGGGAGACGCTCCTCGGGGCGCTCGCCACCCTCCTGACGGTCGGTTCGGGGGGATCGCTCGGGCGGGAGGCCCCGCTCGTGCAGTCGGGGGCGACGATCGGCTCGATCCTGGCGCGGCGGCTCGGGCTCTCCGGGCAGCGGATCAAGATCCTCCTGGCCTGCGGCGCCGCCTCCGGGATCGCCGCGGCCTACAACGCGCCGATCGGCGGGGCGCTCTTCGGCCTCGAGGTGATCCTCGGGAACTTCGCCCTCGAGAGCTTCGGCCCGGTCGTCGTCTCGACCGCCCTCGCCACCGTCCTGTCGCGCCGGCTCACCGGCGCCTACCACGCCTACCAGCCGCCGCTCCTGCCGAGCCTCGTCTCGTCGTGGGAGCTGGGACACTACCTGCTCATGGGACTCCTGCTCGGGCTCGCGGGGGTCCTCTTCCTGTGGAGCGTGCGCGGCGTCGCGCGCCTCTTCGAGCGCCTGCCGATGCCGCCGCCGCTCAAGCCGCTCGTCGGATTCGGGATCGTCGGGGCGATCGGCATCGGCTTCCCGCACGTCTTCGGCAACGGCTACGACACCGTCGACCTCGTCCTGCACGGCTCGCTGCCACTCGTGCTGCTCCTCGTCCTGCCGGTGCTCAAGACCGCCGCGACTGCCGCGACCGCCGGATCCGGAGGAGCGGGAGGGATGTTCACTCCGACCCTGTTCGTCGGGGCGATGCTCGGCGCCGCGTACGGATCGTGGGCGCACTGGATGGCGCCGCTCTCGACCGCCAGCCCGATCGTCTACGCGCTCGTCGGCATGGGCGGGATGCTGGCGGCGACGACGCAGGCGCCGCTCACCGCCATCCTCATGATCTTCGAGCTGACGGGGGACTACGAGATCCTCGTGCCGCTGATGTTCGCCTGCGGCGTGTCGATCATCGTGGCGCGCCTGATGGGCGGGCGCTCGCAGTACACCGCGGCGCTCGAGGAGCGCGGCGTGCACCTGGGAGGGCGCATCGAAGAGCTGGTGATGGACACGGTGCTGGTGCGCGAGGTGATGCGCGAAGGGGCGCCCGCGGTCCGCGAGGACGAGCCGCTGGAATCGGTGGTGCGGCGGATGATCGACGGCGGCCGCAAGGAGCTGTACGTCGTGGGGCCGGACGGCACCTTCCGCGGCGCCATCACCCTGGCGGAGATGTCCGAGCCGCTGACCCGGCCGGAGACGCTGCGCGTCCTGACCGCGGGGCAGGTGGCGTACACCGAGGTGCCGACGCTGCGGCCGGACGAGAAGCTGAGCGAGGCGATCGGCCGCTGGTCGAGCCTGAGCCGCGACCGCCTGCCGGTCGTCGAGGCGGACGGCCGCTACCGCGGCGAGCTGTCGGCCGGTGACATCCTCTTCCTATACAGCCAGGAGGTCCTGCACAAGGAGGCGCGGCTCGCCCGCTTCGACCGCACCGGCGGCGGACGGACGGGGACCACCTACGTCGAGCTGCCGTCCGAGTACGTCGTCGCCGAGGTGACCCTGTCGCGCTCGTTCCGCGGGATGACCCTCCGGGACCTCGACGCCCGCCGCCGCTTCGGGCTCAACGTCCTCGAGGTGAAGCGCCCCGGAGCGCGACCCGATCTCGAGCACCGGATGCTGGCGAACCCCGACCTGGAGCTGCAGGCGGGGGACATCCTCATCGTCGTGGGGCGCCCCTCGGAGATCGCGCAGTTCCGGGCGGGCCCGACGGCGCGGGCGGCGGCCCCGGCCGGCTAGTCCTTCTTCTTCAGGACCGCGAGGTGCTCGCGGAAGGCCGAGCGGGCGGCGATGTAGTCGTCGTGGGAGAGGTGCAGCTCCATCGAGATGCGGCGGATCTCGTTCTCCTCGAGGACCGAGACGTCGTCGTCCGCCGCCGCCACCTCGAACAGGCAGCGCAGCAGCGCCCGCTTCTGCTCCTCGGTGGTGATGCGGTCGAACTCCCGCGCCACGAGGTAGTTGTCGCTCCCGCCGAGGAGACGCGCCTGCATCTTCGCCGACGCGACCACGAGCAGCGACTGGGCCCGCGGCAGCCGGCCGTGGCTCATGACGATCTCCTCCATGCGCATCCCCTCCGCCTCGCTGATCTGGAGATCGGCGCGCGCCACGCGGCTCAGGAGGTACGCGAAGGCCGCGATGTAGCGCGCCTCCTCGGGCGGCAGGCGATCGAGCTCGGCGACGATCAGCCGGACGCTCTCGATGTCGGCGGCCTCGCCGTCCCGGCCCGGAGGACCGGCGCCGGAGCCGGGCGGCCCGAAGCCGAGCCAGTTCAGGATCGCGTTCTGTCCGTCGTGTCGCGCCATGTCCGGTGATCCCTCATGATGCAGCGGTTCATGACCACTTCGAGCCCCGCGGCGCGCGCCCGGTCGGCCGCGGCGTTGTGTGCCAGGCCGTCCTGCATCCAGATCGCCTTCGCCCCGGCCCGGATCGCCTCGTCGACGATGGCGGGGAGGAACTCGGCCCGCCGGAAGATGTCCACGAGGTCGATGGGCTTCGGGATGGAGGCCAGGTCCGGATAGAAGGTCAGCCCCGGCGTGGAGCGGGCGTTCGGGTTGACGGCGAAGACCTCGTAGCCGTGCGATGCGAGGTAGCGGCCGACGCGGTACGAGTCGCGCGACGGGTCGTCGGAGTGGCCCACCACCGCGATGCGTCGCACCCGTGCGAGGAGATCGTGCAGCGCGTCCGGCCCGGGGTTCGTGCGCGGCAGCTCGCAGGGCGCGGTCACCCGTCGAGCCTAGACCCTTTCCGGGGACTCAGCAAGGCGGCGCGCGGCGGCGGGCACGTTTTCAGCGCGGCGCGACGGCGTGGCGCAGCGCCTCGTCGAGCTCGGGGTGGCGCCACCGGTAGCCGGCCTGCCGCAGGCGCTCCGGGACGACGCGCGCGCTCTCGAGCAGGAGCGAGGACATCTCCCCGAGCGCCAGGCGCAGGGCGAACGCCGGGAGCGGGATCACCGCCGGGCGACGGAGGGCGCGGCCGAGGGCCGCGGTGAACTCCCGATTGGTGGCGGGCGCGGGCGCGACTGCGTTGACCGGGCCGTCGAGCGAGGCGTCGCCGAGCGCGTACTCGACGATCCCGACGGCGTCCTCGATCTGCAGCCACGGCCAGTACTGCCGTCCCGATCCGACCACTCCGCCGATCCCGAGGCGGAACGGCGTCAGCATCTTGCGGAGCGCGCCGCCCCGCGCCGACAGGATGATGCCGAAACGGGCGCAGACGACCCGGATCCCGGCGGCGCGCGCCGGGGCCGAAGCGCCCTCCCAGGCGCGGCACATCTCCGGAAGGAACCCGACGCCGGGGAGGCTCGTCTCGGTGAGGATCTCGTCGCCGCGATCGCCGTAGTACCCGATCGCCGACGCCTGCACCAGGACGCGCGGCGGGCGCGGCAGCGCGGCGAGGGCGGAGGCGAGGAGCGCCGTCGCGGGGACGCGGCTGTCGCGCAGGAGTTTTTTCTGGGCGCGGCTCCAGGGGCGCGCCGCGATGTTCTCGCCGGCGAGGTGCACCACCGCGTCGCAGGTCGCGAGGTGCTCGGGGTCGAGGCGTCCTCGCCCGGGATCCCAGGGGATGTCCGCCCGGCCGGGTCCCCGCGTTGCCGCGTCCGCGCCCGCGCGCACGGGCGGACGCACCAGCCGGCGCACCTCGTGCCCGCCGGCGTAGAGCGACGTGACGAGTGCGGAACCGACGAGACCCGAGGAGCCGCTGACGGCGACGATCACGCCGGCCATGCTAGCCCGGATTCCCGGAGCCGCCCGGCCGGACTCCTAGCGCAGGTCGGTGCGGCCGCCGACGAGACCGGCGCTCAAAGCGAAGCGCACCAGGTCGGCGCGCCGGTGCAGGCCGAGCTTGCGCATGGCGTGCGCCCGGTGGCACTCGGCGGTGCGCGCGCTGATCCCCAGCTCGCGGCCGGTCTCGGTGCTGCTCAGCCCCTCGGCCGCCATCCGCAGCACCTCGCGCTCGCGCGGCGTCAGCGAGGAGATCGCTTCGGATTCCTTCACATCGGCCTCCACGTTGTCGGAGGCCGACGTGATGTTCGAGGTGGGCCGCGCCGGCGGGCCGTCCGGGTGGAGCGCCGCGGGCCGCAGCGCCTCGACGAGATGGGACGCAAAATCCGGCACCGGCCGCCCGACGGCACGTCGCGCGCTGAGCGTCTCGACCTCCCGTCTCGTCAGGGTGCAGAAGAAGACGTGCGTGCGCGGGCTGGCTGCTTCGATCTCCCGCAGGAGCGACAGCGCGCCGATTTCGGCGGGCTCGAGGGCGAAGATCAGAAGATCGGGGAGGAGACGACGCACCGTCGCCCGTGCCTCCTGGCGCTGCGTGAGCGCGACGATCTCGAAGCCGGGCGCCTCGGCGAGCAGGTCGCGGTAGGCGTGAAGCAGCCGCTCCGTGGACGCCACGATGAGGGTCCGGATGGTCCGGCTCACCCCATCAACTTACCGCTTTCGCGCTGCATGTCCATCAGCAAACGTGTGGACGGATCACTGCCGGACATGTCGCCCGAGGCATGAAAACTGACGACGCGGGGGCTATTTGCCCGGCAGGACCTGCTCGTCCCGGCGGACGCGGCGGATCGACTCGGCGAGCTCGTCGAAGGCCGACCCCTTCACCAGGTAGCCGTTGGCCCCCGCCTGCAGCACCCGTTCGATCATCCCCGGGTCGTCGTAGGAGGAGGAGATGAGGAACCGGACGCCCGGGAAGGCGGCCTTCGCGTCGCGCATCGCGTCCACCGGATTGCGCCCGGGCATGGAGATGTCCAGGACCACGACCTCCGCCTGCGCCGCCTCGATCTCCTTCTCGAGCTCTTCGGCGCTCTCCGCCATGCCGACGATCTCGATCCCCTTCTGATCCTTGAGGACCAGCTCGAACAGCCGGCGGATCTCGACGTGGTCGTCGACGCACAGCACCCGGATGGACTTCCCCTTGGCCTCTTTCTTCGTTGTCATGCGCCGCCCTTGCGCGCTCCGTAAGCGGCGCCGTCACGGGCCATCCGCACGAAGGCGGCGACCATGGTGACGAGCTCGGCGGGCTCGATCGGCTTGGCGATCTGCCCCTGGTATCCGGCGCGCAGTGCGCGAATGCGGTCCTCCTTGTGGGCGAAGGCGGTCACCGCCAGGGCCGGCACCTGATCGTGGCGGTGCCGGACGTCCCGGATGAACCCGTAGCCGTCCTTGCCCGGCATGCCGATGTCGCACAAGACGATATCAGGTCTCGCGCTTTCGAGCAGGTCGAGCGCCTCCTCCGCCGACGCGGCGGTGATCACCTTGGCGTGGCAGCGCTCGAGGACGACCCGGAGCAGCTCGCGGGCATCGGGCTGATCGTCCACCGCCAGGATCGTCACGCCCTCGAGGTCGATCTCCTCCTCGGAGGGCCGGCCCACGGCCTCCCGGCGGGGGGGGCGGTGAACGGCCGGGAGCGCGGACACGTCGGTCGGGAGGCGGATGGTGAAGGTCGCGCCGTGCCCCGTCCCCCGGCTCTCCGCCTTCACCGTCCCGCCGTGCAGGTCCACGAGGTGCTTGACGATGGAGAGCCCGAGCCCGAGCCCGCCGTGCTCGCGCGTCGTCGAGGAGTCCCACTGCCGGAAGCGCTCGAAGACGTAGGGGAGAAACTGCGGGTCGATGCCGGCGCCGGTGTCGCTGACGACGATCTCCGCCTGGTTGTCCACGCGACTGAGGGTGACGCGGATACTCCCCCCCTTGGGCGTGAACTTGACCGCGTTCGACAGGAGGTTCCACATGACTTGCTGGAGACGCACGGCGTCGGCGCGCACCGTCTCGATCTCCGGATCGAGCGCGGAGGTCAGGCCGATCTGCTTGCCGTCGGCGGCAGGGCGGATCCCCTCGATCGCCTGGGCCACCGCGTCGGCCAGCGTCACGTCGTGCAGATCGAGGCGCACCTTCCCCGACATGATCCGGTTCATGTCGAGCAGATCGGCGATGAGGTCGGCCTGCGCCCGCGCATTGCGGGCGATGACCCCGATCGCCTCCTTCGCCATGGCTCCGTCGTCCGGGCGCTTCTCGAGGATACGCACCCAGCCGAGGATGGCATTGAGCGGCGTGCGCAGCTCGTGCGACAGCGTCGCGAGGAACTCGTCCTTCACGGCGCTGGCGCGCTCCGCCTCCTCGCGCGCCTGCCGCTCGCTCTGCAGCAGCCGGACCCGCTCCAGCTCGTGCAGCCGGCGCTCGGTCAGGTCGAAGACGCTGAACAGGGCGCGCTGGCGCGACGCCTCCGACGGCGGCAGCACCATGGTGAAGAAGACGTACAGGCGATCCCCCTGCATCGTCTTGAGGAGCGCCTCGGTCTCGAAGTGGGTCTCCCCCTCGGCGATGGCGATCAGCTCCGCCTCGAACACCGGCAGCGACTCGGGCCCGAAGATGTCCGGCAGCGCCCCCAGGAGCGCCCCCTTGCTCGGGGCCTTGAACATCCGCACGGTGGCGTCGTTGACGTCCAGGACGCGCACGAGGCCCAGCGCCTGCTGCACCACCTCAGGGTGTTCCTGGAAGTGGCGGCGGAAGTCGGTCACCCCCTCGCGCTTCAGCCGGTCGAGTGAAGCGCAGACCCCGGAGAAGTCCTCCTCCCACAGCGACACGGCCACCGTCTCGAAGATGCTCCGGAAGCGGCGCTCGCCCGCCTGCAGCGCCGCCTCCGCCTGCTTGCGCTCGGTGATGTCGCGGGAGAAGATCGCGAGGCCGCCGTCCGCGAGCGGATACGCGCGGTGGAACAGCCAGCGCTGCTGCGGGGCGTGGAAGTACTCGTACTCGACGGTGGTCCGCTCCGCCATCGCCCGGTGCAGCGCCACGTAGGGGGTCTTGCCGACCGCCTCCGGGAAGACCTCCCAGACGATCCGGCCGAGGAGGCGCTCGCGCGGCTCGCCGATGCGCCGCAGCCCTTCATCGTTGACGAAGGTGAAGTGCCAGTCCGCGTCGAAGGTGCAGAAGCTGTCGTTGAGGCTCCCCAGCATGCCGGTGAGGCGCTGGTCGGCGATGCGCGCGGCCCGCTCCTGCTCCGCCGCGCGGTCCACGTGCCGGGCCACCGCCCCGGCCGCCCACCACAGCATCCCCAGGAGCAGGGCGATCTCGGTCACCGTCCGCAGCGCGATCCCGAACGGCGGGTCGTAGATCTCCAGGCGCGTCGCGAGGAGGCCGATCGATCCCAGGAGGATCGGCAGGCAGACGAGCAGCGGCGCGGTGCGCCGGAAGAGCCTCCCCGCCGCCCCCGGGTCGGTCAGGCGGCGCATCGGCGATCGCTCCGGGATGTTCAGGACGAGCGCCAGCGACAGCGCCATCACGAAGGTGCTGGTCTGGAAGGCGATCACGGTCGAGCGCGGCAGGGTGAAGAGGATGTCCGCCTGGTACGCATAGCCGATGAGGGACAGGAGCGAGATCGCCATGGTGATCGCGGCGAGCGGCGGAACCGCCCGGCGCCCCCGCGGCCAGCGCGTCGCCAGGACCAGCGCCGTCCCGAGGAGGGTCCACGACAGGGCCCCGGGGGGACCCATGCGACCGGGGACGATGACCCCCACCCGTCCCCAGGTGCGTCCGAAGAGGAGGAGGCCGTCGATGCCGAGGTTCACGCCCGACAGCCATTCGAAAAGGACGGTGCCGCCGAGGAGCGCTGTGGTCAGGCCGAGCACTCTGGCCGCCCGGAGACGGTTCCACGTCAGGCACAGCGCGCCGGCGCCGGCGGCCATCACGGCGATCGCCGTGTTGGGCTGGATGGAGACGCCGGTGTCGAGCCAGTCGGTCAGCCGCGGCAGGTCGAAGACCCAGCCCGCGAAGGACAGGACACCGCCGGCGAGCACGTAGGCCGCGAACACGATGGCCACCGCACGCAGGCGGCCTTCACGGAACGCCGACACCTCCCCGTCGGTGTCGCCCGTCGCGTGCCGATGTCCGACTCCGGCTGGCATCCGGCCCTCGTGGCTTGGGGAATTTGCCCTCCATGTTAGCAGTAGAATCCCGGGAAAGCCGGGGTGGCGAAACTGGTATACGCAGGGGACTTAAAATCCCCTGGCCGTCAGGCCTTCTGGGTTCGAGTCCCAGCCCCGGCACCACCATTACGGATCCGGCCGGTAGCTCGTAGAAGGTGATCGTCCCCCGGCCGGCTTCCGGGTCGATGGTGATGTTGTGGATGAAGCCGTGCAGGAACTCCTTCCGCTGTTCAAGGGTCCCCGTGTTCAGGACCTCACGGAAGCGGTGGAGTTGACCTAGCGCTGCCTCCGTGGCGGCATCCAGGTCGACGGGACGGTACGGAACGCGCTCGAGCTGGTTCAGGCGAGCTTCCAACCCCTTCCGCTGAACGCGGAGCTTCCCAAGGCGCTCCCCGACGAAATCCGACGTCGCCGGGGTCATCACATCAAGGAGTCGGTCCACCTCACCCTGGAGCCGGTCCAGGTCGCCACGGATCTGCTCGATGTTTAGGCGAGGGTCCTTGTGGCCAGACAGCACCTCCTCCTCGATGAATCGCCGGAGCAGTGCCATTCCGCCGTGCTTGAGGTACTTCTGGACCCGCCTCTCGGCCCGCTCCAAGATGAGGTCAGTGAGGTAGAGGCCCCAAACGTCATTGATACCCCCTCCGCCCTTTTCTAGCGCGCCGCTCTTGGGAATGCACGAGGATGGCGGCGCACCGTTGGCCCCGTAGCCATCCCACCAGAAATGAATCATTCCGTAGTCATCTGACGGTGTCTCGGGGCCTCTTGTAGTTCTTCAACATGTCGCAGCCTTCGGGCTGCTCCCTTTCCTTAAAGACCGCCGGACCGGCCGAACCTACACCACTCTACCTATTCGGCAGAACTGTCACGGTTTCTCTCGTTGACGGCCTTTCGAGTTGGGCGTAATTGGTTCGTGTCTCAAGAGTGCGCTAGCCTATCCGCCTCCGGGGCACGACCACACTGCAGGGAGGTCACGATGAGGTATCTGCCGCATCTGCGAGCGAGCGGACTGGCTTTGGTGTCGCTCACTCTATTCCTGGCTGGGCCAGCAGTACCCTTCGCCCAAGTCATTCCCGCGAGCACGGAGCACGTCACCCGCCTGAGCGACATCGTGGTCCTTGGCAAGATCACCGCTACGGACGAGCTGGGAAAAGAAATCGGCCCCATGCGACAGCTTTACACTCGGCACACCATGAGAGTGGAGGCCTATTACAAGGGAGCAGGACCCACTGAGATTGACGTACTGACTGCCGGGGGGTACTGGATGGGTAAGCTCAGCGGTCAGGATAAGGAGGTCAAGCTGGGGACGCAGGCCGTCGGCTCAGTTGGCGTCAGGGTTGGAGAGGAAATGCTGGCCTTCCTTCAGAAACAACCCGAAGGATACGTGTTCGTCGAATGGGACGGCGCAAAGCGCCTCGTTGAAGTCGATCCAATTACTGGGGAACGGAGCGTCACGCTGCGGCTCACGAAGAAGCGATACATGCATGGTACCGCTCTCGAGGGTTTCAAGAACATGGAGGCGATGGAGAAGGGCGGGGACACTGCAGCCGCTGTGGAAGCCAAGCTCTCGCGAGGTTCGTTCCTGGAAGACCGAGTCCCG
>Ga0111539_10002768_pt1 | contig 23271 bp, 22 predicted proteins | sample RhiMethybrSRZTD1_FD_79667 | JGI IMG/M metagenome (GOLD analysis project Ga0111539, IMG submission 79667) | Populus rhizosphere microbial communities from Tennessee, USA - Rhizosphere MetaG P. TD hybrid SRZTD1 (version 2) (version 2) | ecosystem: Host-associated > Plants > Roots > Rhizosphere >...
AATCGTTCGGCACGATCCGCTCCCGTCGTCACGAGGGACAACACGGTCTCTACGCGGCCGGTGATGAGCTGATCATCGAGGGCGGTACGCTCAACGGCCTCGAGGCCGGCCGGAATCTCGTCGTTCGCCGGCGCTATCGCGTGAACGGGCGCGGGTCCCCTGAGTTGGGCGAGCACACATCGGGTCTGTTGCAGATTGTCGAAGCTGATGAGCGCGTCTCGACGGCGGTCGTCGTGTACGCGTGCGACGAGATGATGAAAGGCGACTTCCTGGCGGCGTTCAAGCCGGAGCCGTTGCGGGCGCCGGAGCCCACCGGGGCGCCGGTGTTCGACCAAGCCGCACGGATCCTGTTCGCGGACGCCGGGCAGATGATGGGAGTCGCGCGCCGCCTGATGGTGATTGACCGCGGGAGCGACGAGAGTATCCGGGTCGGGCAGCGCCTGACGCTCTTTCGCCGCCAGCTTCGCGACGAAACACCCGTGGTGGTGGGGAACGCCGTCGTGGTTGCGGTCCGCGGCGATTCGGCGACGATCCGGGTGGAGAGCGCCAGCGACGCGATCGTCTTCGGCGACTGGGCCGCTCCGCAGCGAGCTCGACCATCCTCGGCCGATCCGCCCGCCGCCGATTCTCCGCTTCCCTGAATCCCGCGCTCCGCGCACCCTCGCATTTTTCGATTACCCTGTTGGGTAGTGCCCGATTCACAGATTCGCCTGCGATGGCCGATCGCGCTGCTTGGGGGCGCGTGCCTGCTCGCAGGGGGCGCCGGTGCGACGTACTTCCTGATGCACCGGACTTCGTCGCCCGACACGCCGAGCACCTCACAGCTGGACCTGGTCGCGGTGTCGTCCCAGCCGATGCCGATGCCGCAACCGGGTGAGCCGCTGCCCGACGTCGCTCTGACGCTGACGCCCGATGGCATCACCGGGGCAGGCATCACTATCGGGACGGTCTCGACTGGGGCCGTCTCATCGCGGGTCATCGTGTCCGGCACGGTCGAGCCGAACACTTCTCAGCAGGTTGCGGTCACGTCCCCGGCCGCCGGGCGCGTGACGAGTGTGTCGGCGGAGCCCGGGGCTCAGGTGGAACGAGGACAGGCGCTGGCCCAGGTGTCCAGCCCCGAGCTGGCAGAAGCCCAGACCAAGTTTCTCTTGGCGCAAGCGTCGGCGATCCCGATTCAACAGCAGCTGGAGCGAACCGAAAGACTGATGGGGATCGGTGCGGTGAGCCGCCAGGATCTGGAGCGGGCCCGGGCCGCCCACGCGGCCGCCTTGACCGACCTGGACGCGGCGCGGGCGCGGCTCACCCTGCTTGGCATGTCGCCAGACGCCTTGACCGCCCTGATCGCAAAAAGAGAAGTGGCCACCGCCGCGACAGTCGCCTCGCCGACACAGGGGACGATTGTGCAGCGCGACGCGACCGTGGGGCAGAACGTCGACGGATCGACCCGCCTCTTCACCATCGCCGATCTCTCGTCGGTGTGGATTGCCGGCGATCTTCCCGAGAAGGATCTGTCGCGCGTGCGGCTCGGCAGCCCTTCCACGATTGCCGTCACGGATCTGCCCGGCGTGACGCTCAACGGGATCGTCGGCTACATCGATCCGCAGGTGAATGCCGTGACGCACACGACGCGCGTCCGCGTCGATGCCCAGAATCCACGGGGCGAGCTGCGTCTTGGCATGCAGGCTGAGTTGCAGATCGGCGAGGCGGGATCCGCCGAGGCGACGCTCGTGCCGAAGGAAGCGATCCAGAACGTCGGCGATCGGCAGGTGCTCTATCTTGCGAATGTCGGCGAAGCCGGCCGGTTCGTCGAGCACGAAGTCCGGCTCGGCGATCCGGTTGGCGATCAGGTCGTGGTAATTTCCGGCGTCAAGCCAGGCGATTCGATCGTGGTGAAAGGCAGTCCGTTCCTCCGAGCGGAGCGAGACCGACTCGGTCTTCGCGCGGCGCCGCGGTAACCCGATTCGAAATGTCCTGCCTGAGGTGCAGAGAGCTCTGATCAAATCCCTGCGGGAAGCACACCGGGCAGCCAGGGCAGAAATGCGCCGCTCGACAGAGTGAGACAGAGGAGACTCTCACCGGGATTCGCCGGGCTCGCGCCGCGGCCGTGAGCTCTGCCAACCTCGGTCCGAGCGCCGCCACTTCAGCGGAACGCAGCCGGAATGCGCGTCGATCGACTGCCACCAACTCCGTGCCCTTGAACGAGGCGCGCATCAATCCTCTGGGTGCGTGGCCCCTCTGCGACAGCAGATAGTGACCGAGTTCGTGCGCCAGCACCCGCCCGATCGCACGTCCGGCCAGATCCTCGCGGAGCGCTCGCGGCATGTCGCTTAGCGGACGGCCGTTCCAGCCGGCGGCCAGAGTCACCGCCTCGACCACCTCGGGCCTGATGGTGACGACCCCGTCGGGAATCCCATTGACGAACAAGACGGAGCCGAGTGGACGCGCGGGAGCTCCCGCTGTCTGCTTCTCCGGCGGTGACACCGGCAAGCGGACGATGATGCGGACGTCTTGCGGCTGCTGATCGGTTGTCAGCCACCCGACGCCGATGCCGTACGGACGCCAGATCGCCGCCGCCTCAGTACTGATGGCCCGGAGCTGCCGTCCGGAAAGCGTCGCGGAATTCACGAGCACGATGCCGATTTCGGCCGTGGTGCGCTCACCGGCGCCGAGCGATATCGATGTGAGAGCGGCCAGGAGCGCGGTGGACGCCAGAACGTCGCGAATGGGCATACCCGCGACAGTACGAGCGGTTCGTCAATGACAAAAGGTCTTTGTTTTCATCACAACCATGAAAACTGTTAATGTGAGGTATGGACCTCGAGATTCGCCACCTGGTGCTGGTTCGGGCGGTCGCGGCGGCGGGCACCTTGACGCGCGCCGGCCTCGCCCTCCATCTGACGCAATCGGCACTCAGTCATCAACTGCAGGACATCGAAGCGCGGCTCGGCACCGCGCTCTTCCTCCGCGTCGGGAAGCGGATGGTCCTGACGCCAGCCGGCGAACACATCCTCGCCTCAGCCGAAGGAGTGCTGACGACGATGGAACGGACCGAGGAAGCGGTCCGGCATCTGGCGGGCGCGCGCAGCGGCGTCCTGCGCCTCACGACGGAGTGCTACACGTGCTATCACTGGCTGCCACCACTGCTCAAGCGGTATCGGGGCACGCATCCGGGCGTCGACGTTCGCATCGATGCGACCGCGACCAACGATCCGTTGGCGTATCTTCTGGACGGGCGGCTCGACGTGGCGATCGTGAGCGGCCAGGTGCACGATCGGCGGATCATCGTGCAGCCCTTGTTCAACGACGAGCTCGTGGCGATCATGGAGCCGAGACACCCGCTGGCCGGCAAGCCGTACCTGCGTCTCGAGGATTTCGCGGATCAGACGCTTCTGATCTACCCGCCGAAGGAAGAAAGCACCTTTTATCAGCGCATGCTCCTGCCCGCTGGGGTTGCGCCGGCGTCCCTGCAGCAGATCATGCTGACCGAGGCGATTATCGAGCTGGCGAAGGCGGGTCTCGGAATCGCGGTGCTCGCCGCGTGGGCCGTGGCGCCTCATGTCAAGGCGGGGACGCTGCGCGCCTTGTCAGTAACCCGCCAGGGCTTCCGGCGAACCTGGAGCGTCGCCACGCTCAAGGACACGGCCCAGTTGCCGCACGTTCGCGAGTTTATCCATCTGCTCGCCGCGTCTCCGCCGTTTGGGACGCAAGTATCAGCGCCGCACATCGCGCGTCCGACGCGTGCGTCGAAGCGAAGGGTGACAGCGAAGACGTCGCGCTTGCAGAGCCTCTAACGGGACCATCGCGCGCCACCAGCGCGGCCGCTGGACCCCGCTGTGTTGATGCTGGCAACAACCCTGCTACAATTCTCGTGCATTCAACGCGATGCGACAGAAACGGGCCGCTATAAAGACGGACATCAAGGCCAAGCTGCCGAAGCGGTCGAGTCCTGCCCGAGGACGCCCGATCGTGCACCACGAGGCCTGGACCAAGGTGTCGGTCGTGTTATTTGAGCGACAGATTCTCCACCTCGATCGGCTGTCCACCGACGTGCGGCGCACCGGCGGCAAGACCATGAATCGAACCGAAATCATTCGGGCATTGATCGACGGCCTGATTGGTAGCGGCATGGACATTACCCAGCACGGCTCCGAGGCTACGCTTCGAGCCCTTGTCGCTCGTCGCCTTGGTCGCGATGCTTAGCGCGACATTGAAGGTAGTGAATTCCATCCCTATTGTTGCCGACGCGCCGGAGCCGACGCCCCGGTCGAGATTCACCTTAGAATTCGATCGTGAGTGCCCGCCGCCGAACCGCACGTGCCCGCCGCACGGTCGCCAGCCGGACGCACCGAGGGTTCTCGCAGACCCGCGCGCTCCGCGTTTTGAAGGAAGTCGCGGAAGCGCTCAACAGCGCCCCCACTGAACAACGCGCCGCTACTGAAGCCTTGAGTCGGATGGCCGATCTCCTCGGGGTTGAGACCGGATGGGTCTGGTTGCGCGATCCGGCGTCCGGGCATTTCTACAATGCCGCCGTGCAGAACCTTCCGCCGTACCTGCGGGAGCCGGTGCGGATGACCGGGCGGTCGTGCTGGTGCCTCGAGCTCTTTCGCAGCGGCGAGCTGACGGCGCGCAACATCGACGTGGTCGAGTGCAGCCGGCTCGCTCCCGCCGCGGAATCACGCGAATCGTCGCTGACCCAGGGTTTGCGTTGCCACGCGAGCGTGCCGCTCTACGCGGGAGGCCGGCCGCTCGGCGTGATGAACCTCGCGATGCGGGGATGGCGGCGGCTGATGCGTCAGGAGCTCGACCTGCTGACGACCATCGCGGATCAGCTCGCCGTGGCGATCGAGCGCGCGCGTCTCGGTGAACAATCGATCGAGCATGCACGAGCCGATGAGCGCTCGCGCATCGCTCGCGATGTCCACGACACGCTCGCGCAAGGATTCACGGCCGTCGGCCTGCACATCGAGGCCGGGTTGTCGCGCCTTCCTTCGCGCAACCGGGCGCGGCCGGCGCTCCGGCTCGCGCTCGACGCCGCCCGCCAGGGTCTGGAGGAAGCGAGGCAATCCATCACCAGCCTGCGGGGGTCGCCGCTCGAAAACCGATCGCTCGCCGAGGCGCTCGGTGCGCTGGCACGCCGGTTCACGACCGAGACGGGCGTCCGCGTGCGCGTGGATGTCACCGATGTGGGCTCTGTTGGCGTCGCCATTGAAACCGAGTTGTTCCGCATTGCCAGTGAAGCGTTGACGAATGTTCGCAAGCACGCCGGCGCAAGCGAGGTGACGCTTCGCCTCGAACAGACCCGCCACGGCCTTCGACTGACCGTCGCCGATGGCGGCCGCGGTTTTCGTGTGCGTGCCGCAAAGCGCCGTGGCTTTGGGCTGTCGGGCATGGACGATCGGGCCCGCACGGCGGGCGGGCGGGCCACCATCCGGAGCGCGCCAGGGCGAGGGACCACCGTGACGGTGACCATTCCGCTGAAGCGCCATGATTAGCGTGCTGATCGTCGAAGACCATCCCATCGTTCGCGAAGGTGTGATGGCGGTGCTCAAAGCCGAGCGCGATATTGATGTCGTGGGCGCGACCGACAGCATCAAGGACGGACTTCGGCTTGCCGGCAGGCTCCATCCCGACGTCGTTCTGCTGGATCTCAAGCTGCCCGACGCCGGCCCGGTCGACGCGGTCTCGAGCTTCGCCGCCGATGGGCGGAGCATCGTGGTCTTCACGGCGCACGATGCGGATGAAGAGGTGTTTCGCGCCATTCGCGGCGGCGCGCGCGGCTACTTGCTGAAAGGGACGCCGGCGGTGGAGATTGCCAAGGCGATTCGACAGGTGCACGCCGGCGAGTCGTATTTGAGTCCGCGGATCGCCGCGAAGCTCGTCAAGGGTGTGAGCCAGCCGCGCGGACGCTCGGGACGACTGAGCGCACGGGAGCTGGGCGTGCTGCGCTTGATCGCGGCTGGCCTCTCGAATCGTCAGATTGCCGCCACGCTGTCGATTTCGGAGCGGACCGTGAAGTTTCATGTCACGGCGCTCTTCAACAAGCTGGGCGCCGACAATCGAGCGCAGGCGGTTGCCCTCGCCGCCGAGCGCGGCCTGCTGTCCACAACATCGTAATCCACTCGTAGTGCAGACCCTGAGGTCTGCCGTTTCATGCAGGACTTAAGTCCTGCACTACGAGTACGACGGCTACGCACCCTGTCCAAACGGACAGGTCCCTGCCTGTCCCGTAGGCCGAAGGCGCGCTCCAGAACAATCGCTACGATGAGTCATAGAGAGGGGAGCAGATCCATGACACCAAGTGTGACTGCTGATAAATCGAGCGGGCTCGAAGGCGTGCGGGTGGCGATCACCGGCGGAACCTCGGGGCTCGGGTTGGCGATGGTCGGCGAGTTGATGCGTCGGGGCGCGCGCGTGGCATTTGTCGCCAGAACTCGTGAACGCGTCGATGGAGTGACGCGCTCACATCCAGGCGCCTTCGGGATCGTCGGCGACGTCGCCGCGAAGGGCGACATCTATCCGATCGCTCTGCAGGTGCTGGGCAACCTCGGGGGCCTCGACGTGCTGGTGAATAATGCCTCCGCCCTCGGGCCCGTGCCGCTGGCGCCACTGGCAGACACCGACTGTGAAGCGTTCGAGCTGGCGCTTGCCACCAACCTGCTTGGGCCTTTCCGACTGACCAAGGCGCTATTGGGCGCCCTGGCGGCTTCGGCCCGCGACGGCCGTGGCAGCCTCGTCCTGAACGTGTCGAGTGACGCGGCAATCAACCCGTATCCGGACTGGGGTGCGTACGGAGCGAGCAAGGCCGCGCTCGCTCATATGACCCGGATCTGGAATGAGGAACTCGCGGCGGAGGGCATTCACTTTCTTTCAATCGATCCGGGAGACATGGATACGCCGCTACACGCCGCGGCTGTGCCGGATGCGGACAAGGCCACCCTGAAGCGGCCGGCGACGGCCGCAGCGGAGCTGACCGAGACGATCGCGTCGGGTCTCCGGCGTGCCTCACTCACCGGATCACGAGCATGATTGCCGCACAGGAGCCCGTCCAACGGCCGCTCGACGCCAGGCTGCTTGTCGTGGACTCGCGAGGCCGGATCACGGAGACGCCGCGAACTCGATGGCTGGATCAAATGGATGCCGGCGACCTGGTCATTGCGAATGATGCCGCCACGATCCCGGCCAGCCTTCACGGTGTGCACCTGGCAACCGGCGCTGCGATCGAAGTTCGACTTGCCGGTTTCACGAGTCAGGCGAAGGGCGCGACCGTCGGCCCGATCGACGTTCGCCGGTTTGCGGCAGTCGTCTTCGGAGAGGGTGACTTCCGAACCCGAACTGAGGATCGACCTCTCCCGCCGCCTCTGAAGACTGGCGACCATCTCGCGTTCGGAGATCTCTCTGCGTCGATTGAGGCGCTTCTCGACCATCCCCGCTTCGTCTCGATCCGATTCGCCGGCTCGAGCGCCGGAATCTGGGAAGGGATCGCGAGACGCGGCCGGCCGATTCAGTATGCGCACGTCACGGCACCGCTGGCCCTATGGGACGTCTGGACGCCGATCGCTGCGCTGCCGGTCGCGTTCGAGCCGCCGTCTGCGGGGTTTGTGCTGGATTGGAAAATGATCAGGGCCATCCGTGAACGTGGGATCAAGTTCGCGACGATCACGCTCGCCGCCGGGATCTCATCCACTGGAGACGCTGAGCTCGACCGCCGACTACCTCTGGACGAGCCATATTGGATTCCGGAGGCGACCGCTTTGGCGGTACGCACTCGGGCAGCCGGTGCGCGCGTGGTGGCCATCGGCACCACAGTCGTGCGCGCGCTCGAGCATTCCGCGGCCGTTCACGGGATGGTCCGTGCCGGCGACGGGCTCGCGGATCAGCGCGTGGGGCACGGAAGTCGACTGCGGGTCGTTGACGCCATCATTTCAGGAACCCACGAGCCGGACAGCAGCCATTACCAGCTCTTGCGCGCATTCGCGGACGATGAGACCCTCGTCCGAGTGAGTGCGGCACTCGAGTCCGGCGCATTTCGGACCCACGAATTCGGGGACTCGGTGCTGATCGAGAGCGCCAGACAGTCTGTCTGCGGTTCGTCGCACAGTCGTAAGCGGCGCGACGATCTCGTTGCGACCGCGGCCTGATCTGCTTTCCAGAACCTCTGCAGCAGGTTAGCGTTGTGTGCGCTCAGCACGGGAATCGCGGGGCGCCGTCTCGATGCCGAATCCGAATCGCAACGTCGCGATCCTCGCTGCCAGCCTGTTCGGCCTGGCGCTCGGCGAAGAGCTGTGGCAGGCCTACGTGCCGGCCTATCTGACTGCGCTTGGGGCGAGCGGCGTCGCCGTCGGGCTCTTCGGTTCGCTGAAAGATCTTCTGGATAGCGCGTATCAGTACCCTGGCGGCTGGCTCGCGGATCGTGTCGGCCGGCGAATCGCGCTCATGGCGTTCACCGCCACCGCGATCGCCGGTTATGCGGTGTACGCCATCGCGCCATCCTGGCCGGTGGTGTTCGCCGGTCTGTTTGGTGTCATGGCGTGGAAAGCTGGCGCCTTTCCCACGACGTTTGCCGTCATTGGCGATGCACTCCCCCCGGGCAAGCGCGGAGTGGCCTTCAGCGTCCAATCGATTCTCGTGCGCGTCCCGCGCGTGTTGGGCGCGCCCATTGGCGGCCTGTTGATCGCGGGTCTCGGCCTCGTGGCCGGCATCAAGATGGCGCTTCTGGTCACGCTCGCTCTGGCAGTCGTCGTTCTTGCTGGCCAGTACTTCGGCTTTCAAGAAGATCGCGCTGCGCGGCCGATGTCGCCAGGCGGCAATCTGCGCGCGGTCTTCTCGAGTATGCCGCCCCCGCTGGTTCGCCTGCTGGCAGCCGACTGTCTCGTTCGGATTGGAGAGGGCATTGCGACGTCGTTCATCGTCTTGTTCGTGCTGCAGACGCGCCACACCTCGCCGGAAACCTACGGTCTTCTATACGCGACCCAGCAGGCGGTGGCGATTGCCTCTTATCTGCCGGGCGGTAAATTTGCCGACTTGACCGGACGCCGCCCGATCGTCGCCTTGACGTTCGTGTTCTTCGCCGCGTTTCCGATGGCGGTCCGGCTTGCACCAGGCGGAGCGGCCCTCATCGGGGCGTTCGTGATCGGAGGCTTGAAGGAAATTGGAGAGCCAGCCAGGAAGGCGCTGATTGTCGATCTGGCGCCCGACGAACGACGGGCCCGCACGGTCGGCGTTTACTACACCATTCGCAACTTTCTGGTCGTGCCTGCGGGACTCGTGGGCGGACTGCTGTGGCAACGCTCCCCCTACCTTCCACTGGAAGTGGCCTGCGTGGTCAGCTCCGTGGGGGTCGTTGTGTTTCTGGCCACCACGCGCGGATCGCGCCTGTAGAACCGCCGGGGCGCGACTACCGCTATACTGCGCCTCGCAACAGCGGATATGGGATTCGTTTCTCTCTTCTTCCCATGGGGCGTGATCCTGCAGGCGGTGGCGATGGTTCATTTCATCCGTCGCCGGCCGGATACCATCTGGATGTGGGTGATCATCTTTCTTGGGCCCCCAGGCGCGCTTTTTTACATCGTCATGGAGGTGCTCCCGGACCTCTCGCTGCTCAGGCAATCGTTTGAGGGCGTCAGGAGACGCAAGCGGATCAATCACTTGCAGGCGGTCGTACTCGACAACCCCGCAGCTGGGAACTACGAGGAGCTGGCCGATCTGTATCTCGATGAAGGGCAGTTCGCACGCGCCCGGGCGAGCTACGACAAGGCGATCTCGTCGCGGATGGATTATCCCGATCCGATCTACCGCCGTGGCATTGCCTCGATTCACCTCGGCGACTTCGCGGCCGCGGTACCAGATCTCGAGTACGTGACGGCGCGGGATCCGAAGTACGACTTTCATCGAGCGATTGCGCTGCTGGCCCACGCATACGCGAACACGGGGCAGCTCGACAGGGCCGAATCGCTGTTTGAGCGCGCGACCGAGATTTCCACGTTGTCGGAAACCTACTTGAACTACGCGGCCTTTCTCGCCTCGCAAAAGCGGCCCGCGGAAGCGCGTGAGTGGGCGGAACGCGTCCTGGCCAAGAAGCCGACGATGCCGCGCTATCTGCAGCGCCGGGAGCGGCCGTGGTTTCGTCAGGCGCGTGCGTTGCTGAAGCGGCTGCCAGCGGCAGGCTAAAGCCGACAGGAATCAGCGTCGGCGTGGTGGTCCAGCGCGCTCCGTCGTCTGGTTCGGACCCGCGTTGGCATCGAACTCGGCGGCCAGCGGCGCAAACGCCGGCGTCGGACCACGCCAGCGCAGATCGTCAACCGAGTCAAACAGTGGGATGTCGGTTCGCAGTGTGGCGAGGTCTCGAAAGAGAAACGCCCGCTCGCGCTCGCGCGCGAATGTGGCTGCCAGAGCGCCTGGGCTGGTGGCGGCCACGTGCCACGTCCGCCAATCCTCCGGAATAGATTCCAGATGGCCGTATTTTGCGAGCACGGCGGCGGTTGATTTCGCGCCCCAGCCAGGCAGGCCAGGATAACCGTCCGCGGCATCGCCGACGAGCGCCAGATAATCCGGGATCGAGGCGGGCGGCACTCCGAATTTCGCAATCACGCCGGCCTCGTCGCGAATCGTGCGAGTGCGCCGGTTCAGTTGCACGACACGTGTGCCGCGCACCGACTGAGCCAGATCCTTGTCCGGCGTGCAGATCACGACTCGCGCCACGCGCGCATCGCTTGCCGCTGTCGCGGCCGCAGCCGCCAGCGCGTCGTCGGCTTCGAACTCGATCATCGGCCAGACGGCGACGCCCAGGGCGGACAGCGCTTCTTCGAGCAGAGGGAACTGCGCGAGGAGATCGGGATCGATACCAGCGCCAGTCTTGTAGTCCGGCCAGAGCCGATTGCGGAAGGACTCGATGACATGGTCCGTCGCGACACCCAGGTGCGTCGTCCCGCTGTTGATCATGCCGAGCACGGATCCGATGACGCCACGGACGGCAGCAACTTCCCGCCCCGTCCGATCTCGGACCGAGGGGAGCGCGTAGTAGTGGCGGAAGAGTTCGTAGGTGCCGTCGACGAGATAAACCTCCAGGGTGGCTCCTCTTCAGTGACGCTCTGAGCGAATATAGATCACGGGAGACATGTCATGAGCGAACTGGCGGGTATCTTTGTCCGGAAGTCGTGCAGTCTGCTTGCAACTGAATACCTGCCGAAAATCGAGCGTTCGATCGAGCGCCTGAGCGAGGACCTGATCTGGCGTCGGGCGAACGACGCTTCGAACAGCGTTGGTAATCTCATGCTCCATCTGCGCGGCAATGTCACCCAGTGGATCATTGGCGGTGTCGGTCAGCGTCCGTACGACCGGCAGCGATCGGAAGAGTTCGCCGAGCGCAGACATCTGCCGGCAAGTGACCTGATGCAGAAACTTCGCATCGTGGTCAGCGAGGCGTCTCAAATCATTGGTGACCTCGACGCGACGGCCTTGTCGAGCCGGCGCCAGATCCAGGGATATGACGTCACGGTCCTCGAAGCCGTCTACCACGTGGTGGAGCACTTCAGCATGCACACCGGGCAGATCATCCTGCTGTCGAAAGCGTACACCGGCGAAGACTTCCAGCTTTGGCAGCCGCCGCAGTCGTGATAGGTGGAAGGGTCGGCTCAGCTCGCACAATCCTGGCCCGCTGCGTGCTTATCGCCCCAAAGGGGGAATCATGGTTCAGCCCACCTCGACGGCGCGCTGGAGTGCCTGGGAGCCGACAGCGCTCAGCGTGCTCCGCATCATCGCCGCGTTTCTCTTCCTCCAATACGGAACGACGAAGCTCTTTGCATTTCCCGCGGCGGTCATGCCTGATGGCGGGACAGCCGCACTCGCATCACAGGCCGGCATAGCAGGCGCGTTGGAAGTGATTGGTGGAGCCCTTCTTTTGGTGGGTTTGTTCACGCGCCCTGTGGCCTTTCTGTTGTCTGGCGAAATGGCGGCGGCCTATTTCATTGGCCATGCCGGGCAGGGGTTCTGGCCAGTTCTCAACGGCGGCGTGCCGGCGGTTCTGTTTGCCTTCATCTGGCTCTACGTCTCCGTAGCCGGGCCGGGCTCCTGGAGCATCGATGCCATTCGTGGAAAGCGAGGTTCTGGCGACATCCAGGAGCGCTTCAACCACGCAGCGTGAGTTCGAATAGTCCGGCTTGAGGCCGGACAATTCGTCGTACTCGTAGTGCAAGGCTTCAGCCTTGCCGTGACGGCAGGACTGAAGTCCTGCGCTACGAGTTATTGGTAAAAACAGTATCTGGGCGTCCTCCAATGAAGGGGCGTATAGTAGCGCCTCGTCCATCGCCAGCGTGGAGGGAGCTATGAAGAGTTTGTTTTGCTGCATCGTCGCGCTATCTCTGTCAGCGTGTTCCAGCGGAACGACCAGCCCGCCCTCGGAGCAAGCCGCGGCGCAGGAAATAGCAATCACCTCAAAATCGCCTGAGGCCATTGACCATTTCAAGAAAGGACGCACGCTGCTCGAGAACGTCCGCAACAGCGAGGCCGCCGACGAGTTCAAGCAGGCCCTCGCACTTGACCCAGACTTCGTCTCGGCACGAGCGTATCTTGGCGTCGCCACACCTGGTGCCGAGGGGTTGAAAGAACTCGAACAAGCCAATTCGAGTGCGTCTGCTTTGCCGGAGACAGAGCGGCTATTCGTTGAGGGCAGCCTCGCGAGCCGCCGCGGCGAGCTGGACAAGAGCACGAGTCTCTATACCGAGCTCACGCAAAAGGCCTCAGGGGATTGGCGGGCGTTCGCCACGCTCGGTCAGCAACTGGCTGTTCAGCAGAAGCACGCGGAAGCGATCCAGGCGCTCCGCAAAGCGACGACGCTCAATCCGAAAGCGGGAACAGCCATCAACTCACTGGGATACGAGAGCTTGCGCCAGGGCGACGTCAACGGCGCCATCGAGGCGTTCCAACAATACGTCGCGCTCGAGCCCAACGAACCCAACCCGCAAGACTCGTATGGCGAAGCCTTGCTCGGGGCCGGACGCTTCGACGAGGCTGCCGCGGCGTTCGAGAAGGCCGCGACACTTTCCCCGAAGTTCTGGAATGGCTGGGAAGGGAAGGCCTACACGAAGTACTTCGCGGGTGATTGGGCTGGCGGCGATGAGGCGCTGGGGAAGGCCCGCGCCAGCGCCTCGCGTCCGAGCGATCGAAACGCCATCGACGAAGTGGCCGGATTTGCCGCGTTGGCCAGGGGCAGCGCGGCGGACGCCTTGAAGCGGTTCGACGCGGCGGCGCAGGAGTCCGGCGTCACGCCATCAGAGGTGGCGCGAATGCACCTGGATCGGGCGTTCGTCTATACCGAGACAGCCCGCTATCCTGACGCCCTGTCACAACTGTTTGCCGCGCTTACCTTGGCCGACAGCGGCAAGCTGCCGCCGAGCGCGGCGACGAACATTCGTCACCTTGCGCTGGCTGGACGAACGACCGTTGAAGCGAAGACCGGACAGGTGGCCGCCGCACAGAAGAGCGTCGAGGCTCTCCAGAAGGAAGCTGCCAGCCGGTCCGACAATCCGCTCGTGCAGTCGTCGCTGCACATGGCGATGGGCATGCTGAGCGTGGCGCAGAAGGATCTCGCGGGCGCTGCCGCGCACTTCAAACAGTGCACGGCTCAGGATTCGTACTGCCATTGGCAGCACGTGCTTGTGGCCGACAAGGGCACGGATAAAGCTGCCGCGCAAGCAGTGCGTGACGAACTACTCCGTGTGAATCTGCGCGATCCCATCTTCTTGTATGTGCGCTCGAAGGCCGCGCCAAAGACGGCTCCTCGTCTCACGAACTGAGGAGGTAACAGAGAAGAGGTTAGAGGTTGGAGGTTAGGGGTTGGCGTGCAGCAACCTCTACCCGCTAACCTCTAGCCACTGACCTCCAACCTCCAACCTCCAACCTCTACCCTCTGACCTCCGACCTCTCATTTGGTCCACAATTGAGAGGCGCATGCCGACGCACACACATCCGGAACCAGCGTCCGAAGTCCTTGATCCGGTGTGCGGGATGATGATTGCTCCCGAGGATGCGGTTGGAACGGCTGACTTTCACGGTCAGACGTACTACTTCTGCAACCAACAGTGCCTGGAACAGTTCCGGGCCGATCCGGGCCGGTTCGTCGCGCCAGATGGCCAGCCGGTCGAGGCGCCGAGTGGCCCCGCCGACGCCGAATACACCTGTCCGATGGATCCGGAGGTGCGACAGCAAGGACCTGGCCCATGTCCGAAATGCGGAATGGCGCTCGAACCGATCCTTCCGGTCCCGCTGACGAAGACCGAGTGGACCTGCCCCATGCACCCCGAGATCGTTCGCCAGGTACCCGGGTCGTGCCCGATTTGCGGGATGGCGCTCGAGCCTCGGGTGGTCACGCTCGAAGAACAGAACGCTGAGCTGGTCGATATGACGCGCCGCTTCAGGGTGTCGCTGTTTCTGATTGCCCCTATTGTCGTGTTCATGATCGGCGACCTTTTGCCGGGACAGCCGCTCGCGCACGCACTCGGGCATCGGGCGATGGCGTGGATGCAACTCGTGGTGGCGACACCGATCGTGCTCTGGGCCGGATGGCCGTTCTTCCAACGAGGCTGGGCCTCGGTGGCGAATCGCCATCTGAACATGTTCACCTTGATCGCGCTTGGCGTCGCCGCCTCGTACGGCTTCAGCCTCGTCGCGACGCTTGCGCCTGGCGCGTTTCCGGAGTCGGTCAAGACCAATGGCCAGGTCGCGGTGTACTTTGAGGCAGCTGCGGTCATTGTGGTGCTCGTCTTGTTGGGGCAGGTGCTGGAGCTCCGGGCGCGCAGCCGTACCAGCGCCGCCATTCGCAACCTGCTGGGGCTGGCTCCCAAGACAGCCCGGCGGATCACGTCCTCGAACGTCGAGCAAGACGTGCCCTTGGACCAGGTCATCGTCGGCGATCGACTTCGCGTCCGGCCCGGTGAACACGTGCCCGTAGACGGAGTCGTCATCGAAGGCGGATCGGCAGTTGATGAGTCTCTCGTGACGGGCGAGCCCGTGCCGGTGGAGAAGGCTCAAGGGGCGGCCGTGACCGGTGGTACGGTCAACGGCACCGGAACCTTTGTCATGCGTGCCGAGCGCGTTGGGAGCGACACGCTCCTCGCGAGAATCGTGAAACTCGTCGGCGATGCCCAACGGTCCCGCGCACCGATTCAGCGACTTGCCGACCGGGTCTCGGGGTGGTTCGTCCCGTTGGTGGTGTTCGTTGCGGTTGTGACTTTCGGTCTGTGGGCGGCGCTCGGCCCAGAGCCCAGACTTGCCCACGCGCTGGTCAACGCCGTTGCGGTCCTGATCATCGCCTGTCCGTGCGCCCTCGGCCTTGCCACGCCGATGTCCATCATGGTTGGGACCGGCCGCGGTGCCGAACTCGGTGTGCTCCTCCGGAATGCCGAAGCATTGGAATGGCTCGAAGGGGTGACGTTGCTCGTCGTGGACAAGACGGGGACATTGACGGAAGGCAAGCCCCAGCTGCTCCGGGTTGACCCGCACGCAGGCTACGCCGAGCCGGAACTGCTGCGCCTCGCTGCCAGCCTCGAGAGTGTCAGCGAGCACCCGCTCGCTGGCGCGATCGTGAGTGGCGCGCGGCAGCGTGGTGTGTCGTTGGCGAGCGTTCAGGATTTTCGATCGGTGACGGGCCAGGGCGTCAGCGGCATCATCGATGGACATCAAGTGACGGTGGGAAACGCGAAACATCTCCATGCGCTCGGCATCGATTCGGCGGCGGACGTGGCCCAGGCTGACGCACTCCGACTCCAGGGTCAGACGGTCATGTTCGTGGCGATCGATGGCCGACCCGCGGGCGTGTTGGGGGTTGCCGACCCGATCAAGTCGACGTCCAAGGAGGCGATCGACGCACTGCATGCCGAGGGCGTGAAGGTCGTCATGCTGACGGGCGACAACCGCACGACGGCCGAAGCGGTGGCTCGCGCCGTGGGCATCGACAGCGTCGAAGCCGATGTGCTGCCCGATCGGAAGGCCGCAGTCGTGAAGCGGCTCCAGGCCGAGGGCCATCGCGTGGCGATGGCGGGGGATGGCATCAACGATGCGCCCGCCCTCGCGCAAGCCGACGTCGGGATCGCGATGGGCACCGGCGCCGACGTGGCGATGGAGAGCGCCGGCGTTACGCTCGTCAAGGGCGACCTTCGCGGCATTGTCCGCGCGCGTCGCCTGAGCCGGGCAACCATGCGGAACATTCGCCAGAATCTGTTCTTCGCGTTCGTCTACAACATGATCGGTGTGCCCGTCGCGGCGGGTGCCCTGTACCCGTTTTTTGGTCTGCTCCTCAGTCCAATGATTGCCAGCGCGGCGATGACGTTCAGTTCGGTGTCGGTGATCACGAACGCGCTCAGGTTGCGGCGCGTAGACCTGTAGGCGACCCGTAGGCCCGAGCTTCAGCTCGGGCGTCGAGAGACTGGGCGCAATCGGATCTCGAACAGTCGCGGCCACAACTTGCCGGTGACAAAGAGCCGATCACCAACGGCGTCGTAGGCGATGCCGTTCAAGACGGCTCCCGCAGCTCGGTCTGGCGGCGGCATCATGCGCGAGCCGAGTCCCGTCAGATCGATCCAACCGGTGACCGCACCTGAATCCGGGCTGATGATGGCGATCCGATCCTCGTGCCAGACGTTCGCGTAGATCGCGCCGCCCACAAACTCGAGCTCGTTCAGGTAGCCGATGGGTTTTGCGCCCTCGGCCACCTCGATGTCGCCGAGCTCGTAGAACTTGTCTGGATCGAGAAAACGCAGCGAGGCGGTCCCGTCACTGAGGATCAACCGCCGATCATCGTGAGTCAGGCCCCAGCCCTCGCTCTTGTAGCTGAATGTGGACTGCGGCTCGAGCGAGGTCATGTCGTAACTCGAGCCAACGTTGACGCCGAAGCGGCGCCCGAGCGCCGTCAGGACAGAAGTAAACCCGCCAGCTTGTCCGAGCGCCGAGGGCACGCTGACCGCGGCCCTCATCGGCGTGAGTTGCAGGAGCAGGCCGCCCCATTCCGTCAGCCCCTCGCCGAAGTACCGGGCGTCGAGGTCATGCTGCTGAAGGACCTCGCCCGTCTCGAGTCGCACTTTGCGCAAGGAGGACCGTCCGTTCAGCCCGGTACTCTCGTAGAGGAATCCGTCGCGATAGATCAGCCCCTGCGTGAAAGCCTCCGGATCGTGCGGATACTCGCGCACGATCTCGTATCCATGGATGGTCGGTTCCGGCGACGCCGGGGCACGCTCCGGCCGCGGCCTGGTCAGGAAGTATGCGGCAATCGCCGCACCCACGCCGATTGCCAGCAACCACGTGCGCATGGCGCGACTATCGGTGTCTCAAGACGATCCGGTTCACGCCAGTTGTGTGGGGAGCCGTGGGCGGCGCGACCGCAACCGCCAGACGATCTCGGCCACGGGGGCAGCCATCAGTGCGACGGCGACGCAGAAAACGACCCAGTTGAACGGCTGTGGCAGCCCCTGACTCGCTACATCCAATCCCTGACGCAGTGCCCAAATCGAATCGGCCATGAACACGTACAACGCGAGGGCGATGCCGATTCCGCTCACGGTCCACGAAGTCCGTGTCAGCGCGGTGACGGGGCTGCGATCGGGAAGCTGGCTGGCAAAGGTGCCCCAAATCACCATGAGCACGGCAATCGAGACGGGCGCGAGCACCGGCCCCCACCACGGCAACGGCAGCAGAAAGAGAATGTCCCAGTCGAACACTGATCGCGGCCACCCCGACATCATTCGGAGGAAAACGTAGTACAGGATGTCCCACACGCCGAAGGCGATCGACGTGTAGCCAAGCCGCTTGTGCCACGTCCGCCCCGCGAGCATGCCGATGGTGAGGAGCATCAGGAGGGTCGCCGCCTCGCGCACGAGCTCAACCGCCCCGAGCACTCCGTGAATCGGCAGCGGATTCTCCTGATAGGGGTCGATGCGATTGGTTATCACGCGAAGGTAGTACACGCTGGCGGCTTCGACCCACGCCATTCCGATGGCGAATGCGACGACAATCAGCCATCGCGATCGTTCTCGACCAAGCCGCGTCATCGTTCGTGCTCCGCCAGACAGTTTGCTGTCACGTTTAGCATCGTCGCAAATCCCAGAATGCGCTGCTCGACCCGATTGATGACATCTTCTGGAGTGGACGTGCCGGCGGTGAGGCCGACGGCGTCGCCCGAATGAAACCACTCCGGAACGAGGTCCGACTCGGTCTGGATGTGATGAACGCGGGAACAGGATCGCCGGCAGGTGGTCACCAGTTCGCGCGTGTTGTTGCTGTTGACGCCGCCCACGACGATGACGATATCGCACTGTCGTGACAGTTCGAGCGCGGCGTCCTGGCGCTGCTTCGTCGGCTGACAGACGGTATCGACGAAGCGGACGTCGGAGCGGGGAAACCGTGCTCGAATCAGGCCGACCAGCTGTCGCACGTGCTGGATTGACTGCGTGGTTTGCGCCGCTATACCGAACCGCGGATGCTCGTCGAGCTGGTTCACATCGGCTTCGTTGAGGACGACATCGAAGTCCGCGAGGTCTTCCGTCAACCCCCGCACTTCGACGTGAGTCCGCTGTCCGATGATGACCGGATGATAGCCGTCGGCGACGAGCGTCGTGATCGCCCGGTGGGCCGAATGCACGAGCGGGCACGTGGCTTCCACGATGTCCAGCCCGCGCGCCCGCGTGGCCGCGAGAGTCCGTTGTGACGCACCGTGCGCGGTGATCATGACCGTGTGCGTCTTGACCTCCGAGGTCTCATGCGCGATGGCTATCCCTCTGATCTGGAGCGCAGCCAGTACCGTTTCGTTGTGCACCAGGTCGCCAAGAATCGTCAGCGGGCCGGCCTGCGACTGCTCGAGCGCCAGGGCGATGGCGTCGCGCACGCCAAAGCACATGCCGAGATGTTCCGCTCTGATGATTCGCATCGGGCTCGCAATTTGCCGTGAGGTGAACTTTGCTATGCAAAGTATAAAACCACGACTGAGCGGCGCCTGTCAACAGAGACGGGTGGCCGGGCTACTGAAGCGACGGCCTGGCTGAGCCGCCCAGGAGCGTCGTGCTCATCGTCGCCGTGATGTGATGCCCCTCCGAGCCGCCCTGCGCCCACGACAGCGTAATCATCGGCACGCCGCCGGCCCTCACGGTCAGGCCCGCTCCAAACGAGTGCTTCAAGTCGCTGACGCTCAGCGGATCCTCCTGCAAGAATACCCGTCCCAGCTCGCCCGAGACCCAGGCGCCGATGGGCCCCCAGACCGAGTGCTCCAGCGTCGCCTGCAGCGCCAGCAGATGGGGTGCGCGGAAGCGGTAGTCGTCGTAGCTCGCGAGGCGGCGATCACCGTTGATGTCGGACCCGCCCAGGGTCTGCTGGAAGTAGAAGGGCACCACGCTTTGCCCTGATACGCCGGAACGCGACACGAGCAGCCGAACGTTCACGCTGCCTGTGCGGTCGTGCGACACCGCCATCGGATCGAGGCATCCGTACTCACCAGCCGTCCGGCTCGCCTCCGTCGCGCATTCGTTCGGTCCGTTGTTCTCGCGAGCAAGTGGCGGCGACACGGTCCGGTAAATCGGGAATTCATGACGGAGGTCCAGAGTCCAGCGGCTGAACGAATAGATCGAATCAGAAGGCGCCACAAACTGTTGGATGGCGGCGAGATAGTGCAACTGAACGTGCCCGTTCGCAAGCGATGGATCAATTCGCAGTCCTTCTCCCAACTGGACGACACCGGGTTGGGTGTTGAGCCCGGGCGCCGTGGTGTCCGAGTACAGGGTCTCAATCGACGGATCCGAATCGGAGGAGGCGCCGCCGACATCGGGAAAGCGCCCGTTGACCTCTCCCACCACCGCCAGATTCAGCCACTGCATCCCGCCCTGACGCCCCAACGGCCAGACGACGCGGCTGCCGACGATGGACTCGCGCATCTCGAAAACGGTCTTTCCTTCGCGTGGGGTCGACGGACCGAGGCCGAAGTACGTCACCGTCGGCAGGGAGATCGCCTGGCCATAGAGCGAAAGCACCGGGTAGGGGCGGATGGTGGAGGTCGTACTCGGTGTCCCACCTCCCGGTCCGGTGACGGTGATTGGAGGCACACTCGTTCTGACGAGCTTCATGTAGGCACCCGCCCGCCACGCACCGCTCGCTGCGCCCACGCCGTCGGCGGACCAGTTGATCCGCCAATTGTCGCTGGGCTTCCATTGCGGCAACACGAGCGCGGCGCCGAATCCGAAACCGTTCTGGGGAGCGATGCTGCCAAAGGCCGCGTGCACCGGATGATCGGTGACCAGGGTCGCGCCGCAGGCGCCGATCGCCTTGAACGAAAATCCGCTGCAGCTAAGAGCGATGCGCTCGGCTTCGCGTTTGAAGTCGGCCGCCAGCTTGCTCTCTTGTGCTGAAGCCGGGGAGCCGGCAATGAGGCTGGCGGCGACTCCAAAGAGGACGACGATCGATCGCATTCGTCACCCTTTCCTTTTGCGGCTGGCGCGTGTGGTTTTCCGAGCGGTGGCGCGCTTCTTGGCCGGACGCGCGGTGCGCCGTGCCGCCGGACGAACAGGCCTCGCGTCGGCGACGAGTGGTCGGGCGCCGTCGGGATGCAGTTGCTTTGTCAGCCTTTCGATGTAGGCAGCAGCCTGACCTTCGTTCCTCGGGCGAGTTCGTTTCTGTTGGGGCGCCGCGGATTTGTAGGCAGCGGCCTCCAGGTGTTCAATCTGGAACTTCAGCAGGTTGGAGACCCGTCGCTTCTTGTTGAACGCCGAAATCGGGGTCTTCGGTATCTTGATTTGCTTCACAGCCATGGGAGCCTCGGAGAAAGACAGGGCCACGAAAACAGAGCCACGAAAACACGAAAGCAAGAAATCGGAAAGTTAGGCCACGAAAACACGAAACCAAAAAGTTGGGGCCGCGAAAGCACGAAAGCACGAAACTCATCAGGACTGGCCGATCAAAGGGCGAACTCCGGGCAGTCGTTGCGCATGACCGGGGACGTCAGGAGATCCAGAAACGTCTCCGAGTTTTTCTCACGCGGCGAACGGTCGTTGAACAAGCCGATTTGCCAGTCGGTGACGGTTGCCGGGATGGACGCGTGCTCGAAGATGCGGCCGTTCACCACGGTGCCTTTGGGAATCCAGGGGGACACGAGGATGGCCGGCACCCGCACGCCCAACCGGTCGAAGTGAAACGGTTGCCCCGTGCCTGTGGCGGCGGGCTGGGCAACGAATCCATCGGTGATCACCGCAGGCGGCACGACGTGGTCGTAGATGCCGCCGTGCTCGTCATACACGACCAACAGCGCGCTCTTGGGCCACAGGATCGGATTCTTGCGCAGCGCGTTGTAGACCGTCGCGATGAACCGCTCGCCTTCACGCACGTGGTGATCGGGGTGCTGATCCGATGCGATCCACATCGCACCGCTGGCATCGTCGTGATCGGTGTAGTTGGGTTCAACGAACGAGTAAGTCGGCAGCTGATCCGTCCGGCAGTCGTCGAGAAACTGGCTGAAGGAACCAAAGAAACTCGGCTGGTTCTGCAGCAGGTTGAGCACTTCCAGAGTCGAGCTCGCTTGATCGAAGTAGTAGATCTTCGAGGATACCTGGGCGGCGCGAAGCCGCTCGTAGACGCTCTTGAACTGCTGGTTGGCGTAGAAGAGCTCCATCCCCACGTGGCCGAAGGAGGTGCCGTAGTGGGCGAAGGCGCGATTGCACAGTGTCGGACCCGGGATCGACGCAAACCAGCGATTGAAGACCGCGAACTCCCTCGCCAGCGTCGTCAGGACCGGCAGCTGCGCTTCCTTGAAGTAATACATGATCTTGCGCGAATGATTCACGTCGTGCTGCTGGTCGAAGTAGCTCTTGATGAACCCCTGCATCGTCGCGACCGGGCCGCCGGCGAAGATTTGCTTGTTGACCGCCGGGAAGTAATGGTCCGGGTCGGGATCGAGCTGGCCCTGATATTTCGCTTTGGCCTCGACCTTGACGAGCGTTCCGTTCGAATCGGGGTTGGTTTCGTTGCCGGTGAGTCCGTCGATCCCGCCGACGCCGTTCACGGCGCCGACGCCATTGAGCGAACCGAGCATGTGATCGAACGAACGGTTCTCCATCATGAGAACGACGAGGTGTTTCAGGTTGTCGAGTCCAGGTGGCATCGGGACATTATCCACGAGCAACCATATCCGCCTGAATCGAGTGCCTCACGATCATTGCGGCTGAGCTTTCGTGGGACAATCCCTTGTTCGTGCACGCGATCACAACCGTTGGCCTGTCGAAGCACTACCAACATTGGCGTCTGCCGGTCCGCCTGCCATTCCTCCCACCTGCGCCGCCACCCATTCGCGCGCTGGAATCGCTCGATATCGCTGTGCGCGAGGGTGAGATTTTCGGGTTTCTCGGACCGAATGGCGCCGGGAAGAGCACGACGATTCGTCTGCTGCTCGGATATCTCCACCCGACAGCGGGTGAGGGTCGTGTGCTCGGCCTCGACACCGTCAGGGACAGCGTGGCGATTCGGGGAAGGATTGGCTACCTCCCGGGCGGGATCGCACTCTACGACTCGCTGACCGGCGCGCAGCTGCTCGAGTACCTCGCCGATTTGAGCGGCCGCCCAGGCTCCCGACGCGCGGAGTTGTGCGACCGCCTCGAACTCTCGGCACGGACGCTCCGGAGGTTGGTCCGGGACTACTCGCGCGGGATGCGTCAGAAGGTCGGCATCGTACAAGCGCTGCAGCACGAACCTGAGCTGGCGATTCTCGATGAGCCGACCGAAGGCCTCGATCCGCTGATGCAGCGGGCGTTCTACGAGATTCTCGACGATCTCAAGGCCGAGGGCCGGACCATCTTCTTCTCCTCCCACGTCTTGTCTGAAGTCGAGCGGGTGTGCGATCGGGTGGCGATCATCCGACGCGGCCGTCTGGTGGCCCTGGAAGAGATCTCCAAACTGCTGGCACGCCGCAAACGAAACGTCGACATGCGGCTCGAAGGACCGGCGCCGCGGCTCGAAGCGGTGCCAGGCGTGTCCCATGTCGAGATCGGTGACGGACGCTTGACCTGCCGAGTCGAGGGCGACGTCCGGCCGTTTCTTGCGGCAATCGCCGGGGCGCCGATTGCGGACCTCACGATCGAGCCCGCGCATCTCGAGGAGGCGTTTCTGGAATTCTACGAAGAAAACGAATCGCCATGAACGGACCGCTGTTTCGACACACCTGGCGTGCCCAGCGGGTCAGACTGGCCCTTGTCTGCCTGGCGCTCATGATCTGGGGGCTGCGCTTGCCGATTGTGTACGCCCGGTTTGGATCAC
>Ga0111539_10002773_pt1 | contig 23249 bp, 19 predicted proteins | sample RhiMethybrSRZTD1_FD_79667 | JGI IMG/M metagenome (GOLD analysis project Ga0111539, IMG submission 79667) | Populus rhizosphere microbial communities from Tennessee, USA - Rhizosphere MetaG P. TD hybrid SRZTD1 (version 2) (version 2) | ecosystem: Host-associated > Plants > Roots > Rhizosphere >...
ATATGCGTCTCGATGACCCCGCCGATGGCAGCGAGCAGGCTCGGCACGTATCGCCCGGCCATCCATTGCCCGCCCTGGGGGTCGAACACGGCCTTCAACTCCTCGACTACGAACGTCACATCGCCACCGCGCCGGAAGATGGCGCTGATCATGCGCGTCAGGGCCACCGTCCAGGCATAGTGCTCGAGGTTCTTGGAATTGATGAATATCTCGAAGGGGCGACGGCGAGCGGCCCCGCCGGGGCCTGGAGAGCCTTCGATGTCGTTGATGGTGATGTACATGGCGTGATCGCTGCCGGGCCAGCGCAGCTTGTAGGTGTAGCCCGCCAGTATGGGCTCGCGTTCGGCCGGCTTGGTCATGTAGACGACTTCGCCTTGCCGCTCGGGCAGGAGGCCGGGCAGCAGCGGCGCCTCGGGCGGCGGGGCGGCGGGAACGGGCTGAGCCGGGGTGATGGCGGAGCGGGTGGCCGCGGCCTTGTCGGAGGTACGCCCGAGCACCGACCCGGTCACCGCGTTGGGCCGATAGGTGGTGCAGCCCTTGAGCCCCAGCGCATTGGCTTCGAGATAGATGTCCTTGAAGGCCTCGTAGCTGATGTCGGCCGGGCAGTTGATGGTCTTGGAGATCGAGCTGTCGACGTGGCGCTGCAGGGCAGCCTGCATCTCCAGGTGTGCACGGGGCTCGAGTTGCTCGGTGGTCACGAACGCCGGCGTCAGCGGCACAGCGGTACCGAACTGACGGCGATAGAGGGCGTGGGCATAGTCCTCCACCGGCTCGGTGCGCGCCGACCCGTCGCGCTCGAGCACGCGCCGCTCGTAGTGGAAGTCGAACACCGGCTCGATGCCGGAAGAGACGTTGCCGGCCAACAGCGAAATGGTGCCCGTGGGCGCGACCGAGGTGACGAGCCCATTGCGCATGCCCTGGCGCGCGATGGCGGCGCGCACATCCTCGGGCAGGCGCTGCAGGCTGGGCGCCGCTAGAAAGCGATCGGCATCATAGAGGGGGAATGCGCCCTTCTCGCGCGCCAACTCCGCACTCGCGAAGTAGGCCGCCCTCTTGATCGACGCCATCCAGCCCTCGGCCAGCGCCACCGCCTTGGGGCTTCCATAGCGCACCCCGCACTGGATCAGCGCATCTGCAAGGCCCGTGACACCGAGGCCGATGCGCCGCTTGGACTTCGCCTCCTTCCTCTGCGCCGGCAGCGGATAGTTGGAGATGTCGATGACATCGTCGAGGAAGCGAACCGCGGTGCCCACGAGCGTCTCCAGCCGGCCGGCATCGATGCCGGCATCCGCTGCGAACGGCCGCTCGACGAGGCTCGCGAGATTGATCGAGCCCAGCAGGCACGCCCCGTGCGGAGGCAGGGGTTGCTCGCCGCAAGGGTTCGTGGCGCTGATCTCCTCGCAATAGGCGAGGTTGTTCGTGGCGTTGATGCGGTCGATGAAGACGACACCGGGCTCGGCATAGTCGTAGGTCGCACGCATCATGCGCTCCCAGAGCGCACGAGCAGAGATTGTCCGGTAGACCTTGCCGCCGAACACCAAGTCCCATGCCGCATCGTTGCGCACGGCGCGGATGAAGGCGTCTGTCACCAGTACGGAGAGATTGAAGTTGCGCAGGCGCGCCGGATCGGCCTTGGCGTCGATGAAGGCCTCGATGTCTGGATGATCGCACCTCAGCGTCGCCATCATGGCCCCGCGCCGAGCCCCCGCCGACATGATGGTACGGCACATGGCGTCCCACACGTCCATGAAGCTCACCGGACCCGACGCGTCCGCGCCGATGCTTTTGACCAGTGCGCCCTTGGGACGCAGGGTGGAGAAGTCGTGGCCGATGCCGCCGCCCTGCTGCATGGTCAGCGCGGCTTCCTTGACGTTGTCGAAGATGGAGCCGAGGTCATCCTCGATGCGACCCATCACGAAGCAGTTGAAGAGCGTGACGTCGCGCCCCGTGCCGGCGCCGGCCAGGATGCGTCCGGCAGGCAGGAAGGCGAAGCCGGCCATGGCCTCGGCGAAGCGCGTCGCCCAGCGCTCCCGCTGACGCTTCGGCTCCGCGGCGGCGGCGGCTCGCGCCACCCTTTCCCAGGTGTCCGCCAGCGTGCGGTCAACGGGCGTGCCGTCCGCCCCCTTTAGGCGGTACTTGACGTCCCAGATCTGCTCGGAAATCCGGGGCCAGGGGATTGGGATTTCAGGCATATCGACGCCACGCGAAGGGATGTAAACCCATACCGTAAAGATAGGACCCGCAGGTTAAAGAGCCAGCCTAGTCCAGACCGCGAGTTCTATATTTGTTCCTAGCACGCCGCGGCGCCGGAGACAAGGCTGCAGCTTGCCGAGGCGGACCATCGGCACGAGGAAGGACTTGGCGCGCCGGCCATCGCTTGAAGGCGTCACATGCCGCTACCATAGTGACGGCAGACAGGTCGAGCAGCGACGAGGCGCCTACGATGACACAGACGAACAACCGCTTTCTCGACGAACTGGCCAAGCTCATGACCGACGCGGCTGGGGCCGCGCAGGGCATGCGCAAGGATTTCGAAACCCTGATGAAGTCGCAGGGCGAGCGCATCCTGCGCGACATGGACGTGGTGCAGCGCGAGGAATTCGAGGCCGTCAAGGAGATGGCCGCCAAGGCGCGCGAGGAGAACGAGCGGCTGGAGGCGCGCGTGGCCGCGCTTGAGACCGAAATCGCCACGCTGAAACGGCCGGCATGAGCAGCGGCCTCTCTACGGTTCACTTCGAAAGCTCGGACGCCAGCAGGATGTCCGCGCGCGTACGAGCTATCCACAAGGAGTCCGCACCTCGTCCCCAGATTTCTCCCTTTGGCGGCCACTCGCCGCCGCTCGGCCATTTTGGCCGTGGACAATAGGACCGTCGTCTTGCCACGCGCGGTCGGCTTGGATTACGTGGCCGACATCGTATGTGCGCGGTGCATCAAGGCCAAGAAGAGCCGCCCCCGGTCCAGCCTGGCGGCACAACAAGCAGAGGGACGGGATGGCGATCACGCAGATGAGTAGCCGCGCGAATAACCCAATCGATCTCGTCGAAGACCTTGCCACCCGCAACGACTGGCCGATGGAGAGGGCAACTCCAGACGAGCTGACGCTGACGGTGGCGGGCCAGTGGACCGACTATCACGTCTCCCTCAACTGGCGCGATGACCTGGAGACGCTGCACATTGCCTGCGCCTTCGATGCCAAGGTGCCGGACAATCGCCTGCCCGAGGTCTACCGCCTTATTGCCCAGATCAACGAACAGCTCTGGCTCGGCCACTTCGATCTGTGGACGCACGAAGGCTTGATCATGTTCCGCCAGGGCCTCATGCTCAACGGCACGTTGGCGACCCCGCGCCAGTGCGACGCCCTGCTCAAAGCCGCCTTCGAAGCCTGCGAGCGCTATTATCAGGCGTTTCAGTACGTGGTTTGGGCCGGCAAGGAGAGCCGCGAGGCGCTCGCCTCGACCATGTTCGAGACCGAAGGCCGGGCCTGAGCATCCTGATCGGGCAGTCAGTTAGGTTCTCGCCGGGGCCACTGTTCGTCAGGCGATCACGCCGGCACATGCGCGGCACGCCGACCTCCGCCTCGTGGACCAATCGCGTCGGGCATTCTTGCACCTCTGACCGCGCGCGCCGCATGCTCCGGCGTCCTTGGATGGAGCCTGCGGAGGACCGGGGCTGGGCACCGGAATCACCCCACATGCATTCATGACACAGTAGGACTAGTATGGGCTTGCATGATTGGAGACCATTGCCATGCCCCTCAGCATCCGCCAGGTCGGTCCGTGTTTCGTCGGCGAGGCCTCCGGCCTCGACCTCACCAAGCCGCTCTCGCCCCAGGATATTGCGGCCATTCACGAGGGCATGGACAAGCACGCCGTGCTGATCTTCCACGATCAGGCCTTCACCGACGAGCAGCAGCTGGCCTTCACGCAAAGCCTCGGCAGAATCGAGCTGGCCATTGCCACCAGCCTGCGCCGTCCGGAGGAGAACCGTCTGCCCGACACGTTCGCCGATGTCTCCAACCTCGACAAGAACAACAGGCCGTTCGCGCGCGATGACCGCCGACGCCTGTATGCGATCGGCAACCGCCTCTGGCATTCCGACAGCTCGTTCAAGGCGATCCCTGCAAAGTACTCGCTGCTGCATGCGCGCTCGGTCACGTCGAAGGGCGGAAATACCGAGTTCGCCGACATGCGCGCCGCCTACGACGCGCTCGACCGGGAAACCAAGGACCGGGTCGAGAACCTCATCTGCGAGCACTCGCAACGATTCTCCCGCGCCAAGCTGGGCTTCACGGAATTCTCCGCCGACGAGGTGGAGCGCATGCGGCCGGTCCGCCAGCGACTCGTGCGCACGCATCCGACCACGGGGCGCAAGTCGCTCTATCTTTCCTCTCACGCGGGCACAATCCTCGGCTGGCCGGAGCCGGAAGCCAAAGCATTCCTCATGGATCTGATGGAAGCCGCCACGCAGCGCGAATTCGTCTATGCGCACAGGTGGCGGGTCGGCGATCTCGTCATGTGGGACAACCGCCAGACGATGCATCGCGCGCGCGAGTTTCCGCACGACGAGGTGCGCGACATGCGGCGGACCACGCTGATGGGCGACGCACCGACGGTGGAGCAGCAGGCAGCCTAGAAGCCGCGCCCCGACATCAGCGCGTCGGCGAATGGCGCGCATCGCCGGTCACGCGCCACACTGTGTTGCCCGTGTCGTCGGCAACGAGCAGGCCGCCGCTGCCGTCGATGGCGACGCCCACGGGCCGGCCGTATGCCTTGCCGCTGCCATCGCCCTTGAGAAAGCCCGTCAGCACGTCGATGGGCGGGCCGGCCGGCCGGCCATCCTTGAAGGGCACGAACACCACCTTGTACCCGCTGAACTCGCTGCGGTTCCACGAGCCGTGCTGGCCGATGAACATGCCGTTGCGGAATGGGGCCGGCAGCTCCGTGCCGCCGTAGTAGGCAAGCCCCAGCGACGCAGTGTGGCCGCCCAGCGCGTAGTCAGGCGTGATGGCGGTTGCGACGAGGTCCGGACGCTGCGGCCGCACTCGCGTGTCGACGGTCTTGCCCCAGTAGCTGTAGGGCCAGCCGTAGAAGCCTCCCTCCTTGACGGAGGTGAGATAGTCGGGTGGCAAATCGTCGCCGAGCTCATCACGCTCGTTCACCACGGTCCAAAGCGCCCCCGTTCTGGGCTCGAAGGCCATGCCGTTGGCATTGCGCAGGCCGGAGGCGAACACGCGCGATTGGCCGGTCGCAAGGTTGAGCTCGAGGATGGTCGCCCGGCCGATCTCGATCGCCAGACCCTTCTCGGCGATATTGCTGCCCGATCCCACCGTCACGAACAGCTTCGAGCCGTCCGGGCTGGCAAGCAGCGCTCGCGTCCAATGGTGGCCTACGGGCAAATCGAGCAGCTTCGTCCCCTTGCCGGCGATGCGCGTCTCTCCGGCACGATAGGGGAAACGCATCACGCTGTCGGTGTTGGCGACGTAAAAATCGTCGCCGATCAGCGCCATGCCGAAGGGCTGGCGCAATCCCCCGAGGAACACGAGCTGCTGATCGGCGATCCCGTCGCCGTTCGTGTCGCGCAGCAAGGAGATGCGGTTGGCATTCTCCACCACGGCGCCGGTGCGGCGCTGCACCCAGTTCTCCACGATCGCTCGCGGCGACCAGGAGGGGGCGGGCTCCGTTGCGGCCTCGGCAACGAGCACATCGCCGTTCGGCAGGACCTCCAGCCAGCGCGGATGCTTCAGCCCCTGGGCGAACGCGACGACCCTCAACCCGGCGGCCGCCTTGGGCGCCTGGCCTTTCGTCCAGGTCTCGCTGGCGACGGACCAGTTGAGCGTGGGCAGCCAGCCCACCTTCGCCTCGGGGATCCGGGGCTTGGGGCCATAGCCGAGCGGCATCTGCTCGGGGGGCGGATCGGCAGCGTTGCTTGGCAAGGACGGCATCGCAACTGACAGGACGAGAACCGGAGCCAGGACAAGTCCGACGCCGGTGGCGCGCCTCATAGGATACTCCGCTTTCGAAATGGGGGAACGCCATCCCGCAAGGCGACGTTCCGGCGATACCGCCCAATTTCACGGGGCATCATCACAGTTGCCGTGGCGCCGGGTCTTGCACCGTGCCACTTGCTCGGCTCACCACCCGAGCGCGTAGGTCGACCGGCGCGGGTCGGCACCCGCATGGTGCAGGCCGGTCGCTGGATCGCTGTCGATCATGCAGATGGCGCCGGCCTTCCAGGTCCAATCGGGCCACCACTGCACGTCGTGGCCGACGCTCGCCAGCCGGTCGGCAAGCTCCTGCGGCAGCCGCGCTTCCAGCACCAGCCGCCCCGGAAGCATGCTGTGCGGCTCAAAACTGTCGGGGAAGCTGTAGGTGGCAAAGCGCGGCGCCTCAACGGCGGCCTGCGGGTCCATGCCGAACACGATGCGGTTGAGCAGCGTCTGCAGCATCGCCTGCGCCTGCACGTCGCCGCCGGGCGTGCCGAAGGGAATGGCGCGCCCGTCGGCACCCAGCGCCAACGCAGGGCTCGGCGTCAGGCGCGGGCGCTTGCCGGGCGCAACGGAAGCCGGCGTCGACAGGTCTCCCCAGGACTGCGAGCCGCGCGAGGAGGGGCACAGCCCGGTGCCGGGGATCACCGGCGTGCTGCTCGAGACGTCGCTCGGCGTCGCCGAGAAGACGTTGCCGTGGCGGTCGACGACGCAGACGTAGGACGTATCAAGCTGCGGCTGCGGAGACGTCGCAATGGGAGCGGACGCGGCCACCATTCCGGATCTCCCGAGCCCTCCCGGCGGCAGCTCCCGCCAGGCCGCATCGCTGCGGACGAGGCCCGCCCGCTCCGCCGCATAGCTGCGGGAGAGCAGCCGGTCGAGCGGCATTTCGACGAAACGGGGATCGCCGTAATAGGCGTGACGGTCGGCGAAGGCGAGCTTCATGATCTCCGTCAGGCCGTGCACGTAGTCGAAGGAGTTGTGCGGGTGCTTGTGGCAAGTCGTCGCCTCGACGAGGCGCAGCATCTGGCCGAGCACCGGTCCCTGGCACCAGGGGCCGCAGGTGTGGACGGAGAATTCGCCGAAGGAGATGGCGACGGACGGCTCGATGCCGGAGCGGAATTCCGCCATGTCGTCCATGCGCAGGAGTCCGCCATTGGCCTCGTGATAGGCAACGATCGTGCGCGCGATGTCACCCGTGTAGAACGCGGCGCGGGCCGCGTCCAGACCGGCCTCGCGGCCCTTGCCGGTCGCCGCTTTCTCCTGGTCGATCATGTATTGCAGCGTTCGGGCGAGATCGCTCTGCACAAACAGCTCGCCGACCTTTGGGGGCCCCCCGTTGGGCAGATAGATGGCCCGGTTCGACGGCCACTCTTCGTAACCCTTGCGCTGCGTGGTGATGGTCTCGCAGAGCAGCGGGTGCGCGGCGAATCCGTCCCTGGCGAAGCGGACCGAGGCTGCCGCCACGTCGCCGAAGCTCATCGTGCCCCAGCGCTGCAGCGCCTGGATCCAGGCGTCGGGCGCGGCAGGCACGACTGTGCGCAGCAGTCCGCGCGGAATCTTGCCGCCGTGATGCCTGGCGAAGTAGTCGGGCGTCACCAGCCTCGGCCACACGCCAAGGCCGCTCACTGTGAACACCCTGCGGCTCTCGGCGTGATAGAGAATGATCGGCGCCACGCCGGCGACGTTGACGAGATCGCTCTGCAGCACGCCGAGCGCGATGCCGGCGGCGACGCCAGCGTCGATGGCATTGCCGCCCGCCTCCAGCACCGCGAAGCCCGCGTGCGCCGCCAGATAGTGGCCGGCCGATATGATGTGGCGGCGCGCCGAGATCACGGGCCGATAGGAGGAGATGCCGCTTGTCTGCTGGGGCCTTGGAGGTGCCTTGCTCATGGCGTCGCCTCGACGTGATGCCGGTTGCGCTGGTCGGCGGGGGCCTGATCGTGAAGCCGGCGACGCACTCCGTCAATTGCCGGGAAGATCGTGCACGTTGCGGCCGGCGGCGACAGCCCGTGGGCCGGGACAGGGCCCAAGCGGCAGCCGGCCGTCTGCGGCCCTTAGCCCCGGATATTTCGCTGACGCGAAATTCCGAAACATCGGATATGTGGGGGCGTGCGACCGGCCGTCAGGCGCCCTCCATCAGTCCCCGGATGTAGCCAATGGCGCGGGCGGCGCAGGCGGGGCCGTCGGGCTCGTAGATGAAGGGCTCGATGCCGGCGACGCCGGCGTAGGCGCCCACCTTCAATTCCCGCAGGATCGGCGCAAACGCCAGCTCGCCCTCGCCGGGGCCGCGGCGGTTGGGATCATTGAAGTGCACGTGATCGATGAGCCCTGTCGGCAGCCATCGCGCCAAAAGCTCGGGGATGGATTGTGCCTCGGCACGGCCAGCGGCGGCGCAATCGACCATCGTCCTCAGCGCCGGGCTGGCAACCGCGCGCACGATTTGAACGGCCTCGTCCACGGTGTGCACGAAGTTGTTGTCCGGTGGCGCCAGAGGCTCGATGCAGTAGGTGACGCCAGCCTTGCCCGCGGCCTCGGCAGCGGCCGCAAAGCACTCCGCGCCCCATTTGCGCCCCTCGGCCTCCTTGCCCGGGTCCAGCCGACGCTGCGCCGGTGAGCCGTGGACCAGGTAGTGCCCGCCCAGATCCACCGCAAGGTCGCATAGCCGGCGCATGACATCGACGGTACGGGCGCGCTGCCCCGCGTCCGCCGACGTGATCGACAGCCCCTTCGGCGCGATCATCAGGTAGTGCAGCCCCGTGATGGCGATGCCGGCGGCGGCGGCCGCTCCGCGGATTTCCGCCCGCCGGCTGCCCGGCAGCAGGTGCGGCTCCTCGGAGAGCGTGAAGGGTGCAATCTCCAGGCCGTCGTAGCCGATCTTGCGAGCAAACTCGCACTGCCGCTCGAAGGACAGCTCGCGGATCACCTCGTTGCAGAGCGACAGGAGCACGGCGTGTCAGCGCATGAATTCGAGGATCGCGGCGGCGACCTCGTCGGGTTTGTCGAGCTCGGCCAGATGGCCAGCCCCGGTGACAATCTTCGTCTCGGTCCGCGCCTTCATCGCCTTGGCGATGGTGCCAGCGTAGCTCCTGGGTATCAGGCGGTCCTTCTCGCCCCAGAGCAGCAAGGTCGGCGCCGTGATGGAGGGCAGACGGCGCTCGAGCTTGGTGTTGCCGAGCGGCCAGAAGATGCGCGCGGCTGCCTCGTTCGCCCGCGTCTGCTCGATCGGCCACTCGACGGAGTTAGCACCGGCCGGCATGGCCTTGAGCTTCCTGTACGCGTCGGGATCGGCCGTCATGAGGCCCGGGATGTCCTCCTGCTTCTGTGCCCAGGGGTCGGTTGCCGGGTCCCTCTCGTCGAACAGGCCGAACGGCGCGATCAGCGCGAGGCGCTTTACCTTCTCCGGCCAGATCGCCGCCACCTCCGCAGCGAACGAGCCGCCGACCGAGCTGCCGACGAGATCGGCGCCGGCAAGGCCCGATTTGTCGATCGCATCGCGTACGGCCAGCACCCAGTCGAGGTGCGTGTCGAGGACGGAATGCCCGCGGTCGCCCCCGGGAAAGCCCGGCAGCGATGGCACGATCACCGTGCGCGCCTCCGCCAGCCTGTCGAGGAACGGCACCCAGCGCGGCAAGCCTCCGTAGCCCGCGAGGAAGCCGAGCTTCGGTCCCTTGCCCTTGCGCCACACACGCGTGGCAAATCCATTGAGGTCGACGGTCGACGTCTCGGGCTCGCTCACGCTGCCGTCTCCGTTGCTGCGAGGATGCTGGCCGCGCCCGATGTCATTCAGCGGCAGTTGCCGGCATGAACGCGGGCAGGCTGGCGCGCTGCCGCTTCTCCATGGGTTTGGGCCACCAGCGGTTCTCCCACTCCGCAAACATTGGCCGGAGCTTCGGCATCACCTTCTCGGCAAACAGCCGCGTATTGTACTTGGTGGTCTCGCTCGAGAGGTTGCCGAACTGCATCAGCAGCATGAGCTGGCCGATGTTGAGCGTGGTGGCGAGCTCGCGCAGCTGCTCCACAACGTCGTCAGGCGAGCCGACGATGACGTAGCCGTTCTCGACGATGCTCTTCATGTCGCGGGCGAGCGACTGCATCTTTGTCGCGGAGGAGGCGTTGGTGGACGGCCCGCCGGCCGCCCTGCCCTCTGCCGCCATCTTCACCTGGCTTTCGATGCCCGCGCGCTGCGTTGCCTCCGTGACATAGCCGGGCGGCCCGGCAAAGCGCGCATCGACGTGCAGGCAGCGGCCGTAGAAGTATTCCGCGGGCTCGGTGTAGAGGTCGTAGGCCTGCTGCCGGCTCTCGGCGACGCCGACAACCTGGGCGAAGCCCGCACGATACGGATTGCGGTCCTTGCCGAGCCGCGCCATCTCCTCCCAGAAGCCCTTCATGACGTTCTGGGCCATCTTGTAGCCGTAGTAGGAGAGATAGCAGAACACGTAGTCCATCTGGGCCGCCCAGCGCCACGTCTCCACCGAGCCGGCGCCGGGGATCCAGATTGGCGGATGCGGGTGCTGGATGGGCCGCGGCCAGATGTTCACGTAGCGCTGCTGATTGTAGCGGCCGTTGAAGGCGAAGGTGTCCTTTTCGGTCCAGGCGCGCAGCACGAGGTCGTGCGCCTCGTAGTAGCGGTCGCGCAGGTGGCTCGGGTTGGTGCCATAGGCGTAGGTGGTATCCATCGGCGTGCCGACGGGGAAGCCGGCGATCAGCCGCCCGCCCGAGATGCAGTCGATCATGGCGAACTCTTCCGCCACGCGCGTTGGCGGATTGTAGAGCGCCAGGCTGTTACCAAGCACACAGATCGCCGTGTCCGTCGTGCGTCGCGACAATGCGGACGCGATGAGGTTCGGCGAGGGCATGAGCCCATAGCCGTTGGAGTGGTGCTCGTTGCAGCAGATGGCGTCGAAGCCGCACTCGGCCGCGTACTCGAGCTCGTCGAGGAACTCGTTGTACATCAGGTGCGCGCGCTTGGGATCGAACAGCGAGGAGTGGATGTCCACCCAGACGGAGGGGTGCTTCTCCCTGAAGTCGTCCGGAAGCTCCTTGTAGGGCATCAGGTGAAACCACAGGAACTTCATGGGGCGTTCTCCCGTTGCGGCCTGTCTTGCGCGGCGCTGTTTTCTCCTCCACGGAGTAGGCGCCATAACGTAGGTTGGGTCAAGCGAAGCGCAGACCCAACACGTGCTGGTGCATTCGTCTTGTGTTGGGTCATCGCTGGCGCTCGACCCAACCTACGTTTGCCGTGCTACCGCGTCGCGACGTTCAAGCGCGATCACGCGCAATCTTGGTGCGCGTCAGCGGCATCCTCCCCCTGGAGGGGGAGGGGTTACGCGTGTGCCGCCTCCGTGCCCTTGAACGCCGGCATCACCTCTTTGGCGAAGCGCTCGAGCTGCTCCAGCGCCACCTTCTCCGGCACGCCAACCGACAGGCTCACCGAGATGCGGTCGAGTGCGGGGTACTTCCGCTCCAGCGCCTTGAGGTGGTCGATCAGATCGTCGGCATTGCCGGTGAGGAAGCCGCCGGCCTTCACGGCATCCTCGATGCGTGGCAGCTTGGCGGTCGGCGCACGCTTGGGATCGCGCATGATCTCGATCTGCTCCTCGGTGATGGCGCGCACGAGGCGGAGCTCGCCGAACATCTTCATGTTCTCCTCGTAGTACTTGGCTGCCTCCTTGATGCCCTTCTCGCGGCTGTCGGCCATGAAGAAGTGGAAGCCGAAGCAAAGCCGCTCGCCGAGTTCGATGCGCTTGCCGAGCTTGGCGTGTGCAGCCTGCCAGTCGAGCACCACCTTGTGCATGGCGCCGCCCTCGGCGGAGCCGCCGCCCACCATGCCCTGGATGCCGTGCTTGGCCATGAACTCCAGCGCCCGCATCGAGCCGCCCTGGATCGGCTGCCAGCATTCCACCGGCAGGTTGACCGGACGCGGCACCAGCGTGAGGTCTTTCAGTGTATAGCCGCGATAGGGAATCTCCGGCGGCAGCGTGTAGTACTTGCCCTTGTGCGAGAAGGCCTCCTGGTTGAAGGCTTTGAAGATGATGTCGGTCTGTTCCTCGTAGAGCTCGCGGTTGGCCTCCTGGTCGCGCAACGGAGCCCCGAAGGTCTCCACCTCGCGCGTGTGGTAGCCGCGGCCGAGCCCGAACACGACGCGCCCGCCCGTGAGGAAATCGGCGACGGCGTAGTCCTCCGCCAGGCGCAGGGGATGCCACATCGGCGCAATATTGAAGCCACAGCCGATCTTGATGCTCTTTGTGCGATGAGCGAGATGCACAGCCATCATCAGGTTGTTGGGGATGCACTCGGTGCCTTCACGCTGGAAGTGATGCTCGGCCATCCAGAAGCAGTTGTAGCCCAGGCCATCCATCAGCCTGGCCATGTTCTCGGCCTTGCTCAGGGCGGTCACAAGGTGCGCGTTGGAATAGCGCCGCTCGTTGATGGGCGTGCCGCCGTAGCCGACGTTGTCCAGGTCGGTGTGGCCGGCAAAGAGGCTGTCGAACTTGGTGATCATCACGAGCTCTCCACGTTTGGAGGCAGTTGGCAACGTAGGGTGCAAAAGCAAAGCGCATTGCACCGATTGGCGCGTAGCTCGGCGCAATGCGGCTTCGCCTTTTGCGCCCCACGCCAGCCTATTCCGCCGCTGCGGATACCCTCCCCTCGATCGCCTCGCGGATGCCGGCAGCGATGCGCTTGCGGTCCGGGAAGACATGGTCCTCGAGCACCGGGCTGTAGGGGATCGGCACGTTCAGCGCGCATACGCGCTTCACGGGCGCCTTGAGCTTGGCGAACGTTGCGGGGTCCTCGGTCACGATCGCCGCCACCTCGGCCGAGAAGCCGGCCGTCGGTCCCGCCTCGTCGGCAATGACGAGCCGGCCGGTCTTGCGCACCGAAGCGCGGATCGCCGCGGCATCGAGCGGCACCAGCGTCCTGGGATCGACCACCTCGACGGAGATGCCGGACTCGGCGAGCTCCTCGGCGGCGGCCAGCGCCTCGTGCACGAGCCAGGCGACGGCCACCACCGTCACGTCGCTTCCCTGCCGCTTGATGTCGGCGACGCCGAGTGGGATCGTGTAGTCGCCGTCCGGCACCGGGCCCTTGGTCGTCAGCAGCCGGTTCGACTCGAAGGAGATGACGGGGTTGTTGTCGCGGATCGCCGTCTTGAGCAGGCCCTTGAGGTCGGCGGGCGTCGAGGGCAGGAACATCTTCAGCCCCGACAGGTTCATGAACATCGAGTAGGGGCACTGGCAGTGCTGCGCCGCGAGCCTGGTGCCGCCGCCGACGTTGGCGCGGTAGAGGACCGGAAAGGTCCGCTGTCCCCCGAACATGTAGTGGATCTTGGCCGCCTGGTTGACGATCTGGTCCATGGCCACGAACGAGAACGTCACCTGCCGCCAATCCATGATCGGCCGGTAGCCCGATCCCGCTGCACCGATGGCGATGCCGGTGAGCGCGCCCTCCGCGATCGGGGTGGCCCTGACGCGCTTGTCGCCGAACTCCTTCATGAGGGGCACGGCGGGGTCGGTCGACATATAGAAGATGCGGGGGTCTTTTCGCATCTCCTCGGTGATGGCCTCGAGGCCCGCCTGGGCATAGGTCAGCTCGCGCATGGCTTCCTCCTTCAGGCCGCGTACATGTCTTCGAGCGCCTGCTCGGGCGCCGGGAACGGGCTCGCTTCCGCGAAGGCCACCGCCGACTCGATCGTGGCGGTGACTTCCCGGCCCATCGCCTGCCAGTCGGGATCACTCAGCGCGCCCTGATCCTTGAGCTGGGCCAACAGCCGGGCGACGGGGTCTTTCTGCTTCCAGGCGGCGATCTCAGCCTCGGTGCGGAAGTCGGGCTGGCCGATGCGCTCGGTGTGGGCGCGCCAGCGGTAGGTCTTGCACTCGATCAGCGTCGGCCCTTCGCCGGCCCTGGCGCGTGCCACCGCGCGCGCGGCGGCCTGGTAGACGGCGAAGATGTCGTTGCCGTCGACGATGATACCGGGGATGCCGTAGCCGGCGGCGCGGCCGGCCACATCAGGCATGGCGTGCGTCTCCGCCGCCGCCGTCTGCGCCGCATACATGTTGTTCTCGCACACGTAGACCATGGGCAGCTTCCAGGCCGCGGCGATGTTGAGGCACTCGTGGAACGGCCCGGCGTTGGAGGCGCCGTCGCCGAAAAAGGAGACGGCGACACGTCCTTTGCCATCCATCTGCGCGGCAAGCCCTGCCCCCGTCACGATCGAGATGCCGCCCGCGACGATGCCATTGGCACCCAGCATGCCGATACCGAAGTCGGCGATGTGCATGGAGCCTCCCTTGCCCTTGCAGTAGCCGGTCTGGCGGCCGTACAGCTCGGCCATCATGCGCTTGAGGTCGGCCCCCTTCGCGATGCAGTGGCCGTGGCCGCGATGGGTGGAGATGATCTGGTCGCCCTGCTCCAGCGCGCCGCATACCCCCACCGCCACGGCCTCCTCGCCGATGTAGCAGTGCACAACGCCGTAGATCTTGCCGGCGTGGTAGTCGCTCGACGCCCGCTCCTCGAAGGTGCGGATGGTGAGCATCTGGCGCAGCATCGCGCGCTGCTTGTCTGGCGACAGGTTCATGGGCGCTCCCTCCGGGAAGATCAGGCTTTTCGTCATCGTGAGCGAGCATCCCACGGTTGGCAACACCGATCGTGCGGGAGCCGGGGCGCTGCCGGTTATTGACGTCGCAGTGAATTCGGCGTTGCCTCTCGGTCGAGCTGGCTCAGTGGCCCCTTGGTTTGGGCGGTGCAACATGACGTGGTCGATCATCGCCCGCGACGCGCACAGCGGGCGCATCGGTATAGCTGTCGCGACCCGCTTCTTCGCGGTCGGCGCGGTGGTCCCCCACATCGAGGCAGATGCCGGCGCAGTCGCCACTCAGGCCTTCATCAATCCCCACTACGGCTCCCGGGGGTTGGAGCTGCTGCGTGACGGGCAGAGCGCAGAGGCTGTGATCGACGAGCTGACGGGCGGCGACGAAGGGCGCCGCAACCGGCAGCTCCACGTAATGGATCGAGCGGGCCGGTTCGCGGCCTATACGGGCGCCGATTGCGTGGACTGGTGCGGTCACGAGATGCGCGCAACGTTCTCGGTCGCCGGCAACATGCTGGCCGGACCTGCGGTGCTCGCCGAGACGATCCGCACCTACGAGGCCCAAGCCGCGCTCCCCTTCGGGCGGCGCCTGCTCGCGGCCATGCGGGCCGGCGAGGCCGCGGGCGGCGACAAGCGCGGCAAGCAATCCGCGGCCCTGCTGATCCATGACAGCGAGTCCTATCCGCTGTACGACCTGCGGGTGGACGACCACGCTGATCCCCTGGGCGAGCTTGCGCGCCTGGAAGAGGTCGCGCGGGAACGCTGGGTGCACTTCCGCCGCTACATGCCGAGCCGCGCCCGCCGCTCGGGCCTGACCGACCGGTCGGGCATCGAGGAGCTGATCGCGCGCTCGATCGCGGAGGGCTATGAGTGAGCCCCGGGCCGCTGCTCACCGTTGCGGATCTGCGCGTCGTCTTCGAGGGAGATCGCGGCAGCCTCACCGAGGCCGTGAGCGGCGTCAGCTTCTCCGTTCTGCCCGGCCGCACGCTCGGGATTGTCGGCGAATCCGGCTGCGGCAAGAGCGTCACCGCGCTGTCGATCATGCGCCTGCTTCCGCAGGCCGGGACACGCATGTCGGGCTCGGTCGTCTTCGAGGGGCGCGAGCTCACGGCGCTGCCCGAGCGGCAGATGCAGGACCTGCGCGGCAACCGGCTCGCCATGATCTTCCAGGAGCCAATGACGTCGCTCAACCCGAGCTTCACCGTCGGCGATCAGATCGGCGAGGCGCTGATGCGCCACCGCGCGCTCCCTGCCAAGGCTGCCCGCTCGGCCGCCATCGAGATGCTGGAGCGCGTCAAAATCCCCTCGCCCCGGGAGCGGATCGACGAATACCCGCACAAGCTCTCCGGCGGCATGCGTCAGCGCGTGATGATCGCCATGGCGCTCGTCTGCGCCCCCGCCCTGCTCATCGCGGACGAACCCACGACGGCGCTCGACGTGACGATCCAGGCCCAGATCCTCGACCTGCTGGCCCGGTTGCGCGAGGAGACCGGGTCGGCCATCATCCTGATCACCCACGATCTCGGCGTGGTCGCGGAGACTTGCGACGACGTGGCGGTGATGTATGCGGGGCAGATCGTCGAGCGCGCTCCAGCAGCGCGCGTGTTCTCCGCACCGCAGCATCCCTATACCGTGGGCCTGCTGGGGTCCATTCCCTTGATCAGCACACGGCGCCAGCGTCTCGCAACGATCGCCGGCAGCGTGCCGAGCCTCGCCGCCGCGTTCACCGGCTGCCGCTTCTCGGGCCGCTGTCCGTTTGCGGACGCACGCTGCCGCAGCGAGCCGCCGCCGCTCGCCGACATCGGCGCCGGCCACCTCTCCCGCTGCTGGAAGGCACCCCTGGAGGCCCTAGTGGCATGAGCGCACCGCTGCTCGCCCTCGAGAACGTGACGAAGCATTTCGTGCTCCGCCGCTCGCTCCTCGGGACGCCGACCGCCGTGGTCCGCGCCGTCGATGCCGTAACGCTGACGGTTGCTGCCGGCGAGACGCTGGCGCTGGTCGGCGAATCCGGCTGCGGCAAGTCGACGGTCGGCCGGCTTGCCCTGCGTCTGATCGAGCCGACGTCCGGCAGGGTGCACTTCGACGGCCGCGATCTGGCTTCGCTGTCGGGCGCCGAGCTGCGCCGTGTTCGCGCCAAGGCACAGCTCATTTTCCAGGACCCCTACGGTTCGCTGAATCCGCGCATGACGGTCGGCGAGATGCTGGCCGAGCCGCTGCTGCTGCACACGGACCTCTCGTCCGCCAGCCGGCGCGAGCGCGTGCAAGAGCTGCTCGGCGTCGTCGGCCTCAAGAACGAGCACGCGCAGCGCTACCCGCACGAGTTCTCGGGCGGCCAGCGCCAGCGCATCGGCATCGCGCGCGCGCTGGCCGCCGAGCCCAAGCTGATCGTCTGCGACGAGCCTGTTTCGGCCCTCGACGTCTCCATCCGCAGCCAGATCCTCAACCTTCTGGGCGACCTGCAGCAGCGTCTCGGCCTTGCCTACGTGTTCATCAGCCACGACCTGGCCGTGGTCAAACACATCGCCACACGCGTGGCGGTGATGTACCTCGGTCGCATCGTAGAGAGCGCCGCCGGCGCTGCGATCTTCGCGGAGCCGCGCCACCCCTACACGCAGGCGCTGCTCTCGGCCGCCCCGGTGCTGTTCCCCGGCGACCGGCAGCGCCGCATTCTGCCGGGCGATCCGCCCAGCCCTGTGGACCCGCCGGCCGGCTGCCACCTGCATCCGCGCTGCCCGTATACCCAGGATGTTTGCAGCCGCTCACGTCCCGAGCTGGCCGCTGGCGATCCCCACGCGACGGCTTGCCATCTGTGGCCCGCCATAGTTTCCTCCTTACCGCCTGCCTCCGCCGCCGCATCGGAATTTTCGCCCGGTCTCCAGCGTCTGTTCAGGGCGTTCGATGCCGGCATTGGGACGGGCATCGAGAACTGAAGCGCGCCATGGCGCACAAGCCCGGGAGTAGTCTCATGAAGCGGATAGGCCTCGCCGGATTGGCGGCTGTCGTCTTGTTGTCGGGCTCGGCGGCAGCGCTGGCGCAGAGCACGCTGCGGATCGGCCTGGCCGAGGATCCCGACGTGCTCGATCCGACGCTTGCACGCACCTACGTCGGCCGCATCGTGTTCGCCGCGATTTGCGACAAGCTGTTCGACATCGACGACAAGCTCAACATCGTGCCCCAGCTGGCGCTGTCGCACGAGACCTCCGAGGACGGCAAGACCGTCACCATCAAGCTACGTCCGGGCGTCAGGTTCCATGATGGCGAGGCCATGGACGGCGAGGCCGTGAAGGCCAGCATCGAGCGGCACATGAATTTCCAGGGCTCTTTCCGCAGGCCCGAGCTCGCCGCCGTGGAACGAGTAGAGGCCGCCGATGCCGCCACCGTGCGGCTGCACCTGAAGAGTCCGTTCTCACCCCTGATTGCCCAGCTTGCCGACCGTGCCGGCATGATCATGAGCCCCAAGGCGATGGCGGAGGCCGGCGACAAGTTCGGCCTGAAGCCGGTCTGCGCCGGCCCGTTCAAGTTCGTGGAGCGAGTGCAGCAGGATCGCATCGTCGTCGAGAAATTCCCCCAGTACTGGAATGCGGCCAACGTGCATATCGACCGTGTCGTGTTCCGGCCGATCGTGGAGTCCACTGTTCGCCTCGCCAATCTTAAATCGGGCAGCCTCGATCTGATCGAGCGCGCACTTGCCACCGACCTCACGGAAATCAAGGCCGATCCCAGGCTCAAACTCGCCACCCAGATCGAGATCGGCTACCAGGGCCTCACCCTAAACCTTGCCAACGGCGATGCCGGTAAGAACGGCCCATTCGGCAAGGACCCGCGCGTGCGGCTGGCACTCGATGCCGCGATCGACCGCAAGGCCCTTTCCGACGTCGTTTTCAATGGCGAGGTCCTGCCCGGCAACCAGTGGGTCAGCCCCAAGAGCTCCTACTACCAGGCGCAGTTCCCGGTGCCGGGACGCGATGTCGCCAAGGCCAAGAAGCTGCTGGCCGACGCCGGCGTGACGACGCCCGTTGCCGTTGACTTCATGGTGCCGAACAACCCCGAGAGCCGGCAGGTGGCCGAGGTCATCCAGGCCATGGCCGCCGAAGCCGGCTTCGACATGAAGATCCGCGTCACCGAGTTCGCCACATCGCTCAAGGAGGCCGAGCAGGGGCGGTTTCACGCCTTCTTCATCGGCTGGTCCGGTCGTGTCGATCCCGACGGCAACAGCTACATCTTCCACAAGTGCAACGCCCCCCAGAACAACGGGCACTTCTGCAGCAAGGACGTCGACCAGTGGCTCGACGATGCGCGCAAAGTCGACAAGCTCGATGAGCGCAAGTCGATCTACGCCAAAATTGCGGACAAGTACCTGAAGGAGGGCTCGATCCTCTACCTCTACCACCGCCTCGTGATCATCGCCCACACTGCGAAGCTTGAGGGCTACACCCAACTCCCCGACGGCTTGGTGCGCGTCGTCGGCGTGAAGCTGAAACCGTGAAGGGGTTAAGCCCCGCCTCAATGGCCGCCACTTACCGTTGATGCGAGGGGTCTGATCCAGTCCGCACGGACCGCAAGATGATCCTGTTCCTCGGCAAGCGCCTGCTGCAGCTGATCCCGACCCTGTTCATCGTATCGGTGATCATCTTCGGCCTGCAGCAACTGCTGCCCGGCGATCCGGCGCTGGCGATGGCCGGGGAGGAGCGCGACCCCGCCGTGCTCGAGCAGATCCGCCGGCAATACAGACTCGATCAGCCCCTGCATGTTCAATACCTCTACTGGGTCGGCGGAGTGCTCTCCGGCAATCTGGGCGAGTCGATGCGGCTGAAGCAGCCCGTGCTCACGCTCATCGCGCAGAAGTTTCCCGTCACCCTGCAGCTGGCCCTGATGGCGATCGTCATTTCGCTCACAATCGGTGTGACTGCGGGTGTGATCTCCGCCGTCAAGAAAAATACGGCCATCGACTACGCCGTCAACGTGGTGGCACTCTGGGGCATCTCGACCCCCAATTTCTGGCTCGGCATCCTGCTCATCTTTCTGTTCTCCGTGCATCTGGGCTGGCTGCCGGCGTCGGGCTACGTCGGCCCGTTCGAGGACTTCTGGCTGTCGCTGCAGACGACCATCCTGCCGGCTTTCGTGCTCGGCAACTCATTCGCCGCCGTCCTGATGCGGCATACGCGGAGCGCCATGCTGCAGGCCATGAGCAGCGACTACGTGCGCACCGCGCGTGCCAAAGGGCTCGCCGAGCGCGTCGTCGTCCTCAAGCACGCCATGCGCAACGCGCTGACGCCGGTCGTGACGCTTGGTGCTCTCGAGCTCGGCACCCTGCTCTCAGGTGCGGTGCTGACCGAGCAGGTGTTCTCGATCCCGGGCTTCGGCAAGCTGATCGTGGATAGCGTCTTCAACCGCGACTACGCGGTGGTGCAGGGCGTCACGCTCGTCACCGCCACGACCTACATCCTCCTCAACCTGCTCGCGGACATCGCCTACGTGCTGATCAATCCTCGGCTTCGGAGCTAGCAATGGCCGTGTCGGAGGCATTGACCGTCGACCTCGTCCACGAGAGCCCCGGCGCGCGAGCCTGGCGGCGTCTGCTCAAGCGCAAGAGCGCCGTGTTCGGCCTCGTCGTCATCGTGCTGTTCGTGGTGATTGCCGTCTTTGCTCCGCTGCTCACACCCTACGACCCGGCCCAGCAGAGCTGGACTGCGATCCGCAAGCCGCCCTCGCTGCAGCACTGGTTCGGCACGGATGAATCCGGGCGCGATCTTTTCTCGCGCGTGATCTTCGGTGCCCGCGCGTCGCTCCTGGCCGGCGTCGTCTCCATTACCATCGCCCTGGGGCTCGGCGTGCCCATCGGGCTGCTCGCCGGCTATGGCGGCAAGTGGATCGACGCGATCATCAGCCGCATAACCGACGCCATGCTGGCGATCCCGTTTCTCATCCTCGCCATTGCGCTCGCGGCATTCCTCGGTCCCTCGCTGCAGAATGCCATGATCGCCATCGGCCTCACGGCCACGCCCATCTTCGTGCGCCTGACGCGCGGGCAGGTGATGGCCGTCAAGGTGGAAGATTATGTCGAGGCTGCACGCGCCGTTGGCAATCCGGCCGCGCGCATCGCCTTCAAGCACATCCTGCCCAACATCCTCCCTGCCCTCATCGTGCAGGCCACCATCTCGATCGCCACCGCAATAATAGCCGAGGCCAGCCTGTCGTTCCTCGGACTCGGCCAGCAGCCGCCGGCACCGTCATGGGGCTCGATGCTCAACACGGCCCAGCGCTTCCTTACCAACGCGCCGTGGATGGCGATCTGGCCGGGGCTTGCCATCTTCCTGGCCGTCCTGTCGTTCAACATTCTGGGCGACGGCCTGCGCGATGCGCTCGACCCGAAGGAGCGTTGATCGAGGCGTTTGCCCTTGCGCAACCATTCCGGCGTTCGGCTGTGCAGCGCCCTCGGCGTATGAGCGTCACCCCGATTGCGGTTGCCGGCGCACCAGGCGGCGGGCGCCCTTGCTGACGGCCGGGATCGACCAGAGGACCGAAATGATCGTCAGCGCGGCGAGTACGGCGGAGACGGGGCGCGTAAAAAACGGGGTAAGGCTGCCACCGGACAGCACGAGGCCCCGCGTGAGGTTCTTCTCCAGCAGATCGCCCAGCACGAGCCCGAGGATCAGCGGCGCCATGTTGAACTTCAACTCACGCATGACGAAGCCGATCAACCCGAAAACGAGCATGACGTAGATATCGAACACGCGCGAGGTGATGGCAAACGCGCCCACCACGCACAGCACGAACACCACCGGCATCAGGCGCTCGCGCGGCACCAGCAGGATCTTGATCAGGGGCCGCACCAGGACGAAGCCGAAGATCAGCTTGCTCATGTCGGCGATCAAGAGCATGGCGATGATCTGATAGAAGAACTGCGGCGCCTCCAGCATCAGGTTCGGCCCGGGATTCAGGCCGTGGATCATCATGGCGGCCATCAGAACCGCTGCGGGCGCGGAGCCGGGCAGCGCGAGCGTCAGCACGGGAATGATGGCGCCGGGAACCGAGGACGCCTCCCCCGTCTCCGCCGCCATGAGACCCTCGATCGAGCCCTTGCCGAATTTCTCCTTCTCTTTGCTGGCGCGCCGTGCGGCGGCATAGGACGACCAGGCCGCGGCATCCTCGCCGAGGCCCGGCAGGATGCCGATCCACACGCCTATGGCACCGGAGCGGAAGATCGTGCGCCAGTATTTGAGGACGTCCTCGATGCGGGGGACGATCGAGTCGATTTTGTTGATGACGGCTTTGACGGTGGGCCCGCGCATGGCCGAGAGCACCTCGGCCACGCCGTAGGCGCCGACGAGCGCCGGTAGCAGGCCGATGCCACCGGCGAGGTCCGTGAACCCGAAGGCGTAGCGCTGGTAGTTGTAGTGGGGCTCCTGACCGATAGTGGCGATCCACAACCCGAGGAAGCCGGCGATGTAACCCTTGAGGGGGTCGCCACCAGCCAGCGTGCCCGCCACGACGACGCCGAACACCGCGATCCAGAACATTTCGAAGCTTTGGAAGCCCAGCGCCAGCTCGCTCAGCACGGGTGTGAGCAACGCCAGGCACAGGATGCCGAACAGCGTGCCGAGCCAGGAGCCGGAGGTGGAGATGCCCATCGCACGCCCGGCCAAGCCCTGCCGCGCCAACGGATAGCCGTCGAGGGTGGAGGCAGCCGAGGCGGGCGTGCCCGGAATGTTGAGCAGAATGGCGCTGCGGCTGCCGCCATAGATGGCGCCGACGTAGATGCAGATCAGCACCATGATCGCTTCCGTGTGCGGCATGGAGAAGGTCAACGTCGTGAGCAGCGCCACACCCATGGTCGCAGTGAGCCCGGGCAGCGCGCCGATGACGATGCCGAGGAACGTGGCCCAAAGCACGTTGAAGAGCGTGTGCGGCGTCATGAAGCCGCCGAACGCGACGCCGAGCTCTCTCAACCCGTCAAGCATGCGGGGTACATTCTTTGCGGCTGGCGCTATGGCAGGCGCACATAGAACACCTTCTCGAAGATGAGGGTGACGGCGATGCCGGTGGCAAGCCCGAGCAAGGCGGCCTCGCCGATGCGTCTCAATCGCAGCGATACAGGTTGATCCGACTGCCATTCAAACAGGCTTGTGAACATCGTCACGAAGATCGCGGCCGCCAGCCAGAACGGAACGCGCCCGATCAGGCCCACCACGAAGAGCAGGCAGACGGCAGCGGCCAGAGTCAGTCGCATGTCGATGGCCGGTGGACTTTCGTTGTTCTGCAAATTTGCGGCCTGGTTTCGCAGTGCGCCCTGCCGAATGGCGCGCCAGCCGAGCCAGATGCTGAGCAGTACCATCACAACGGCATATATGCCGGGCACGAGGCCGGGCGCGGTATAAATCTCGCCCTTCTGCTCGACGTAGGTCGGCATGCGGAATGCCAGCCAGGCTGCGGCCGTGCCGAACACGAAGACGACAACGGCGATCCACAGATCGGTACGCGGCGGCGCCGGAACCTCGTGCGGCAGAAGCTGGTCGTTTTCAGCCATGACCGCGCTCCAAAGCAAAGTGGCCGGGTCCGGCCCGGCCACCGAACGGCTTGCGTCGCCACGCCATCAAAGCCTTGGAATTCCCAGCGTGTCAGGGGAGACCTTGGCCTTGCCGCCGTCGAAGTAGAGCCACGCGGTGTAGCGCACCA
>Ga0111539_10002774_pt1 | contig 23247 bp, 21 predicted proteins | sample RhiMethybrSRZTD1_FD_79667 | JGI IMG/M metagenome (GOLD analysis project Ga0111539, IMG submission 79667) | Populus rhizosphere microbial communities from Tennessee, USA - Rhizosphere MetaG P. TD hybrid SRZTD1 (version 2) (version 2) | ecosystem: Host-associated > Plants > Roots > Rhizosphere >...
CATCGCACACGTGAACAGAGCCATCCCTGTCGCAGCCGCGTTGCTGGCCGGCGCCCTGGGCCTTCTCGATTTCACCAACCGCATTGAGCTGCAGACCTACGACCTTCGCGTCGCCGCGACGGCGCGCCCGTCTGCTCCCGCCGGCGACATCGTCCTGATCGCGATCGACAACGAAAGCATCCGCCGCATGGAGCCGCTGGTCGGGCGATGGCCGTGGCCGCGGCTGGTGCACGCGACCGCGATCGATTACCTGGCTGCCGCCGGCGCCAAGGTGATCGGCTACGACGTGATGTTCGCGGAGCGCGACCTCCGCAAGTTCATGGTCGCCGATACCGAGTGGACAGGCGAAGAGTCGGATGCGGCGCTCGTGGACTCGACGAAAAAAGCCGGCAACGTGGTGCACATCGCGGAGGCATCGAGCGCCGAGCTGATCGATCCAACTCGCGCACTGAAGGAAAATCTCGATGCACCGGCCCTGAACGTGCGCGTGCCATCGGCAGGCTGCACCGAGCCGCGCCCGCGCGTGACCCCGCCGTTCCCGGCGCTGGCTGCCGCCGCGCGCGGCATCGGCCATTCGTTGCTGATCATCGACCCGAATGGAGCGGTGCGGCGAGTGTCACCAGTGGTGCAGGCCGGGGAGCGCACGATTCCATCGCTGTCGCTGGCCGCGACGATGGCCGCGGGAACGACGCCGGCGTTGCACGCGCGCATCGATGAAAGCGGACAGTGTGCGGTCATGATCCCCTGGCGAGGTCCCGCCGAGAACAGCAACGGCCAGGTGACCTTCACTTCGTACGCGTTCTACGACGTCTTCTATTCGCAGCAGCAGATTCTCGAAGGCCAGCAGCCCGGCATCGATCCCGCGCTCTTCAAGGATCGAATCGTGATCGTCGGTGTGACGGCCGAAGGACTGAATGAAGCGTTCACGACGCCGTTTCCGCAAGGCGAGATCAACGGCCCCGAGGTCCACGCCAACCTCGTCGATGCGTTCCTGCGCAATCGATCGATCGAGCGCGCGCCCGGATGGGTCACGATCGCCCTCGTCATTGTCGCCGTCGCGGCTGTCGCCGTTGCAGGATCGTTCTTCAACGCGTGGCTGACCGGCGCCGTTGCGGTTGTATTCGCAGCGCTGCTTGCGTGGCAGTCCGTCGCATTGTTTGCAAAAGGCCTCTGGATCCCGGTCACGATTCCGGCGCTCGCGCTTGTCTTTGCGTACGTCGGCGATCTCGCCTGGAAGTACGTTGTCGAAGGCCGTGAGAAGCGGCAGGTCAAGAAGTTGTTCTCGAGATACGTCTCGAAGGATGTCTACGACCAGCTCGTCGCGAATCCGTCGCTGGCCGCGCTGGGCGGAGCCCGACGTCACATGACGGTGCTGTTTTCCGACATTCGCGGCTTCACGACGATGTCCGAGAAGGGTACCCCGGAAGATGTCGTCCGGCAGCTGAATCAGCTGTTCACGAGGATGGTGGCGGTGGTATTCGAACACCGCGGAACGGTCGATAAATTCGTCGGCGACATGATCATGGCGCTCTACGGCGCCCCGCTGGACGATGAGGACCATGCCGAGCATGCGGTGCAGACGGCGCTGGCGATGATCAGGACGCTGAACCAGATGAACGGGGAATGGGGCCGCGACGGGAAGCCTCAGCTCGATATCGGCATCGGCATCAATACCGGCGACATGATCGCCGGAAACGTGGGTTCGGAGTCGATCATGAGCTACACGGTGATCGGCGACGCGGTGAATCTGGGTGCCCGTTTGGAGTCATTGAATAAAGACTACGGAACGCGGATCATTATCAGCGAGGCGACCCGGGCAAGGCTGAAAGGGCGCTATGATATCCGTCCCCTGGGTGACGTAATCGTGAAGGGCAAGAGCCTGCCCGTCGCGATATTTGAGGTCAAACCAACATGATGCGTAATGTGATTGCACTGGCGATGGTCGCAACCGTAGGAGCGCATTTCAGCGCGCCCGCTTTCGCACGTCAGATCGGCGGCATTACCAAGGGCATCGGCATCGCCAAGAAGGCGAACGACGTCCGCGAGCTGTCGATGACCGACGCGGAGGAACAGGCGCTCGGACAGCAGGTGAGCGAGAAGATCCGCACGCGTTACGGGGTGGTGCAGGACGCCGCGGTGCACAAGTACGTGAGCCTGGTCGGCCTCGCGCTGGCGCAGGGCAGCTCGCGTCCCGCCCTGCCGTGGACGTTCATCGTGCTCGACACCGACGGCGTGAACGCCTTTGCGGCGCCCGGCGGCTACGTGCACATCACGAAGGGCGCTCTCGCGCTGATCAAGAACGAAGCGGAGCTGGCCGGCGTGCTGAGCCACGAAATCATCCACGTCACCGAGAAGCACACGGTGCGCGCGATTCAGAAGAGCCAGGCCGTTCAGATGGGCGCGGCGGAAACGCTCTCTGGCAGTTCATCGCTGATGCAGCGCGCCGTGACCGCCACCTACGACAACATCGTCGACAAGGGATTCGGCCGGGCCGACGAGAACGAAGCCGACGAGAAGGGCGCGGTGATCGCGAACAAGACCGGTTACGCGCCGAACGGGCTCGTCGCGTTCCTGATCACGTTGAAGGAGCGCAACAAGAACTCGACGGAGAAGCGCGGGTTGTTTGCGTCGCATCCGGAGATGCAGGAGCGTCTCGATCGCCTCAACAAGCAAATCACCACGCAGAAGCTGACGGCGAGCGCGACGGTGCAGCCGCGTTATGCGTCGCACATCTCGTTCAAGCCCGTCGATCCGTCCGCGATTGCGACCGTCGAGCCGGGCTCGGCCGGACTCACCGGCGGCGATGGCAAGGCTGAAGAGAAGAAGCCCGAAGAAAAAAGCGACACTGCAAAGAAAGCCGAGGAGCCGAAGAAAGGCCGCTTCGGGTTGAGCAAGATGCTGCCGACAAGCGGCGGCGAAAAGAAGCAGGCGCAGGTCACGGCCTCGGGCGGCGCTCGCGGCGTGGATCCCGAGAAGGATTCGAAGGGCGGACCGAATCCGGCCATCGTCGCGGTGAAGATCGCCGCGACTGAGGTGGCGGCGTTCCGGAAAGAGGGAGGACTCCCGTAAGTCGCTTCGTCCGCGGCCGGCTGCTTTTTTCAGCGTGGCTGATCCTCGGCTTCGCACTGCTTGAAGTCGCGGCGCGGCAGGGGCTGGGCGACGTCCAGCTCCTGGCCGCGCTTGCGCGCCTGACGATCGTTCTGGCGATCGTCAACGCCACCGTCACGCTCATCGCGAATCCGTGGGGCGTGGATCGCCCCTCCGATCGCTTCCCGGCGATCGTCCAGGACTTCACTGTCATCGTTCTGTTCATCGTGATCGGCACGGTGCTGTTGCGCGAGCAGCTGCTGACCACCTCCGCCGTCGGCGCCGTCGTCGTCGGCTTTGCGCTGCAGGACACGCTCGGCAACTTGTTTGCCGGGCTCGCGATTCAGATCGAGAAGCCGTTCCGCGTCGGCCAATGGATCCAGATCGGCGATCGCGAGGGCCAGGTCTCCGAAATCACCTGGCGCGCGACCAAGCTGCGAACCAAGGCGGGGCAGTTCCTGATTGTGCCCAACAGCGTCATCTCAAAAGAGCCGGTGCTCAACTACTCCGAGCCGATCGTCCCCACGCGGATCGAAGTGGAAGTCGGCGCGAGCTACGGCGTGCCGCCAAACGAGGTGAAGCGCGCGATGCAGGAGGCGATGGCCAACTCACCGCTGGTGATGCGGGCGCCCGAGCCGCAGGTCACCATCAAGGCGTTCGGCGCGTCCTCGATCGACTATCTGGCGCAATTCTGGGTCGAGGATTATGCGACCGATCGCACCGCGCGGGATCAGGTGCGGACCAATATCTGGTACACGTTTCGACGCTGCAACATCGAGATTCCGTATCCGATTCAGGTGCAGTACGAGCGTGACGAAGAACCGGTGACGACGGAACGGCACATCGCCGCGGCGGCGGATCACCTGGGATCGATCAATCTCTTCAAGACGCTCGGCCCCGAAGCCCGCCAGAAGCTGGCGCACTCGGCCGACCACCGTCTCTTCGCGTCGGGAGAATCGATCGTGCGCCAGGATGCCGAAGGCGATTCGATGTTCGTGCTGATGAAGGGGCAGGCGCGCGTCGTGCTCGAGCCGTCAGGCCAGGAAGTGGCGGTGATTCCCGCCGGCGGGTTCTTCGGCGAAATGTCGATGCTGACCGGCGATCGGCGCAGTGCCACGGTCAAGGCGATGAGTGATGTGTCGCTGCTCGAAATCTCGGCGCAGGATTTTCGGGAGCTCGTGCTGTCGCATCCGGACCTGCTCGATCACGTGTCGACGATCGTGAGCGCGCGCCGCACCGGCCTGGAGGACGCCAAGGCCACGGTTGCGGCGGTCGCGGCGCCGGAAGCGAAGCACAACTTCCTGTCGCGGATGCGCCGCTTCCTGAATATCTGAATTCACTCCGCCCAAAGAATGACGCGGCCTTCGCCGGGCCGTGTGACGTCGGCAATGATGCCGGGCCCGTGCTTCTCGATGTCCTCGACCCGGAACGACACACCGCGATCGTCCCAGCCTTGCTGATAGGCGCTGATCCGAATCGGGCCTGATTTCATCCGCAGCAGCCAGAACGGTATCGACAGGTTGACGAGGTGTCCTTCGTCGCTGTCGAACGCGATTACGTGCAGCGTCTTGAGCGTCGTTTGCGACGGCGTCTGACTGGCGCGCTCGGGAACCAGTTCGGGTCGGCCGTCGCGGATCTGAATCAACGGCTGCTGTCCAGGGAACTTCGCGAGCACGGCGTCGAATTCGTCCTTCGCGTTGTCTTCGTTGATGTTTTGCGTGATCTCGATACTCTGGCGGAAGAACGATACCGCCACCACGACGCAGCCCACCGCAAGCATGCCGAACAGCAGCAGCACGCCGAGAATGATCGCGAGCCAGTTGCGTTTTTTCGGTGGAAGGGTATCGCCGTTCATAACGTCAGCTCCGTTCCTGCTCCGGATTCCGAGGCGCGGCGGAACACGAGGTCGGCAGCGACCACGTCCTCGACCGCCATGCCAAGCGACTTGAACACGGTGATGTCGTCGCCGGTCGCGCGTCCCGCGACGCGGCCGAGCACGAGCTCGCCGATCTCGCCACGGATGTGCGACTCGTCGAAGAGCTTCGCGGCGATGTTCATCACGACGTCGCCGGATTCGAGGAGCGCCGCCGCCTTCGAGTCGACGTAGAGACGGCTGCGCGCGACGAGTGCCGGCGGCATTTCCTGCTGGTTCGGACGACACGCGCCGACGCACACCACGTGCGCGCCTTTCGATACCCAGGCGTCCTCGATCACCGGTGTCGGCGACGAGGTCACCAGCACGATCAGATCCGCGCCGCGCACGGCGGCTTCAGCAGTTTGAGCCGCGATGATCGGAACGGGAACGCGACTGCTCATATCGTCCACGAATTGTTCGCGGCTCCGTTGCTTCGGCGACCAGATCCGCACCTCTTTCAGCTGCCTCACCAGCTGATACGCCTCGAGATGGCTGCGCGCCTGCACGCCGCTGCCGATGATCGCGAGCGTCGAGGCGTCAGGTTTCGCGAGAAAGCGCGTCGACACGGCCGACACCGCCGCGGTGCGGGCCTCGGTGATGTAGCGGCCGTCCATGATCGCCTGCAGGGCGCCGGTTTCGGGATCGAGCAGCAGGATCGTCGCCAGGTGCGACGGCAGGTCGCGCTTGTGGTTCTCGCCGAACACCGTCACGAGCTTCGCGCCAAGGCTCGCCGGTGACGGCACGTAGGCGGGCATCAATCCAAAGTAGGCCTTCGTCGGCCCGACGGTCAGGACCGATCGCACGGGCTGCAGCACGTCGCGCGCCGAGAACTTGGCCAGCGCGGATTCCATCGCTGCGATCAGATCGGGCATCGGCAGCAGCGAGTGAACCTGTTGCTCGGTCAGAAGGCGAAAATGCTGCATGCGGTCCTAATCGTATTCGTGTGAATGGTGACGATGGCGTCGACGTCGTTGGCGTAGCCGCCGCTCATGGAGATCGCGGCCGGCAGCCGCGCTTTCGTGCAGGCGTCCATGACGATTTCATCGCGCCGCCGCAATCCTTCGATGGTCATCTTGAGTCGCCCCAGCCGATCGCCTTCGAACGGATCCGCTCCCGCAAGATAGAAGACGAAGTCGGGTTGATGGCGGTTCAGGACTTCAGGCAGGTGACGCTGCAACAGCGACAAATACTCGTCGTCGCCGGTGCCGTCGGCGAGCGGCACGTCCAGATCGCTCGATTCCTTCTTGAACGGGAAGTTCTTGTCGCCGTGCATCGAGAAAGTGAACACCGATGTGTCGCCGTTGAAGATGGCGGCGGTGCCGTTGCCCTGGTGCACGTCGAGATCGACGATCGCGATTCGTCGCGCCAGGTGAGCGCGCTGCAACACGCGGGCGGCGACGGCCACGTCGTTGAACACGCAAAAGCCCTCGCCGCGATCGGCAAAGGCGTGATGCGTGCCGCCCGCCAGGTTCGCGGCCACGCCGTCGTCCAGCGCGGCCTGCGCGGCGGCGATCGTGGCGCCGACCGATCGACGCGAGCGCTCGACCATCTGCGGCGACCACGGGAACCCGATCCGGCGCTGGATGTCGGGCGCCACCGTTCCGTTCAGAACGGCGTCGACATAGCCGGCCTCGTGAACGAGCCGCAGGTCCTCGACGGCCGCGAGCGGCGCCTCGTGCAAATCGTCCGCCGAGACGATGCCCTCCGCGAGGATCCGCTCCCGCAGCCGGGAGTACTTGGCCATCGGGAACTTGTGCCCCTCGGGCAGCGGCAGCACGAAGTGATCCGAGTAGAAGGCGCGCATCCGCGTTTAAAGAATAGTATCGTTGCCCGTTGTGATTCACCGGATTCGAACGATTGATGCGCATGCGGCGGGCGAGCCGCTGCGGCTCGTCGTTGAGGGCCTGCCCGCGCCCGAGGGCCGGACCATGCTCGAAAAACGCGCCTGGGCCATGAAGCGCCTGGATCACCTGCGCAAGGCCCTGATTCTCGAGCCGCGCGGCCACACCGATATGTACGGGGCGCTGCTGACGGAGCCCACCACGCGCGATGCCCACGCCGGGGTGCTGTTCATGCACAACGAAGGATGGAGCACGATGTGCGGCCACGGCATCATCGCCGTGACGACGATGGCGATCGAACGCGGGCTGATCTGGACCAAGCGCGGCAATCCCGAGAACGGCGGGAAACCCACCTCGGTCGATATTCGCTACGACACACCCGCCGGCGCGGTGCAGGCGCGTGCCCACCTGTCGCATTACGGCGAGGCCGTTCGCGTGGAGTCGGTCGCGTTCCGCAACGTTGCGTCGTTTGTCTTCGAGCCGTCGCTGATGGTCTCGGTCGGCGGCCGCAAGATTCCGGTCGATGTCGCCTTCGGCGGCGCGTTCTACGCGATCGTCGATGCTGAAGCCGCGGGACTGCCGATCGATGCCGCGCACCTGCCCGAGCTGAGAAAACTGGGGATGACGATCGCGCGTGAGGTGGAGAAGCTGCGCCGCGTCGTGCATCCGTCCGATTCGGGACTCGAAGGCATTTACGGAACGATCTTCACGGCGCCCGCGCAGCTCCACGATGCGCACTTGCGCAACGTCACGATCTTCGCCGACGCGGAAGTGGATCGATCACCGTGTGGCACCGGCACCGCCGCGGTGATGGCGGTGCTCAACGACATGGGCCTGTTGCTCGACGACGTGCCGTTCGTTCACGAGAGCATCGTCGGCACCACCTTCAAGGGGCGCGTCGTCGATCGCGTCGAGGTGGGAGAGAAGCCGGCGATCGTCCCCGAGATCGAAGGGTCCGCGTGGATCACGGGCGAGCACACCTTCCTGATCGACGGGGACGATCCGTTGAAAGCCGGCTTTCGACTCTAGCTACTTCAACTTGTCGAGATCGATCTTCGACGCGAAGTCGTGGAGCGTCTTTACGCTGGCGACGTCGCGGCCGCGCACCTCGACGATGAAACGATCCTTGGCAAGAATCGTCAGCTCGCCGTCCTTGCCCTCGGCCTGCCACTTCTCGACCGCGGGCTGGCCGGCGACAGTCGTGGCCTTTTCATAGCCCCGGCTGGTCTCCTTGCTGTAGCCGGTCGCGACCATCATGCGCACCGGCATCAGCAGCATCATCGCCGCCGCGGTGTCGGTGATCGTCACGCGCACGTTTTGATCGCCGTTCTTGAACTGGGCTTCCGTCTTCGAATACGCCACCGGCGAGGTCATGCGCTCGCTGTCCGGCTTTTCCATCTCCCAGCCCGACACGTTCGGCAGCGCGGACTCCAGCGTCTGAAACGCGATTGGTTCAACCGGCTTGCCATCGGCGGTCTTCGCACCCAGCGCCGCCGCCATGCCTTGCATGGCCTTGGCCACGTCGGTGGTGGCCTGCGCTCCCGCCGCCGTGCCGGCCTGCGCCGCGGCTTGTCCCACTGCCTCCGCGGCCTTCTTGAGGTCTTCGGCGGCCTTCTCGGCTTGCTTCTGTTGTTCCGACTTTCCACATGCCGCCGTGAACAGCGCGGCGATCACGATTGCACTCAACATCTGTCGCATATGCAGTCCCTTCACCATCCGATTGCGAGTCCATCCTTGCGAAGATCAGAACCACCCAACATCACTCCGGTCGCATGATCGATCCAGATCGCCTGGTAGCCGCCCATGGCACCGCGGCCGTCGACGATGATGTGACCGCGCGCTTCGAGCGCGCGCCTCACCTCTGCGCCGATGCCGCTTTCGACGGCGAGCTCGCGGCCGGCGTGCCGGACACGCGCCGCATCGCCCGCTTCCTGGACGTGCATGCCGAAGTCGACGATGTTGGCGACGATCTGCGCGTGGGCCTGCGCCTGATTGTCGCCGCCCATCACCCCGAACGCCATCACCGGGCGGCCTTGCTTTGCCAGCATCGCCGGAACGAGCGTGTGCAGCGGCCGCTTGTGCGGGCCAATCTCGTTCGGGTGGCCCGGCTGCAGCGTGAAGCCCGATCCGCGGTTGTGCAGTGTGATACCGGTGTCGCCGGCAACGAAGCCGGCACCAAAGCCGCTGAAGAGCGACTGGATGAACGACACTACGTTGCCTTGGCCGTCTCCGACGGCCAGGTAGATCGTGTCGCCGCGATCGACGCCGGCGAAATCCGGCGAGTATGTCGCTGCCGCCCCGGTCATGCTGATCTCGCGGCGCCGCGACGCGGCATAGTCCTTCGAGATCAGGCGCTGCAGCGCGCCCTTCGGCATCTGATCGCGGTCGGCCAGGAAGGCGCCGCGATCCGCGAAGGCGATGCGCTTCGCTTCGCTCACGATGTGCAGGTAGTCGGCCGAGTTGTGGCCGAGCGAGGCGATGTCGAAGCCCTCCATGATGTTCAGCATCTCGAGCGCCACGAAACCCTGGGTGCTCGGCGGCATTTCGAGCACCTCGTAGCCGCGGTAGCTCGTGGAGATCGGCTCGACCCAGTCCGCCTTGTGATCCGCGAAGTCGCGCAGATCGAGGAGGCCGTTCCGCGATTTCATGTCGGCCACAATCGCGCGCGCGATCGATCCGGTGTAGAACGCATCGCGTCCTTCCTTCGCGATCGCTTCGAGCGATTTCGCCAGGCGCGGATTGGCGAAGACCTCGCCGTGCGTCGGCGGCGCGCCGTTCGGCAGGAACGTGGCCGCCGTCGCGGGATCGGCCGAGAGCGTCGGCGTGTTGTCCTTCCAGTCGCTCGCCACCAGTTCCGCGACAGGAAAGCCGTCACGCGCGAAGCCGATCGCCGGCGCGAGCGCCGTGCCGAGATCGATCGTGCCGAATCGCGTCAGCAGCTGGTGCCAGCCTTCGACGACGCCAGGCACGTCCACGACGAGCGGGCCCCGAGCGGGCATCTCGGTGATGCCGCGCTTCGCGAACTCCGCCGGCGTCGCGGCGTACGCGGAGCGACCGGTGGAGTCGAGGCCGTGGACCGTTTTCGTTTTCGCGTCGTAGACGAGCGCGAGCAGGTCGCCGCCGATGCCGTTCATGCTCGGCTCGATCACGGCGAGCACGGCGGCCGCGGTCACGGCGGCGTCGATCGCGTTGCCGCCCGCTTGCAGGACCTGCAGACCGGCCGCTGACGAAAGCGATTGGCTCGTGGCGATCATGCCGCGGCGTCCGACCGCGGGGGACCGCGTGCCGCGAATATTTCCAAACGGGCGATCGCCTGACGGGATGTTTCTGCCGTTCACAGCCGAGCCATTGTGGCAGAAACTGAAGCGAATTCGCCTGTTAAGGGGTCAGTCCCCGTTACAATTGAAAAATGGGAATTCGCGAGCGCGTCGCCAGGCTCGTCGGCGAAATGCCGCGCGACGCGCAGTTTCCCTCGCAGGGCGCCACGCTGTTCGTCGACCTCGAACGGCGCGAGACGATCACGGCCTACACGCCGCTCGGCGTCACGCGGACGCTGCTCGGCGGCCGCGGCGCCAACATGTATTACCTCTACCGCCTGCTCGACGAGTCGCTGTCGCCGCTCGATCCGGATATCCCGATGATTTTCGGATCGGGGCTGCTGACCGGCCTCGTCCCGAGCGCCGCGCGCGGCAACGTCACCTCGTGGTCGCCCGAATCGGGCGTGCTGCTCGACTGCAACGCCGGCGATTACTTCCCGTCGTTCCTCCGCATGAACGGCTTCGATCACGTCGTCCTCTACGGCAAGGCGCCGGCGTGGACGGTGATCATGATCCGCGAGGGCGTGGTCACCTTCGAAGACGGCGCGCCGTACGCGGGCATGGACAACATCGACATGCGCGACGCGATCGCGCGCGACACCGGCGGGACCTGGGCCCGCAATCTCGCGATGGTCAACATCACGCGCGCCGGCGAGAACGGCGTGCTGACGAGCGGCGTGATGGCGGGACCGAAAGCGATCTACGCGCGCGGCGGGCCCGGCGCCAAAATGGGTGCGCTCGGCCTCAAGGCGATCGTCACGATTGCGCAGACGAAGGAGTTCCCGACCGCGCAGCCCTACAAACCGTACAACCGCGTCATCGCGCAGAAGCTGCTCGCCACGTCGGTCGTGAAGAACGCGCTCTCGGTCCATGGCACGCCGTTCCTCTACAAGCCGAGCCGCCTGCTCGGCGCGATGGGCACCAAGAACAACCAGGAAACAACGTGGACCGAAGCGCTGGACGCCGGCCACATCGATCAATACCGGCCGGGCATGGAGGGCTGCTTCCGCTGCCCGGTGAATTGCCGGCCGCTGAACGATCTGCACAAGGCCACGCCGGATCGCTACGACAAAGGCGACGGGCCCGAGTACGTGACGCTCGGGAAGTTCGGCCCGAACCTCGGCATCGATCGCATCGAGTCGGTGATTCGCCTCAACAACATCTGCAACGATCTCGGCCTCGATACCGCGTCGGCCGGATCGGCGCTCGCGTGGGCGTTCGAGCTCTATCAACGCGGCATCATCACCACGGCCGACACCGGCGGCCTCGAGCTCGTCTGGGGCGACGCCGCGACGATCGAGCGGCTGCTTTTCATGATGGCGGCGCGCGAGGGCTTTGGCGCCGTGCTGGCCGATTCGACGCGTGCAGTGGAGCGCGGGCACTATCCGCCTGAGGCGATGAAATATCGCATCGCCGTGAAGGGCCTGGGCCAGAGCGATCCGCACGATGCGCGCATCCTGAAGGCGTTTGCGCTTGGACTCGCGGTGGCGACGCGCGGCATGGATCACCTGCGGAATCGCGCGACGCTGGAGATCAACGCGCGCATTAACGACAATCCTGCTTTCAAGGAGGAGTTGTACGGCGGCGCGGTGAGCGCCGAGCCGACCAGCTACGTGAACAAGGAGCGCGCCGTGCGCGCGTGCGAAAACATTTTCGCGGTCGGCGATTCAGTGGGCATGTGCCGGTTCACCACGAAGCTGTTCAACAGCCCGTCGCTGCCGGGCCTCGAAGAGTTCCGCAATCAGCTGGCGAACGTGACCGGCCTGCAGTTCACCGAGGCAGAGCTCGACCAGTGCGGCCTCAACGTGATGGGCGTCGAGCGGTTGATCAACCACCGGCTCGGCGTGCGCCGCAAGGACGACACGCTGCCCGATCGCTGGTTCGACGAGCCGAACCCCGCCGGACCCTACAAGGGCGAGCGCATCGACCGCGGCGAATTCGACGCGATGCTGTCGCGCTTCTATGAAATCTCGCGGCTGACGAGCGAAGGCGTGCCGCAAGAGTCGTGGCGCAAGGAACTGGCCGGCGCGCTGGGAGCCTGATGTCAGTCACCGTCAATTTCCCAGCGTCGCTCTCGCACCTGGCCGGCCAGTCGGTGGTCGTGCGGGAATCGGTATCGAACGTCGGCCAGCTGATCCAGGCGCTCGAGCGGCTCGCGCCGGGCATGGCGAAAGAGCTCGACGATCCGCTCTACAACATCGCCATCAACGAGGAAATCCTGCTGCACAGCGTGGACTCCCGCCCCGTCAACGACGGGGACGTGGTGGAGATCATTCCCAGCATCGCCGGCGGCTGAGATAGCATCCCGTCGTGGCGCGAGCGGTTGGAGCGAACGTCCGTCGCAAGGACGGTGACGCCAAGGTCACCGGCGCGGCGAAGTACATCGACGACCTGAGCTTTCCGGGCATGCTCTACGGAGCAACGGTTCGCTCCACGATTCCGCGCGGCTCGATCGCCGCCCGTCACGTGTCGCTGCCGCCCGGTTTCATCGTCGCCGACCATCGTGACATTCCTGGTCCGAATTACGTCGCGCTGATCGATCCCGATCAGCCGTGCCTGGCGGTCGATCAGATCCGCCACGTCGCCGAGCCGATTCTCCTCGTCGCGCACGCCGATCGGCACGCGCTGATCGACGTCCACAAACGCGTCACGATCGAGGAGCGGCCGGCCGAGCCGAATTACGATCCGGAAAAGTCCGACATCTGCTTCAAGAAAATCTCAATCGACAAAGGAGAAATAGATCTCGGATTTCGGATTTCGGATCTCGTGATCGACGGTGAATATCGTACCGCTCATCAAGAGCAACTCTACATAGAGACGAATGGCGTGATTGCGGTACCGGGCGACGGCGAGATGACCGTGTACGGATCGCTGCAGTGTCCGTACTACGTGCACAAGGCGCTGGTGGTGCTGTTGAACCTGCCCGCCGATCGAGTCCGCGTCGTCCAGACGGAAACCGGCGGCGGTTTTGGCGGCAAGGAAGAATACCCGTCGATGCTCGCGTGCCACGCCGCGATCCTGGCGCGCAAGGCGAAGCGGCCGGTCAAGATGATCTACGACCGCGTCGAGGATCTGCTGGCGACCACGAAGCGGCATCCGTCGATCGTGCGGCATCGCACCGGCGTCAGCCGCGATGGCCGGCTGGTGGCCATGGACGTCGACGTGATCATGGACGGCGGCGCCTACGCGACGCTCAGTGCCGTGGTCCTGTCGCGCGGAGTGATTCACGCGGCCGGACCGTATCGATGCGATCACGTGCGCATTCGCGGCCGCGCGATGATGACGCACACGCCGCCGAACGGCGCGTTCCGCGGCTTCGGCGCGCCGCAAACCCAGTTTGCGATCGAGTGCCACATGGATCGCATTGCCGGCGAGCTCGGCATCGATCCGGTACGGCTGCGCGAAATCAACGCGCTGCGGCCGGGCGACACGACGGCGACCGGACAGAAGCTCGGCAAGGATGCCAGCGCGCTGCCGGTGTTACGGGATGCCGTGAAGCGATCGCGGTTCAATCAGAAGCGAAAGCAGTTGAAGGGCACGAATCGCGGCATCGGCCTGTCGCTGTTTTTCCACGGGTCTGGCTTTACCGGCGGCGGCGAGGTCAAGCTCGCCTCGAAGGCGTCGCTCGAGCTGACCGCCCGCGGCGCGAAGATCCTCGTCGCCTCCACCGAGATCGGCCAGGGCACACGCACCATGCACGCGCAGATCGTGGCCGATGCGCTCGGCGTGCCGTTCGATGCGATCGACGTGCACGACGCCGACACCGCGTTCGTGCCGGACAGCGGGCCCACGGTGGCGTCGCGCACGTGCATGATCGTCGGCAAGCTGCTCGAGCGTTGCGCGCGCGACATGAAGCAGCGTCTCGGCAGGATGACCCCGGCGCAGTACTTCAAGAAACATGGATCGTTCACGATCACGTCGCAGTACGAGCCGCCACCCGGATTGCAGTGGAGCGACGAGACCTATGCCGGCGACGCCTACGGCAGCTATGCCTGGGGCTGCAACGTCGTCGAGCTCGAAGTCGATCCCGTCACGTTCGAGGTGACGCCGATCAACGTCACGGCCGTCGCCGAGATCGGCAAGGCGATCCATCCAATGATGGCGATCGGACAGATCGAAGGCGGCACCGCGCAGGGCATCGGCTACGCGCTCACCGAAGAAGTGGTGATGAAAGACGGCCGCATGGCCAACGCGCAGCTGACGAACTACATCATTCCGACGCCCATGGATGCGGCGCCGATGGACATCGGCATCATGGAGCGTCCGTATCCGCACGGACCATTCGGCGCGAAGGGCGTCGGCGAGATGCCGATCGACGGTCCAGCGCCTGCGGTCGTGAACGCGCTGCGCCACTGTGGCTTCGACATCCGCAGCATCCCCGCGACGCCCGAAAGAATCATGAAGGCCCCCTTCGACTCGCCCGCGCGTTCGCGCGTGCTCGCTCAGGACAGGCCACGCCGATGAAGTTGACGGTGAACGGCAAGTCGCGAACCGTCAACGCGCATCCGATGAAGCGTCTGCTCGACGTGCTGCGCGAGGATTGCGGGCTCACCGGGACGAAGGAAGGATGCGGGGAAGGCGAATGCGGGGCCTGCACCGTGCTGATCGACGGCGTCGCCGTCGATTCGTGCATTGTCCCCGCCGCGCATGCCGAAGGCCGCCGGGTGATCACGATCGAAGGAGCGGCGGCGACGAAGACCGGCAAGGCGCTCCAGAATGCGTTCGTCGTGCACGGCGGCGCGCAGTGCGGCATCTGCACACCGGGCATGATCCTGGCCGCGGCGCCGCTCAAGACGGGTGCGTCGCTCGACGAGATCAAGACCGCGCTCGCGGGGAATCTCTGCCGCTGCACGGGGTATCCGGCGATTTTCCGCTCGGTCAGATCGGCGCTGAAGTCGAAGGGAGGCGCGCGTGCCCGTCGCCGCTAGCGCGCTGCGGCTCGAGCGGCCGCGTTCGCTGAAGCAGGCGCTGGCGATGCTCGCCGGCGATCCCGGCCTCTTGCCGATCGCCGGATGCACCGACGTCTACGTCGGCTTGCATTTCGGCACCGAGCCGGGCCGGCGCTTCATCGACTTGTGGGATCTCGACGAGCTGCGCGGCATCAGCGTCAAGGGTGACGTGCTGCGGATCGGCGCGTTGACGACTTACACTGAAATCATCGAGTCGACGATCGTCCAGAAGCGCGCGCCGATGCTGGTGGCGGCGTCGACAGAAGTCGGCGGCGCGCAGATTCAAAACCGCGGCACGCTCGGCGGCAACGTCGCGAATGCGTCGCCGGCCGGCGACACCTTGCCGGTACTGGCAGCCGCGAACGCGCGCATCGTCCTGCGAAGCAACACGGCGACGCGAACGCTCGCGTTCGAGAGTTACTACACCGGCTATCGAAAGAGCTTGCGCAAACCGGACGAGTTGATCGCCGCCATCGAGATCCCGCGCATCGACGGCACGCAGTGGTGGCGCAAGGTCGGCACCCGTCGCGCGCAGGCGATTTCGAAGATCATGATCGCCGGCGTTCGAGGACGAGACGTGCGCGTGGCGTTTGGATCGGTCGCGCCGACCGTGGTGCTCGCCAAACACGCCTCGGCCGTGTTATCCGGTGGAGGAACGATCGCCGACGCGCAAGAGGCGCTGCGTCAGGACATCGCTCCCATTGACGATGTGCGATCGACGGGGGAGTATCGCGCGAAGGTGGCTGCGAACCTGCTCGCGGAGTTCTGGGACAAGACGTCATGAAGCTCGTGACGCTGATCCTCATCGCGCTGCTTGGCCAGGCGCCGGGCGACGCCGACCGCATCGTCGCCGCGGTGCGCGCGGCGATGGCGCCCGCGCTGCCGTTCCCGAACAGCGATGCGGACGGCGGGCTGCCCGTGGGCGGCAACACCGAGGCGCTGTGGATGATTCGTCCGCTGCAACCCGGCGATCGATCGATTGAAGTGATCGCGAATCCGCTGAACGAGGTGAATCAGCTTCGCGCCGCCCGGGCGATGGCGCAGATCGAAAACAACATCCAGGCGGCGCAGCGGCGCGCGGCGCTGCAGTACGACCGCGCCGTCTCGGAAGCGAAGCGCACCGGCAAGTCGCAGGACGTCGACGGCGTCACGCTCGCCGACGAGGGCGTTGCCGGAGCGAAGATCGACGCCGAATCGCACGTGACGATCGACGTGGCGATCACCGAGCCGGCGTTCACGTTTGCGGTGGACTCGTCAATCGAGCCGGCGCCGTCGAGGCAGGTTGCCATTCCCGGCGCGGTCGCGGTGATCGCCGTGCCGTCGAACACGTTTCGCGAGACCGACACGAGCATCGAGCGCTTTACCGAGGCGCAGACGATTGTGTTCCTGGGACGAGTGGCCGCGCCCGAGGTGCAGAAGCGCGCAGACCACCGCTACGAGGTCTTCGCCACCGCTACGTCACCCGCCCTGGTCATCCGCCTGCGCGGCAATGAAGTGCTGATGGCGGACCTGCTCCGCAAGACCAACTGGAATTCGCTGCTGGAACTATTGAGATAGCCCACCCGTAACAACTAGAGGAGAGTCAAAAATGTTTCGCCTCTATGAGTGGAATTTCTCGAGCACGATTGAACTGGTGACCGCCGTATTACTGGTCGGCACCATCCTGGCAGTTACCTTCGTCCGCTAGCTCACCATGCGGAGCGCGCGCACGCTCCGCGTGGCGGCTCAGTTACTCGGTTTGTCGGGCGCCGCGAGATAGCTCCTACGCGCCCGGACGGTCATCCCCGGCTTCGTCACCCGCACTTCGAGCTTGTGCACCTTGCCGTCCAGCGCGGCAGGCGCGAACGCAATCAGATACTGGCTGCGCAGCTCCTGCGCGACGCGCGTGAACGTCGGCGCGAGATCGGCCGTCTTCGACAGCTCGAAATAGCCGCCGCCGGTTTCATCCGAAATCTTGCGCAGGTCGCGTGACGGCCGCGATTTCACGACGCGCATGCCGTTGAAGTATTCCGACTCCAGCCCGATCGAATAGACCATCACTTCCTCGTCGCGCGCGCGCTCGAGCACGGTCTTGAAGCCGATGCGGCTCGAGGTGTCTTCGCCGTCGGTGAAGACCAGGACGACGCGGCGGCCGTCGACGCCCTGCAGCGCGTCGAGGCCCGCGGCAATGCCGTCGTTGAGGCGCGTCGGGTTGCCGAAATACAAATCGTTCAGCGCGCCGATCAGCTCATCGCGGTTGTTGGTGAACGTGCCGCTCAACTGGATCTTGTCGTTGAAGGCGCCGACCTGCGCCTTGTCGACCGGCAGCAGGCGCAACAGGAACTGTTCGGCGGCGCGATTCAGGAGCTTCAGGTTCGCCGTCATGCTCGCGCTCGTGTCGAGCATCACCACTGCGGTAAACGGCTGCGACTCGTTCGAGAACAGCGCGAGGTCGGCCGGCTTGCCGTTGTCGAGGACCGTGAAGTCCGACTGCTCGAGATCCGGCACCAGGCGGCCGCTCGGGTCGACGACCGTCGCGTACACCGGAACGGTGCGGACGCTCGACTTGAAAATCGGCTGCTGTTCCTGCCGGGCAAACACCAGCGCGCCCGCGAGCACAGCTATCGCGCAAATCGACGAGGACATCCTGAACATGACATCTCAACTTTAGCAAACATGGTGCCCGACACCCTTCTGTAAACTGCGATGGTGTCCGGCGCCATCGACCCGGCAATTGGCCTGTGTTCCCGCTGTCAGCACTGCCGTATCGTGAAATCCGAACGCTCGGCGTTTTACATGTGCCGGCTGTCGTTTACGAATCCCGAATACCGCAAGTATCCGCCGCTGCCGGTCTTACGCTGCGCGGGCTATCAGCCGCCTGCTCCCGGCGAAGCCGAGGGGGCCGTCCCGGGCGAAGCCGGCGCGCCGGATGATAAGCTCTCTGAATGAGACGTCAATTCACGATCTTGACGGGCGCAGTCGCGCTGGCCGCGGCCGCCGCATTGTACGGCGCATGCGCCGAGGAGCCGACGGCCTCCGCCCAGGCGCCGGCGCCGCCCACCAACCCCGATCAGGTGGTGGCCGAAGTCGCCGGCAAGCCCATCACGCTGAAGGACGTCGACGCCAAGTGGGAGCAGTTCGACGCCGCCGAGCGCGCGCGCGTCGTGCAGGCGATGTACCAGAATCGCCGCAACATGATCGAGCTGCTCGTCGGCGATCAACTGATCGCCAACGCCGCGAAGGCCGCGGGGCAGTCCGTGGACGCGTTCGTCGCGGCCGAGGGCGCCAAGAAGCTGCCCGCCGTCACCGAGGCCGACGTCGCGCAGTTCTACGAACAGAACAAGGATCGCGCGCAGGGCCGCACCCTCGATCAGCTGCGCGGCGAGATCAAGCCGTTCCTCGAGGCGCGCCGCGAACAGCAGGCGCGCGCGATGCTCGTTGACGAGTTGAAGGCCAAGAGCGGCGCCAACGTGAAGGTGATGCTCGAGGCGCCGCGCTACACCGTGCCGACGACCGCCGCCGATCCGGTGCGCGGCAATCCCGCCGCGCCGGTCACCATCGTCGAGTTCTCCGACTATCAGTGCCCGTTCTGCGCGCGCGTCAATCCGACGCTGGACAGGATTCGCCAGACCTACGGCGATCGCGTCAAGATCGTGTTCAAGGATTACCCGCTGCCCAACCATCCGCAGGCGCCGAAGGCCGCCGAGGCGGCGCGCTGCGCCGGCGAGCAGAGCAAGTACTGGGAGATGCACGACGCGATGTTCGCGAACCAGCGCGCGCTCGAGGTGCCGTCGCTCAAGCAGACCGCCCGCGCCATCGGGCTTGACGGCGCCAAGTTCGATCAATGCCTCGATTCCGGCAAGTGGCAGGCGACCATCCGGGCGGGCAGCGACCTTGGCAACGACATGGGCGTGAACTCGACGCCGACGCTCTACATCAACGGCCGCGTCCTGCTCGGGGCGATGCCGTTCGACAACTTCAAGTTGATCATCGACGAAGAGCTGGCCCGGAAGTAATCAGACGGATGCAGGCAATCCTCGCGCGTGAATTCGGCGGTCCCGACGTCCTCAAGCTCGAAGAACTTCCAGATCCAACGGCCGGTGCCGGACAGGTCCGTGTCCGTATCCATGCCATCGGCGTCAATCCCTACGAAACCTACATGCGCGCCGGAGCGTATGCGATCAAGCCGGACTTGCCGTACACGCCAGGCGCGGATGCGGCTGGCGTGGTCGATCAAGTCGGCTCGGGCGTGCAGGGCTGGAAGAACGGGGATCGCGTTTACATCAGCGGCACCGCGGCAGGCAAGGCGCAAGGCGCCTACGCGCAGTACGTCGTCTGCCTGCCCGAGCAGGTGCATCGGCTGCCCGACCGCATTTCGTTCACGCAGGGCGCCGGATTGTTCGTGCCGTATGTCACCGCGTGGCGCGCGCTCTTTGGCCGCGCCAACGTGCGGGCCGGCGACACGCTGTTGATCCACGGCGCGAGTGGCGGTGTCGGCATCGCCGCCACGCAGTTCGCCGTCGCGGCCGGCGCACGTGTGATCGGCACGGCCGGCACCGATGACGGCGTGGCCGTGGTGAAGGCGCAGGGCGCGCGCGACGCGGTGAATCACAAGTCAGCCGGCTATCTCGATCAGATCGTCGCACTCTCCGGCGGCCGCGGCCCCGACGTGATTCTCGAGATGCTTGCCAACGTCAATCTCGATCATGACCTGACGATCGTTGCGCCAGGCGGCCGCGTCGTGGTGATCGGCAATCGCGGCCGCGTCGAGATCGATGCGCGCAAGATCATGACCAAAGACGTCTCGGTGTTTGGTCTGGCATTGTGGGGAATCCCGCCCGACGAGATCCGCCGGGCGCATGACGCGATCATCGCCGGACTCGAGAGCGGAGCGCTCAATCCCGTCGTTGGGACCGAACTGCCGTTGCGCGAAGCGGCGCGGGCCCAGCAGCAAGTCATGGAGCCGGGAGCGAAGGGCAAAATCGTCTTGATTCCGTAATCCCGGCAGGGAACACTCTCTTTTATGGACTGGCTGGCCCGGCTCGAGGCTCCGCAGAACGCCATCGCGGTGCTGACGGCGATGATCACGCCGGCGGTCCTCATCTCGGCGTGCGGCGCCCTGATCTTTTCCACCAGCAGCCGCCTCGGCCGCGTCATCGATCGCGTCCGCATCCTCTCCGATCGTTTCCAGGAGCTCGCCAGGCATCCCGACCAGGATGAGATGTTCGAGGAGCGGCGGCAGTTGATCTTCACACAACTCGATCGCCAGACCTCGCGCGCCCGCCTGATCCAGCGCGCGATGACGGCGTACTACACCGCGCTCGGCATCTTCGTGGGGTCGAGCGTCGCCATCGCGATCATTTCGGTTGCGGCGCGCAATTTCAGTTGGATCGCCGTGGTGCTCGGCGTCGTTGGCTCGCTGTTCATGCTGTACGGATCGATGCTGCTGATTGTCGAGTCGCGCATGGCGCTCAGCGCGATCATGACCGAGATGGACTTCGTGTGGAAAGTCAGCGAGAAGCTCGCCGGCGAGAACTTGAAGTCGAAGCCCGGCGGCCCGTTCACCTGGCTAGGGAACAAGATCTGACGCTGGAAGTTTCCAGTTTCCAGTTCCCAGTTTCCAGTTACTCGCGCAGTGCAGTGATCGGGTTCGTGCGCATCGCGCGGCGTCCGGGGATCAGGATTGCCGCGGTCGAAACCATGGCGAGAATGCCGGCGACCAGAGCGAACGTCATTGGATCGCGTGGCGCAACGTTGAACAGCATCGACGCCATGTAGCGCGTCAATCCGATCGCGGCGACGAGCCCGATCGCGGTAGCGACGAGCGTCAGCAGCAATCCCTGCCCAAGCACGAGACGAATGAGATCCGCCGGCGTCGCGCCGAGGGCCGAGCGCACGCCAAGCTCGCGGGCGCGGCTGGTGACGGCGAATGCCATCACCCCGTAGGTGCCGATCGCCGCAAGCAGCAACGCCGTGGCGGCAAACAGGCCGACGATCCAGGTATTGAATCGCCGCTCGGCGAGCGAGCTCGAGAGAATCTCTTCGATCGTGCGCAAGCGCGAGATCGGCTGTTCGGGATCGGCCTCGCGCACCGCTGAGCGCAGCAACGCGGTGGCGCTCGCCGTTGAGCCGTCGCTTCCGTCGGTCGCGACGCTGAACGCCAGGAAGGGCCATCGCTCGTCGTTCTGCTCGAGCGGCAAATAGAAGGAGGGATCGGCCGGCTGCTCGACGGTCCGATAGCGCGCGTTGGAGACGACGCCCACGATTTCGTGGCGCTTGCTGAAGCCGAAGAGGACGACGCGCCCGATCGGATCGCGGCCGCCAAAATATTTGTCGACGAGCGCCTGGTTAACGATCATTACCGCGGGCGTGTCGGCGCGATCGCCGGCGTTGAAGGTGCGGCCGGCCACCAGCGTCATACCGAGCGCGCGGAAATAATCAGGGGTGATCAGCTGGAAGTCGGCGTTCGGCTGCTGATCGGGCGGCAGCACGGGATCGCCCTCGATGCGCATGCCGCGGTTCGGCGCGCCGGTGAGCGGCGCCGTGGACGAGGCCGCGACCGCGCGCACACCCGGCCCGCTGCGCACGCGATCGAGGACGCTATTGATGAAGCGAACCTTTTTCGCCGGATCGATGTGGCCGTCTTTCCCGAGCGGCTGGATGTAAGCCGGAGTCAGGTTCACTTCCGCGAGCACGCGATCGTGTGGCGCGAAGCCCAGGTCGATCCGCGTCGCGTGCACGAAGCTCACCAGCAGCAACCCCGCGCCCACGAGTAGTGCCTGCGCGAGCGCCAGCTCGCCGATGACGAGCGCCTGGTGGCCGCGGCGGACGCCGCGATGGCCGGCGACGCGCTGGCCGATGCGCCCGAGATCGTTCGCCGACGTGCGTGCCGTCTGCATCGCCGGGCCGAGGCCGAACACGATCGCCGTCAGCAGCGTCATCGCCAAGGTGAACAGCAGCACGGTTGGATCGATCGTGATCTCCGCCAGTCTCGGCAGGTTTCGCGGCGCCACCAGCACCAGCGCGCGCACGCCCGCGAGCGCGATGGCGAGCCCCGCAATTCCACCGGGCACCGCGATGGTCAGCGTTTCGATCAGCAGCTGCCGCACGATGCGCGATCGATCGGCGCCGAGCGCATAGCGCATCGAGATCTCGGCCTGGCGGGTCGCCGCCTGGCCCAGCAGCAGGTGCGCGACGTTGGCGCAGGCGATCAGCAGCAGCACCGCGACCGCGATCTGCAGCAGCACGATCAGCGGCCGCACGTCGCCGACGATCTCCTCGTGCAGCGGCACGACGCTCGCGCCGAGCCCGGCGTTCGTGGATGGATAGCGCTGCGACAGCGCGCTCATCACGCTGGTGAGTTGCGCCTGCGCCTGTTCGCGCGTCGATCCGGTGGCGAGCCGGCCGACGACGGCGATGATGTGCGAATCGCGGACCGCGGTGAGATCGCCGGGGAACGGGAAGCTGCGCGGAATGCCGCGGTCGCTCGTCATCCAGACTTCGCCACCGGCGACCATCTGCATGTCGAACGACCGTGGCAGCACGCCGACGATCGTGTGCGGCATGCCGTTGAGGATCATCGTCTTGCCGAGCGCGTCGGCCGATCCTCCATACAGCTGATGCCACAGGCCGTCGGTGAGCACCGCGACCTTCGCCGCGTCGGCGCGATCGTCATCCGCCCTCAGCGCGCGTCCGATCTGGGCCTGCACGCCGAGGACCTCAAAGAAATTTCCGGACGCTGACACCGCGTGAATGCGCTGAGCTTCGCCGACGCCGGTCAGCGTCGCGGTGAAATCGTCGAAGGCCGCCAGGCCGCTGAACGCTGCGGTCTCGCGTCGCCAGTCGAGGAAATTGGCCGGCGCCACCGCGCGCTTCGCATTGTCCGCCCGCGTTTCCCACACCACCATCAGGTTGTCGGGATCGGAATACGGAAGCGGCCGCAGCACGCTGCCGTTCAGGATCGTGAAGATCGCGGTGTTCGCGCCGATGCCCAGGGCCAGCGAGCCGATCGCGGCCAGCGACAGCAATGGATGGCGAAGGCAGAGCCGAAGGGCGAGGCGCAGGTCGGTCATGCAGGTCAGACGGGCCTCGCGCAACAGCGGTTAGCGTGGGCGGCGCCACCTCGACCCTGTGACAATTCGATGAAATGGGACGGACCG
>Ga0111539_10002776_pt1 | contig 23243 bp, 15 predicted proteins | sample RhiMethybrSRZTD1_FD_79667 | JGI IMG/M metagenome (GOLD analysis project Ga0111539, IMG submission 79667) | Populus rhizosphere microbial communities from Tennessee, USA - Rhizosphere MetaG P. TD hybrid SRZTD1 (version 2) (version 2) | ecosystem: Host-associated > Plants > Roots > Rhizosphere >...
GAGTTCCAGAGTTCCTGAGTTCTATCGAGCGCGCGGCGTCGCGTGTTGAAGCGATGCGTAGCTTTCGCCGGTACTCGTATCGCGTGCCGACAGTCGTGTCGTGCGGCTCAGTGCTGAACAGCGTCGCGCGTTCGGTATTGCGTTTGCAGCGCGGGGCCGCAAGAGGAGACTCCTGATCATGGCAAGTATCGATTCGATGACGGTGTTGCTCGTTGACGAGCTACGTGACATCTACGACGCCGAGAAGCGTCTGACGAAGGCGATCCCCAAGCTCGCGAAGAAAGCGACCAACGCGGAGCTTCGCGCGGCGCTCGAGGAGCACCTCGAGGAAACCGAGCAGCAGGTGCAGCGGCTGGAGCAGGCGTTCGAGCACCTCGGCGAGCGCGCCAAGGCGAAGCCCTGCGCCGGCATGCGCGGCATCATCGAGGAAGGCGATGAGCACGTCGGCGAGGACTACGACGATGACGATCTCCGTGACGCGGTGATCATCGGGTCGGCCCAACGCGTCGAGCACTACGAGATCGCTGCCTACGGCACCGCAATCGCGCACGCCAAGCTGCTCGAGCACGACGACGTGGTCGGGCTGCTCCAAGAGAGCCTGGAGGAGGAGAAGGCGGCCGACCTCAAGCTGACCGAGATTGCCGAGTCGGTCGTGAATCTCGAGGCGGCGAGTAGCGAGGACGACGAAGAGCAAGAAGAGCCCGGCAGCCGGCGCCGGCTCTCGAGCGCGCAGATGCGCGCGACGGCTATGGCCCGAGGCCGGAAATCTCGCGGGCGTCGCTCGTGAACGGCTGCTGAGCGACGGAAAACCGTTTCGTCGGGTTGTGCGCCGGGCCTTTAGAACAGGCCCGGCCTACACTGCGCTTCGGGGTAGGAAAGACGTTTATAAACGGGACAGTGTAGGCCGGGCCTGTCCTGTAGGCCCGGCGTTCACATCGTGACGAGATAACTCCTGCAGCCGGTACGGATCACCGCACGACGTTGAGAATGACGCCGCCGTAGACCCGATGTCCGTATCGCGTCTCCTGCCCGAAGAACGCGGGGGCATCGTCCTTCGACTGCACGGCGATGAAGCGATAGTCGCCACGCAGTCCCCATCGACCGGCGTACCACTTCACGCCGCCGCCGACGTTCGAGGTGAAGAACGTGTCGGTATCGGCGACGCCCAGGTCGGCGCGCTCGAAGATGCTCAGACCGCCGATGCCGGCGGTGGCATAGGGCACGACCGAGCTGCGGCCGGCCGAGACGACGACGTTGCCGCTGTAGTTCAGGAAGTGAGGCGTCTTGAAGTCAGACGTCACGCCGGCGAAATCGAGGCTCTGCGAGACCCCGATCAGTCCGCTGACCTCGCCCTCGACACCGATATAGCGGTTGAAGTTCACGCCGACGCCGGCGCCGAGATCGTAGTTGCCGAAGCTCGGCCCCTGTGTGTCCTTGCCTTCGGTGAAGAAGGTCGCTCCACCTGGGATGATGGTGATTTCGAGCCTGCCCGGGCCCGCGGATGATTCCTGACTCTGCGCCTGCGCGGCACCTGCCGTGCCGAGTGCGACGACTGTGATGAACGCTGTGATCCAACGAGACATGATTCCTCCCGGTATAAAGTGGAAAAGTGGAAACGTGGAAAAGTGGAAAAGTCCACTTTTCCACTTGTTAAGAGGCCGGGATGCCGCCCAGCGCTTTGTAGACAGCGATGACGCTGGTGAACACACCGGCCTCGGCGTCGGCGACCGCGTCCTCGGCCTGCAGTTCGGTGCGTTCCGCGTCGAGCAAGGCGAGAAAGTCAGCTACACCTTCCCGATAGCGCACGCGAGCGATCGCGGCGGCGCGGCTGCTCTCTCGCGCTTGCTCGGCGAGTTTCACGAGGCGCTGTTGGTCCTCGCGATAGTTGACGAGCGCGTTCTCGGTTTCTTCGAGCGCGCGCAGCACGACTTGCTCGAATGCGGCCACTGATTCGCGCGTGACGCCCTCGGCGCCGCGGAGCCGCGCCCGTGCGCTTCCGATGTCGAACGCCGCCCAGCTCAGGGCCGGTGACACCGCCCACGCGCGCGTATCCGCGACGTTGAAGAAGTTGCCCCGGCCGGCCACCAGGCCGAGGAACCCGCTGAGCGTGATGTGCGGATAGAGGTCGGCCGCCGCCACCGCCTCGTTGGCTGTCGCCGCGGCGAGACGGCGCTCAGCCGCGCGTACATCGGGCCGGCGGCGGAGCAGCCTGTCGGGATCGCCGATCGCCAGTGCCTTGGCCAGCACCGGGTACGGCCGCGGCGAGAGATCCTCGTTGAGCTCGCCGGGGCGCGTCGCCGTCAGCACCGCGAGCCGATGCTCACGGTGCGCGATGGCGTTCCGGATCGGCGGGATGCTGGCCTCGATGGCTGCCGCATGCGCCGCCGCGCTCGCCACGTCCTGCGGCTCGCCAAAGCCCTCGTCGTCGCGGACGCGTGTGAGCCGCAGCGTCTCCTGCTGGCTGGAGAGATTCCGCTCGGCCACCGCCAGCCGCTGCTGCAGCCCGCGCAATTCGAAGTAGTTGCGCCCCAGTTCCGCCACCACGCTGACGCGGACGTCATCGAGCGCGGCGGCGTAGTTCTCGGCGTTCGCCGCGGCAGAGCGAACCTGGTTGCGAACGCGCCCGAATACGTCGAGCTCCCAGAACGCGTCGAACCCGGCGCGATACGTGGAGATCGTGCGCGGCTGGTCGGAGAAGCCCGGAATCGCTTCGCTCCGGCGATCCGCAATCGCGCCGACCGTGGCGGTCGGATACCGATCGAGCTGGACATCATCGAAGATGGCCCGGGCCTGATCGAACCGCGCCACGGCGATGCGCACGTCGTGGTTCGCCGCGAGGGCGCGCGACATCAGCCGATCGAGCACCGGGTCCTCGAACTGTCCCCACCACCGCGGATCGAACGGCTGCCGGACGACGAGCGATGCGTCCGCGCTCGAGATGTTCGTCGGCGCGATCGTCGGCGCTTTGTACGGCGGTCGCACCGCGCACGCGGTCACGGTGAGGGCGACGAGAATCATTACGTAGTGTCCGGCTTTAGCCGGACGACGACGGTCCGCCTGAAGGCGGACACTACGGCGAGCGTCCATATCAATGCCCCTCCGCGGGCGCGGCGATATCCAGCCGTGGACGATGCGCAGGCGCGGTCGCGCGATCCGTCAGCCGGCCGATGACCGTGTAGAAGACTGGAGTGAGGAACAGGCCGAACAGCGTGACGCCGAGCATGCCGGCGAACACCGCGATGCCCATCGCCTGCCGGATCTCGAAGCCCGCGCCCGACGAGAACACCAGCGGCAGAACGCCCATGATGAACGCCAGCGACGTCATCAGAATTGGCCGCAGACGGATGCGGCACGCCTCGAGCACGGCGTCGACGTGCGACACGCCTTCCTGCTCGCGTTCCTTCGCGAACTCGACGATCAGGATGGCGTTCTTGCACGCCAGCCCCGCCAGCACGAGGAAGCTGATCTGCGTGAAGACGTTGTTGTCGCCGCCGGTGAGCCACACCCCCGCGATCGCGGAGAACAGCGTCATCGGCACAATCAGGATCACGGTCAGCGGCAGCGTCCAGCTCTCATAGAGCGCCGCGAGCACGATGTAGACCAGCAGCACGCACAGCGGGAAGATCAGCAGCATCGTGTTGCCCGCAAGCAGTTCCTGATAGGCGAGCTCGGTCCACTCGAACGACATGCCCGCCGGCAGCTGCCGCTCGAGCACGCCGGCAATCGCCGCTTGCGCTTGACCGGAGCTGAAGCCGGGCGCCGGACCGCCGTTGATCTCCGCGGCCGGATAGCCGTTGTAGTGCATCACCTGATCGGGTCCGTAGCTGCGCGACACCGTGACCAGCGATCCGAGCGGCACCATCGCGCCGCGGTCGTTGCGCGTCTGCAGCCGGCGAATCTGCTCGGGCTGCAGGCGGAAGTCCGACTCCGCCTGGGCGTTCACCTGATAGGTGCGGCCGAAGCGGTTGAAGTCGTTGACGTAGAGCGAGCCGAGATAGACCTGCAGCGTCTCGAACACGTCCGTGAGCGACACGCCGTAGCTCTTGACGCGTTCGCGGTCCACGTCGGCGTCGATCTGCGGCACGCTCACCTGGAAGCTGGAGAACAGCCCCGCGAGCGACGGCTCGGCCCGTCCCTTCGCCAGGCTCGCCTGCAGCTGGCCGTAGAGATCCTCGAAGCCGGCGCCGACGCGATCCTCGACGTAAAGCTTGAAGCCGCCCACGGTCCCGAGCCCCTGAACGGGAGGCGGCGGGAAGATCGCGACGATCGATTCCGGGATCTGCGCGAAGAACTGCTGGTTCAGCGCGCCCACGATCGCGCCGGCGCTGAGCTCCGGACTCTTACGATCCTGCGACGGCTTCAGCACCACGAAGGCGATGCCGGTGTTCGGCGAGTTGACGAACCCGTTGATCGACAACCCAGGGAACGCGACCGAGCTGAGCACGCCCGGGTTTTTCAGCGCGATGTCGGTCATCTTTCGAATCACGGCATCGGTGCGATCGAGCGTTGCGCCGTCGGGAAGCTGTGCGAACGCGACGAGATACTCCTTGTCCTGCGTCGGCACGAATCCGGGTGGCACGCGCGAGAACCCCGCGGCCGTCAGCCCAATCAGCCCCGCATACAACGCCAGCGCGACGAACGACACCCGCAACACGCGACCGACACCGTTCGTGTAGGCCCCCGATGCACGGTGGAAGAACGCGTTGAAGCCGCGGAAGAACCAGCCGAACAGCCGATCCGCGATCCGCTGCACCCGGTCGCGCTCCGCCCCGCGCGGCAACAGCAGGCGTGACGCCAGCGCCGGACTCAACGTCAGCGAGTTGATCGCCGAGATGACCGTCGAGATGGCAATCGTCAGCGCGAACTGGCGGTAGAACTGCCCCGAGAGTCCGCTGACGAACGCCGTCGGCACGAACACCGCGCACAGCACTAACGCGATCGCGATGATCGGGCCCGACACCTCCTCCATCGCGCGCCGCGTGGCCTCAATGGGCGGGAGGCCGCGCTCGATGTGCCGCTCCACGTTCTCGACGACGACGATCGCATCGTCAACGACGATGCCGATCGAGAGCACGAGACCGAACAACGACAGCGTGTTCAGCGAGAAGCCCAAACCGAGCATGACCGCGAACGTGCCGATCAGCGACACCGGCACCGCGACCAGCGGGATGACCGAGGCGCGCCACGTCTGCAGGAACACCATCACGACGATGACGACCAGCAGAATCGCTTCGAACAGCGTCTCGACCACCGCTTCGATGGAGTTGCGGACGAAGATCGTCGGGTCATAGACGATGCGGTAGTCCACGCCCTGCGGGAACGACTGCTTCAGCCGCTCCATCGTGTGGCGGACCTGATCGGAGGCGTCGAGGGCATTGGTGCCGGGCCGCTGGAAGATGCCGATCGCCACCGCTGGCTTGTTGTCGAGCAGACTGCGCAGCGCGTAGAGGTTGGCGCCGAGCTCGACCCGACCGACATCGCGCACGCGTGTGATCTGCCCCTCAGGCGTGGCCCGGACGACGATGTCCGCGAACTCGTCTTCCGTGGTCAATCGGCCGCGCGCGTTGACCGACAGCTGGAACTGCGTATCGACCGGCGCCGGCGGTGCCCCGAGCACCCCGGCCGCGACCTGCACGTTCTGCTCGCGGATCGCACGAATGACATCGGTCGTCGTCAGCTGCCGCGACGCCAGGCGATCCGGGTCGAGCCAGATTCGCATGCTGTACTCGCCGGCGCCGAACACCTGCGCGCTGCCCACGCCCTGAATGCGCGCGAGCTCGTCCTTCACGCGCAAGTAGGCGTAGTTGGCGAGATACAGGTTGTCGTAGCGCTCGTCAGGCGAGACGAGGTGCACGACCATGATGAAGTCGGGGGTCGACTTCTCGGTGACCACGCCGATGCGCTGCACTTCGGCGGGCAACCGCGGCAGCGCCTGGGCGACGCGGTTCTGCACCTGCACCTGCGCGTTGTCGAGGTCGGTGCCGAGCCCGAAGGTGATTGTCAGCGTCATCCGGCCGTCGGATGTCGCCTGCGAGAACATGTAGAGCATGTCCTCGACGCCGTTGATCTGCTGCTCCAGCGGCGACGCCACTGTTTCGGCAAGGACCTTCGGGTTGGCGCCAGGGTAGGTGGCGCGCACGACGACGGTGGGCGGTGCCACCTGCGGGTATTCGCTGATTGGCAGCCTGACGAGCGCCAACGCGCCCGCGGCGACGATCAGCAGCGACAGCACCGCGGCGAAGATCGGCCGATCGATGAAAAACTTCGAGAAGTTCATGACGTCCTCAGTGCGACGCGTTGCTGTCGTAGGGTCCGGCTTGAGCCGGACCATCAGCGATCGGCTTGACCTGGATTCCTGGACGAATGCGCTGCAGTCCGTTGACGACGATCGGTTCGCCCGCCTTCAGTCCGCTGCGCACCACGCGCAAGCCGTCGACGATCGGTCCCAGCGTCACCGGCCGATACTCGATCTCGTTCTTCGGCGAGACGACGTAGACGAACTTCTTGCTCAAGTCGGTTCCGACCGCGCGGTCCTGAATCAGCAGTCCGTGATAGCTGCCCGCGCCGGCGAGGCGCAGCCGTACGAACAGTCCCGGCGTGAGCAGACCGTCGGTGTTGTGGAACACGGCTCGTCCGCGAATCGTGCCGGTGCCGCTATCGAGCTGGTTGTCGAGGAAGTCGAGCTGTCCTTCACGAGGAAAGCCCTCCTCGTTGGACAGTGCCATCCGGATGCGTCGATCGATCGACCCCCGGCTGCGGCCGCTGCCGGCCGTGTACCTCAAATAGATCTGCTCGTCGGCATCGAAGTACGCGTAGACGGGATCCAGTGACACGACCGTCGTCAGCAGCGTGGCCTCGCCGGGACCGCTGGACACCAGGTTGCCTTCGGTCACGATGGCGCGACTGACGCGGCCGTTGATCGGCGAGGTCACACGCGTGAACTCGAGATTGAGCTCGGACGCGCGCAGCGCCGCCTCGACGGCGGCGACTTGCGCCGCCGACTCCTGCGCGAACGACTCGCGACGATCGCGCTCTTCGTTCGCGATCGCGTTCTCGCGGCGAAGCCGCTCGGCGCGTTCAGCCTCGCTGTTGGCACGTTGCACGGTCGCACGTGCACGCGCGAGCTCCGCCTGCAACCGATCGACTTCCGCCTGGAACGGACGCGGATCGATCTGGAAGAGCACGTCGCCCTTGCGGACCATTGCGCCTTCGGTGAAGTGCACAGCGGAGACGTACCCGGACACGCGCGGCCGGACTTCCACGGAGTCGACGGCCTGCAGGCGTCCAGTGAATTCATCCCACTCGGTCACGTCGCGCTCGATGACGTTGGCGACGCTGACCTGTGGCGGTGGGGGTGGGCCCTGCTGCGCGGCGGTCTTCGTGCACGCAGCGAGGACGGACGTGAACGCGATCGGTGCCACGAGCAGCGCGATGCGCGCGCCTCGCGAGAGGCGTGGGAACTTGTGATTGACGGCAGCACTCATGGACCGCAGTGTGTCGCTCGCGAGCGCCCGCCCACAATCGGGCAGTGGACGCAAACGCGGCTACCGCTTGAGCCCTAGCTCCATCCGTGCCGAGATGCACAGCGCGATCTACGACTTTTGGACGATGCGCCGCTCGGCCATGCGTCCGCTTCGCGTTTGTGACAGACCCGTTCGATAATGAGGGTCGGATCTGAGGAGTCAGGCGATGTCCGAACAGACGTTGGCCGTCGGGGTCGAGAGCGCCAGTGGATCGCCGTCGCCGGAGGGCGCCGGATGCGGTAGCGCGATCGAGGCGAGCGTGCAGCGCGTGATCGACTCGGGCGATGCCGGCGCCTTGCGCGTCGCGCTGGCGCGTGAGGCGAAGGAGCGCCGCCGCGCCGAGTGTCTCGCCAACATTCAGACCGAGATCACGAAATACTCACTCGATCTGCTCGTGCGCGAGCCGAATCTCGACGGGTTCTTCCGCGCCCTGCTCAAGACGCTGGCCGAAGAGGCCGAGAGCGAGGTCGCGGGCGTGTGGCTGCTCAACGACGACGGGCCGTGCTGCGAGTTCTGGATGGCGCATTTCGGCGGTGCCGTCGTCACCACCAGAAACCTGGCGGAGTATTCCGCGGTTCGCAAGGCCGAGGCGCAGGCGCAGCATCTGTTCGAGTACAAGCCAGGCTGGGTGTCGACGATCGAGTATCGTCCCGACGATCCGCGGGTTCCGGATGCCGTGCGCGAGTTCAACGCCGCGCACAGCAATCTGTCCACCGTCGCGGCCCCGATGCTGCTGGCCGGAAAGAATCTCGGCTGGATCACGATCTGCGTGCCCGACACGACCGAGGGCTCGTGGTGGCGCATCGCGCTGGTCGAGGCGATCGCACGGCACGCCGCGCTGGCGCTGCACAAGAGCCGTATCTACGAGCAGAAGCGCGCCGAGGAACGCCGCAAGGCGATCCTCGAGGAGCGCAACCGCCTGGCGCGCGACATCCACGACAACCTGGCGCAGGGCTTTGGCGCCATCCTGATGCAGCTCCAGGCCGCGCAGCGCGAAGGCGCGCTGCTGCCGCCAGCGGTGGCGCGCAGCATCGACACCGCGATCGATCTCGCGCGCACCCACATGGTGGAAGCGCGCCGATCGGTTGGCGCGCTGCGTCCGAACGTCAGCGACAACGAGGATCTCTCGAAGGCGATCACCCGCGTCGCGGAGCTGGCGCAGAAGACTTCCGATGTTCCGATCGAGGTGCAGCTCGACGAGCTGCCGCGGTTCGGCGACGGCGTCGAGCGTGAGGTCATCGGTATCGCGCAGGAGGCGCTCACCAACGCGGTGCGTCATGCGCGCGCCCGACGCATCACCATCCGCGCGTCGACTGTCAACTCACTCGGCCTGCGCCTGTCGATTGCCGATGATGGACGAGGCATTCCCCGCGAGCGCTGTTCGGCCGGCTTCGGCATGACGAGTATGCAGGAGCGCGCCGAGCGCATCGGCGCGTCGTTGACGATCGTGACGGCGCCTCGCAGCGGCACCGAAGTGGTGCTGGCCTGGGAGCCGTCGTCGCTGCCGACGCAGGTCCATGCCTTCAGCTGAAAGCGGTCCGGCTAACCGCCTTCGCCCCCTCGACTCCGCTCGGGGCTCCGGCGGTCAGGAAGCCGGACACGACAAACCCCTGGCGCCGGCGCGCGCCAGTGTCATGCTGGTCGACGACCACGCGTTGATGCGCACCGGCGTCGCGAACATCATCAACCAGGAGTCCGACCTCTACGTCATCGCCGAAGCGGGAAACGGTGCCGAGGCGCTCGAGGCGTGGGACCGGCATCACCCCGACGTGACCTTGCTCGATCTGCGCATGCCGGTGATGGAAGGCGTCGAGGTCGTGCGGCGTCTCCGCGACCGCGACCCGCGCGCGAAGGTGATCGTGCTGACGACCTACGACACCGACGACGAGATCTCGCGAGCGCTTAAGGCGGGCGCGAAAGCGTACGTGCTGAAAGACATCTCCGCCGACGCCCTCATCACGTGCATTCGCGACGTGCTCGCTGGGAAGACCTACCTCGCACCCGCCGCCGCGGCCAAACTGGCCGAAGGCGTCACGCGCGTGCAGTTGACACCGCGGGAGCTGGCGACGCTGCGCCTGCTCGCAGACGGCAAGGCGAACAAGGAAATCGCCAACGCGCTCGAGATCAGCGAGCGTACCGTCAAGACGCATCTCGGACATCTGTTCGAGAAGCTCGGAGTCACCAGCCGTACCGAGGCCGTGAAGGTGGCCACTCGTCGGGGGCTGGTGCGATTGGAATAAATCGATTGTTGATTTGGTCGATCTTTGATTGGTGATTCGTTGTTGATTGACGATTTGTGATGGGTGATTGAGAGCTCAACCAGCTGGCTTGTTGCGAGCTCTCAATCAACAATCTCAGATCACCAATCAACAACGAATCAAAGATCAACAATCCCCAAATCAACAATTCCGAGATCACCGCCCATTCCACCTACAATCGCGCTTCGAAACCGAGGTGCGTGGTGGCACAGGATCAGAGCTCACGCGATTTCGATTGGGTATCCGCGCAGGCGCAATGCAACGTGCGCGTCATGTTCGAGCGGTTGCGGACGCGAGTCCGCGATGACGTGCTGAAGCGCAATGGGCTGTTGGGCCGTGCGGACGGATGGCGGTTCGAGTTCGATAGCGAAGACGATGCCTTCGAGGTGGCGCGGCTGGTGGGCGGCGGACCACAGCCGAACGTGAGCGGGATCGTCACGTTCGAGCGCTCCGGCCGGCGGATTCTCATTCACAGCGAAGACGTCGAGCTCGATCTCACCGTGGTGGTCGCGCTCGACCCCGAGGGCGTGTGCCGCTTCGTCGTCGACGAGGCGATGTACTCGGACTGGGAGATACGCCGCATGGCGCTCGAGCAGCTGTTCTTCGAAGAACACGAAGAGCCGACCTGATCGGGCCCTCTGAGCGACCGACGGCTTGCCCTGAGCGACCGAAGGGAGTCGAAGGGCTTGCCCTGAGCGACCGAAGGGAGTCGAAGGGTGTCCTGAAACGGGTCGCTGACCGTTTTCAGCTCCCGCGGCGAATTCTGTTGGCCGGCTCCCGCACTTTTTGGAGCAGGACTGTAACACCCGCAACGCTGGCGACCCTCTGATCCTGGCAGGCCGCTTGCGCCGTTCCTTCCGTCCCAACGCACCGTCCGCGAGTTTGATCCGTTGTGCGACGCGCCGAAGCGCGCAATGGGATGCGACACACAGTTGGAGGAACGTGTATGCGCCCGATCAAAGCGCTTCCCCTCGTGATCCTCGTGATTGTGGCGTTCAGTGCGCACCCGATGGCACAAGCGCCGGCGCAAGAACATGCGGTCTCCGCGCAGATTCTGGTGAAGTTCAGGCCCGGTGCCAATGGTGCGACCAAAGCCGACGCGCACCGTGTGGCCGGCGGGCGCATGCTGCGCGAGATCTCGCGCACGGGCGTCCAGTTGGTCGGCGTTGCCGCAGGTGACGAGACCGGCGCGATCAATCGCTATCGTCGAAATCCCAACGTGCTCTATGCCGAGCGCAACGTCGTCCGAAGCATTCCGAAACCAGTCAGCAATGCCAAGCCGTCGAATCACATACCAGGCTCGGAACCCGTGCCAGGCGACTTCTACTTCAAGGAGCAGTGGGCGCTCCACAATACCGGCCAGGAGTTCGTTTGCATCCCGTGGATCTTTGGCCCCCTGTGCCTCTACATCGGCACGCCGGACGCCGACATCGATGCGCCCGAAGCCTGGGCGATCTCGACCGGCAGCACCGTTCTCGTCGCTGTGATTGACACCGGCATCGACTACACGCATCCGGACTTGATGATCAACTACGCCGGTGGCTTCGACTTCGTGAACAATGACAGCGATCCCATGGACGATCACGGTCACGGGACGCACGTCTCCGGTACGATCGCGGCGTCGCTGGGCAACGTCACTGGTGATCCAGCCGCGGAAGAAGGCGTCGTTGGCGTGGCCCCCCACGCGCGCATCCGTGCCTACAAGGTGTGTGACGCGACCGGAAACTGCGACGACTTCACCATTCAGCAGGCGATCGCGCAGGCCGTCGAGGACGGCGCCAAAGTCATCAACATGAGTCTGGGCGGGCCCGAAGAGTCCCAAGCGCTGAACGACGCCATTCAGGACGCGTGGAATGCCGGCCTAGTCATCGTCGCCGGAGCCGGCAACGACGGCAACCAGAACCTGTTCTACCCGGCGGCGTTCCCCAACGTGATCTCGGTCGGCGCATTCGACGAGGATCATCGCCGCGCGTCGTTCTCGAACTACGGCAGCTGGGTCGACATCTCGGCGCCGGGCAACGTGATCATGTCGAGCTACCTGATGTCGGAGTGCGGCGGCTCCTCCGGCATTCCGGGCGATTCGGGGTGTTACAACTGGCTGAGCGGCACGTCGATGGCGACGCCGCACGTCTCGGGCGCCGCGGCGCTCGTCTGGTCGCGCGGCGACGTCTCAACCAATCAGCAGGTCGTCGACATCATCCTCAACAGCGCCGATCCACAGGGTGTGCAGAGTGAGGCGCGCCTCGATTCATGGACCGCCCACGGCGGTCTCAACATCCACAACGCTCTCAGCCTCGGCTTGACGAACCTCAGTCCGATCGCGAATGCGGGTCCCGATCAGACCGTCGTCGATACTGGCGCTGACAACGTCGAATCGGTGACGCTGGACGGCTCCCAGTCGTCGGATCCCGATGGCAGCATCGTGACGTACGAATGGCGCGAGGGCAGCACCTTCGTCGCGTTCGGCGCCACGCCATCGGTCTTCCTCTCGGTCGGGACGCACACGCTGACGCTGCAGGTCACGGACGATCACGGCGCCACGGCCAGCGACACCGTCGCGATCACGGTGCGAGCGAATCAGCCGCCGGTCGCGAACGCCGGTCCCGACCAGACCGTGGTCGATAACGGTAATGACAACGTCGAGTCGGTCACGCTGAATGGCTCGAACTCCTCCGATCCTGATGGCAGCATCGTCACGTACGAGTGGCGCGAAGGCAGTACGTTTGTCGCTTCCGGCGCCACCCCATCGGTGTTGCTGTCGGTCGGCGTCCATACGCTCACGTTGCAGGTGACTGACGATCGCGGGGCCACGGCCAGCGACACCGTCGCGATCACGGTGCGAGCGAATCAGCCGCCGGTCGCGAACGCGGGTCCCGACCAGACCGTGGTCGATAACGGTGGTGACAGCGTCGAGTCGGTCACGCTGAATGGCTCGAACTCCTCCGATCCTGATGGCAGCATCGTCACATACGAGTGGCGCGAAGGCGTTACCTTTGTCGCCTCCGGCGCCACGCCATCGGTGTTGCTGTCGGTCGGTGTCCATACGCTCACGTTGCAGGTGACCGACGATCGCGGCGCCACGGCCAGCGATACGGTCGCGATCACGGTGCGAGCGAATCAGCCGCCGGTCGCAAACGCGGGTGCCGACCAGATCCTCACCGACACCGGAGGAGATGGGAGCGAAGCGGTTGTGCTCAACGGATCGGCCTCCTCGGATCCCGATGGCACGATCGTGAGCTACGTGTGGCGAAAAGGCGCGACGGTCATCGCGTTGGGCGTTACGCCGGCGCCGGTCTCACTGCCGGTGGGCGTCCACACAATCACGCTGCAGGTCACGGATGATCGCGGCGTCAGTGCCAGCGACACAGTCGACATCGCGATCAACGCCGCGCCGCCGCCGCCACCGCCGCCAACAATGCACGTCGGCGACCTGGACGGATCTTCGATCGGAAACAAGAACATGTGGTCGGCAACGTTGACCGTGACCGTGCACAACACCAACCATCAGCCTGTCGCTGGCGCGACGGTGACAGGTGCATGGAGCGGCGCCTTGACCACTAGCGGAGCGTGTACGACCGGCAGCGACGGCAAGTGCGCCATCACCTCGGAAAGCGTGCGCAAGCGCGACAGCGCAGCGACGTTTACGGTCGGCTCCATCTCGGCGACTGGGCTGAGCTATGTCGCCGCCAACAATCACGATCCGGAGAGCGACAGCACAGGTACGGTCATCATGATCGCGAAGCCCTGAGTCGTCGTTTCTGACGCCGGTCGTCACACCAAAGGGGGCGAGCCAACAGGCTCGCCCCTTCGCGTTTCGCACGGACTTTGTATCCCTCGGTCCGTATGCCCACTACGACATCCGTGCTCATCGTCGGCGGAAGCTTGAACGGGTTGACGGCTGCGCTTCTGCTGGCCCGCCGCAACGTCGCGTGCATCGTGGTCGAGCGACACGCGCGCACGGCGATTCAGTACAAGTTCCGCGGCATCTCTGCGCGTTCGATGGAGATCTACCGGGCGGCCGGCATCGAACCGCAGATCCGTCGATGCGATGGCATCGACGAAAAGATGGCTCAGGTGGCACGCAAGGCCAACCTCGCTGATCCAGAGACAGTCTGGCAAGGCGTACCGGGTGTGGACGTCGTGGATCTCAGCCCGACGACTGCCGCGGTGTGTGATCAAGACCAGCTCGAACCGATCCTCAAGGCCGAGGCCGAGCGGCTCGGCGCCGACATCCGCTTCAACACCGAACTCGTCTCGTTCGAACAGGACGAGCGCGGCATCCGCGGGCGAATCCGCGATCGGGCATCCGGGAACGAAGACGTCGTCAGCGCGGCGTACTTGATCGCCGCGGACGGCACGAACGGCACCACGCGCGACGCGCTCGGCATCGAACGCCACGGGCCCGGTGTGCTTCAGCACTGGATGAACGTCATCTTCGAAACCGATTTGGCTCCGGTGATCGATGGCCGTCCTCTGCGGGCGATCTTCCTGACGGACATCAATGGCACGTTCGTCCCTCGTGCCGGCGGCCGATGGCTCATGGCGGTGCAGTACGTGCCCGAGCGTGGCGAGCGGGTCGAGGATTTCACCGACGAGCGATGTCGCGATCTGATTCGACGCGGAGCGGGTCGGTCCGACGTGCACGTCGGGGTCGTGGACGTGCGCCCGTGGGAAGCGGCCGCACTCGTCGCGGAGCGCTTCGTCGAGGGGCGCGCGTTTCTCGTTGGTGACGCCGCCCACGTCATGCCGCCTACGGGAGGCTTCGGCGGCAACACCGGAATTCAAGACGCGCACAACCTGGCGTGGAAGCTCGAGGCGGTGTTACGCGGACAAGCGGGCCCGCCTCTGCTCGATTCGTACGACCAGGAGCGCAGGCCGGTCGCAGAGCGCACGCTGGCCCAAGCGCTCGCCCGCTTGCAGGCCTGGTTCAAGGACCCCAGCAAACGGCTGCCACCAGCCGAACCGATCATCGACGATTACGCGGTGACGTTCGGATACTGCTACCCGGCCGGCGCCTTCGTCACAGAGGCGCCCGCTCCGAGCGGGCGACGCGCGTCGAGCGAGATATCGTCCAGCGAAGCATTCGAGCATCCGCGCGAGCCATCGGGCCGGCCCGGGTCACGCGCGCCCCACGTGATCGTCGAGTTCGATGGCACCCGCACGTCCACCACCGATCTCTTCGGCGATCACTGGACGCTGGTGGCCGGGCCGCGCGGAGCGTCGTGGCTCGATGCTGCCGCCAACGCCGATCAGGCTGGCCCGTTCGATCTACGGGCGTATCGAATTGGCGAACAGCTGCGAGACGTCGAGGAGCGCTGGGCCAGGGCGTTCGGCGTCAACGACGATGACGCCGTGCTGATCCGTCCCGACGGGTTCATCGCGTGGCGCAGCCGTGGCAAGCGTGGCGATTCGCGGCGATCACTGACAGAAGCGCTCGACTACCTGAGCTTCCGTCACGTGCTCACGCCGCGATAGGGCGGTGGCTTGTCATGCGCCCGGCCCTGGAGTGAGCACCCATTCGCGGTTCGGCGCAAACCATTGCCGAGTATCGGGGATAGCCGTGGTTCTGTCTCGGGTAAGCACCTGATGACGAGTACCAAATGCCGCCCACTATCATTCACTGCCCTCCATTAGCTGCCTCCCGTCGCCTGGATGCGATGCGGTTTCTGGCAGTCGACAGAGCCGTGCGAACGCGTCTGTCGCCGGAGGAGTCGACGTAAATGATTCCAACGTCTGCGCCAATGATTCCAGCGTCTGCCCCGCAGCGTGATCTCGCTCCCACCTCCATCGTCGGGCTCGACGATGTGTTGCGAGGTGGTCTCGTGCGGCACCACCTCTATCTCGTTCAAGGAGTCCCTGGTTGCGGGAAGACGACCCTGGCGCTCCAGTTCCTTCGCGCCGCCGCGAGCCGCGGTGAGCCGGTGCTGTACGTGACCTTGTCCGAAACGGAGGATGAGCTGCATGCGGTCGCGGCGTCGCACGGGTGGACGCTCGACGGCATCACGATCCACGAACTGGCGCCGGTTGGGGATCCGATCGATCCCGACGAGCAATACACGATGTTTCACGCCTCGGAAGTCGAGGTGAGCGCCACGCTCAAAGACGTGTTGACGTCCGTCGAGCGGCTCAATCCCACGTGCGTGGTGGTGGACTCGCTATCGGAGCTGCGTCTGCTGGCGGGGAATCCGCTGCGATACCGACGCCAGATTCTCGCGTTGAAGCAGTTTCTCAGCGCGCGCAAGTGCACTGCGATCCTGCTCGATGACCTGACCTCCGCGCCCGAGGACCTGCAGATGCAGAGCATCGTGCATGGCGTCCTTCACCTCGAGCAACTGAGTCCTGAATACGGATCTGAACGCCGTCGGCTTCGCGTCGTGAAATACCGCGGTGTGCCGTTCCGTGGTGGCTATCACGACTACGTCATTCGCCAGGGCGGAATCGAGGTGTTTCCCCGTCTTGTCGCGTCAGAGCACCGTCATGCCTCGGATCGCCTGAAGCACTCGAGCGGAATCGTCGGCCTCGACATGTTGCTCGGTGGCGGCATCGAAGAGGGGACGAGCACCTTGATCATCGGCCCGGCCGGGACGGGGAAATCGACATTGGCGACGCAATTCGCCGTGGCGGCGGCCGCCCGCGGTAAGCATGCCGCGTTGTTCGTGTTCGACGAGAGCCCTGAGACACTCCTCTCGAGATGCGCCGCGATGTCGATGGACGTGGCGTCACATGTCGAGTCCGGGCACATCTCAGTACAGCCGATCGCTCCCGCCGAGCTCGCGCCGGGGGAGTTCGTTCACCAGGTCCGGACGGCGGTCACCGAGGGCACCTCGATCATCGTGATCGACAGCCTGAACGGCTATCTGAACGCAATGCCCGGCGAGCGGTTTCTCACGATTCAACTTCACGAGCTCCTCAAGTATCTCGGCCAGCAAGGCGTGGCGACGATCCTCATCGGCGCGCACCAGGGTATCGTGGGCACTCAGATGCACACGCCTGTCGACGCCAGTTACCTCGCCGACGCCGTGATCCTGCTCCGCTACTTCGAAGCGAGGGGGGACGTGCGTCAGGCGATTTCGGTCGTCAAGAAACGTGGCAGCCAGCACGAACGGACGATTCGTGAGTTCTTCTTCGACACGTCCGGCATTCATGTCGGAGAGCCCTTACGTCAGTTCCACGGCGTGTTGACCGGCGTTCCGGTGTATGACGGCACTGCCCCAGCGTGAGGCGCAGGCCGCCGCCGTGAACACCCCCGACGACGCGGTCGATCGCGATCGGCGTTTGCTCATTCTCGCGCCAACACGCAAGGACGCCGCGCTGACGATGTCTCTGCTTCCCGCGGGCATCGTTGGCGAGATCTGCCCGTCGTTGAATGCGCTCGTCGCCGAAGTCGAAGAGGGCGCCGCGGCGATCCTGATCGCCGAAGAATGGGTGGCCACTTCAGGATGTGGACGTCTGGCGGAAATCATCGCGACACAGCCAACGTGGTCGGATCTGCCGGTGCTCGTCCTGACCAGACCGGGCGCCGATTCGGGGGAGGTGGCCGAAGCGGTTCGCACGCTCGGCAATGTCACGCTGCTCGAGCGTCCGCTTCGCGTCTCGACCCTCATGAGCGCGGTACGCACGGCCGTTCGAGCCCGCGAGCGGCAGTACCAGCTTCGCGGCTATCTCGCCGATCGATTGCGCGCTGAAGAGGCGCTGCGCATCGCCGATCAGCGGAAGGACGAGTTCCTCGCGACGCTCGGGCACGAGCTGCGAAACCCGCTTGCGCCGATGCAGGCCGGTCTGCAGCTGTTGAAGCTCTCGAATCTTCCCGACCAGCGCAGCGTGCGGGCCGTCGACGTGATGGAGCGCCTGCTGCAGCATCTCGTGAGGCTGGTCGACGATCTGCTCGAAGTCTCGCGCATCACGCGCGGTTCGATCGACATCAGGACCGAGCCGGTTGATTTGTGCGCCATCCTGCGTACGGCCGTCGAGACGAGTCGCCCGCTCATCGACGCCGCCGACCAGAACCTCGTCATCGACATTCCGAATGGACCCGTGTCGATTGCTGGCGACGCGGTCCGATTGACGCAGGTGTTCGCCAACCTGCTGAACAATGCCTCGAAGTTCACCGAAAACGGCGGACACATCTGGCTCACGATGAACGTCGTCGATCAGACCGCAGTCGTATCGGTGCGCGACGACGGGATCGGCATTTCGCCGACGCAATTGGAGACGGTATTCGATATGTTCATGCAGGTCGATCGATCGCAGCGCCGGGCACAAGGTGGGTTGGGGATCGGGTTGACGCTCGTGCAGAGCCTCGTGTCGATGCACGGCGGCACGGTCGAAGCGCAGAGCGACGGCGCGAACGCCGGCAGCGAGTTCACCGTGCGCCTGCCCGGTGTCGCCGAAGACGCGCGGACGATGGCCTCGACGCCTGTCCCGGGCCAGTTCCCCCCGTGCCGAATCCTGGTCGTCGATGACAACAGCGATGCGGCCGACACGCTGAACATGCTGCTGACCGAGCTGGGCGCTACGGTTGCGGTGGCGAACAGCGGGCCGGAAGCGCTGCAGACGATCGACAGCTTCGAGCCCGACGGGGTGCTCCTCGACATCGGCATGCCGGGCATGGACGGCTACGAGGTGTCGCGCCGCATTCGTTCGTCGAGCCGGCATAGCGACCTCCTGCTCATAGCGTTGACCGGCTGGGGGCAAGGCGAGGATCGCGAACGGTCGAAGCGCGCCGGGTTCGATCATCATCTGGTGAAGCCGCCCGACATCGATCGACTGCGCGCCATCCTGGTGGAACATCAATCGAGAACGCCGACGGGACGAGCGCGTCAGGAAGCGCCTCTGAACTATCCCCAGCCGTAACGCGCAGCCGAGCGATTGGGCCGAGGCCGTAACGACAGCGCCTTGGCTCGCTTCCTGCACTTTCTATCGCGTGTCGCGTCGCGGTAGAGCTTTCGCAATCATCAGCGCCAGCGGAACCATCGCGTTGGCGCTCATCACGCTCGGCGGATTCGCGCATCTGCGTTCGGCCGACGACGAGACCACCCGTTCGACCAGTGACGCACGCACGGTGTCGAAGACCGAGCGGATCGAGGCGATCGCGCGCGCGCAGGTCTGGCGCGAGCCGGCGATTCCGGTGGCGCGCGCATCCTTTGCGCCGGCCGGTACTGGGCCGAACACGGTTGATTGCCGGTTCAGGATCTCCGAGCTCGGCGGCACCACACCAAAATTCCACTGTCTGCTCCCAAGCGACGTCGAAGTCCGCGTGAAGTACGGACCTGGCGACGAGATCCCGGCTGAAGCCGCAGCCACACGCCTGTTGGCCGCGCTCGGCTTCGGCGCCGACCGGATCGCGCTCGTCGCGCTCTTGCGCTGTTTCGGTTGTCCGAAAGAGCCATTCGTGACGATGAAGCTGCTCGAGGCGGCGCGGGCGCAGAACGTCTACGAGAACGTGATAAACCCCGACAAGCACGAGACATTCGAATGGGTGGCGATGGAGCACAAGTTCGCTGCCCAGCCGATCGAGGCCGAGGGTCAAGAAGGATGGGCGTTCTTCGAGCTCGAGAAGGTCGACGCGGCGAAGGGCGGCGCGCCGCGCGCGCACGTCGATGCGCTGCGGCTGATGGCGCTCTTCCTCGCGCATTGGGATAACAAGTCGGAGAATCAGCGGCTCGTGTGCCTCGCGAACCCGTGGCCGGACGGCAGGCCATGCCCTGAGCCGTTCCTGCTGTTGCAGGATGTTGGCTCGACGTTCGGCCCGAAGCGGCTCGATCTGGAGGGGTGGGCACGCGCGCCGATCTGGGACGATCGCGCGAACTGTACGGTGTCGATGCGCGATTTCCCTTACGACGGCGGGACGTTCGGATCGGCGCGCATCAGCGAGGCTGGGCGTCAGTTTCTCGCAACGCGGCTCGCGGCTGTCGACGATCGTCAGTTGACGGACTTGTTTTCGAGCGCGCGCTTCGACCAGCCGCGAAGCCCGCTGGATCGCCCCAGCCCGGTCTCGGACTGGGTACGCGTCTTCAAGCAGCGGGTGAAGACGATCAGCGATGGGCCCCTTTGCCCTGCTCAGTAGCCTCGTCCGCCGCGCGTTTCGCATCGCGCGCGTCCTTGTAGAGGGTGCCGGCGTCGATCGTCTTTCCAGTGCGTGAGATGGCTTGGAAGTGCAACTCGCGACCGTCGATCTCGATCAACATGAAGTGATAGTCGGTGTCGAAGGATCGCGCCACGTATGTGGCGCGCGTGGCGTCACCTTTCCGCAGTGATCCGGCGCCGCCGCTCACGAAGTACTGCACCCCGCCCTGGAGCTCAGTCCGCTCGTAGAGATGTTCATGGCCGGAGAAGGCGACGTCGACACCCTGCTCCAGCAGGATCGGCTCGAGCAGATAACGATACCAGCGCGATGACGTGCGGTAACGACCCGACGTGTACAGAGGATGGTGGAAGAAAGACACCTTCCAGACCGCGTGGGACTTCGAGAGCCGTTCCTGCAGCCATCGCAATTGGGTGCGATCGAGGTTGGTCGAATCAAGCGCGAAGAATTCGACGCGTGTCGCGATTTTGGCGAGCAGATCCTCGGGTGGCGCGAAGCTGTAGTAGCGCTGTCCCTTCATGTTGAAGGCGGGGTAGTCGACCTCACGCGGGTCGTCGTGGTTGCCGAGCGACGCATAGAACCGGACGCCCTTGTCCAGCAGCTCGCGATAGGGTTCTTCAAATTTCTCGCGATAGTCCTCGGGCGATGCCGGGCCTTCGTACAGGTTGTCGCCGAGCATGATGACGAACTGATAAGGGAACTGTTCTCGGAAGGCAACCATCTGCTTCGCGACGTCGTGCTGCGGCTGGGTGCCCCGGCCGCTGTCGCCGATGACCGCAAACTTCACTGACGTCGCGCGGTTTGGCAGCGTCAGCGCCCCTGCACTCAGCGCCTCGATGGCAACGGGCTGCACGACCGGCGTCCGCGACGATGGTGGAGAGTCTCGGCACGCGGATACGGCCAGGAGCAACAGAACGGCGGCGCATCCGGCTCGGCGGTTTGATTGCATCTTCGCAGGAGGCTGCAATTCACACGCCGCGCGGAGTCGCCACATCGGGGGGCGGTCGCTCGTCGAAAGTCGAGCTGCGGTCGCTAGACGAGCGCCCTGACCTGCCAATCGGTGCAGTGCATCAGCGCGTGATACTCGGCAGGCGAGACGGAGCGCTTCGCGTATCGACAGGCGACGACGAACATGTTCTTGTCGTCGTGCCAGTCGCTCCTCACCACCTGGCAATCGAACCGCTCGCCTGAGCTGATTTCCATCGACAGCATTGCACCGGGCTTCGGGATGCTGTCCACCTCGATCTGCTTGCTGAACCGGACGTCGCTGTTGTTGATCGTCTCCAGCGCGTCGGTGTCCTCGCGCCTGACGCGAAGCGATGGAATCCTCAAGCTGATCTCGACGGTCTGTGGCATGAGCTGTCCGCAGGAAGAGCAACTCCGAGGATGGCACAGGGCTCCGGTCGGCGTCTACGCCACCTGTGCCGACGATGCTAGGATGGCTCGTGAGCACGGCCGTACCCACTAGGATGCAGTGTTGGCTTTGCCCCGCTTCGCGGGCGGGCCGTCTTGACCAGGGAAAGACTTGCCTCATCTGCCACCATTGACAGTGGTCAAGACGGCTGTGACCGCCCTCCAGGATGCGCTCGCGCAGTACTGGGGATTCACGTCGTTCCGTCCACTCCAACAGCAGGCGATGGAAGCGGTTCTTGCCGGCCGCGACTCCCTCGTCGTCCTGCCGACCGGCGGCGGTAAGTCGCTGTGCTTTCAGGCGCCTGCCGTCGTTCAGCGCGGGCTCGCCGTCGTCGTATCCCCGCTGATTTCGCTGATGAAAGACCAGGTCGACACGCTGGTCTCCAACGGCGTGCCGGCCAGCTTATACAACAGCTCGCTGACGTCGGAGGAGAAGGCGCGTGTCGTCGCCGGGTTGCGCGAGCATCGTTATCGACTGCTGTACGTCTCGCCGGAGCGGCTCGTCGGCGAGGGCGGCGAGTCGTTCATCGGGTTGCTGCAATCGTGCGGGGTGTCGTTCGTTGCCGTCGACGAGGCGCACTGCATCAGCCAATGGGGTCACGATTTCAGGCCGGAGTACCGGCAGCTCGGCCGGCTGCACGACCTGCTGCCGGGCATCAGCATGCACGCCTACACCGCGACGGCGACGGGCAGGGTCCGGCGTGACATCGTGGTGCAACTTGGTCTGCGCAACCCTGTGACGTGCGTCGGCGGGTTCGATCGGCCCAACCTGGTGTATCGCGTCCTGCCGCGCGCGTCTCTGAAGAACCAGTTGATCGCCGTGCTCGAGCGTCATCGCGGTGAGGCCGGCATCATCTATTGCACCTCGAGACGGGAGGTCGAAGCGCTGGCCACCTGGTTGACGACCACCGGCATCAGGGCACTGCCGTACCACGCCGGTTTGTCGGACGAGGATCGCCGTCAGAATCAGGACGCGTTTCTGAGCGAACGCATCGACGTGATCGTGGCCACCGTGGCGTTCGGCATGGGCATCGACCGGTCGAACGTGCGGTTCGTTGTCCACGCCGGCGCCCCGCGCTCGCTCGAGCACTACCAACAAGAGTCGGGCCGCGCGGGACGCGACGGGCTCGAGGCCGACTGCCTGCTGATTTACTCGACGGCCGATTTCATGAAGTGGCGCGTCATGCTGCAGCAGAACGGCGAGCTGACGGATGCGGCGCAGGCGCTGCTCCGCGACATGGAGCGCTTCGCGACCGGCGTCGGCTGCCGCCATCGGCATCTGGCGGAGTACTTCGGGGATCAGTACGACGGCCAGCGGTGTGGCGCCTGTGACGTCTGCCTCGACGAGCTCGAGCTCGCCGACGAGCCCTCGGTGTTGGCGAGAAAGATCCTCTCGTGTGTGGCCCGGGTCGGCCAGCGTTTCGGAGCGATGTACGTGGCGAATGTGCTGCGTGGAAACGCGAACGAACACGTGGTGGCGCGGCGCCACGACGCGCTCAGCACGTTCGGACTCCTGCGCGACACCTCGGTGGCCGAGGTGCGCGGCTACATCGAGCAGCTGATCGGCCACGGGCTGTTGGCACCGACCGACACCGAATACCCGGTGCTCACGCTGACGGCGAAGGGGACGGCGTTGTTGAAGGACGCGGCGGCCGCTCCGGGGCTCGTGCTGGCGAGGCCGCGGCTGCAGCGGAAGGGCGCACCCCGCCCGGCGACGGGCGTGGAATCCGAATCGTGGGAAGGCGTCGATCGCGCGCTGTTCGATCGCCTGCGAGCGGTCCGGCTCGACGTGGCGCGGTCGCGGGGCGTACCGCCGTACGTGATCTTCCACGACACGACGCTCCGTGAAATGGCGCGTCTGCGCCCGGCGTCGGTCGCGGCGCTGCTGATGGTGAAGGGCGTCGGCGCGCGCAAGGCGGAAGACCTCGGCGAGCTGTTTCTCGGCGCGATTCGTGGTCACGTCGA
>Ga0111539_10002778_pt1 | contig 23237 bp, 20 predicted proteins | sample RhiMethybrSRZTD1_FD_79667 | JGI IMG/M metagenome (GOLD analysis project Ga0111539, IMG submission 79667) | Populus rhizosphere microbial communities from Tennessee, USA - Rhizosphere MetaG P. TD hybrid SRZTD1 (version 2) (version 2) | ecosystem: Host-associated > Plants > Roots > Rhizosphere >...
GAATACAATAATCATTGAATGTCTTGGACGTGACGTAAAAGTTTGGGTGAACGGAGATCTGGTAAATCACGGCACAAACTCCACAGCCGATCATGGTCAGGTAGCGTTACAAGCGGAGGGCTCCGAGGTTGAGTTCAAAAAGGTTCTATTAACTCCGATTAGTGAACTAACCAAATAGCCTTGCAGGTAGTTGTCTGTGCACGCCCATGCCCTATTTTCCACCTGGAGTGAAAATCATGGATTAATTACGGATATTTCCCAATCCTTCTAACTTTGTGCCGACAAAATAAACCCTATGCTATTGGACTTTGAAAAGCCCATCGCGGAATTGGAAGCGAAACTTGTGGATATGAATCAACTTGCCAGCGACAGCGACAAAGAAGTTCAGGCTGCTGTTAAAGCGCTGGAAAGAAAAATCCAGGACCTCAAAAAGGAAACCTTCGAGAATCTCACGGGCTGGCAGCGCGTGCAGCTGTCCCGTCATCCCGATCGCCCGTACACGCTGGACTATATATATGAGATCACGTCGGATTTTATCGAAATCCATGGTGATCGGACTGTTGGCGACGACAAAGCAATGATCGGTGGATTTGGAAGCATCGATGGTAAAACGTTTATGCTGATAGGCCAGCAAAAAGGTCGCAATACCAAACAACGTCAATTGCGTAATTTTGGAATGGCCAATCCTGAAGGCTACCGGAAATCGCTGCGGTTAATGAAGATCGCGGAGAAATTTAACAAACCAATTGTCACGTTCATCGATACGCCGGGTGCATTTCCTGGCCTTGAGGCAGAAGAACGTGGACAAGGCGAAGCGATTGCCCGAAACCTGAAAGATATGTTTATGTTGAAAGTGCCCGTGATCTGCATTGTGATCGGAGAGGGCGCTTCCGGTGGCGCTTTGGGAATTGCCATCGGAGACAGGGTGCTAATGCTGGAAAACACCTGGTATTCTGTGATCTCGCCCGAGTCATGTTCTTCGATCCTTTGGAGGAGTTGGGATTATAAAGAACAAGCGGCAGAAGTGTTGAAGCTTACTGCTAAGGATATGCTTGCGCAAAAACTGATCGATGGTGTTATTAGAGAACCATTGGGCGGCGCTCACGTGGATGTTAAATGGATGGCTGGAGAGATCAAGAAGGCCATACTTGAAAAGACGCAGGAGCTTTCCAAATTCTCGCCGGACGAGCGTACACAACAGCGTATTGATAAATTTAGCGCGATGGGTGTTGTGAAAGAATAAAGATGTCCTGTTGCAAAAAAGAAAATGGAAAACTACGCGTGTCGTAGTTTTTTATTTTATAGTGGTTCAAATTGTGATTTTTACCGCGACTGAATAACAATATTCTTAACCATGAAGCTCCACGTTATTAATGCCGGCTTCTTTAAACTCGATGGCGGTGCAATGTTTGGTGTGGTTCCCAAATCGATTTGGAAGAAATCAAATCCGCCGGATGAAAACAACCTTTGCGAATGGGCCATGCGTTGCCTGTTGATTGAAAACGGCAAAAGATTAATACTCATTGATAATGGCATAGGAGACAAACAGGAAGAAAAGTTCTTTAGTTATTATTATCTGCACGGTGAAACGAGTATCGTCAATGCGCTAAATACGGCAGGGTTCTCAGCCAGCGATGTCACCGACATGTTCCTCACCCACCTGCATTTTGATCATTGCGGCGGCGGTGTAATACGCCGCGGAGAAAAGTTTGACCTCACTTTCACGCGGGCGCAATACTGGTCTAACCAGGATCATTGGACATGGGCAACACATCCGAATGCACGCGAAAAGGCGAGCTTTATTCCTGATAATATTCTTCCCATGAAGGAAAGTGGAAATCTCAATTTTATCGATCTGAACAAACCATCACCTTTATCAGAGTTTGAAATCTTCACAGCATCAGGTCATACCGACAAAATGATGATCCCCATCATTCGTTATAATGAAAAGACGATATGTTTTGTGGCAGATCTTCTTCCTTCAGTAGGCCACATCCCGTTACCCTACATAATGGGATACGACACTCGTCCGCTTATCACACTCGAAGAAAAGGAACGTTTCCTGGGAGAGGCGGCTGACAAACAGCATATTCTGTTTTTCGAACACGATCCGATAAATGAATGCTGCACAGTGAAGCGAACGGAAAAAGGAATAAGACTAGACCAAACATTTAAATTGAGCGACATCCTTTAATAGAGTTATATGAAGGTGGGAATTGTTTTATCTGGTGGAGGGGCGAGGGGAATCTCCCATTTGGGTGTTTTGAAAGCTCTGGACGAATTCGGCGTACGCATTGACTGCATATCAGGGGCAAGTGTAGGAGCCTTGATCGGTGCATTTTATTCTCAAGGCTACCCTCCGGACGAAATCCTTAACATCATATTAACTTCGCGGTTCTATAGATCTGTGCGTCCAGCCTGGAGGTGGACAGGGTTGTTGAATTTGGAGAGTTTACGTGATGTGTTATTGAAATACATACCTCATAATGATTTTGAATCATTAAAAATACCACTGGTAGTAGCTGCAACCGATATCAGCCACGGCAGAACTGAATATTTCACCAATGGCGAGCTTATTCCGCGATTGCTTGCTTCTTGTTGTGTGCCCGCAGTCTTCAGCCCTGTGCAACTCAACGGTTCTTTATATGTCGATGGAGGAATTATGGACAACCTTCCCACAAAACCAATTAGAAACCAGTGTGATTTTCTTATCGGCGTGCATTGTAATTTCCTTTGTGACGAATTTGACGCGAAGAACTTCCGAACCGTGATCGAAAGAAGTTTAATGATGGCAATCAACACCAATTCTACCCATAGCAAAAATCTTTGCGACCTTACAATTGAACCAGAAGGCTCGGGAATAGTAAGCACGTTTGACTTCGGAAAAGCAAAGGAATTATTTGACATAGGATATCAATTCACCAAGCAACATTTTAAAGAAAGTGACTTCCCAAAGTAAGATGGATACGGCAAATTTTCGTCAGCTTATACTGCAGGGTATTCCCGACCAACTACCCGCTGTGAGAGAATACGATAAATCGGTGAGTCATGCGCCTAAACGGAAGGATAGCCTGTCACCTTCTGAAAAAAAACTCGCGGTTAGAAATGCTCTCCGATACTTTGATTCCAGACATCATAAAGTATTAGCGAAAGAGTTTTATAGCGAGTTGGTAGCCTACGGCAGAATCTATATGTATCGTTTCAGGCCATTATATCCAATGTATTCCAGACCCATCACGGATTATCCGTGCAAGTCGCAACAGGCATCAGCGATCATGCTTATGATCCAGAACAATTTGGATCCCGCCGTAGCTCAGCATCCCCACGAGCTTATTACCTATGGCGGCAATGGCGCTGTCTTTCAAAATTGGGCACAGTATCTTCTCACGATGCAGTACCTGGCAACGATGACCGACCAACAAACACTTCATATGTACTCGGGTCATCCACTTGGCTTGTTCCCCTCGTCCGAAGATGCTCCACGGGTTGTTATTACAAACGGCATGATGATTCCAAATTATTCCAGTCAGGAACACTGGGAGAAGTTTAATGCACTTGGAGTTACCCAATATGGACAAATGACTGCGGGCTCGTACATGTACATTGGACCCCAGGGAATTGTTCACGGCACGACTATTACGATTCTCAACGCAGGTCGTAAGATCAGTAAGGGCGGCGAAGATCTCAGAGGTAAACTGTTTGTTACATCTGGATTGGGTGGGATGAGTGGGGCGCAGCCAAAAGCCGGAAATATTGCCGGATGCATATCGGTCGTAGCGGAAGTAAATGAAAGGGCCACAGGGAAACGGCATGAACAGGGCTGGGTTGATGAAGTTATCAATGACATGGATGCGTTGATAACTCGTGTGCGAAAAGCAAAAGCGGCGAAGGAGATCGTTTCCATTGCATTTCAGGGAAATATCGTTGATGTGTGGGAAGCATTCGACCGATATAGCGTCCAGGTAGATCTCGGATCGGACCAGACTTCACTACACAACCCTTGGGCTGGTGGATATTATCCCGCCGGGTTAAGCATGGACGACGCCAACAAAATGATGGTGACCGAGCCTGATCGATTCAAATCAAAGGTTCAAGAGTCATTACGACGTCACGCCGCCGCCATTAATAGTCATGCTAAACGTGGAATGTATTTCTTCGACTACGGCAACGCGTTCTTGCTGGAGGCGTCGCGTGCAGGGGCCGATGTTATGGCAGACGATCAAGTAAGTTTCCGGTATCCGTCTGCTGTACAGGATATCATGGGTCCGCCGTGCTTCGATTTTGGCTTTGGACCGTTTCGATGGGTCTGCACATCCGGTAAAGATGCCGATCTTGATGTTACCGATAATCTTGCTCAACAGGTACTTCGTGAAATTCTCAGATCTGCGCCGAACGAGATACATTCACAGCTGCAAGATAATATTCAATGGATTGCTCAGGCTAAGGAGAATAAACTCGTTGTGGGTTCGAAGGCACGAATACTCTATGCGCATGCTGAAGGAAGAATTAGAATTGCACTTGCATTTAATAAGGCGGTTAATAATGGTTTAATCGGTCCAATAGTATTAGGGAGAGATCATCACGATGTTGCAGGGACAGATAGTCCGTACCGTGAAACATCGAACATATATGACGGGTCACAGTTCACCGCAGACATGGCGATCCATAACGTTATCGGAGATTCATTTCGCGGCGCTACCTGGGTTTCAATCCACAACGGTGGGGGAGTGGGATGGGGCGAAGTAATTAACGGCGGTTTCGGTTTGCTTTTGGACGGAAGTCCTTCGGCAGACCGAAAACTGAAGAATATGCTTCACTTTGACGTAAACAACGGTATTGCACGCAGGGCCTGGGCGCGCAATGCAAATGCTTTGACTACTGCGGGATTTGAAATGAGGTCTGAATCTAAACTGCAAATTACGCTGCCTAACGTCGTGGATGATGGGTTAATAGAAGAACTCCTATAGACCACTAAAAGATTATCTAGTTTTCGCGGCAAATATTCAAACCAGAGTTTAAAGTAAAATCCACAAAAAGTATGAAAAGATTTGTTATGGTGTTGTTGACATCCTGCCTTGCTATGGGAGCATACGCGCAGTTTGAAAAAGGTACAATGATGGTAGGTGGTTCGTTTGGAGCCGATTTTACAACGAATAAAAGTAAGTATGACGGCAATTCTGTTACTAACGGAAAATACGTTGATGTATCATTTGATCCTCAGTTCGGCATTTTTGTGATTAACAACCTTGCTGTGGGCGGCGGTATTGGAATAAGCACAAGCTCATATAAGGAAGACGATACGGATTTTAAATCTGTAACGCACGAATTTACGATTCAGCCTATGGTAAGATATTACCTTGAACCGGGTATATTCTTTCAAGGTAAGATGATGTTTGGCGGCGCAATAGACAAGGACAGTGAAAACGGTGAAACTGACAAAACAGAGTATGCCGTGAATGGCTGGTCTTTGTCGGCAGGCTACGCCATTTTCCTCAACAATATCGTGGCGATAGAGCCACAACTAGGATACGGCGGCAAAGGTTACCGCAATAAGGACACGGAAGTTAAATCAGTTGATAGCGGTATTTTCCTTAGAGTTGGTTTCCAGATCTACTTAAGAAAATAGCTTTTTTAATATTGACATGCAGACTGGTTATTGTGTGACCTCACACAATTTTTTGAGGCATTATCTTTGCATCGGGCTTTTAAAACTATATCCATTTATGAAAAAGATTGTAGTAACCTTATTTTTTGTTGCGGCTTCCGCATACACGTTCGCCCAGGAATTTGCTATCGGAATCAAGGGCGGTCCGAATTTCGCGAATATCGATACAGACGCATCTGCAGGGGAAAACTATGAGAACCGTACGGGTTTCCATTTGGGAGCGTTCGCGCAGTGGAGGGGAGAACGGGTCGGAATACAGCCGGAGATACTTTTTTCCCAACAAGGATCCACGGTAAAATATAGTGGCACACCTGATATCAAGACTAACTTCAGTTATGTCAACATTCCAGTAGTCGTCAAGTTGTACACGATCGCCGGCATCAATCTTCAGGTTGGTCCGCAGATTGGATTCTTGACCTCGGCGAAGGTAGACGACGAAGAAATTAAGGATGAGCTTAAGAAAACGGATTTTAGTCTCGCTCTTGGTGTGGGTTGGGACCTTCCGTTCGGGCTTACTGTTGATGGTCGCTATAACTGGGGTCTTTCAGATATTAATGATAGCGTGGGGCAGGGAAGTGGTGCGCCTGTCGGTACCGTTAAGAACCAGGTATGGCAGATTTCAGTAGGGTATAAGTTGTTTAAGGGCGGAAGTACTAAATAGCCTGTCGAAGCGTATAAAGAGACCGCCGAACAGGCGGTTTTTTTATTTATCTTGTATTATAACACGCTGGTGTTGAGGGCTTCAATTTGACATCATTAAAGTTTTACTTACCTTTAGTCGCCTGATTAATTTTTTTAACTAAAAAACCAGAGATTATGAAAAAACTACTTTTATCAAGCTTTGTAATGGTGCTCGCTGTTTACGCTTACGGACAAGGGCTAAGCGGTGGTGCTAAAGGGGGTGTAAACCTCTCCAATCAAAAGTACACCAATGACGGGATTTCCCTGGATACTAAGGCAAAACCAGGTATCCTAATTGGTGGCTATCTTATCTATATGATCAACGAAAAGTTTGGCGTTCAGCCAGAGGTCTTGTTCTCCATGCAAGGAAGCAAATGGGACTTTAGCGGTGACGACAGCAAATTTAAGTTTAACTATATCAACGTACCTATTCTTGCCCGCTACAATATTACTGATATGATAAGTATACATGCCGGCCCTCAATTTGGATTCCTAATGTCGGCCGACATAGAATATGAAGATGGCGATGAAGAAGATATCAAAGACGACATTAAAGGCGTGGATGTTGCTGGCGCTACCGGCGTGGAGGTCAACTTGCCTAACGGATTGGGCTTCGGAGCTCGCTATGTATTAGGATTTACAAACAACATTGACACAGATGATCCAGACCTTGATAACCTTGAACTCAAGAATAGAGTTATACAGCTTTATGTGACATACACCCTATTCGGCGGGTCAAAATAAGTAACTATATCAATAATGAGATATTGGAAGGCTGGAGAGATCCAGCCTTTTTTTTATTCAACTACGATGAGGTAGTAGTTCTTCTTTCCTTTTTGCGCTAAGAGGTATTTGTTCTGAAGAAGGTCAAAGTAAGGTTTTGCAGCAGCATCAGACACCTTGACCTTATTGATACTAACCCCACCGGCTTGAATCATTTTTCGAGCTTCTCCCTTCGATGCAAAAACAATGTTGTTGGTCACAACTGATAGAAGGTCGGTGACCGAGGCACAGTTCTCGAAATCAGCCTTGCTGATCGTTGTTTGGGGTACACCTTCAAATACAGCAAGAAGTGTTTCCTCATCAAGGTTTTGTAACTCCCCGGTAGTTGAATTACCAAACAAGATGTTTGATGCCGACAACGCGGATTCTAGATCGGCCTTGGAATGGACCCGCGCTGTGATCTCTTTAGCAAGAGCCTGTTGCAATTTTCGAAGGTGAGGCGCTTTTAGGTGTTCTTCGATTAAGGCATTTGTCTCTTCGCGGCCGAACTGAGTGAATATTTTGATGAAGTTAATGGCATCTTCGTCCGAGGTATTCAGCCAATATTGATAGAACTTATAGGGAGAAGTCTTTTGGGGATCGAGCCAGATGTTCCCACCTTCAGTTTTGCCAAATTTTGTTCCATCAGCTTTAGTGATCAATTTGGTCGTTAACGCATAAGCATCACCACTAGACTTTCGCCGTATCAATTCCGTTCCCGTCACAATATTTCCCCACTGGTCCGACCCTCCCATTTGAAGCTTGCAGTTCTTGTTCGTGTACAACCAATAGAAGTCATATCCCTGAACGAGTTGATAGGAGAATTCAGTGAAGGATATTCCGGACTCAAGTCGTTTCTGCACTGAATCCTTCGACATCATATAGTTCACAGTAATGTGTTTTCCAACGTCGCGTATAAAATCGAGGAACTTGAAATCCTTGAACCAGTCGTAGTTGTTAACCATTTCCGCGGCATTGCTACCGGTAAAATCGAGGAATTTTTCCAACTGCTTTTTCACGCAAGCGACATTGTATGTCAATACGTCTTCGGAGAGGAGATTTCTTTCAGCTGATTTGCCAGAAGGATCTCCTACCATTCCCGTTGCGCCGCCAACAAGGGCTACAGGTTTGTGACCCGCCCTTTGGAAATTTAACAAGGTCATCACCTGTGCAAGGTGTCCGATGTGCAGCGAGTCTGCGGTAGGGTCAAAACCGATGTAACCTGCCGTGCTTTCTTTTAACAGCTGTTCTTCTGTGCCCGGCGTCACGTCGTGGATCATTCCGCGCCAACGAAGCTCCTCAACAAAGTTGATCTTTACCATCCTCCAAATTTTGCGTGCAAATATAAAAAAGCAACCAGAGGATTCTAAAAAGTGAGGCGTAAATGAAAAATTAGCGGGACCATATGTCCCGCTGCACTTCAATCCACCCTTGCAACCTGTTTTAGACTTTGTTTGGGTCTCATTGAAAAGATTTCCTTGATAACTCCGGAGGTTTCGTCCAGGTACCATCCAAGCAGTTCAGGAGAAGAGCCTCTTTCCCAGCCCTTTTGGACAATATCAAGTGTACTCAATTTTAGAATTTGAGCTTTAATGCTCATTTCGCATAGACGCTTTTCCTTTTCGACGTCCGAAAGCGGTTCAAATTCGCTCGCGTGATGATCGTAAAGTTCAAAAAGTTCGTCCAGCCATTTGTGCATATATGTCCTCTCTTCGACGCCCTGAATAACTTCCTTTACTCCATTACAATTGCTATACCCGCATACGATAATATACTGCACCTCCGAAACTTCGATGGCATGTTCAAGGGTCGCCATAAGACTCAAATCATCGTTACGGACCTGCGCGCCTATGTTTCGGTGCACAATTATTTCACCAGGTTCCGTATTTGTTACTTCCCGGATAGAAATCAGATTGTCCGATGAGCCTATCCACAATATGTTCGGCGTTGGTATTCTTTTTAAATGCTCGAAATAATCCTTGTCCAGGCTTAGTTTCTCAGCTACCCAGGCCTTACTCTCCAATAACATTCTTTCCTTGATCGTCATGATTTAAAAATTGTGCTATATGCAATAACAGATTGTTTCAATTCAACTGAAATATTTCTATTGGGCGCGGACTCGCGGAAATCATTTATAGTTTCAAGTATATCCTGATCAATAAATGTAGAGCGCGTTCCATCGATCAACACCCTGCTTCCGTCGGGAATTTCATTGAACGTCCGTCTTAGCAAAGCTTTGTTTAGAAATGATACTTCTTTCGTCAGGCGAATAAGATAGTTTCCTTTCTCATTCACACTGATTAGAGACCTCTTGAAGTTTGTCTTCAGAACAAAGAAAAGACCAACACCAATACCAATAGAAATACCAATGAGCAGGTCGGTAACAAGTATCGCCAGGATCGTAACTGCAAAAGGAATAAACTGGTCTTTACCCTTCTTGTACATACCCATAATTATCGATGGCTTTGCAAGCTTGAAACCAACCTGAAGGAGGATAGCTGCCAAAGAGGCTAATGGAATCATGTTAAGGATACCAGGTATAAGAAGCACAGTAAGTATGAGCAGCACTCCATGCGTAATTGCGGAGAGCTTAGTTCTTGCGCCGGCAGTAACGTTTGCAGTGCTTCTAACGATAACCGCTGTCACTGGCAGTCCGCCAACTAGTCCACTTACCATATTCGCGATTCCTTGCGCCTTTAATTCTTGATTCAAAGGAGTTGTTCGTTTTAACGGATCAAGCTTATCCACTGCATCTATACTCAACAGACTTTCAAGGCTGGCGACAATGGCAATTGTGACCGCTACTACCCAGCATTCTCTGGTTGTTATTGCCGCGAAGTCAGGAAAGGTAAACTGGCTCGCGAACGTAGCTAAGTCGTCCGAAACGGGCAATGAGACAAGGTGATCGCTTTGAATGGCCCAGGCTGGCAGAGAGATTTTTAAAATCTCATTGACGACAACACCTGAAATGACCACAAGTAGCGGCGCGGGTAGGAGTGAAGCAAGCTTCTTGCCTTTTACAAATCGTGTTTCCCACAAAATCAATATCGTTAATGAAAGGAGGCACACAAGCAGAGCGCCGCCGTTTATGAAATTGAAGGCCTGAAATACCTCCGAAAAAGTATTCTCTCCGTCAGGTTGAATGAAGCTTTCGTCCCCCTCGAAATCTTTATCGTATCCAAAGGCGTGAGGAATCTGTTTGAGGATTAAGATAATTCCTATCGCCGACAACATTCCTTTGATCACCGCAGATGGAAAATAGTTGCCGATGCTACCAGCCCTCAGAATACCAAGGATTAATTGTATAGCCCCAGCCAAAACAACAGTTACAAGAAACGCTTCAAAACTTCCCATCTTAGTTATGCTGGCCAGGACAATAGTGGTAAGGCCAGCCGCCGGACCACTCACGCTCAGTTGTGAACCACTAATAGATCCGACAACTATTCCACCCGCGATTCCAGCGATGATGCCGGAGAACAACGGTGCCCCTGAGGCAAGTGCCACTCCCAGACAGAGTGGCAATGCAACAAGAAAAACTACAACGCCGGCAGGTAGGTCCTGCGTGATATTTTTGAATAAATATGTTCGCTCTTCCATCTATCTCCTTGCTTTGTCTTCAACGATCTCCCCAACCGACACCGCACTTTCCGCATCGTTATTGACTCTAAATATAGATGGCATTTTTGCCGTACTGTCGAAACTGACTCCGAGATCCTTAATTAGTCCGGTCTTCAATTCATAAATCCAACCGTGTACTTTAGGTTCGTTACGTTCGCGCCACGCATTTTGAATGATTGTGGTTTTGGTAAGATCAAAAACCTGTTCTATTACATTCAATTCAGCAAACCGGTTAAAACGTTTTTCCGGATCCCTAATTGACTCGAGCTCATCGTGATGCGTTAGATACACATCTTTAATGAAGCGCAGCCAATTGTCCACGAGGCCGTATTGCTGATTGTCCATTGCCGCTTTTACTCCACCACATCCGTAATGGCCACAAACGATAACATGCTTTACTTTGAGAATGTTAACGGCATAATCCAGCACACTAAGCATATTCATATCAGAGTGTACGACCATGTTGGCGATATTTCGATGAACAAAAATATCACCGGGCTGAGTGTGAGTAATCTCGTTTGCGGGGACCCGGCTGTCAGAACATCCTATCCATAGGAATTGAGGACTTTGTCCCTTTGATAACCTTTCAAAGTATTGTGGATCCTGCTCAAGTCTTTCTCTAACCCATTGTTTATTTCCTTCCAATAATGAATTGTATAACTTCATAATATTTGTTTTTAACCTGTAATTAATTTTTTCCCCTGTTCCTATACTTGTGATAAGTAGCTTCCACATCATTTACTTGCAAACTTATTAGGGAGATAAAAGAACAAGGTTCCAGTTTATATTTGCGATGTCTATATCGACCACAACGGTCACGATAGTGGTACCATCGAGTTTCGCCAGGTGAAATAGCCGCAAAACTTGCGGTTTACCCAAGCGGAACAATCAGCCAGTAACGTTTTACCGTCGAGGTTGAATTGGTAAAAAATAGATAAATAACTGTATAGACACGCTGGATGCATGTCACTTAAGGAATCCCAGACTAGAGGATTTCTTTAGTGGGTGAGCTAAACTTCAGGGGGAGGACTAAAAATCTCGTAATTGCCGAGTAGCGGAATGCCTTGCGAAAAAGCGTGAAGTTTATTCTTCGACATCAACGAGGCGTCACCTGGGCTGTGGGTGTGATAATTAAATATAAGGTCGATTTCCTTTGCCGTAGTGTCCTCATCTGATGAACCTCCAAAAACGTCTTTCTCTTCCTCGGCTGCACAGCCCGATAATAATTTGGAAATGTTTTCCATCATTTGCTTGTCCTGATCAAGTTTCAAAGCTGTAACCTCGGCAAGAAAAAAACTCATGTTCAGGAATATAATCCCTGTAACCAGAGTAAATGTATTGCTTACGTACTTGAGCCGGAACAATTTCATAGGGGGCAAAAATAGCCATTTTTTTAATATTGTCTACGTTTTGCTTGTTCGGTGGCTAATAGTACGTGCTGAAAAACTAATTTGCACTCACAATCAGTCCGTTGAGCAGGATAAACAGATAATTAAACTATGAAACAACCAGAAGCTTTAGAACTTGTCGCTGAATTCCACAAAACATTCAAACACCCAATACTTGATAAGCCTGCCATACCGGATGAAAATCGTTGTAAGCTCCGCGTCGCGCTGATAGCCGAAGAGTTGAAGGAGCTTGAGGTAGCTATACTTGAAAAGGACATCGTTGAAGTAGCAGATGCGTTGTGCGACATTCAGTACGTGCTCTCAGGCGCAATATTGGAATTTGGATTAGGAGAAAAATTCAAGGCCCTCTTTGAAGAGGTACAACGCTCTAATATGAGCAAAGCATGCAACTCGGAGGCGGACGCTATAGCTACGATAAATCACTACAAGGAAAAGGACGGCACTGAATGCTATTACCGTGAAGAACAAGGCAGATGGCTTATCTATCGAAAGATGGATAACAAGACGTTAAAATCCATTAAGTACAGCCCTGCCAACCTCGAGGGAATAATCAATCGTTGACCTCAAACCTCATAGGTAAAACTCAAATTGGAAGACTGCATCCTGCCCCTTTAACTGTAATGGGTTAATGGCCAGTATGTGCGCTTCATTATATGCTTTAATAAATTCCGAGCGACTGATTCGCAACTTGCTATGGCCCGGTTTGATCTTGTGATATTGCATCCTTCCCGAGGAATTAGCGGTCGCGCTGTATAAGAAGCTAAACTGAATTGGAATAGGGGAGGGGATGTACCTCATAGCTAACAATACGTCTTCCTGAAATCCAAATTGATCATTGCGTTCTGCCTCGAATTATACTGGGCCAACAGCGAGTAGGCGAAGCGGGGGACATAATGAAAACGGCCTTCGTACTCTTCAATCTTGAGGCATAATTCCTTAACGTAAAAACGGATCTGCTCTAAATTCCTACACTCTGAGGGTCTCACAAAATTGCGTGTGGCGAAAAGTCTCATCTCCACATCGACTTTTTTTCGTTCGCTGTCTGTCATAAGATTTGTGCATTATTACACAATAATAATCCAATGAGAGAAATTATACAACATAATGCTGTGCAAAATTTCACCTGCCTGAAATAACGCGTAACGTGACGTCTTGAAAGCTTTCACCGAGAATAAATTACTTAACAGACTGAACACTAGTGATATATGGTAATATTGTGAAACCTGCACTTTGTGAGTGATATAGGAATGAAAATGGCGCATTCGCCAAGCTCGAGGTGTCTGATTATAAAGACTGCGGGTCGTAGGTGAATAATTGCACAACCGGATACATAGCTTAAGGATGTGAATTCGTTTTAATCATTTATCTTTAAAAGCTTAACAGTATATATGGAACAGGCTCCAAGCGTTTTTCTCGAATATTGGCATTATGCGATGATCGTCGGTGCGATCGTCTTGGCTTCAATTGCTATTATAATCTTCCTCATTCATAATCTAAAAATCTCAACGATAGGTAGTTATAAAGGTAAATACGACTATATAAATGGCCACGAGATAAAGAACTATAAGACAGTATTCATCTGTCTCGGAATAGCCACAATGCTCGTGATCAACATCTATGGCATGGGCAAACTCCTGAACATAGGCGTTTGGTTCTTTGTTCGGCTGTTCATTTCAGTTGCCGGCGGAACGCTTGTCGCTTACGTGGCATTCCTTATCCTCGAATATTATTACCCAACGATCGTCAATAGAAAGCTGCGAAAATGGAGATATATGCCGAGGATGGGTAAATCACGCAACAAATTGAGACTGCTCGGAGAAGAGGAAGAAGATGTACACCTCGAGGAAGGGATGCGGGCTGAAGAAAATGTCTTTTCTATAGACTACGACGTCTGGATCGACGAAAAATCCGGCGAGGTTAAGATTGAAAAGTACCCGGGACATTTGCAAGCGCTGAAATGTAATAGTTGCGGATTTTACACGATGAAGGTGGTTAAAGAAGAAATCACTCGTCAGCCGACGAAAGAGTCGCCAGGTGAACTAATTAAACATTTCCAGTGCTATTATTGCAAGTCTGTCCGCGCGACCGCGTATAATATATCAAACAAGGACGCGTCAGACTACCTGAATGCGACCAAGCATATTTTTAAGAAAAACAAGAATATTGAGCTGGTAAGGGTTGAAATTCACTCCAGCGTGAGCGGAAAGAAGTATTATGATTTTCAGAATATTGTCGAGGCACAGAAATTTCTGGATGAATACGACTCTGAAAAATCGGCTTAACGGCCCTCCCTGTCCATTACTACCACAGCAGGTGGTAGTGAGCATCCAAAGAATGGCGCCGGCCGTTTAAATGTAAGGCATAACTTTTGCCCATATTTTTTAATTAAATACCAAAAAGATGAAAAGAATTTTTTTCGCGGGGTTTTTCAGTGTAGGATTACTTTGTGCGGGATTTGCTTTTGGAAAGACGCCTGCTGATACTACAAAACTCAAGGCAAAGCCGATATATGGTAAGGAAGCTAAGGTCATTGCTTACATCCTTGATAACAATCACTATCGTAAAATCAGCCTTAATGATTCGTTGTCAGCAACTATCCTTACGGAATACATCAAGAGCCTGGATAATAACAAACAATATTTCACAGCCTCTGATCTTGCAGGCTTTGAGAAATACAGATACTCAATTGATGACCTCACCAGGTCCGAAAATGTAGATGCTGCGTTTGAGATCTTTGCTGTATTCCGGACGAGGTTCAAAGAGAGAATGGATTATGTGATGAATACATTGATCGTTGAACCATTCGATTACTCTGTTGATGAATACTATGAAACTGACCGCGATAAAGAACCATGGTGTAAAGACAACGCCGAGCTGAATGAAACGTGGAGAAAGGTAATTAAGAGTCAGGCGCTCAGTCTTAAGCTGACGGGAAAATCGCAGGCCGATATAGAAAAAACTCTAAAGGAACGGTACGAGCGCTTCAGTAAATCCATTCAACAATTCAATAGTGAAGACGTGTTCAGTATGTACATGAACACAATTACTGAGGCATACGATCCTCACACGAATTACTTCTCACCCAAAGCGGCGGACCTATTCAAGCAGCAAATGAGCTTATCATTGGAAGGCATAGGCGCCAGATTGCAAACGGAGAATGACTATACCAAAGTTGCTGAAGTAATTGTTGGTGGACCAGCTGATAAGAGCAAGCTGATAAATGTGAACGACAGGATAGTCGGAGTAGCCCAGGGAGCAGAGGGTGAGATGGTCGATGTCATCGGATGGAGAATAGATGAAGTGGTTAAGCTTATCAAAGGTCCAAAAGGAACCACGGTACGCCTACAGATCCTTCCTTCCGAAACGGGAGTGACAGGCCCTTCAAAGATTATAACGCTCGTCCGGGATAAAATAAAACTCGAAGACCAGCAGGCGAAAAAGAGCATTATTAATTATGAAAAGAACGGAAAGAATCTAAAGCTTGGAGTAATCACATTACCGAGCTTCTATATGGATTTTGAAGCATACCAGAAGGGAGATCCTAATTACACCAGTACCACTCGCGATGTTCAACGATTGATCAAGGAACTTCAGGCAGAAAAAATCGATGGACTTGCACTTGATTTAAGAAGTAATGGTGGCGGATCTCTTGCCGAGGCGATTGATCTCACCGGATTATTTATCAAGAACGGTCCTGTTGTTCAGGTGAAAAACTCAAGTAATCGCATAGAACTAGGTGAAGATGATGATTCATCCATTGCTTACAGTGGCCCGCTGGTTGTGTTGACGAATCGTCTCAGTGCTTCGGCTTCGGAAATTTTTGCCGGCGCTATTCAGGACTATCACCGGGGTGTTATCGTAGGAGAATCCACTTATGGAAAAGGAACTGTTCAGACAGTCGTTGATCTGCGAAGATTTATAAATGACCCAAAGGACCAGGTGGGTGAGTTGAAGATCACCTTCCAGAAATTCTATCGAGTAACGGGAAGCAGCACCCAGCATAAGGGTGTTACTCCCGATATCAAACTCCCAACCGCGCTGGATCCTGAGCAATTCGGCGAAAGTTCGAGCCCAAGCGCTTTGCCATGGGACGAGATTAAGGGAACGCTGTTTCAGAAAACCCCGCTTGTCAATGATCGTACGCTGGCCAATCTCAATAAACAATATCAGGAGAGGCTAAAGACTGATTTGCAGCTCCAGCGATTTGTCGCCGAAACTGACGAAGCTCGCAAGAGTAATCATGAAACCAAGATTTCGCTGAATGAGTCGATCCGCAAGAAAGAGATCGCAGAGGCTGAACAGAAGAAGGCCACCAATGACAAGCTGAATACAAAAATCGTCGGGAAAGAAACTGGAACTCCGACCGACCTGCTTGAAATGGAAGATGAATATTTAAGAGAAGGGTTGTTCGTGCTGAGTGATTTGCTCATCGGTGAAACGCGGCTTGTGCTGAAATAGGCAACTCAAAACATAAGACATCGAAAGGCAGGCTCAAAAACCTGCCTTTTTTTGTTTTGCTACGGTCAGTCTACACTTTTAATATTCCTGTTTTAAGAGCTATTTTAGGGCTTGATCTCCAAACATGAGTGAAGAACTACTCAAAGCCATCCTTCAACTTTTCGCTATCGTTGCCCGTGAACGGATCACTGATGCTGAACGGAATAATATCAAGGACTTTCTAAGCCTACACCTTAACCGGGAGGCTACGAATTATTACCTGAAACTCTTTGATGAGTTTTCACAATCGCATGAGATTGACTCAAGGCAGGAGCTGAGCAACCTTGATGCAGATACCCAGCAATTTGTAGATGATTGGGCCAAGATCATGAGGATCGTTAAACAGGTGAATCAGGCCCTTACGATGCAGCAAAAGATCGTCCTCATTGTAAAAATAATTGAGCTTGTATTTGCCGATGATGACATATCAGAACGTCAAGGCAATCTCATCTTTTATATTGGTCAGGCGTTGAAACTTCAAAAGGAAGATGTTCATACCCTTCAATCCTTTGTCACTGGTCACGATATAGATGAGCTGGCCTCTAAGAACGTGCTTGTGATCGATGAAGGATCCGGTGAATATATGGGGCCGAGGATCATCGAAAGGGATCTCACGGGACTCATTGCCATACTACATTTACCAGATGCCGAAGTTTACCTAATAAAGTATCTGGGCATTACCACATTGTATCTCAACAGCATTCTGTTGAAGAGCCGTAAGATCGATGTATTTCCCACGGGAAGCACGATCAGGGGTGATAAGGTTGGCCCAATCTATTACAGCGATATCATCGGAAAGTTCCTCACTGATGAAAGCCAGTCGAAGATCACTTTTTCCGCAGATCACATCTTCTACCATTTCAAAAGTGGCCGGGCCGGGCTTCAGAACGTCAACATTGCAGAAAAGGGAGGGAAGTTGATCGGACTCATGGGTGCAAGCGGATCGGGTAAGTCTACCTTACTCAACGTCCTCAATGGTTCGGAAAAACCATCCAGTGGACGCGTGATGGTTAATCACATCGATATCCATGAGCATCCGGAAAACGTGCAAGGCGTGATCGGCTACGTGCCGCAGGATGATCTGCTGATTGAGGAGTTGACCGTATTTCAGAATCTCTACTATGCTGCAAAGCTGTGCTTTGGGCACTATGAGGAAAAGGAGCTCGTAGGGCTGGTCATTAAGGTGCTGGCTAACCTTGGGCTTACCGACATCCGTGATCTAAAGGTAGGCTCACCGTTGCAAAAGACTATCAGCGGCGGGCAACGCAAAAGAGTGAACATTGCGCTGGAACTTCTTCGTGAACCAACCATACTTTTTGTGGATGAACCGACGTCAGGGCTCTCATCACGCGATTCGGAAAACATTATGGACCTTCTCAAAGAACTTTCGTTGAGAGGGAAGATGGTCTTTGTGGTCATCCATCAGCCTTCCTCGGATATATTCAAGATGTTCGATACGCTGATTATTATGGACGTCGGGGGTTTTCAGATATACTATGGCAATCCCATTGAATCGGTCTTGTATTTCCGCGATATCATTAACGCAGCCAATAAGACACAAGGCGCTTGTCCAGAATGCGGAAACATCAATCCGGAACAGGTCTTCAGCATTATTGAAACCAGAGTTGTAAATGAATATGGCCGGCTTACAAACACGAGAAAGGTTTCGCCGGGTCAATGGTATCAATACTTTAAGCAAAGGATTAAGACGCCAAAAGTAGACCACGTTGCGGAGTCAATCCCTGTGGTGCAGGAAATTCCAAATTGGCTTAAGCAGTTGAATGTGTTCATAACGCGAGACGTGCTATCCAAGTTAGCTAACAAGCAGTACCTCATTATTAATCTTTTTGCCGCGCCTCTTCTGGCTCTCTTCATTGGCTTCATGATAAAATATTTTGATAGTACCGTAGAGAGCATAACTCCAACCTATAATTTTTATGAAAACAGTAATATCCCTGTTTACTTTTTTATAAGCGTGGTAGTTTCGCTTTTCTTCGGTATGATTATGAGTGCCGAAGAGATCTTTCGCGATCGAAAAATATTAAAGCGGGAAGAGTTCCTTCACCTGAGCAGGAGCAGCTACCTGGTTTCGAAGGTCACCGTGATGTTCTCGATCTCTGCTATTCAGACTGTATTATATATTTTGATCGGTAATTCTATCCTGGAAATTCCGTTGACGGAAATTCGCTACTGGGCCATCTTGTTCAGCTGTTCTTGTTGGGCGAATATGGTTGGGCTGAATATCTCTGCATCATTTGATTCCGCTGTCACTATCTACATTTTGATACCGCTGGTAATCATACCAAATTTGTTATTAAGTGGTGTGGTAATCCCGTTTGACAAATTCAATCCTATGGTCGGGAAACCGACTGGCGTACCTGTCCTTGGTGAAATGATGCCGTCGCGTTGGGCATACGAGGCGTTTATGGTCACGCAATTTAAGGACAATCCGTTTCAAAAGTCATTTTACCCTATCGATCAAAAGATCAAGGATGCTGACTACAGAAAGTTGTACTACATTCCTGAACTGGAAAAAAAAGTGTCCTATTGTTTTAACCACCGGTCAGAATGGCAAAACCGAAATGCAAAGAAATTGGAGAGTTCACTCAACTTGTTACAGAATGAGATCAGGAACGAGTTGAAGTACGCGAAACAACTAAATTTCCCTGAAGTGAACAGGCTTGCTATTGGAAAAATAGACAGCACGGTGTTGGAAAAAACGTCAAAATTCCTGCAGGAGTTAAAAAAGTTTTATGCAAATAGGACGAAGTCCGCGGATGAGGAGCGCGAAAGATTGATTGCCTCGAGGACCAACACGTCAGCAAACCTATTACAATACGAAACGGAGCGAAGGAAACTAACGAACAAAGCTGTGATAGAAGCTGTCGAAAACCGGAATGCCGTAAAGCGGATCGTGGAATTCAAAGGCGATCTTATCCAGAAGATTTATCCTATTTATATTCAAGAACATAAGCCTTCCCACTTTTTTGACTTCTCAGCTAATTTGTACCAACCGACTAAGTACTTTGCCGGCAGGGATATTTATACAATCTATTTTAACATTGCTGTGATCTGGTTCATGACTGGTCTGTTTTTCATAACACTGTATTTTGATGTGCTGAAGCGGCTGATAAAAAGGCTTGAAGGAAGTAGAAAATACCGGGTGAAAGAAAAGTAACGACTTTTTTACTTTTGACTTACTAATCCAAAAAATATGGTAACGCTACGTACCCTCTGCGCCATTGCGTGCGCCCTATCAATTGTCCTTTCGGCATGCACCTCAAAGCAAGGTGGTGACAATGAAACGTCCGAGGATGGCGAGTGGAAGCCTATGGATGATTTCCATATGATCATGGCGGAATCGTTTCATCCGTTCCGGGATTCTGCAGACCTCGGACCTGCTAAAGCAAACGCCGATGCAATGGTGGTAGCGGCAGAAACCTGGCTGAATGCACCAATTCCCGAAAAGGTGAACAACGACGAGATCAAAGGCAAGTTGCAAGAGTTAAAGGATGAAGCCGTTGCGTTTGCAATGATATCTAAAACGAATGACGATGCGGCGACCGGTGTATCCCTGACAAAACTGCACGATCTCTTTCATGGTCTCCAGGAGGAATGGTACGGCGGACATGAAGAACATCATGAGCACCATTGACGGGCCTCGTGTTTTAAGATAGAGCCGATTAACCATGTTAAAAATTGCCTGGGACAAGTCGTATATCCTACCGCTTCCGGTCAATCATCGCTTTCCGATGAGCAAATACGAAGTGCTCCCGCAGCAGCTATTGCACGAAGGAACGATTGACACGGCTAACTTATTCAGTCCCGGACCGATCGAAGAAAGATGGATCGTGTTAACACATGAGAAGGAATACTGGACTAAGCTTAAAAGCCTTTCCCTTTCACCTCAGGAAGCACGTCGAACCGGCTTTCCAATAACCAGGGAGTTGATAGGTCGGGAAGTTTGTATCGTAAATGGCACGTTGCAGTGTACTCTATTTGCCCTTCAGTTCGGGATTGCAATGAACATTGCAGGTGGCACTCATCACGCGTTCACTTACAAAGGCGAAGGATTTTGTCTGCTCAACGATATCGCCATTGCTGCAAACTTCCTCCTGCATGAGAAATTAGTTAACCGGATTCTGGTTGTAGACCTCGATGTGCATCAGGGGAATGGGACTGCTCAGATCTTTAGAAACGATCCCCGTGTCTTTACTTTTAGCATGCATGGTAGGGCGAACTACCCTCTTTTGAAAGAAACGTCTGATCTGGATATTCCTTTAGACGATTTTACCGAGGACGTGCAATATTTGTCAATTCTTAAAAACAATCTCGACAAGTTGCTTGACGATGTTCAGCCCGAATTCATTTTTTTTCAGAGCGGGGTCGATATCCTGAAAACAGACAAACTCGGTCGGCTATGGATCTCGCGCGAAGGTTGCATGCAGCGTGATCGCATTGTTCTCAAACTTGCTAAGGATAAAAATATTCCACTTGTTGCAAGCATGGGAGGAGGATATTCGGAAAACTTCAGGGATATTATCGAAGCACACGCAAACACATTCCGCCTTGCTCAGGAGATATTTTTTTGATTTCATTCATTTTGTTTCAGTTATTGACTGGTAGCAGATAAAGCTGTTTGCACCATTTCTATTTCTAATTATCTTTCCACACTATTATTTACAAAATGCAAACAACTGTCCTTACTCGTCAGGAAAAGTCAAAACTTTGGTTCGTTATTGCGGCCTCCTCTGTCGGTACCTTAATTGAATGGTATGACTTTTATCTTTTCGGAAGCCTTGCGATTATCCTTTCTGAGCAATTCTTTCCCCAGACACATCCAACCGCCGCGTTTCTTTCAACGCTTGCAACATTTGCCGTAGGGTTTGTAGTTAGGCCTTTCGGTGCCATTGTTTTCGGGCGCCTTGGCGATATTGTAGGTAGAAAATACACTTTTCTAGTTACGCTGATCCTCATGGGTGGATCCACTTTTGCTATTGGACTCGTGCCGGGTTATCAGAGCATCGGCATCGTTGCACCGTTCCTTGTGTTGTTGTTGCGCGTGCTTCAGGGTTTGGCTTTGGGTGGCGAATACGGTGGCGCGGCAACATACGTAGCAGAACATGCTCCTGCATCGCAACGCGGATTCTATACGAGCTTTATCCAGACTACAGCAACGCTGGGTTTGTTCGTTTCAATCGGAGTCATTCTTGCGGTCCGTCAATCAATGGGGGTTGCGGAATTCAATAGCTGGGGATGGAGGATTCCATTTATCCTGTCTGCTGTTCTCGTTGGAATTTCAATCTTCATCAGACTTCGCATGCAGGAGTCGCCCTTGTTTAGCAAGATTAAAGCAGAGGGTAAAGTTTCGAAAAATCCCATTAAAGAAAGTTTTGGAAAAAAAGAAAATCTAAAGCTCGTATTGATTGCATTGTTTGGTGCTACTATGGGTCAGGGTGTAGTTTGGTATACGGGACAGTTTTATGCGATGACATTTATCGAAAAGACATGTTCAGTTGAATTCGTGCAAACCCGTAACATCATCGCAGTTGCTCTTTTGATTGGAACACCTCTCTTTATCTATTTTGGCTGGCTGTCTGACAGGATCGGGCGAAAAATTATTATGATGATTGGGATGTTGGCAGCAGTTTTCCTTTACCGTCCGATATATAAAAAGATGTTTGACACAGCGGATGTCTCTCCTAAAATTGAGATAGCAGACTTAAAGCGAATAGAAAAATCACGGACCGTAAACGCGTCTGGCGATTCCGTTATTATGACAAGCACAATTCACTTCTATTCCGATGACAACACACTTAAAGAGACCAAAACTCACATCGTACACAAGGATGGGTCAGCACCCAAGGATGAATCCAAAAAAGAAGTGACGCTGGGAGATGCCGGTTTCTGGGCAATGATAGGGCTTGTGTTAATCCAATTGGTGTTAGTCACGATGGTCTATGGGCCGATTGCGGCGTTCCTGGTTGAATTGTTTCCTACAAGGATACGCTACACTTCCATGTCATTACCTTATCACATAGGCAATGGTATTTTTGGTGGTCTCGTGCCCTTTATTGCAACAGCGCTATATGAATCAAGCAAGACGGACGCAAACCCGGGAGGTGATCCATTTGCAGGATTGTGGTATCCAATAGCGGTAGCAGCGATCTGTTTTATTATAGGAATGATATTCTTGTCGAATCGGAAGGTGGCTGACGTCGTGGACTAATTTTGCGTTTTAAGTTTTTTTTCCGAAATATGTCCTAGTATTCAGTCTACAAGTGAAAAAGGCATTTGCGATAACGCTGCTAGTCCTCTTCGTCTTCCAGTTTGTGGGATACTACTTCATTTACGTCGGCCTTAGATATCATGCAAAATCGGAGTTAATGACCAGGCTGGACGCCAGAGACTACTCGTCAGAAGAGACTATCACCCTAAAAATCCCATTTACATTGCCATATTGGATGGATTCCAGGGAATACGAACGTGTCAATGGGGAATTCCAGTATCAGGGTGAGTTCTATCACCTGGTAGAGCAAAAACTCGAAAAGGATACCCTCTACGTTGTTTGTATTAAAGATGCAAGCGAAACGAGATTGCATGAA
>Ga0111539_10002780_pt1 | contig 23235 bp, 18 predicted proteins | sample RhiMethybrSRZTD1_FD_79667 | JGI IMG/M metagenome (GOLD analysis project Ga0111539, IMG submission 79667) | Populus rhizosphere microbial communities from Tennessee, USA - Rhizosphere MetaG P. TD hybrid SRZTD1 (version 2) (version 2) | ecosystem: Host-associated > Plants > Roots > Rhizosphere >...
ATAACCGCCGGCGCCGTCAACGCCGGCCCGGTAGAGCATCGTGATGTCGGTGTCGGTGGCGAACATTCGTGCCGGTGGCCCCTGCCTGGGAATACCGAGCGGCAGGCAGGTCATCACCGGATCGTCTCTGTTCGTCCACTGATCCATCTCGATCATCTTGTCCCAGTGCTTCGGCTTGTAGATCGGCACGCGCATATCGAGCCGCGCGGTCGACATGAACGGCCAGTCCTCGCTCTGGTTGGTCCACTCCATACAGTTCTTCGACTGGAAGGGCGTGCACCGGCGGAACATACCGCCCACGGTCGCACCCGGGGCTCCGGACCCCGTAAAACTCCAGCCTCCTCCAGCCCAGGATCCAGTCAGGTCGGGCTTCCCGTTGGGCAGCCTCGGCGTCGGGGCCGCCGCCGGATCCCCCTGGGGCGCTCCACCGCCGCGCCCGCCCTGCCCGAAGCCACCTTGCGCAGCTAGAGCTGAACCGATGACGCAAAGGATTGCCGCCGTGCACGCAAGACGCCGCGGCCCCGTGATTCGCTCGAAGGAACGCCGCTCAGGCGTTCCGGCAGACAGGGTGCTCATCGCCGAATCCCTCACTTTCCAGCCTTCCGCACACTCTCGGGCACGGGCATGATGACGTATATCTGGCCGATCTCAGTCACCTTCGTATTCACGCTGCGAACGACGGTGCCGTTCTTCCGCTCGACCATCGTGCCGGGGTACAACGCATCGATCTTGAACAGCGGGTTGTTCCAATCCGCCCATTTCCCGTAGATAAACTCAGTTTTGTCTGCCCCGTGCGTCACGACGACGCTTTCAGGCAGATCGTTGACGAGCGTGGCCGTCGCCATTGCACCCGGGACATCCGGAACCGGGAATGTGAGGACGGCCTTTTCCACCGTCTTCTCCGTCTTCCACGTCAGCGTCGTCATCGGTTGCACGCCGGCCTTTGCCTGAGTATCGAGCAGGACAGCCGGGTTCTGGCCAAAGGACTTCAAGGGGTGCATCCCCGCTGCAGCAGCGATGGCGGCCTTCACTACCCCGTGCGGACTCGCCCACAGACGAATGCGCCGCTCCTCGAGCGTGGCTGGCTTCGGCGTTGCCTTGCCCTCGCCAGCAACGAGTTCCGCGCCCGGAATGTCTTCGTCCCAGGCGTAATCGCCGCTCAACGTCTCCACGTTCGAGTATTTCTGCTTGTTGGGACGGGTGCACTCGATCTGCGTCCGCCAGCCGGGGACCTGGTAGTTGGCCTGGACACGATACTTGGTCAGCGTGCAGGGCTGGCCGTCCACCTGGATGGTGCCGCTGGCGGCGTGATAGTCGAGCGTTTTGATCAGCTCGGACTCCGCACCGCTCCGCAGCATACCCATGTGCCACGTCCAGTTGAAGAGGACCGACTTCAGGTCTTTGGCTCCAGGCGCGGGCGTAAATGCACCGGCGTCGCCACGGCCACCGCCACCGCCGGCGCCTCGCCCGCCGGCTCGACCCTGCGGCGGGGCGCCCTCACGTCCGCCAGCTCCGGGTGCCTGCGGGGCGGCGCCCCCCGCCCGCGGTGCTGCGGCACCTTGACCCTGCGCAGCCTGACTGCGGGCCAGTTGGGACATCATCGGGCTCACCGCCACAGCGACAGCAATCAGAGCTGTGGCGAGAGTTCGTCGTTCACACATGGACAACTCCAGGGATACAGCTATTCGACGTCGAACTTGAAATCCTTGTCGCCGAGCGAGATACGCCGGATGTATCCCGCCGGGTTGCCGTTGACGGCCGGAAGGATGGTCACCTTGAGGGGGTCACCAGGCTTGATCGTGTTCTTGCCGAACCCCTGCAACGTCAGGCTGGTGACGGAGGCGGTCGTCAACGTCCAGTCCACGAGCTTGCCCTTCTTCTTATCCTCGACCGTGAGGATGATGCCGGCGTGCGGATTGACGAAGTTCAGCTTTTTGAGCTTGCCCTCCAGGACGATCTCTTTATTCAGGTCGTACACGCCGGCAACGGCGTGATGGGCCTGCAACCTTCCACCGGCCAGAATGACGCCCGCGACCAGTAATCCGCACAGGAAGGAAAGTCGAGCGGTTCGTGAACTCATTGGTTTTACTCCATTTAACGTGAGTGCGGCCCGGATAGTAACAACTTGCGGTCGTACGCCGCAAGGCCCGAAGGCCTGGATTTTATTAGGTTTTTGTTAAATTTCGCCGTTCGCTTCGCGCCACGGTCTCGATTCCTCTGCCACGCAGCGTCTGCCGGGCAGCGACATCGGAAAAAGCGTCCGATGAGTCGCGTTCGTATACGCCGCACAGTGGTGAAATAGAATCCGCGCGATCGAGGAAGGTACCCCATGAAAACGAGCGTCACGGAACCCTGAGGCATGCGCGTCATCGTCGTGAGCCTGGTGTGTCTTGCTCTGCCGCCACCGGCAGCGGCACAGCCTCCTCAATCGATTCCCTTCACGTTCTCCGCCGCACTCGAGCGCGCCATGACGGCCAACCCGGCGATCGTCGCCGCTCGCTCCCGTCGCGCAGTCGGAACGGCGGGTGTCGCGGTTGCCGGCGAGCGGCTCAATCCCGAAGGTCGCGTTGAATTCGACCGGGACACTCCGCGGCAGTCGTACTCCGTGGCGGTGCCGTTGGAGCTTGGCGGCAAGCGCACACGACGGTTAGCGGTGGCGGAAGCGGCGGTCCGAACTGCCGACGCCGAAATCGCGCAGGTGATTGCCGAAACGCGGAATGCGGTGCGGCGGGCGTACGTCGAACGCTCCGTGGCCGAAGCCCGCCTGACGCTGCTCGAGGACCTCCAGATGCTGATGACACGCGCGCGCGATGCCGCCCAACAACGCTTCGACGCCGGCGACGCACCCAGGCTGGAGGTGCTGCAGGCGGAACTCGCGTTGGCGCAGGCTCAGAATCAAGTGACGGGTGCACGCGGCAGCGCCACGGCTGCACGGATGCAGTTCAACGCCCTGCTGGGCATGCCGTTCGATGCGCCGACGATACTGGCGCCCGAACCCATCCTCGAGCCGATGACCTTCGAAGCCGCGATGGAACGGGCACGGGCGGCGAGCGCGGAGCTGACGCTGCTCGACAGGCGCCTGGACGAACAGCGCGCCCGGCTCGCCCTCGCGAAAGCGCTGCGCACCCCCGATGTGACGCCGGAGGGATCGTTGACGCACGGCTTCGAGGACGTTTCCGATTTTCAGTTCGGCTGGAAAGCGGCCGTCGCTGTAACGATGCCCCTCTTCACAACCCACAAGGCGGGCGTCGTCCTGGAAGAGTCAACACTCGTTCAACTGACAGCCGAGCGCACCGCCGCCGAGGCACGGATCGCAGGCGAGGTCGCCGCCGCAACCGCTGTCGCCGACGCGCAGCGTCAGCAGTTCCTCCGATACCGCGACCAGATCGTGCCGCAGGCGATGCAGGTCGAGACCATGGCGGACGACGCCTACCGTCTCGGTCAGACCGGCATCGCGGCGTACCTGCAGGCGCTCCAGGCGACACGTGACGTGCGTCTCGCCGCGCTGCAGGCCGAGTCCGAGCTGCAGACGGCGCTCACCGATCTCGAGCGGGCGATCGGGGCGCCTCTCACTCCATGACGACGCGCCGGACGGTCCATCTGCTTCTGATGGCGGCGGCAGTGTATCTGGTTGCCTGCAGCCACGAAACCGCGGAGGAAGTCGAGAGCGAGACCGTGGTGCCGGTGACGACAGTCACCGCCACGACTGGAAGCATTCGCGCGACGCTCGACGTCACCGGCATCATCACCGCAGCACCAGGAGCCGACCAGCTGGTCATCGCTCCGCAGCCGGCGCGAATTGCCGAAATCACGAAGGCCGAAGGCGATCAGGTCAAGGCCGGCGACCTGCTCGTCCGATTTGAAATTCCTACCCTTGCCGCCGACGTCGCGAGCCGCAGGGCCGAACTGACGCGAGCGCGGGCGCGTCTGGAAAAGGCGCGCGCCGCCCAGACGCGTGCCCACGATCTGTTCGATCGCGGCGTCGCGGCGCGTCGGGAAGTCGAGGACGCGGACCGCGAGCTCGCCGACGCACAGGCCGGCCTCCCGGAAGCAGAAGCCACACTCAACGCCGCCGAAACCACCGCTGGCCTCTCCACCGTTCACGCCCGCTTCAGCGGCATCGTCGCGAAACGGCTGCACAACCCGGGCGAGCTCGTCGACGCGACCGCCTCGGACCCCGTCCTGCGCGTCGTCGATCCGCGCCGTCTCGAGGTGACGGCGTCCGTCCCGATTCCCGACGTCGCGCGCGTCGTCGTCGGCGCCGACGCCCACATGGCCAACCCTGGCGGCGGAGCCGAACTCGCGCTCAAGGTTGTGTCGCGGCCCGCGGTTGTCGATCCCGGCACCGCGGCGGTCCCGCTGCGCCTGGCGTTCATCTCTCCGACCACGGCACCGCTCGGGACACCAGTGCAGATCAACATCAACGCCGAGGAACATCGCGACGTCGTGCTGGTGCCCGCACAGGCAGTCGTTCACGAAGCCGATGCGACAGCCGTGTTCGTGGTCATGGGGGATAAAGCCGAACGGCGCGCTGTGACTCTCGGGCTGACGAACGCCACGCAGGCGGAGATCACGAGCGGGGTCAAATCCGGCGAAGCGGTCATCGTGACAGGTCAGGCGGGTCTGCCGGATGGCGCGAAGATCGCCGCGACCTCCTCCGAGCCGCACCCGTGAACGTCGCCAGCGCTGCCATCCGCCACTCCCGCGCGGTCGTTCTCGTTGTCGCCGCACTGGTGGTCGCCGGCGCGTTCGCCGCGTTCTCGCTGCCGAGCAGCATCTACCCTCCCCTCCAGTTCCCGCGCATCGTCGCCATCGTCAAGAGCGGGACGCTTCCCGCGCAGGCGATGATGCTCACCGTCACCCGGCCGATCGAACAGGCGATCATGGAAGTGCCGGGCATTCGCCGCGTGCGTTCGCGCAGCATCCGCGGCGCGGCCGAGATTTCGGCGCAGTTCGAACCATCGACCGACATGGTGGTCGCCCTGCAGCAGGTGCAGAACCGCATCGCCGAGATCCGCGGAGAGTTGCCGCAGGACGCGGAGCTCACCGTCGAACGGCTGACGCCGGCCGTCTTCCCCGTCTTCATTCTCAGCATGACGGGAATGCTGCCGACTGCGGAACTCAACGACTACGCGACCTACGTCGTCCGTCCCGAACTGGCCCGCGTGCCGGGCGCCGGCAGGATCGAAGTGCTGTCGAGCGACACGCGCGAGATCGAGGTCGTCCTCGACCCCGCGAAGTTGACCGGCGCTGCGCTCACTGTGAAGGACGTAGCGGAGTCTCTGGCGAAACAGAATCAGCTGCAGCCGGCCGGCCGCTTCAATGAATCGGCGCAGCAGCACCTGACGCTGGCGTCGGGGCTGTGGAAATCCGCAGCCGACATCGCCGCGGCACCGGTGCTGGTGAAGAACGGCGCCACGATCCGTGTGTCGGATCTGGGCACCGTGTTCAACGGAGCACCAGATCGGACGATGCTCATCACCGGCAACGGACGCGACGCTATTTCGATCAGCGTCTCCCAGCAGATTGGCGCGAACATCCTCGCGCTGAAGCAGGGCGTTGACGAGGCGCTCTCCCACCTCGCATCCACGCTGCCCAGCGGAATCAGGATTACGCGCGTCTACGACCTGGCGGAGTTCGTCGCCGACGCGATCTCGAGTGTCCGCGACGCGATCCTGATCGGCGGCCTGCTGGCCATCATCGTGCTGATGGTGTTCCTGCGAAACGTGCGCCTGACGCTGATCGCCGCCCTGACGCTGCCGCTCGCCGTCATCCCGACATTCGTCTTCATGCGCGTCTTCGGTGGAACCATCAACCAGATGTCGATGGGAGGGCTCGCGGTCGCGATCGGGCTCGTCATCGACGATGCCGTCGTGGTGGTGGAGAACATTCATCGACGGGCAGCTGAAGGTGTGTCGCACCTGACGGACGCCGTCTCTGAGCTGATGGCACCGCTTCTCAGTTCGACGCTGACAACCGTGGTCGTCTTCGCGCCGCTCGGACTGCTGTCCGGAGTTCCCGGCCAGTTCTTTCGGGCGTTGTCGCTCAGCCTGACGGTCGCCGTGCTTCTCTCTCTGCTGTTGTCGATCACGGTCGTTCCGCTGCTGGCGCGATGGGCGTTCAGCCGCCAGGCTGTCCCTGAAGAGCGCGAGTGGGGCCTCGATCGGATCTATGGCCGACTCCTCGACCGCATGCTGCGGCACCGATTGGTCTCCGTGGCGCTCGCCTGCCTGCTCGCCGCCGGCACCGTGGTGCTCTTCACGACGATCGGCACCGGCTTCCTGCCGCCGGCGGACGAGGGCGGCTTCGTCATCGACTATCTGACCCCCGCGGGAAGCGCGCTCGACGAAACCGATCGGCAAGTGCGGGCGATGGAACAGGTGATTTCGGCAACGCCGGAAGTCGCCTCGTACTCCCGCCGCACCGGCTCTGAGCTCGGGCTGTTTGCCACCGCACAGAACACGGGGGACATCCTGGTGCGGTTGAAACCGCGTGGCGAACGCGGACGAACGTCCGAGGAGATCATCTCCGACCTGCGGCCGCGGCTGCAGGAGGCAGCGCCGCTCGCGGAAATCGAGTTCGTGCAACTGCTGCAGGACATGCTCGGCGATCTCGAAGGCGCACCCACGCCCATCGAAGTGAAAATCTTTGGCGACGACACGGCCGTGCTGGAGCGGCTCGCCGATACTGTTGAAACATCCCTGCAGAAGATTGACGGCGTGGTCGACGTTGTCGGGATGCAGCGCGGCAATCCGGAGGTCACGTGGAACGTCGATCCGGTTGCGGCGCGGCGGCTCGGACTGACGGTCGAAGACGTCGGCGTGCAGCTGGCGGCGTCCTGGCTCGGCGACGTCTCCACCGACCTGCGACTGCTCGATCGGCGGATTCCGGTCCGTGTCCGTCTTCCAGACGAGGTGCGGTTCGATCCGGTGCGACTGCCGCAGACGCTCATCAAGAGCGGCGACGGACACCTGATCCCGCTCGCCAGCGTAGCGCACATGGAACGATCAAACGGTCAGGCCGAGCTGCTGCGCGAAAACCTCCGCAGCATGGCTCTCGTCAGCGGACGCCTCGAAGGACGGGATCTCGGGAGCGCCGTCGACGAAATCCGGCGCACGCTCGAGACGGTCAAGCTGCCGGTCGGCTACAGCTACGAGCTTGGCGGGCAGTACGAGTCGCAGCAGCAATCGTTCCGCGAGCTGCTGATGGTGTTCGGGATCGCTGTGGTACTGGTCTTCACCGTGCTGGTCATTCAGTTCCGCGCGTGGGTGCCGGCGCTGCTCGTGCTCCTCGCCGCGCCGTTGTCGCTGGGTGGCGCGTTGTTGCTCCTGGCGGTGACCGGCACCGACCTCAACGTCTCTTCCGCAATGGGCGTGGTGCTGTTGATCGGCCTGGTGGTGAAGAACGGCATCATGCTGCTCGACTTTTCCGAGCGGCTGCACGCGGGGGGAGAGCGATTCGCGGTCGCCATCGCGCACGCCGGCCGGATCCGTCTCCGGCCGATCCTGATGACGACCTTCTGCACGTTATTCGGGCTGCTGCCGCTGGCCCTCGGACTCGGACCGGGCGCGGAATTGCAGCGTCCGCTCGCCTTGGCGGTCATCGGCGGCCTGACGCTCTCGACCATCGTCACGCTGCTCGTCGTGCCGGGCCTCTACGGCGCGATCAAGGGCGAACGCGGCGCCTGACGCGCCGCGCATCTTCACTCGGCAGGCTCGATGCGCAGAATCGCCGCGTCAGCCTCGTCGGTGGCCACATACAGCAGGCCGTCGCGCCCCTGTTTGACGTCGCGAATGCGCCGGTGCAGATCGCCGAGCAACGTTTCCCGGCGCAACTCCTCGAGGTTCTTGTTGATCAGGATTCGGTCGAGCCGTCCGGTGCCCGGAATTTCGCCGTAGCGCATGCCGCTGACGAAGACGTCGCCCTTCCATTTGGGCAGCTTGTCGCCGGTGTAGAAGGTGATGCTCGACACGGCAATCGCCGGCATCCAGTAGATCACCGGGTCGCGGAATCCTTCCTTCGTGAACGGCCCCTGCCACGGACCGGGGTAGCTGCGTCCGAGGCTGATGAGCGGCCAGCCGTAGTTGGCCCCGGGCACGAGAATGTTCACTTCGTCGCCGCCGTTCGGACCGTTCTCGATCTGCCAGATGGCGCCGGTCAGTGGGTGCTTCGCCATCCGCAGGAAGGTGCGATGGCCCTGCGTGAAGATCTCGGGCCTGGCGTCAGCGCGCCCGACGAATGGATTGTCGGGCGGCACCTTGCCCTCGTCGGTCAGACGCAGGATCTTGCCGCCGAGCGTCTTCAGTGACTGGGTGTCACCGCCGCCGTGCGCGACATACAGCATGCCGTCGCCGCCGAACACGATCGGACCGCCGCTGCCGCCTTCACCGACGAAGATGTCCTTCGTGTCGGTGAACGCTTTGCCGTTCCAGACGGCACGGGCGACGGCGACGGTCGTCCGCGGCGCCGCCCCACGGCCACCGCGTCCTCCCGCGGCAGCGCCGGCAGCGCCGGCGGGCGCCGCTGGTGCGGGTGCCGGTGCGGCAGCGGCGGCGCCGGGCTGGCCTCCTGCCGCGCGGCCGGCCGGCGCGGTGGCGCCGGGCTGCTCGTCGAGCGGCTTCGTGTAGCTGATGTAGACGAGGTGATTGCGTTCGAAGTCGGGATGGAGCGCCAGGTCGGTACCCGACAGACCCGCCCCAATAGCCCGCGGTGCCCCGGCCACGGGCTGCGGATCGACGACGCCGTTGCGCACGACCTTGATGGCACCGCCGCGTTCGGCGACGAGCATCGTGTCGTCGGACACGAACGCCATGCTCCACGGATTCTGGAAGCCGCGTGCGTAGACTGACACTTTGATGGTCTGTCCCTCCCCCGTCTCGAATCTGACCGGCGCGTCGGGCAGGGGCGGAATCTTGATGCCCTGCGGCGCGACGGGGGTGGTACCGCGGAACGGCACCTCCTGCTGAGCGGCCAGATAACGAGGCCCAAGGCCAAAGGCCGAAGGGCCAAGAAGGCCAAAGGCAACTGCAGCAGCGAGACAGCGGGTCGATCTGGTCATATCTCGAACTCCGGATGAATGAGGAGACCGGTGGATTGTAATGCCGTCGGCGATACAATCGGCGGGTGTTGATGGTCCCGAAGCACCAGACCGGTCTGCGCTCGATCGCGCTGCTTGGCGTCATGCTGCTCGGCTGGTGCGCTGTCATCGCCGCCGCCGCGCAGGCCCCTGCCGGCCAGGCTCCACCGGCGGCGGGACGCGGCCGGGGGACGCCGGCTCCTGCCACGCGAATCGTCACGTTCGAAGCGCAGCCCGCGACGGTCAAGCCGGGCCAGTCTGCGCTGCTGGTCTGGCACATCGAGAATCCGCCATCCCCGACGGGCTTCAACGGTTTCGGGACGATCGAGCCGGGCATCGGGCGCGTTGCACCCCGTGGCTCGATGCGGGTCTCACCGTCCGCGACAACGACGTACACATTGACCGCCGGCTCATTGACGAAGACGGTGACGGTTACCGTGCCGGGCACAACTCCCGTCGCGCCGGCTTCCGGCGCTTCCACGCCCACGACCGCAGCGATCCGACGCACGCCGGATGGCAAGCCGGACTTCTCGGGCGTCTACGGATGGGGGAACCTGTTCGGCGCGCGTGGCGGGGGCGCCGCGCCGCCCACGCTCAAGCCGGGCGCCGAGAAGTACCGGGTGAACCGGGGCCCGCAGGACACCGGCGCCACATCCGACTGTCTGCCGTTGATTCCACCGAACTCGTTCGGCGTGCCCTACGAGTTCCAGTTCATCCAGAACAGGAACTATCTCGTGATCCTCCACGAGTACCCGGGCACGTTCCGGATTATTCCGCTCGATGGCGAGCCGCACCCGGTCGATCCCGATCCCTCGTGGCTCGGCGACTCGGTCGGCCGCTGGGAGGGCGATACGCTGGTGATCGACACCGTCGGTTACAACGACAAGACCGAGATCAACGGCTATCGGCACACCGAGGATCTGCACACGGTCGAACGCCTCACGCGGGTCGCCGAAGGTATCGAGTACGAGCTGACGGTCGAAGATCCGAACGTGTTTGCTGCACCCTGGAAGACCAATCGAAGTTTCCGGTTCGTCGACGCACCGCAGAAGCGGATCTTCGAGTTCGTCTGCGAAAACAACCGCGATTACCGTCCGCTGTTCGGCGACAAAAAGTAACCCGTCATGAAGCGGACTGCGGGCGCGGCTCTCGTCATGCCGTCGTTGGCCTCGCGAGATCCGCGCCACCCCTGACGGCCGCCCTACACCAGCTTCTGCTTCGAGAATGGCATCTCGCGCAGCCGCTTGCCGGTCGCCGCGTAGATCGCGTTGCCCAGCGCCGCAATGACCGGCGGCAGACCCGGCTCGCCGACGCCGGTCGGCAGGTTGCCGCTCTCGACGAAGTGCACGTCCACCTGCACTGGGGCGTCGTTCATCCGCGCCACGCGGAAGCCGTCGAAGTTCTTCTGGTCGACACGGCCGTTGGTCGCGGTGATCTCGCCGAACATCGCCAGGCCGACGCCCATCACGGCCGCGCCTTCCAACTGGGCGCGCACGCGATCAGGGTTGATGACCACCCCGGGATCGGCCACCTGGATCACGCGCGGAATCTTCACGCGACCCTGACGATCGACCTCCACTTCGACCACCGAGGCGACATAGGTGTTGAAGCTGCGGTGTGCGGCGATGCCCATGCCGACGCCGTTCCCTGACTTGCGTTTCGCCCAGCCGGAACGCTCGCCCGCGACTTCAAGCACCCGGCGCAGCCGCCGCGTGTCAACGGGGTACTTGTCGATCGGCGCACCGTAGTTCGTGTAGTCCACGCCCTGCGCCTTCAGATCGATCACCTTGCCGGGACCGAGCAGGTCGAGCAGGAACTCCAGCGGATCGCGCTTGGCCGCGTGTGCCATTTCGTCGGCGAAGCTGTGCAGCGCAAACGCGTGGAAATTGTTCGTCACCGCCCGGAACCAGCCGATGCGCACGTGCGCGTCAGCGCCGGCATTCTCCGCACGGATATTGGCGATGTCGTAGGGACTGTCGTCGAGCCCCATATTGAGCTCGAAGTTCATCGGTGCGGGCGCACCGAATGTCGAGGCGATCGGCGGGAACACCGAGCGCTTCAGCCAGGCCGTCGGCCGGCCTTTCGCATCGACTGCAGCCTTGTGATAGACCGCCGCGGTCGTGTGGTAGAAGTCGTGGCGGATGTCGTCTTCGCGCGTCCACACGACCTTTACCGGCCTGCCCAGCTTCTTCGCGAGAATCGCCGCTTCCGCCGCATAGTCCGGTTTGCTCTTCCGGCCGAACCCGCCGCCGAGCAGCGTCACGTGACAGGTGACGTCCCGCTTGTCGATGCCAAGCGCTGCGGCCACCGTTTCCTGGGCGGCCTGGGGGTTCTGCGTCGGACACCAGATTTCCGCTTTGCCATTCCTGAATTCCGCCACCGCAGCCGGCGGCTCCATCGACGCGTGTGCGGCCATCGGCGTGTAGTAGACCGCTTCCATTACCTTGCCGCCCTTCGCGAACTCGGCGTCGACGTTGCCGAGATTGCGCGCCACCTTTGCTGGCTGCTTGACCTTGTCGACCATGGCGGCCCGGAACGGCGTGGTGGTATAGGTCGCGTTGGCGCCGTCGTTCCATTCCACCTGCAGCCGCTTGCGGCCCTGCAGCACGGCCCAGGTGTTGCGACCGATGACGGCGACACCGCCAAGGGACTGGAACAGCAGCGGCGGCTTCGGAGCGTCGATCGTCTCCGTCTGCAGAACACCCTTCACGGCCAGGGCCGCCTTGTTGTCGAGGCTCTTCACCGTGCCGCCGACGACGGGAGGATGTTCAATCGACGCGTAGACCATGCCGTCGCGATAGACGTCGAGGCCGAACTGCGCCGCGCCGGTGACGATGGGCGTCAGATCGTAAATGTCAGTGTCCTTGCCGACGAACTTCCAGGCTGCCTTCTCCTTGAACCGCAGCGACTCCTTCGCCGGGACGGGGAGCTTGGCGGCAGCGGAAACCAGCGCACCGTAGCCAAGCCGTCTACTGCTTCGCGCATGCACGACTTCATGGTTGGCAGTCGTCAGCTCACCGGCGGGCACGTTCAACTGCGCAGCGGCGGCCGTGATCAGCATCGCGCGCGCCGACGCCCCGGCGACGCGGAACGCGTCGTAGAAGTCTCGAATCGATCGCGAACCGTCGGTGTTCTGATCGCCGTAACGCGTGTCGCCGACGCCCTGCTCGATCCGGCAGCGGCTCCAGTCGGCGTCGAGCTCGTCGGCGGCAACGAGCGGCAGCGATGTGCGGATGCCCGTGCCCATCTCCGATCGGTGGGTGACGAGGAACACTGTCCCGTCGGGTTCGATACCGAGATAGACACTGGGGTGCAGTGCCGCCGTGTCGGCTTTCGTGTTCAGGATCGCCGCAGCGGCGGGTCCCTGGGCGAGCAGCTCGGACGGTACGAGGCGTGACGCGACGACGAACGCGCCGGTCGAAAAGAGACCGCCGAGGAACTGGCGGCGATCGACGTGGAGTCCGGCTTTCGCCGGGGCATGCGCGGAGATGTTTTCGACGATCATCACGCACGCTCCTTCGCCGCGGTCTTGATCGCGGCACGGATGCGCTGATAGGTGCCACATCGACAGATGTTGCCCGCCATTGCGCGATCGATGTCCGCGTCCGTCGGGTTCGGCGTCGTCTTCAGCAACGCCGCTGCCTGCATGATCTGGCCGGACTGGCAGTAGCCGCACTGCGGCACATCGTGCTGGATCCACGCGCGCTGGACCGGGTGCAGCCGGCCTCCCTCGGCAAGCGCGTCGATGGTCAGGACCGTCTTGCCTTCGAGCGTGCCCATCCGCGTCTGACACGAGCGGACAGCCTGACCGTTCACATGAACCGTGCAGGCGCCGCACAGACCGGCGCCGCAGCCGAAGCGCGTGCCGGTGAGTCGCAGATCGTCGCGGAGATACCAGAGCAGCGGCATATCCGCATCGTCGTCATATGTCTGTTGCTTGCCGTTGACTGTCAGTCGCATGCGGGACCTCTCGTGAGTCAGTCGTGCATTATCCCATGCGGATCGAATCCAGTTCGCACCACGTTCAAACGGCCCGCTTCGGGCGGCGCGGCACGACCCCGAATCGCCGGTCGTTTGCGGCCATTCGCTTAGCGACGGCCTCCATCGTGACCTCGAACTCCTTGTCCGTCGAATCGATGTATAGCCACTTTCCCAACACGCGATGCGGAGCTAAAGCGGGAAAGTCTGCGCGAATCGAGGGGTGATGTTCGCGGTCCGTGCCCACCAGCACGCCGTGCCACCGCCAGCGGCCGGTCTTCGTCGGCTCGACGAGGACCAGCATCAGACGGTCGTGCAGATACGCGGCCAGGCCGCCGAACATCCTCTTTGTGAAAAAGGACTTCCGGCCGGCAAAGGTGTCGAGAATCCACTCGTTGTCGAAAGTCTTCATGTCAGCGCCGTGGAGAAGCAGGACGACACACAATAGCCGGCTCCGCGCGGGTAAGATACGAGGCCATCAGCTTCCGCCATCTGCTGCTCTGGACGCTGTTCGCGTTCGTCACAGCGGCCATCTATCTCCTGCGGCTCGATCGCATCGTCGGCCTGACGGGAGATGACGGTTGGTACGCGCTGCTCGCGATGGCGCTTGCCGAGGGCAAGGGCTACAGGCTGATTAGTTCTGCCGCGGCGCAAATCCTGCCGATGTATCCGCCCGGATACCCTGCCCTCCTCGCGATCGTGTTTCGCGTGCTTTCCGACTTTCCACAGAACCTCTGGTTCCTCAAGAGCGTGTCGCTCGTGGCAATGGCAGCGACGGCGCCTCTCACGTATCGCTATCTCGTCGAGCATCGCCAGCTATCGCGGGACGTCGCGGCCTGCGGCGCCGCCGCAACGGTTCTCACGCCCGCGTTCGTATTTCTCGCCACCTCCACGTTGATGTCCGAATGCGTGTTCACGGCGTTTCAGCTGTCGACCGTGCTCTTCATCGAACGCGCTGCCGCGGTTGAGGGTAGCGGGGCGCGCAGACGTTGTGCATCGTACGCCGGCATCGCCGCCGCCGCGACGATCCTGACGAGGACTGCCGGTGTTGCGCTGTTTGCGGCAGGCGCTCTGTATCTCGCCAAGAAGCGGGGATGGCAGACGGGCTCTATTTACGTGGTCCTCGCTGGCGTCTGCCTGGCACCGTGGCTGACGTACTCAAGTCTGTATGCACCCAGCGCCGCCGAGCGTGCGGCCAACGGCGGTCAGGTTTCACAGCCATACTCCGAACACTTCTGGCGCACCGCCGACGGTTCCGGCCGAATCGGGCCCGGCGAGTTCATGACGCGCGTTGAGCAGAACGTCTGGAACATGCTGTCGCGCGACATCGGCGGAATCATCCTGCCTGTCGTGTATCGCGGACCGGAAGAGAGCGGCCAGGAAGTGATCGACCTGGCGATTCCGAGAGAGGGTTCGGCGCGAAGCATGGGGAACACGCCGGGCAGCGTCGCCCTGTCGTGCGTGCTCAGCACCCTCATGCTGGCGGGATTTGCCGCCACCATCCGCAGACGGATGACAATGGCGGAACTTCTGGTGCCGATCTCATTCGCTGTCGCCGCGGCATGGCCCTTTCCGACCTTCCGCCTCGTTCTCCCGCTGACGCCATTCCTGTTGTTTTACCTTGTCGAAGGCCTGAAGGTCGTCGCGGGTCCGGTGCGGATTCAGGTGCAGGCCCCGCTGCGAATCGCCCTCCTGACGATCATCGGCCTGCACTTGTATGACAACCTCAGTTACGTCACGCTCGCACGTGACACCGCGAACGGACGCGTCTACTTCGCCGATCAATTTCAGGAAGCCGACGAGCTGCTGACCTGGATGCGTACCAACCTTCACGATGCCGGGTCGGTCGCGACCGACCGTCCGCCGCTTGTGTATCTTCTGACCGGCCGCAAAACAGTCGCGATCGACAAGCTCGACGACAACTGGGAACGTTGGCGAGCGCTCGGCGTGCGATACGTCGTGTCACTCGCACCGTCCGAACTGCCGAATCCGTCGCACGGGTATCGGATTCGATTCCAGTCGCCGTCCCGGCGGTGGATCATCGAGATGCAATGAATCTTCGATGAACAGATCAGGCGCGTTATCATCCGAATGATGCGCTTCCTGATGAAGTCACTTCTCTACCTGCTTCTCCTCGCGCTGATCGTCGGCGGCGCGGCATGGTTCTGGGCCGGACGAATGGCAGGACCAACGATCGAAATCCGTCAGCCGGGCGGCTTCGTCGGACAGGCAAGCAACCTCGAAATGATGGTGCAGGCGCCGGAAGGCAAGTTCACGCGGATCGATGTCGCGCTCGAGCAGGGAGGCAAGTCGTACCCTGTCTTCACCGGAGATCCGGCGAATCTCACGGGCGCTGCTGGCACGAAACGCGAGGCGGCGGATCGGCTGTACGTGATACGCCCGGTCGGCAAGAAGGCGATCCCGGAGCTGAAGTCCGGTCCAGCGCGGATCGTCGCGCGCGCCGCGCGTCCGGTCCTGTACGGGTGGCGGGAAATCGAGTCGACCGCCACGCGCGACGTGCAGGTCCGCCTCGAGCCGCCGCGTGCGACGGTGCTCTCCACGTTCCACTTCGTCAATCTCGGCGGCAGCGAGTTCGCGGTGTTTCGGGTCACTCCTGAGGATGTGCAGTCCGGCGTCCGCGTCGGCGACAAGGAATATCCGTCGTTCCCGGCAAAGGGAGCAGGCATCAACGGCGACCCGGCGCTGCGCGTCGCGTTCTTTGCGCTGCTCTACGATCAGCCGACGAACACCAGAATCGACGTCTTCGCGCGCGACGCGGCCGGCAACCAGGTCGTCGTGCCTCTCGACTATCGTGTGTTTCCCAAGCAGTATCGCAAGAGCCGGATTGAGATCGACGACAAGTTCCTGCAGAAGGTGGTGCCGTCGATCGCGTCGAATTCGCCCGACGAACAGATCCCGACCGACGACATCGTGGCCGGGTTTCTGAAGATCAACCGCGACCTGCGTCAGAAGAACAACCAGTACATCCGCGATCTTGCCAAGAAGACCTCGTCGGACATGCAGTTCAAGGACGTGTTCGAGCAGCTCGGCAACTCGCAGGTGGAGGCTTCATTCGCGGACAGCCGCACCTACGTCTATAAAGGCAAGGAAATCGATCAGCAGACCCATCTCGGGTTCGACCTCGCCACCACCGCCAACGCGTCGATTTCGGCGGCCCAGCGCGGCATCGTCGTCCATGCCGGCGATCTCGGCATCTATGGCAACTGTGTCGTCATCGATCACGGTTTGGGGGTGCAATCGCTGTACGGGCATCTCTCGTCAATCGGGGTGCACGTCGGCGACAAGGTGGAAAAAGGCCAGGAGATTGGCCGCAGCGGTCAGACCGGGCTCGCCGGCGGCGATCATCTGCACTTCACCACGCTCGTCGGCGGCGAACAGGTGACGCCGGTTGACTGGTGGAGCAAGCAATGGCTGCAAGACCGCGTCCTCCGCAAGATCGCGGCTGCCGGAGGCACACCTTAAGCAGCGGCTCCGTCTCAGGGATAATTAGGGGTTCGGAGTCGAGACTGCATGCAATCGAGTGTTTACCGCGCGTTTGCCGCCTGCGCCCTGTGCCTGATGGTTGTCACCGCTGGTTGTGGCGGCGGTGCGAAGGAAGAAAAGGCGTCTGCACCCGCCGTCGTCAGCAATCCGGTCGATCCGGCAACGGCTGGCGCGATCACCGGCGTCATCAAGCTCGACGGGACAGCACCGGCGCCGCAGCCGATCACCATGGACTCGGATGCATACTGTGAAAAGCAGCCGGGCAACTCCACGGAAACCGTCGTGGTCGGTGAAGGATCGGCTCTGCAGAACGTCTTCGTGTACGTGAAGGATGGGCTCGGCAATCGGGTCTTCCCGGTCCCGTCAACGCCGGTCGTGCTGGATCAGAAGGGCTGCCGTTACGCGCCGCACGTGCTTGGCATTCAGGTCGGCCAGACGCTGGAGATCCACAGCAGCGACAACACGCTGCACAACGTGCACGCGGTGCCGCAGCAGAATCGCGAGTTCAACGAGGCGCACCAACTGGCCGGAATCAAGCACGACCACGTCTTCAGCACGAAGGAAGTGATGATCCCGTTCAAGTGCGACGTGCACAAGTGGATGAACGCGTACCTGGGCGTGCTCGATCATCCGTTCTATGCGGTGACCGGCGGCAACGGCCGCTTCGAGCTCAAAGGTCTGCCACCGGGCACCTACACGATCGAGGCGTGGCACGAGAAGCTGGGCACGCAGACGCAAATGGTCACTATCGGGGAGAAACAGACCAGCGACGTCTCCTTCACCTTCAAAAGCTAGTGGCACTTCGGATTTACACACGCTTCGTCGCACTCTCGACGGCGGTGCTGATCTTCGCCGGCGGACTCGTGACCAGCACCGGATCGGGTCTCTCGGTCCCCGACTGGCCGAACACCTACGGCTGGTTCATGTTCACGTTCCCGCTCGAGAAGATGGTCGGCGGTATCCGCTACGAACACGCACACCGGCTCATCGCCAGCGCGGTCGGCTTCCTGATCATGGTGCTGGCGTTCTGGCTATGGCGCATGGAGAGTCGCGCCTGGGTGCGTCGGCTGGGCTATGTCGCGCTCGCCGCCGTCGTCACACAAGGCATCCTCGGCGGCGTCACGGTGCTGTGGTACCTGCCGGATCCGATCTCGATCGCGCACGCCAGCCTGGCGCAGCTCGTGTTCTGCCTGACAGCCGCAATCGCGCTGTTCACCTCCCGCGGGTGGAGACGCCAGGATCAGCCGGCGCTGACCGCGCCCGACGACTCCATCCTGCGCAAATTGACCGTGGCGACGACGACCTGGATTTACGTTCAGATTCTGCTCGGCGCGACGATGCGGCATACGGATGCCGGCCTCGCCATCCCGGACTTCCCTCTCGCCTTCGGCCAGCTCGTTCCTCCACATTGGGACGCAAAGATCGCGATCCACTTCGCTCATCGCGTCGGCGCGCTCATCGCGACGATGTTGATCCTGGCCGGCACGGGGCACGTCTTCTACCACCACCGGCGCCGTGGGGAGCTGGTACGTCCGTCGCTGCTGTTGCTGCTATTGCTCGCCGCGCAGATCACGCTCGGCGCGTTCACCGTGTGGTCGGCAAAGCACTACATCATCAACTCCCTGCACGTCGTGACCGGTGCCTGCGTTCTCGTGACGTCGCTCGTGCTCACGCTGCGCGCACACCGGGCGCAGTTCGCGGCACTCGACGCGCGCAGCGCGCGCCAGCCGTCGGACCCCGCGCCAGCGCGTGTCGCGCCTGGCCGCGCCAACGCCGGGGCCCGCGCATGAAGCTCGGGGTCCCTGCCGCGGCCGTACAGCGTCCCGGAGACGTGCCGGTCGCAACGCAGCACCGTCTCGCCGACTTCGTCATGCTGACGAAGCCACGGCTCAACCTGCTGGTGCTCGTGACCACGCTTGCCGGTCTTTACCTGGCGGCGCCATCGGGCGTCGAGGCGCTGGTGCTCGTCAACACGCTCGTCGGCACGGCCCTTGTCGCCGGCGGCGCGGCGGCGCTCAACCAGGTGTGGGAACGGAAGACCGATGCGCTGATGCGCCGGACGAGCGCGCGACCGCTGCCCGGCGGAAGAATCGGAACGGCGGAAGGCAGCTGGTTCGGACTGCTGCTGTCAGCCGTCGGTCTGGGGCAGCTGGCCGTCGGCGTCAACGCCACCGCGGCGGCGGTCGCGGCGGCGACGCTCGTCAGCTACGTGCTCGTCTACACCCCGCTCAAGCAGCGGACGTCGCTGGCGACGCTGGTCGGCGCGATCCCGGGCGCATTGCCTCCGGTCATCGGCTGGACTGCCGTGACGGGACGCATCACGCTGCCAGCGCTCGTGCTGTTCGGAATCGTCTTCTTCTGGCAGATGCCGCACTTCCTCGCCATCGCCTGGCTCTATCGCGACGACTATGCCCGCGCCGGCATCCCACTGCTGCCGGTCGTCGAGCCGGACGGCCGCCGCACCGGACAACAGGCGTTGATTTACTCGGCGGCACTCTGGCCGGTCACCATGCTGCCCGCCGTGATCGGACTCGGCGGCATTCCCTATGCCATCGTCGCGACCGTGCTCGGCCTGTTGTTCGTGTGGCTCTCACTGCGCTTCGCGCAGCAGCGCTCGATGGCCAACGCACGCACGCTGTTCCTGTTCTCGATTTTGTATCTGCCGATTCTGCTCAGCGCGCTCGTCGCCGATCGTCTCTGGATCTGAGAGCGCGGGCCGCTGTCGATGGACATAAGCGACCTGCCGGCGCTGAACGCCAGCCTCAACGCGCTCGCCTCGGTGTTCCTGACAACCGGGTACGTTCTGATCCGGCGCGGCCGTCAGGATGCTCACAAGCGGTGCATGCTGCTGGCGTTGACGACGTCGGCATTGTTTCTGACCAGCTACGTCATCTATCACGCGAACGCCGGGTCGGTGCCCTTTCCCGGCGTCGGTGCCATTCGGGTGGTGTATTTTGCGGTGCTGATTCCGCACGTTCTTCTGGCCGCCACCATCTTGCCGCTCGCGCTCGTCACGACCGCTCGCGGACTGCGGGGCGATTATGTCCGTCACCGGCGCATCGCGCGCTGGACGCTGCCGTTGTGGTTGTACGTCTCCGTCACTGGCGTTATCGTCTACCTCATGCTCTACCAGCTCTATTGACGGCAACTTGGAGGCCGGCCGAACTGCGACCACCCGCGGACCGTCTGGCGTTAACATTACTGGCCCCGGGAGAAGAAGTGACTGGACGACTGCTGACGACTGTTGCGTTCCTGAGCGCGTTGGCCGTGGCGCCTCCGGCGTTCGCGCAGGCTCGCGCTGTCGGAATCGTTCGCGACATCGAGGGGGAGCCGATCAAGGGCGCGACCATCAAGGCGCTCAACCCCGACATCAATTCCCGCCAGGTCGTCACGACATCGGATGCGAAGGGTCGCTGGGTGATCCTGGGGCTTCGCGTCGGGACCTATAACTTTGCGGTTGAAGCACCCGGGTTCGTTCCGACACAGGGTTCAGCCCTGGTGCGCACGGCGGCGGGCGCGCCGATCGTGTTCACGCTCGCGCACGAGCTGAAACCGTTGCCGGGCGCGCTGCCGTCGAACATCCAGGCGCAGATCGCTGCTGCCAATTTGATGCGCGACCAGGGCCGGATCGATCAGGCCATCACCGCGTATCAGGACATCCGCAACAAGAATTCGACCTTGACCTCACTCAATCTCGTGATCGCAGCTGCCTATCGCCAAAAGGCAGCCCTGGAGACAGACGCAACGGCACGACGCGCCGCGCTCGAGCGTGCCGTCGAGTCGTACAGCGAAATGCTCAAAGCGGAACCTGATAACGACCGCGCGAAAGCGGAGCTGTCTGCGACACGGGCAGAGGTAGCCGCACTTCCGAACTGATGCCGAAAGGTTCACAGAAACTGCGGCCGTGGCTGGCCACGGTCATTGTCTCCCTCTTCATGCTCGCCGTGGCGGCGTCAGCCGCCGTTGGCTGGTGGTTCGCCCGCGAGTCCCCCGCTCATCAGGGTCCAATCGTTCTCATATCGGTTGACGGCCTGCCTGCGGCATCGCTGCCGGTGTATGGTGAGCCGCGTACCGATACTCCCGCCATCGATCTGCTGGCGTCCGAGGGCGTCGTCTTCGACCGCGCCTATGCGCAATCGCCACAGCTGCTGCCGGCCCACGCGTCGATCCTGTCGGGCCAACTGCCGCCGCAACACGGCGTCCACGACGATGCGGGCTTCACGCTGAAGGACGACATTCAGACGCTTCCGGAGATGCTCCGCAGCCGCGGCTTTTCAACCGGCGCGGCCGTGTCATCGTTCCTGCTGCGTCCTGAAACCGGCGCCGGACAGGGATTCCGGTTCTACGACGCGGAGATGCCCGAAAGCGCAGACGCGGACGCAGCGCCGGTTCTCGCCCGCGGCGGAGCCGAGACGCTTGACGCGGCGGAGACGTGGGTGCGCACGCAGAACGGCCGCCGGTTCTTTCTGTTCGTGGAGGTCGATCAGCGAGACGCCGACGCCGCGGTCACCCGGCTGTCCGCGTTGCTGCGCAGTCGCGGTCTCTACGACGGCGCGACGATCGTGTTCGTCGGCGAACGCGGTGAGCTCCCGTCGCAGACGCTGGACGACGCGGCGCTGCGCGTGCCGCTGATCGTGAAGCAGCCGGGCGGCGAAGGGGCCGGCCGTCGCGTCACGGCCCCCGTCCAGCAAATCGACCTTGCGCCCACGCTCCTCGACCTCGTTCGCGCGCCAATGCCTGACGCGCTGACAGGGCGTTCGCTGCGCGGCGTTCTGACCGATGAAGCAGCGACGCTCCGCGACCGGCCGCTGTACGCGGAGTGGCTGGCGCCTTATTACGGGTTCGGTGGGCACCCTGTCTACGTGCTGACGACCAGCCTGTACCGATATGTTCGCGGCGCAGACGAAGATCTCGTCCCAATCGCACCCCCGCCGAACGGCGGGTCCGGGGCTGCCGCAGAGGCCGCCCGGCTGCGGGGAGAACTCGACCGTCTGATCGGGACTTCCGGGCCGCCGCCGGCGGAGCCGATCGCACCGGCCGAAGAGGAACGTCTGGCGCTGCTCGGCTACCTTGCATCCCCACGTCTGAACGTGCCGGCAGCGCCGCTGTCGGCCACCGATCAGGCTGTCCTCGTCGGCCAGCATCGCGCGGCGGCGCTGCTCATCGGGCAGAAGAAATACTCCTCCGGCATTCGCGCCCTTCAGGCGATCGTCAACGCGCATCCCGAGCTCGAGGTCGTGCAGTATCAACTCGGCTCCGCGCTGATGCGCAGCGGCCGGCTCGACGAAGCGATCGCGCTGTTCCAGGATGCGCGCGATCGGCAGCCGGAGCAGACCGACATCGCGCTGGGGCTGGCCGACGCGCTGATGCGGGCGAATCGCACCGAGCTCGCTGCGAAACAGGTCGACGAGGCCGTGGTCCTGGCGCAGGCCGGCGACGCGGCGAGCCGGGCGGCGGCGCATCAGCTCGCCGCCCGCATCGCGCTCGCGCGCAACGACGTCGATGCGGCAACCGACCACGCGAAGGCGGCCCAGCAGGCCGACCCGACACTGCCCATCGAACAGTTCGTGCGCGGCCGCGCACTCTACGACGAAGGTCAGTACGAGGACGCGGCACGGACCTTACAGGACGCCGCGGCGAGGCTGAAGACCCACCACCGCAGTATTCCAGACCTGCATCTCTATCTCGGTGAAGCGCTGGCGCATCTCGATCGCTTCTCGGACGCTGAAGTGCAGTACCGCGAAGAGCTGCGCGCGTTTCCGCGCAACGTGCAGGTCTACTCGCGCCTGGCGATGCTCTATGCAGCGACGAATCGCGAGGGCGCGGTCGAGGATGTCTTGAACGAGCTGGTGGCGGCGACACCGACGCCGGAGAGCTACGCCGTGGCCGCGCGCCTGTGGACGATCGTCGGCAACCGATCCCGCGCCGAAGCGCTCAGATCGGACGCGCGCGCCCGGTTTCGCGGGGATCCGTCCCTGGCCCTGCTGGGGAAGGATGGGCGGCGATAAGCAGCAGACCGACGCCGACCCAGGCGACGCTGCGAAGTTTCTTGATCAGCGCCAGGGCCACCCCTGTTGCCGGCGGCCAGCCAAGCAGCGCCGCCATCCCGCCCGCTGCGGCCTCATCCACGCCGAGCCGAAACGGCACGAACTTGAAAGCGATGATGATGGCGCGATCGAGCGCGCTGAACATCACCGCCTCAGCGACGGTCGGCGGCTTTCCCGGCACCAGCCACTGCAGCGTCAGGAATACCTCGGTCACCGCCACCGCCTGAAACGTCAGATCGAGCGCGAACACGCGCCACAGGCGCGCCGGATGTCCGGCCGAGAACGCCATCACCGATTCGCGCAGTGACGCGAGCCGCGCCCGCCAGGGCGGCCGCTCGCCGCGCGCCGGGTCCCACGTCCCCCGTACGGCCCGCATCCCGACGAACACGCCCGAGGCGAGCACGATCAGCGCGCCGGCGATGACCTCGCGCCATCGAAGCGTCAGCGGCACCTCCGCACTGGCCAGCAGAACGCTGAGTCCGACCGCGATCATCGTGACAGCGGAAATGGAATAGATGACGAAATCGACAGCCAGCGACGAAGCGGCCGCGCGCGTGGCGAGGCGATGGCGGATCAGGAATACCTTGGTCGGCTCGCTCGCGAGCAGGCCGAGCGGCGTCACGTTGCCGA